>Ga0075426_10003726_pt1 | contig 10888 bp, 9 predicted proteins | sample SoiMethybrSBSTD5_FD_75304 | JGI IMG/M metagenome (GOLD analysis project Ga0075426, IMG submission 75304) | Bulk soil microbial communities from a Populus tree surrounding site in Tennessee, USA - Soil MetaG P. TD hybrid SBSTD5 | ecosystem: Environmental > Terrestrial > Soil > Tree plantation...
ACTCCGGCAGTCATTTGGCATGTGGTCTCGTGAGGTTCGCCCACGGCGAGGCCGCCGACCGCGTATCCAGGAAAATCGAGTTCGAGAAGCTGCCGCGCGCTCTCGCGCCGCAAATCGGCAAACGTCGCGCCTTGCACGATGCCAAATTGCCATTGGAAAAGCTGACCGTTACGCCTCGCGTATTCCAGAAAATGGTCGCGTGCGCGCCGCGCCCACTCCGTCGTGCGCTTCAGCGCGGCTTCGGCTGTTTCGCGAGGCGCCGGCGTTTCAATACACTCATCAAGGACCATGGCGATGTCCGACCCCAGCGCGAGCTGAATCTCGGCGGCTTTTTCCGGTGTGAGCAGATGCTCGGAGCCGTCGAGATGGGAGCGGAAGCGCACACCTTCATCGGAAATTTTTCGCAATTCAGAAAGGCTGAAGACCTGGTAGCCGCCGGAATCCGTAAGAATCGCGCGCGGCCAGGACATGAATTTGTGCAAGCCGCCCAGCTTGCGGACCAATTCATGGCCGGGACGGAGATAAAGATGATAGGTATTCGCGAGGATTATTTCTGCGCCGAGTTCTTCGAGCGCTTCATTGCGCAGGCCCTTTACGGTGGCTTGCGTGCCCACAGGCAGAAAAAACGGACTTTCGATGGGGCCGTGAGGAGTCGTCAGACGGCCGCGGCGCGCGCCGGACGGATCGATCTTTGATACTGCAAAGGAAAAATTCATCTTCGACCTAACACCCGAGAGCAGGACGGGCAAGAGTGCCTGTCCTACTTCAGTGTATCAGGAGAAGATGAAGGCCCACCCGACGCGGCACACCACGTAGGCTGCCCAAACGCTGAAGGCAATGGTGAAGGCCTTCGCGCCTTTTAGTTTTTTGGGGTTCACGGCGGCAAACCCGATAGCCAGGAGAATCAGCGTCCAAAAAGTGAAAAGGTCGAAGGATTTGCAGAGCGCCACGAGCCACTTCGCGGCTTCGTCGGGTAATAGAGCCGCGAGATTCGCAGCCACAGGATTTTCGAGATCCGCAGTGCCGTAGGGTTTCAGATACAGAATGAGAATGAAAAGGGGGCTGCTAACGAGTCCGGTCAGGAAGGCGTGAGCCGTGATACTAAAAGCGGTGCCGAAATTCGTGCTAATTCCTCCGAGTAGGCTGTAAGCGCCCCACATCACCAATCCAATGATCAGCGCGGCGAGAATTGGGCCCAGCACACCAATCGCATAGGTAAAAGGCGGCGAGAACTTGGCTCCGCCGTCGATTTGCTGCTGCTTCTGCTCGGCTGACAGCTGCGCTGCGCGGGGATTTCTCTCGATTTGCTGGCTCATGAATTCGCGCCAATTGATGCGCTGATTGATCGCGAAGCTCACGCCGATGCTGAGAATAGTCGTCAGCACAAGCGGGAGGACCCAGCCGGGTTTTCTCACGATGTCTTCAAAAGTCTTGCCGGGTGAAAATAAAACACCAATGACGCGGCCGAACGGACTGATGGAAGCTTGAGCCTCCGGCGCAGGCATGGGGGTTGTAGCCATCAAGGACTCCTCCACCACAAGATTACGTAGTTCCGCCTTCTGGGAGGGACTACGCACGGGCACCAAGGAATATTTCAGTGGGGGGATTCTAGCGCGGCCGAAAGGAAGTTGACAGTCAAAAGTTGGAGCCCTGAAAGCAAGAAAAGAAGGAGATGGAGAAGAGGCGCTTAGACGCTGGGGATTTCAGGGACGGCGGTAAGCAATTCGCACGTGTAGCCATTTTTTGGCTGGTGGAGGACTTGTTCGGCGTCGCCGACTTCCAGGAATTGGCCTGTGCGCATGACGGCGATCCGCGTGACAACCTGTGCGACGACGGGAAGGCTGTGCGGGATGAAAACGTAGGTTAGAGAGAAACTCGAAATTGGCAGAGATTGTCGAAGTAAAATACTAAGACATCACCTTTTCGAAACCGGGATGACGAATTTCAATGCCGTGTGCGTCGCGGAAAAGCTGACCACTTTCACGTCTTTCAGACCGGTCCTGCGGCCGGCCGCGAGCACGTCATTTTCGGTGATATGCTTTGGGCCCTTGGGATACACGACCCAAAGCGCTGCAGCGCCGCGCATGGCTTTCACGATTTTTGGCAAACTGGCGAGATCCGCTTTCGAATCCGCAGCAAGAAAGATCCAGTCCTCATCTTCTGAGACCTTTTCTCGTGTCACGTTGTTGGTGAGTCCGGTTACCTCACGAAGAAATTCCGGATCGAACTCGCCTAACAACGACACTCTGGCGCCGCGCTTTACGCCGAGCTTCTCGATGCGCGACTTCGGATGGAGGATTTTTTCGCGCCATTTTTCAGCGGCAGCGCCAAGATGGAAAACCGCAAGTCCTTCCGCAGTCTGTAAGCGGAGTTCACCGTCGACAACTTTTGCCGATTTGACCGCGGAAAAAGGAATCTTCAACCGGAATTCACCGCGAAAAAGTATCTCGCTCGTTTCGAGCAAAGCCTTCCCTTCGGACTGCTGCTTGTCAAAATGCACCTTGCATGTCGCTTCGTTTCCCATTAGATGTCGCCTGCTGCACCAGCCAAATTGTTGCTGAACCGTACCTCTTCCACAGTCCCGCCACCTCAGGCGACAGACACAATAGTAAGCTATGGGGTTCCATGGCAACTGCAATTACAAACACGGTCGACTGGAAGCTGATCTGGGCGCAGCGCGGCTTCCGCTATTTCTTTTTCGCCATGTTCGTCTCGCTCTTCGGCAGCGGCATGAACTTCGCAGGGGTGAGCTGGTACATCCTCGCCGTGACGCATTCCACGGTGAAGGTCAGTTGGCAGGTCATCGTCATGACCATCCCGGGGCTTTTCGTGCCCTTCCTCGGCGGCGTCTTGATCGACCGCCTCGACCGGCGCTATCTGGGCGTCTTGCTCGATTTGATCCGCGGCTTTTTCGTGCTGGCGACCGCGTACATCGCCTGGCGTGGTCATCTGCAGCTTTGGCATTTGTATGCGATGACGCTGGTCACCGGCACTGGATCAGCAATGTATTGGGCTACTGTAAACGCGCTGGTGCAAGAAGTGATTCCGCCCAGCCAGTTCACCGGAGCAAACGCCGCGGTGCTCGTAGGAGTGCAAAGTGGCATGCTCATTGCCGGGGCTTTCGTCGGCTTCCTTTATAACTCCGCCGGTATTGCAGGAATCTTGGCAATTGACGGCGCAACTTATTTTGTGTCGGCCTATTGCCTGTATCAGGTGCGCCGCGGGTACGTTTCCCCACGGATGAATCAGAAATATCCACGAGAATTTGACGAGGCGACCGAAGCGACCGCCGAAGCACTCGAAACCGGAGAAAATCCGGAAGTCGCGGAAGCGGGACTTTCGCTGGCCGTTTATGCCGATATGAAGGAAGGCTTCGCGTATCTCAAGCAGCAGCCGCTGGTGCGCGCGCTGGGCGTCACCCATTCGGCCATGATGGCAGGAGTGGTGAGCGCCAACGTCGTGCTGGTCGCCTTGGCAAACGACATTCTGCATGCGGGACCGCGCGGGCTGGGATTTCTCGAAGCGGGCTGGGCCACCGGCGCGATCATCGGAGGATTGTTAGCCAGCCAACTGCCGCAGTCATTGCGTATGCCTCTTTATGTAGTCTCGTGCGCCGGGCTGGCGGCCGGCCACATGGCGACTCCCTTCGTGGCATTCCTCGTTGGCGCGGTAACGATGCAGATCCTGTTTGGATTTTGCCGCGCGCTGGGCGGCGTAGTCGCGCAGTCTTCGCTGATGTCCATCGTGCCACGGCATTTCATGGGACGCACGCAATCCGCGATGGCGATTCTGACAACGGTCGTCCAGCTTTCCATGAGCATTGCGCTCGGATGGGTAGCGCAAGGGGCCGGCCTGATCGCCGGGTACGCGCTCCTGGCGTTGCTTTACGCGGGAGCGACAATCTCAGCCATTCGCGCGCGCCAGCTCATGCGATGAGCTTTGGTTAGGGCTTGTTCGATGGCTCGAGACTAATCCGAAGAAGATGTCGGCGCGGGCGCCGGCTGCATGTGGACATTCTTTCCGCCGAGCAAATCAACGGCCGCTTGATAGAGTTTGGCACGCAACTGATAGCGCTCATTGGCGCGGGTAACGTAGCGCACGGCGATTTCGACACCGCCGATGATTGGCTTGACATTGATGGCCGGCGCCGCAGAGAGTGAACTCATATCGCGCGAACGTGCCGCTCGTTGCCATTCCTTCTCGGCTTGCTTGGCGCTTTCCGCTGTGGCCTCCGCAACCTTCTTTTGAATCGCATCGATGATGGGATAAGGATCCTGCCCGGTGGGAAGAACCACCTGCAATTCGTCCCAGAGCCACTGGCCGGAAGTGGAAAAATTAAAGTAATGGCCTTCGATGGCAAAACTATTTGTGAAGGTCACGCGGCGTCCGGTCGGATGGCCGCTGTCGGTCCAGTTGCCGGTTTCGAGCAGCACGGTATGAAACATGCCAAGCTCGACGACTTCACCGGACACGCCGTTGATCTCCACCCAGTCGCCCAGGCGGATGCCGTTTTTGCCCATCAGCACAAACCAGCCGATGAAGCCAACAATGAAATCCTTAAGCGCTACGGTCAGGCCCGCGCCCGCAAGCCCCAGAAACGTGCCGAGTTGTCCTGGCAGACCGAGAATCACCAAGAGTATGAGAAGCACGGCAGTCACTTGCACGGCCACGCGAGTAACGGTGTGAAGCGTTTGTATCTGGCGGCGGTCCATCGTGAGACGGCTTACAACCTTGTCCATCAATGTGCTGAAGTACACGCCTACCAGAAGAATCGCCAAAATGAACAGAATTCCCCACAACGCCTGGCGTACCTCTGCGAGCTGCCGCGAGGCTACGATGCCGATCCACTGCCCGTAGGTATCCGCCAATTGTTTGTGCGCGTCGATACGTTTGTCGTAGGTCGTCAGGGCTTGCTGATCGAAAGAAATCTGCTTCGTCTTCTCGAGCAATGCGCCGTCTTCGAGATTTACAGGCGCCTGCGTATTCGCCGGGGACACCTGTTTGGATTTCTTGGAATGATGGGCGAGCTGCGGTGTGGCTAATTTTTCCGCGTCGATCTTTGCTTCCAATGTGTCGTGCTGCTTCGAGAGCGCGGCAGCCGTATCTTCAGCCGCTTGCTTGGCGCGCCAAAGCTGGAGCTGTTTTTGATGCAGGGCTGACCACTCCTGATACCGGTGGATCAGGCCCCACCCTGCGGTGGCCGTGCTTTGTGCGGCGACGGCTGGCATATTATGCGCCGCAGCCTTGTGCTCCTGAACCATCTCCTGGATGCGATCCTGAGGATCGCCCCCCGCACGGATCAAATCACGCTTCGCGTCGTCGACTTCGTCCTCATCCAGCTCGACTTGGGCCTCCATCAATTCCAACTGGTCTCCAAGCTCGTTCTTTTTGTCGCCGGTGGCTTTGGCTTCCGCAGCCGTCAACTGCTCCACGCGGGCTTTGTCGGCTTCCAGATTTTTTTGTGCCTTTTGCAGCTGCGCTTGAATCTGCTTGGCTTCCGGGGATAGGGCGGGCGGATGCACCGTGACGTCGTGCAGCGCCTGAGCAAACGCGAGATCTACTTCATAATCCGCGACACGCAGAGCTTCTTGCGCCAGGGGTAGTTCCTCGGAGGTGAGGGGCAGCCGTGCCAGATCCTGCGCCGACTTCAACGGCGACTGATCGACAAGAGACGCCTCCGTAGTAGCGGCGTGCTTTCCTGGGCCTTGCAAAGCTGGCGCTTTGGGAGCCTCGGCCGTGCGAAGTATCCCGTAAACAGTCGCGCCCAAGAGCAGGACCAATGCAATCGCCGCAATCTTTTGCGTGTTCTTCATCCGTCCCCAACCATTCATCACCATTCTAATACGCGCACTGTCTCGCGATACTTATAACTTTGGACTAACCGATTCGCATCGTGGATCGGTTTTTTTCAACGGACCAGCCGGGCATTGGCTAGTCTAAAAAGCTGAGGTCTCATGGATTCGCGGCTGCCCAAATTATCATTTGCAATGTTGGCGGGATACGCGGCCATTCATTTCCCGTCTTACTATTCGCAGCTGCCCGATGTGGTAGCCTCCCATTTCAATGCGCGTGGAATGGCAAATGGCTGGCAGACAAAACCAGCCTTCTTTACGGTATTTGTTGGTGTAAGCATTCTTGCCGCCGTGATCGGATTTGGCATTCCGCGTATTATCGCGTCGCTGCCGCTGCAACTGATCAACCTTCCGAATAAGCAGTATTGGCTGGCGCCGGATCGTCTCGCGGAAACGGAGGCGTTCCTGAACAACTATTTTGCGTGGTTCGGCTGCGCCGTTTTCCTGGTCATCATTCTTACGTTTGACTATGCCATCCAGTCCAATCTTCATCCGGAGAATCGCCCTGATATTTCGCGGATGTGGTATATCCTCGCGGGCTTCCTCGCTTTCGTAATCGTCTGGATCATCCGCCTCCTGACGCGATTCCTTCGGACCCCGCAAGAAAACCTCAGGGGTTGACCAGAATTCCAGCAAAGAATAGCCTTGGCGGTGGAAGCCGGGAGAGGATCTTGTCCCTGGAACATTAAACAACATCCTCAGCCGGCAGGGTTTTGAAGTCATGAAAAAATACTTGATCGTCATCGAGCCCACAAAGACCGGTTTTTCAGCTTACTCCCCAGATCTTCCCGGATGTGTTTCAACTGGCCGGACACGGAAGGAAGTTGAGCAAAACATGCGAGAGGCAATTTCGTTTCATCTCGATGGACTGCGCGAGGAAGGGCAGGTGGTGCCCGAACCACATACATACTCAGACTATGTAGAACTTCCCAACTAACCTCAAAGGCATTCGGATGAAACTTCTTACTCTTGCGGTGATCTCCTTCTTGTGTTCTTCCTGGCTCCGGCAAAAACTTATTCTTGCGAATGCGAAATCCTCGGGGATGGAGGCCCAAATTCGATGAAGCATCATGCCAAGGCCGTGTTCATCGGGGCGGTTGTGGAAGTCAGAGAGGCAACCAAGGCAGAACGCGAAGAGTATTCCAATTTTTACATTGTTCGAATGCGAGCTGAGCGCTACTGGAAGGGAATAGAGTCGGGTGAAGTGAATGTGGAGACTGACTTGACTGGTTGCGGTCCAAACCGCAAGGTCGGCACAAAATATCTTGTCTACGGGATGGGAAAACGGCTAAACACTTCATGTACTCGCACTCGCATGCTGGAGGATGCCGAGAAAGACTTGAGAGCTCTCGGCCGCGCTAAAGAGTTGAAATCAAAATGAAAACGCCTCCGTTCCCATGGAGGGGTTTCGAGTTATCGCTTGTCGATTTTCGATTTTTCTAGAGATAATCGCGCGAAGGGCCTTCGAGGAAGGCCCGCAGCTTGCGCGAACGCGACGGATGGCGCAGCTTGCGTAGCGCCTTGGCTTCGATCTGACGGATGCGTTCGCGCGTGACCGCGAACGACTGGCCCACTTCTTCGAGCGTGTGCTCGCTGCCGTCGTCCAGTCCAAAGCGCATCTTGATGACTTTTTCCTCGCGCGGCGTCAGCGTCTTCAAAACCGACGAAGTCTGCTCCTTCAGGTTCAGGTTGATGACCGCGTCGGACGGCGAAACCACAGCCTTGTCTTCGATGAAGTCGCCCAGGTGCGAATCTTCCTCTTCGCCGATCGGCGTTTCCAAGGAAATCGGCTCCTGCGCGATCTTCAAAATCTTGCGCACCTTGGACACCGGAATGTCCATGCGCTTGGCGATTTCTTCGCTGGTCGGCTCGCGGCCAAGTTCCTGCACCAGCTGGCGGCTGGTGCGCACCAGCTTGTTGATCGTTTCGATCATGTGCACCGGGATGCGGATGGTGCGGGCTTGATCGGCGATCGCGCGAGTAATGGCCTGCCGGATCCACCACGTCGCATACGTCGAAAACTTGTACCCGCGGCGCCACTCGAACTTGTCCACGGCCTTCATCAAGCCGATATTGCCTTCCTGAATCAGGTCGAGAAACTGCAATCCGCGGTTGGTGTATTTCTTGGCGATCGAAACGACCAGCCGGAGGTTGGCTTCGATCAATTCTTTTTTGGCTTGTTCGGCTTCCGCTTCGCCACGGTGAATGAACGTCAGCGTGCGCTTTAGCTCGGTGAGCCCGACTTCGCTGGCTTCCTCGATGTCTTTCAGCTCGGTGCGGCGCGTGCGCAATTCCTTGCGCGCTTCGGCTGCGACTTCGCCCTTGGCCACGTCCGCGCGGCGCTCCAGGCGCCCAGCTTCGCGTTCCAGCGATTGCAGACGCTCGACCGTGCCGCGCATTTTGTCGATCAGCCGCTTTTTCTCGAACGGATTGAAATCGATGTCGCGAATGGCCAGGGAAATCTGCACGCGCGTCCGCGCTACATCCCACTTTGCGCGGATGTAGGACCGTTTCTTGGACTTCAGCGTCTTGCCGAGCTTCGCGGCTTGTTTTAGCGCGGCCTCATACAGTTTCGCAATCTTGTCGATGTACTTGAGCGTCTGCTTGGTCTTGTTGGCGATCTTTTCTTCGGTCAGCTCTTCGTCGTCGAACTGCACAATCTCTTTGATGGACCGCACGCCCTTGCGCAAATCATCGCCGACGGCAATCAGTTCCTTGATGACGATTGGCGAGCGCGTGATGGACTTCATCACCACGAGTTGCCCGCGCTCGATGCGCTTGGCGATGGTGACTTCGCCTTCGCGCGTCAGCAGCGGCACGGTGCCCATCTCGCGCAAGTACATGCGTACGGGATCGTTGGTCTTTTCCAGCGAGCCGGGCGTCAGGTCGAGGTCGCTGCCGCCTTCGTCGGAGTGCGCATCGTCCTTGACGACGACTTCGTGGTCGCCGGACTCGGCGGAAACTTCCACCGCGCGCGCGGCCTTCGCCGAAGCCTGATCCTCATAAATCTCGATGCCGTTCCGCTCAAAGGTGGTAAGGAGATCGTCGATTTCTTCAGAGGAATGGACCTCTGCCGGAAGCGAATCGTTTACTTCGTCGTAGAGCAGGTAACCGCGCTCCTTGCCGATGGCAATGAGCTGGCGTACTGCATCATATTTCTCTTCAAGGCCTACTGCTGCCACAAATTCCTCCCAATCACCTACTGCCATCCCAGGCACTTCCGGGCATGCCAGAGTCCGCGCTTAATCGCAGAAAAACGCACAGGCTCGCGCGCAGGCGCAAACCAAGGGGATCATTCCCCAGGAGATTTCTCGCATTTTTATTTGAAAATCTGTGCACCGCGCCGCTTGTCCGCCGCCGGCCCCGTGCGTTGCCCGCTTCCCGCACTTTGGGGGCCCGGCCCCAGCCGCTAATACACCTATATAGATGCGTTTAACGGCAAAACCGTTACTCCCAAAACCCTATTACGCTACACGTTTAAATCCCGCCCCGTCAATGTTTTAATTCGTGGATTTCTGTGGAAGACTTCACGCCCAGGGCTTACTCTCCAAGGGGGTTGGGATGGCTTCCGCGTTCTCGCATGGGGTTGCAGCCCTCGGCATAGGGGCCTGTTTCTACCGCTCAGGTACGCCAAAGCGAGTTTGGGTCGCGGGCATGTTTTGCTCGGTGATTCCCGACTTTGATGTGATCGGATTCCGATTCGGCATCCATTACGGTGACTTCTGGGGCCACCGTGGGTTCACGCACTCACTTCTTTTTGCCGCTCTCCTGGCGAGCATTGTAATGTTCGTCGGATTTCGGCGAGTCGCATCGGGCCTAACCCGGCTCCCCATGTGGGTCTATTACTTCCTGGCGACCGCCAGCCATGGCTTCCTGGACGCTATGACCGACGGCGGTCTGGGCGTGGCCTTCTTCTCCCCGTTCGACAATCACCGTTTTTTCCTTCCCTGGACCCCCATTCGAGTGTCGCCGATCGGCGTTGGACGGTTTTTTACAGACCGAGGTCTTGCGGTTCTCCAAAGTGAGCTCCTATGGATTTGGGTGCCCGCCGCGCTACCGGCGCTTACAGCCTGGCTGATCCGCCGACGAGCTGCTCCTTCCGCGTAGCCCAGACCCAGTTTCGAGGCGCGGAAGCACGGAACCTGTCACGTCGTCCCACATTTTCCTTGACGTCTGTTGCAAGGAGCGTATACTACTTGCTAGGTAAATCTGCGCGACTCCCATATTCAAGTGATTTTGTTTGAGACCCGCGCGATCTCCGCGATGCCGCAGTGGTCGAAATTCGCAGTCCGGAGCTGTTCTTTTCCCGCGGGCAACTTCTTTAGAATCAACACCTGCAGAAAATACCCGTAAGTGCTGATTTTAAACCACTTACCAAAACTCTAAGTCCTTTAGATGCAACATTTACCTCGCTGCCGCGAGCCGGCGCATCAATTCCTGTTTTTTCTCTAGCAGCCCGCGGAGCTCCGGCGCCGCTGGGTTAGCCTCGATGCTGCGCTGTACATCGGCCAGCTCGCGCTCCGCCTGCCGGTGTTGCAACGCCTCGATGCAGCTTTGGGCCTCCTCCCAAGTTGGTTGGTTGGACTCCTCGAACAGAATCTCGAAGAGCAGCCGCCGGTCGCGGTCTTCCAGTACCGCGCCGATTTCAGTAGCCTGCACCGGCTGGCCGGACAAGCTGGCGATTACCAGCGCCGCAAAGATTTTCTCGGTCTCTAGCCCGTGATAGAGATGAGCATTTTGCAGTTGCTTGGCAAGCTCTTGCCGGAAGCCTTCCGCTTCCGCGAGCATCCGGATCAGCCGCCGCTCGACTGGCTTGGCGGCGCGCGCGACAAGTTCCGGCTGGGTCTTTACTTCGCTGCGGCGTTCCGAGGCTGCCTTGCTTAAAGCGGCGCGCAGCACCGGCTCCTCCAGACGCAGCTGCTGAGCGATGCGCGTGGCCCACTCGGAGCGCAAGATGCGGTTCGGAATTTTCTGGACGTACGGGAGGAGAAAATTCACGGCGCGCAGCTTCCCTTCTCCCGTCGTCAAGTCCATTT
>Ga0075426_10003728_pt1 | contig 10883 bp, 10 predicted proteins | sample SoiMethybrSBSTD5_FD_75304 | JGI IMG/M metagenome (GOLD analysis project Ga0075426, IMG submission 75304) | Bulk soil microbial communities from a Populus tree surrounding site in Tennessee, USA - Soil MetaG P. TD hybrid SBSTD5 | ecosystem: Environmental > Terrestrial > Soil > Tree plantation...
ACGCTGCCCAAGGTGCGCATGCCCAACCGCGACGGATTCATCATCCGGTTCCCGGACAAAATCTAACGCCGAACTGCTATGTCGACTCGTCGCAAATTTCTGAAGAACGCTCTCGGTGCGGGAGCCGGTTTGGCCTTGGCGGCGCAACGCACACCGGCGGCAGCGCAGACACCCGCAGTTTCGCAGCTCGAGCGCAACAAGGATGTCGCGCGGCGCTACAAGGAGACGATGAATCGCCGGGCGCCCACCGAGGAATTCTTCGCCCCCGGCTACCAGCGGACGCGGGCGGGTCTCCAGCACCTGGCGAACAATGCGCGCGACCAGGGATTCGCCAATCCGGGAACAGGTCTGCGCGACGCCATTCCCGATCGGGTCGACGTCATCGAGGACATCATCGCCGACGGCGACCGCGTGGGAATGCTGTGGCGGCTCACCGGCACGCACAAGGGAGATTTGTACGGTATCCCTCCGACGGGCGGGAAAATCGATATCCACGAGCTCGGCATTCTGCGGCTCGCGAACGGCAAGATCGTCGAAGGCTGGTTCATGGCCGATGAAGCGGGCCTGCTCAGGCAAGTGGGTGCGGCCCTGCCGCCCCGCAAGGACCGCCGGCTGATCGTCCCCGAGCCGTCCACTACGGGCGAGGACCCCGAAGTGGTGCTGAAGCGACTGAACTCCGGGTCTGGCGCTTCCGAGGAAGACCGCAACAAGGTGATCGTGGCGAGCTCCAAGACGGTCCCGCCGGCGAGCGCCCAGCGGGCAGCCGATTATCGCCAGAAGCGTTTCGGTTTCCAGCACCTGCGCGACTACGGCGTGGCGAAAGGCCTCGCCAAGTTCAACATCACTCACGCTTTTCCGGACCGGCGCGATCGAATCGACACTGTCCTCGCGGAAGGTGAGAAGGTCTGGATGCAGTTCGAGCTGATCGGCACGCACACCGAGAGCCTGTACGGCCTCGCGCCGAGCCGGAAGCGCGTCGGGGTGACCGAGATCGGGGTCATGCGTATCGCGGACGGAAAGTGGAAAGAAAGCTGGTACTTCGGTGACGAACTGGGGTTGCTGTTGCAGCTCGATATTCTTCAGGTGCTTCGCGGGCTACCGGCCTCGCAGTCGTAGAGTCCTCTCAATGCCCAACTGCGACGGATTCATCATCCGGCGAGGTGGGTGCTGCGGGAGGTATACTTTTGCCACGCTCGTACTTTTCCGCCATTCGTTCTAACACCAACCGGAACCACCGAAACTGGTCATTCGGCACCGAAGAAACCATCTTCGCAAGGCCGGAATCACACCCTTCCTGGAAAGATTGCCGTGCCACGCGGGCATCAGCGATCTTTAGGGCGTCCGCCAAATGCTCGGGCGCGATGAGATTGAGGCACTGCATAGCTTCAAGGTAGCGGGCAGCCATGACAGTGCCCGAGCAAAAACCATGCCCTGCCCCGTGCAGCTCGTAGGCCGAATGTGCAAGAGTTTGCAGGTGTCAATCAATAACCGATCGCGACGCCGTCGCTCCTCGGATCGGCGCCGCCAGAGCGCATCCCGGACACCGGATCGATGGTGATGCCGTGGGCGTGGCCGGCGAGCTCGCAGAAATCCGGCCAGCGATTTGCGATGTGTCCCCGCCGCTCGAGCTCCTCGACGGTCGCCTCGGGAAAACGCCCTTCGATGTTGAGCAGGTCGCGCGAGTCGCCGATAGCGAAGCGCCCCGAGAGCCAGCGCGGCATTTCGAGCGCCTGCTGGATGTCGAAGCCGAAATCGATGAGGCGGACATAGCTTTGCAGGTGGATCTGCGGCTGGCCGTCGGCGCCCATGCAGCCGAATACCTGCCAGGGGCGACCGTCTTTCAGCGCGATCGACGCGATCAGCGTGTGCATCGGGCGCTTGCCCGGCTCGAGGGCGTTGGGATGCTGTGGATCGAGCGAAAAGTAGGCCGAGCGGTTCTGCAGGACGATGCCGGTGTCGCCCGCGACCACGCCCGAGCCGAACGTGAAATAAAGGCTCTGGATCAGCGCCGCCGCGTTGCCTTCTGCGTCGACCGCGCCGACGAACACCGTGTCGCCGGCGAGCGTGCCGTGAGATGGCACGAGATCCCAAGGTAGCGCACGGTCCGCGCTCATCAGGCGCCTGCGCTCATCCGCATACCGCTTGGAGATCAGGCGCTCGACCGGGACCGGCTGGAATTCGGGGTCGGCCAGCAATCTGTCGCGGTCGTTGTAGGCGATCTGCTTCGCCTGCACCAGCAGGTGCACGAGTTCGGGGCCGAGAGGATCCATCCTGCCGATTTCGTAAGGCTCGACGAGATTGAGCATTTCGAGCACGGTGAAGCCCTGAGTCGGGGGCGGTGTTTCGAAAATTTCGACGCCGCGGTAGGTCCCGGACAGCGGCTCGCCCCAGCTCGCCTGCTGCGCGCGAAAGTCCGCCTCCTCGAAAAATCCGCCTCCCGCGCGGGAGAAGCTCGCGAGCAAACGCGCCGTCTCGCCGGCGTAGAATCCCTCGCGCCCGGCCGCTGCGATCCGCTCGAGGACGAGCGCCAGCCCGCGGTTCGTGAGCTTGCCACCTGCGCGCGGCGCCGCGCCGTCCGGAACGAAGAGTGTCAGCGCGTGCGCGTTCAGAGCGTTCTCGCCGGCACACATCTCGATCCAGCGTGCGAGCCTTCCCGTCACAGGATATCCTTCGCGCGCGTATTCGATGGCGGCGGCAAGGTCGCGTGAAAGCGGCAACCGCCCGTACTCTTCGTGCGCCGCGCACCAGCTCGCCACCGCGCCCGGAACGGTCAGCGTCGCAGGGAGGAATCCGCGCAGGGGAATTTCTTTCATACCACGCGAGCGGAACCAGTCGATGCCCGCGCTCCGCGCGGCGCGTCCGCCGCCGTTCAGGTAGCGCACGCGGCGCGCTTGTGCGTCGTAGATCAGCCAGAACGCGTCCCCGCCGACGCTGGTCATGTGCGGATACAGCACCGACAGCGCGGCGCCCGTCGCGATCGCCGCATCCACCGCCGAGCCTCCGGCGCGAAGCGCGGCTACGCCCGCCGAAGAGGCGAGCGAGTGCGGCGAGGCGACCATGCCCTTGGGCGCGATCGTCGCGGGCCTGCCGGTGTGTATGGGAAACACTGCGCGTTCAGCCTCGCGGCGAGCCGGCCAGCAAGCGCATCACCGCCGCCATGCGCGTCTCCACGCCAAGCTTCTCGAAAACGTGCTCGAAATGCTTCTCGACCGTGCGCGGGCTCGTGTCGAGGATCGCGGCGATCTCCGCGTTGGTTTTGCCCGCCGCGGCCCATTGCAGGACTTCGCGCTCGCGCGGGGTGAGAGCCGCGCCCGCGGCAGACGCAGGAAAATCGGCCTCGACGGCGAGGCTGACGAAGAGCAGAAAGCCGCCGCCGCTTGCCGGGTTGGGAACGAGCCGCACGCGCAGCGCCTTCCCGCTTCGCCCGACCGTGAGCGAACCGCTCGCCGCGGCGCCGGCGAGATTTTCCGTTCCTTCCAGCCGTTCCTGCAGCCAGCGGTCCAAAGCGTCGGGCAGCCGCGCTCCCTCGCCGCCCTTCCAATGCGGCCAGCAGGCCTCGATGCGCTCGCGCGTGGCCTCGGAGGCGCGCACGACGCGCCGCTCGCCGTCCAGTTCGATCGCGCTCCAACCCCCCGGGGCGGCGAGCACGTCGAGCTGCGCGAGCAAGGAGCGCGTGCGCTCCTGCGACAGCGCCTGGCCGAAGAGCGCGGCGAGCTGCGGGCGCAGCACGTCGAGCGCATCGCGCTCGGCTTCGTCGAAATCGCGGCGCTTGCGGTTGAAGACGAAGCTCACGAGAAAGCGCCGGTCGACGTAAAGCGGGAGCGCCATCACGTGGTCGATGCCGACGCAGCGGTAGTAATCGTCGTAGAGCGGCGTTTTCCGGAACTGCGAGGGCGAGAGCGAGTCGCTGATTCGGTGCGTGACGCCGCCCGGCGTCTTCGAGTGGTAGAGCACGAGCGGGTGCTCGTGGAAATGCGCGTCGAACGCTGCCCGTTCGCCGGCGGACAAAGCGCGATTGGGAGCGCTGAACACCGTGCGGCGGCCGCGCACGAGGTCGCAGATGCTGAGCGTGGTCACCTCGGAGGCGACGAGACGCGGCAGCCGGTCCAGCCCCGAGCTCGCGAAGCTCTCCAGACTCCAGGCTTCAGCGGCGATCTCGTTCAGCAGCTTCAGGCCCTGCTCGGCGATGCGTGCGGCAAGGGTTGCCATGAACTCCCCGCAAGGCGCGCGACTACGTGGAAACACGTATGGCGTCGTCGTACCTTCGAGCGGAGTATAGGCCGCACTGCCCGGAGCGTAAATGTTTCACCGGCAGACCTCAAACTCAAGGAGACGACATGAACGCACCCGCACCACGCAGCAACATCCTGAAAGGCACGCAGATCAGCTGCATGCTTCCGGTCATCGATATGGAGCGCGCGCGCCGCTTCTACGGCGAGCAGCTCGGGCTGGAACCCGTCGGCGCCAAGCTGAGCGGCAAGTATGTATACCGCTGCGGCGGAACCGAGGTCGCCCTCTTCCCGAAGCCCGGCGGCACCAAGGCCACCCATTCGACGCTGAGCTTCCAGGTCAAGGACATCACCGCCGCGATCCGCGCGCTCGAGGCCCGCGGCGTCGTGTTCGCCGACTACGACCTGCCGGGCTTCAAGACGGTCGATCACGTCGCCGTGCTCGGCTCGGAAAAGGCCGCGTGGTTCCAGGACCCCGAAGGCAACACCCTCTGCGTGCACGAGGATATCTAAGTGCCGGCCGTGTCGCGCGTCGCGATCGTTCAACGAGCGCCGGTGTTCCTCGATCGCGGCGCGACGCTCGCGAAGGCGGTGGCTGCGATCGACGAAGCCGCGCAAGCCGGCGCATCCCTCATCGTCTTTCCGGAGGCTTTCGTCCCGGGGTATCCGGCCTGGATCTGGCGCCTTCGGCCCGGCGGCGACATGGGCTTGAGCGAGCGGCTGCATTCCCTCCTGCGCGCCAACGCCGTCAACCTGGCCGGCGACGACCTGGCGCCGCTCTTCGAGGCGGCCAGGCGCCGCCAGGTCAGCGTCGTGTGCGGCGTCCACGAGCTCGACGCCGACTTCAGCCGGGCCACGCTGTACAACACTGTCGTCACGATCGGGCCCGACGGCGCGCTCTTGAACCGGCACCGCAAGGTCATGCCGACCAGCCCCGAACGCATGGTCTGGGGTTTCGGCGACGCCACCGGCCTGAAACCCGTGGACACGCCTTGCGGGCGCGTCGGCGCGCTGATCTGTTGGGAGAGTTACATGCCGCTCGCGCGCTGCGCCCTATACGCGCAGGGGGTCGAAATCTATGTCGCTCCGACCTACGACAGCGGCGAGCGCTCGATCGCGACGATGCAGCACATCTCCCGCGAAGGCGGGTGCTGGGTACTGTGCGGCGGCTGCGCCTTCCAGGGCCGCGACATCCCGGACGCCGTCCCCGGCAAGGCGCAGCTGTTTGCGGACCCGGACGAGTGGGTCAACCCGGGGGATTCGGTCGTCGTCGCCCCGGGCGGCAAGATCGTTGCCGGGCCGCTGCGCGAAGCCTTGGGCATCCTGTATGCGCAGGTCGATCTCGAGCGGGTCGCAGTGGCGCGACGCGCGCTCGACGTCGTCGGCCACTACGCGCGGCCTGACCTGTTCCAGCTGCATGTCAACGCGAAGCCGGCGCAGCCGGTGGTCTTCTCGAAGGAGTAGCGCCATGAACGACGAAGCATCCGCGGCGTACCACGCCGGCATGCGCGAGCTTCAGGACCGGTTCGACACGCGCCGCCTCGCCGACCGGCTCGACGAGAAACTGGCGCGCCGGGATTTCAGCAACGAAGACCGCGCTTTCATCGAAAGCCGCCCCATGTTCTTCCTCGCTACCGCCGACGGCGAGGGGCGGCCCGACTGCTCGTTCAAGGGCGGGGCACCCGGCTTCGTTCGCGTGACCGGCGATGCGGAGCTCGCGTTCCCGAGCTACGACGGCAACGGCATGTTCCGCAGCCTCGGCAACCTGCTCGTCAATCCGGCAGTTGCGCTGCTTTTCATCGACTTCGAACGACCGAACCGCCTGCGCGTCAACGGCAGCGCGTCGGCCGCCGGCGACGATCCGCTGCTCGCCGGCTTTGCCGGCGCACAGCTCATCGTGCGGGTGCGGGCCGAGCGCATCTTCCCCAACTGCCCGCGCTACATCCACCGCATGACGACAGTCGAACCCTCGCCTTACGTGCCGCGCGAGGGCTATACCCCGCCGGTGCCGAAATGGAAGCGCTTCGACGAGTTCTCCGACGTGCTGCCGCGGGACGATCCAGCGCGTGGTGACCGAGACTGTCCGAGTTCCACCCCAAGCGGACGTTCGACGTGACTGTCACACCCTCCGCGGATCAACGCCGTACAACGCTGCCTCCTGTCTCTCCGCTTGTCCGGTAGAAAGGGCGAGCTGTTTCAGTGCGAGCACAAACGGCGTCAGATCTGTCCCGGTTTCACACAGCCGCTCGCACTCGACTTCAAGCTCTGACTGCGTGAATTCAGCAGACCGCGTAAGTTGGCCATCTTTTTTCCAGTAGAAGCACGCTTTTGCCAGTGCTTTCTGCCGAGATTCGCGTTCGGCGGCTTCGTACCTGACCTCCCAAGTCAAGTCTTCGTTCATCCGTCACTCCTAGGGTGTAGCTAAAGAGCTACAACTGTAGCTGAAAATCGACACCCGTGAAATAACCCGAAGGGACTATGACAGTGACATAACCCGAAGGGACTATAAGCTTCCGGCCCCGTCGCACATCGCAGTCGAGCCACAGAATGCGAACAGCGCTCCCTTGCGCCTAAAGAACTGCTCGATCGATGGATGCGCGTCACCGAACAATATTATCGTCATGGTGGCTACCGTCGGGGAGCTCTTCTGATTATGGAATACCGAATCTCCAACGAAAACGGTTTTCTCAGGGCACAGTTGCTCGACCGGGAAACCCCGGAGGAGACACGGAAGTTTCTTAACGCCGTGGTATTGGCCAGCATCGATCACCCGTGCTCGCGCGTTCTCGTGCACGTGCGCCTGTCGAAGCCTCTGTTCACGATCGAGAGGCACGGGGTTCTGAGGACTCTCAAGAAAATCGCATCGGATCCGATGCACAAAATCGCCCTCCTCGGCGATACCGTGGAACTCGGTATGTCCCACGATTACCTCTCATTGCTTGGCAGCCAGCAGGGAATCCGTCTGCGCAGCTTTCAAAGGGAGGCGGAAGCCGTCGAGTGGCTGAAGGAGCGCCGCCGGGGGGATGAACGTCGGCAACTGGAACGGTCCTTCGCGTCGTTTCAGCAGCGGCGCGAGGGCGAACGCCGCAAAACTCCGCGAGTGATCGGCCCCAGCGTACCCGTATAGCCGAATGACTGCCTTTGGCCGAAGGCAGTCATTCGCCGGCGAATGCACCTTAGTTCATCACGCTGCGTGAGGGCCGCCTCGATCGCCTGAAGCCGAGTCACTGTCCCTCTTCGGTGTTATCAAGACTAGGCGCGCTTCGGCTATCCTAGCGTCAGTCGAAAAAACATCGGAGTTCCAAATGAAGACGCTGCGCAGTTATATCGGCGATCGCTGGGTCGAAGGCTCCGGCGCCGGGCAGACACTTGTGAATCCCGCGACCGAGGAACCGCTTGCGGAGGCGTCTAGCGATGGACTCGACCTCGCTGCAGCACTCGATCACGCGCGCAGCAAAGGCGGCCCGGCGCTGCGCACGCTGTCCTTCGCTGAGCGCGGTGCGCTCCTCAAAGAGATGGCGAAGGCGATCCAAGCGAACAGGGACGAACTGCTCGACCTCGCGGTCGCGAACGGCGGCAACACCCGATCGGATGCGAAGTTCGACGTCGACGGCGCGATCTTCACGCTCCAGACCTATGCCGAGATCGGCAGCTCGCTCGGCCCCGCGAAATTCCTCGTCGACGGAGAAGGCGTGCAGCTCGGGCGTTCGCCGCGCTTTCACGGGCAACACATCAATGTGCCGCGCCACGGCGTCGCGGTGCAGATCAATGCCTTCAATTTTCCGGCCTGGGGATTGGCGGAGAAAGCGGCCTCGGCGCTCCTCGCGGGAATGCCCGTGCTCTCCAAGCCCGCGACCAGCTCGGGGATGGTCGCGCACCGCCTGATGGAGATCCTCGTCGAGAAGAAAGTCCTGCCCGAAGGAACGCTTTCGCTCCTCATGGGCGCGCCGCGCGATCTGCCCGCGTTGCTCGCCGCGCAGGACGTGCTCGCGTTCACCGGTTCCGGAGATACCGGGATGCGCATCCGCGCGCTGCCGAACATCATCCGCGAATCGGTGCGGGTGAACGTCGAGGCGGATAGTCTGAACGCCGCCGTGCTCGGACCGGACGCCGAGCCGGGGGGTGACATGTACGAAACCTTCCTGAAAGATGTGCTGCGCGACATGACGCAGAAGGCGGGACAGAAGTGCACCGCGATCCGGCGCGTGCTCGTGCCACAGGCGCATGCGGCCACGGTGCGCGACGACCTCGCCGAGGGCTTGAAAGCAGTGCGCGTCGGGAATCCGGCGTTGGAGGAAACGCGCATGGGGCCACTGGCCTCGGGCGGCCAGCTCGCTGACGTGCGCGAAGGCGTAGCCCGGCTCGTCGCCGAAGGAAAGTCGGCATTCGGCAGCGCTGCCCCGCTTCCCGGCAAAGGATTCTTCACCTCGCCGGTGCTGATGGAATTCGCAAAGGACTCGCTCGCCGCTTCGGTGCACGCGCGCGAAGTGTTCGGCCCTGTGGCGTCGCTGCTGCCCTATTCAGGCGAGGGCCCGGATGCCGTCGCGATCGTCGCGCGCGGCAACGGCGGCCTTGTGTCGTCGGTGTATTCTGAAGATGCAACGTTTCTGGAGGAGATCGTCGCGGGTATCGCGCCTTATCACGGGCGGATCTTCCTCGGCCATCCGAAGATCGAGATGTCGCCGGGGCCGGGAACGGTGCTGCCGCAGCTGGTGCACGGCGGCCCGGGGCGCGCCGGGGGCGGCGAAGAGCTGGGCGGAGTACGCGGATTGGCCTTCTACATGCAGCGCGTCGCGCTCGAAGGCTCGCGGCCGGTGATACAGAAGCTCGTCGAAGTGCAATCGTCCTAGAGCGCGTGCCGCGCGATGCGAACGCGTGTCGCGCGCATGTCGTCGCCGCGGATCTCGCGTAGGGCATAGCCCACGAATTCCGCCACCACCGCTTTTCTCCAGTAGAGATCCAAGTCGGTGTTGTCCATCGGCTTCGCCGCCGATGCGACCTTGGCGCCGGCTTCCGCGATGGCGTCGTCGCCGAGGTTCCTGCCGATGAGAAGGTCGCCGCCCTTCGCGAGAAAAGGCCGCGAGGACACCGCGCCGAGCGCGATGCGGGCGTCTGCTACCGTCCCGTCGCGCGTGGTCCTGACCGCCGCAGCGACGCCCAGCACCGGAAAGTCGAACGCGCCGCGACGGCGCAGCTTCCAGTAGCTGCTCTTCCAGCCTTCGGCCGCGGGCAGGTTCACCTCGGCCAGAATTTCGTCCGGGCGGCGCGTCAGGTAGTCGATGCCGTCGTTCTTGTAGAGATCGGCGAGCGCCACATCGCGCTCGCCTTGAGTGGAGACTAGGCGCACGGTCGCGCCCAGGGATATCAGCGCTGGCGCCGTATCGGTCGAGGAGGCCGCGACGCAGCGCTTGCTCGCGGTGGCGACCCAGCAGATCTCGCCGTCTTTCTTCAGGCAGAAGTCGATCGCTTTGCGCCACTCGTAGTTCTGGTTGTAGTAGTTGCAGCGCGTATCGAGGCACAGGTTGCCGCCGAGCGTGCCCATGTTGCGCAGGTGCACGGTCGCGACCTGCGCCGCAGCCTGCCACAGCCCGGCGTACTGCTCGCGCACCGCGGCGTTTGCGACGATTTCATTCAGCGTGAGAGCGGCGCCCAAAGTGACGCCCGACCCGTTGGCGACTTTCTTCAAGGCTTCGATCTGCCGCAGCGATACCAGCGTCGCCGGAGTCTGGTGGCGCCGCTTCATGTTGGGCAGCAGATCGGTCCCGCCGGCGATCGGCATCGCCTGCGGGCCTTCGGCCGCGAGGATCCTCGCCGCTTCACTGACGGATCTCGGCGAATGAAATCCGAACCAGGGAAGCCGCATCATGCCAGGGCCTCCTTCTTCAAAGGCCTGCGCCGCGGCCGATTGACGGAATTTCCGTCGCCGCCCTCCCAGGGCGGCGGCACGAGCATCGGCTCGGGGTATGGAACATCGGGAAAACCCTCCGGCCCGACGCGCGGTGTTTCGCCCTTCGCTTTTTTCTCGAGGGCGGCTAGCACCTTGTCCGGGGTGATCGGCAGCTCGTCGATACGCACCCCGATCGCGTCGTACACGGCGTTCGCGACCGCCGGCATCACCGGCAGCAGGGGACCCTGCCCCACTTCCTTCGCGCCAAACGGACAGTTGGGGTCCGGGTCCTCGACGAGCTCGGTAAAGACTTCGGGCATGTCCAGCGAGGTCAGGCTCTTGTATTCGAGAAGCGAAGGAATCTTGTGCACGAGGGCGTTAGAGAGCTTCGGCGGGAGGCGCCGGAACACCTGCTCTTCCATGAGCGCCTCGCCCAGTCCCATGTAGACGCTGCCTTCGACCTGCCCGCGAGCGCTCACCGGGTTGACGGCGCGACCGATGTCGTGCGCGATCCACACTTTCGGCACCGTGATCCAGCCCGTCTTGCGGTCCACTTCGGCTTCGACCACGCACGCCGTATAGGAGTAGGCAGGAGACGGTCCGACGCCGGCGCCCTTGTAGCGGCCGGGTGAGCGCGGCGGGGAATACGAGCCCACCGCGCCGAGCGTGCCGAATTTTTCCTCGGCGAGGACGATCGCCTCGCGGAAGCTCATCAGCTTGCCGGGATCGTCGGCGCGGAACACCCGGCCCTGCGCGAAGCCGACGTT
>Ga0075426_10003733_pt1 | contig 10876 bp, 10 predicted proteins | sample SoiMethybrSBSTD5_FD_75304 | JGI IMG/M metagenome (GOLD analysis project Ga0075426, IMG submission 75304) | Bulk soil microbial communities from a Populus tree surrounding site in Tennessee, USA - Soil MetaG P. TD hybrid SBSTD5 | ecosystem: Environmental > Terrestrial > Soil > Tree plantation...
CGGCGCCGGGCACCACGACGCGCTCGGCGTCGCCCGAGAACACGATGCCCTCGGGCGTGATCACCTCGACCGGGTACGGCGTGAACTCGGGCACGGCTAGGCGGTCGCCTTGAGCTTCTCAGCGGCCTCGACGACCTCCTCGATGCCGCCGACGAGCCGGAAGGCCTGCTCGGGCAGGTCGTCGTACTTGCCGTCGAGGATCTCCCGGAAGCCGCGAATCGTGTCCTCGAGCCGCACGTACTTGCCCGGCGTGCCGGTGAAGACCTCGGCGACGTGGAACGGCTGACCGAGGAACTGCTGCACCTTGCGGGCCCGGCCGACGACAACCTTGTCCTCGTCGGAGAGCTCGTCCATCCCCAGGATGGCGATGATGCTCTCGAGGTCCTTGTAGCGCTGCAGCACCTCCTGCACGCTCGTCGCGGTGTCGTAGTGCTCGTCGGAGACGATGCCCTTCTGGAGCAGGTTCGAGCGCGAGTCGAGCGGGTCGACGGCCGGGTAGATGCCGCGCTCGGCGATCGAGCGCGAGAGCGTGGTCGTCGCGTCGAGGTGGGCGAACGACGCGGCCGGTGCCGGGTCGGTGAGGTCGTCGGCGGGGACGTAGATCGCCTGAATCGACGTGATCGATCCCTTCGCCGTCGAGGTGATCCGCTCCTGCAGCTGCCCCATCTCGGTGGCCAGTGTGGGCTGGTAGCCGACGGCGCTCGGCATGCGGCCGAGGAGCGCCGACACCTCGGAGCCGGCCTGCACGAACCGGAAGATGTTGTCGATGAAGAGCAGCACGTCCTGGCCGAGCTGGTCGCGGAAGTACTCCGCCATCGTCAGGCCGGAGAGGCCGACGCGCAGCCGCGCTCCCGGCGGCTCGTTCATCTGGCCGAAGACGAGCGCGGTCTTGTCGATGACCCCGGACTCCTTCATCTCCAGGTAGAGGCCGTTGCCCTCGCGGGTGCGCTCGCCCACGCCGGCGAACACGGACAGGCCGCCGTGCTCCTGGGCGATGTTGTTGATCAGCTCCATGATCAGCACCGTCTTGCCCACGCCGGCGCCGCCGAAGAGGCCGACCTTGCCGCCCTTGACGTAGGGGGCGAGCAGGTCGATGACCTTGATCCCGGTCTCGAAGATCTCGGTGGTCGGCGAGAGCATCTCGAACACCGGCGGCTCGCGGTGGATCGGCCAGCGCTCCTCCGTGTCGACCGGGTCGCCGTTGTCGATCGCCTCGCCCAGCACGTTGAAGATGCGTCCCAGCGTCGGCTCGCCGACGGGCACCGTGATCGGGCCGCCCGTGTCGGTCACCTCGAGCCCGCGGGCCAGACCGTCCGTGGCGTCCATGGCGATCGCGCGGATGCGCCCGTCGCCGAGGTGCTGCTGCACCTCGGCCACGAGCACGCGCTCCGACTCCTCGCCGGCGCTGGCCGGAACCTTGATCTCGAGGGCGTTGTAGATCGAGGGCATCTCGCCGGGGAAGACCGCGTCCACGACGACGCCCTTGATCTCGACGATGGTGCCGACGCGCGCGGACTGTCCGTTCTGGGACATGTAACTCCTTGGAAGGGGTGCCGAATCGGGAGCTTCTGGCCTAGCGAAGCCGGATTCTACCAGCGACGGGACGCAGAACCGGGCGACATTGTGACATCAGCCGGAGGAGGTTCGGGCGCCACCTGCGGCGCTCCGCCGGCCCCAGCTCGTCGCGCAGCCGGGAGGCTTCGATGGACGCCGCCACCCGGGCGGCGTGGTCGACGTGTCAAGCCCGTGAGGAGACGGCGGAGATCAATGCCATGCCGACACTGTACCCGTCGGCGGCCCCGCGTTACAGGGCGGTTAGACCAACGTGCTGCGCACGTGCGGCGAGCGGATGCGTGGCGCTGGCAGCAGAAGCAGGAGCCTGCCCTCGTGGATGCTGCGGAACTGGTGGTCGAGCGGCGCCAACTCGGCCAGCGTTGTCGGGTGCCTGACCTGCGCCGTCGTGCGGTGGCCCTGCGATGCGACGAGCGCGCCCGCGCCTGCCGCGGCCGCGGCGGCCGTGATCGCGACGGCCGTCGCGGCGATCCGGCGGCGCGTGCGCCGGGCCGGTCGCCGTCGCAATTGGCGTTCGGCTCGAATGTCAATTGCCGACGTGGCGGCGTGCGCAGGCGCCACGCCATGCACGTGGGCGATGACGTCCGGCGGCGCCGGATCCATCGGTACGGCCGTGCGCACCCGCTCGGTGATCTCCCCCATCGCCGCGGCCACGTCGGCGCACGCGGCGCACTCCTGCAGGTGCGTGCGCAGCACGCCCAGGTCGAACTCGCTCAGGTCGCCGTCGAGGCGCCTCGAGGCGAGCTCGCGGGCGCGGTCACAATCGCTGCGATTGGGAAATCCCAGGTACATCTGACCCTTCTGACGAGGCCACCGCGGGAATGTTAGGCGAGCGGATGCCGGCCGTCGCACAGCAGGCCGAAGAACACGAGCACGAACCCGAGCGCGACGAAGACCGCCGAGCTTGCCAGCGAGTCCTGCCGTTCGTCGTTGGTGGCGAACCGGACCGGCCCGCTCCCGAACACGCCGAAGAGCCCTCCGACCGCCCCGGCGTCGCCGTCCTGGCGCACCGGTGGGCGGATGCCGAAGAAGACGCCGAGCGTAATGCTGAGGGACGCCGCCAGGTAGAAGCCGACCGAGAGCGAGCGGTTCACCGAGTCGCCGACGAGCAGCCCGAGGCCCAGCGAGACGACCGCCGTGCCAACGATCACCGTCACTGCCACCTGCGCGAACCGGCGGAGGCCATTCCAGAGCTCGGCCTTCGTCACGCGCGCGGCCTCAGCCCGTGGAGGCCCCGCTGGGCAGGCGCAGGTCGCTCAGCGGCCAGGACTCGAGCGGGAAGTGACATGCCTTGAGGTGGCCGTTGTCGCCGGCCGACGTGAGCTGGGGCTCGTCGACGTCGCACGTGCCGGCCTGGAAGCGCGGGCAGCGCGGATGGAATCGGCACGCGCTCGGGGGGTTGATCGGGCTGGGCACGTCGCCCTCGAGCACTACCGGCTTGCGGGCGCGGGCGACGTCGGGGTTCGGGATCGGGATCGCCGAGAGCAGGGCACCGGTGTACGGGTGCTGGGGATGGTCGTAGAGCTCGCTGCCCTCGGCCACCTCGACCACCTTCCCCAGGTACATCACGGCGACGCGGTCGGAGATGTGGCGGACGACGTCGAGGTCATGGGCGATGAACATGTAGGTGAGGTCGAACTCGCGCTGCAGCCGCTTCAGCAGATTCAGGATCTGCGCCTGCACCGACACGTCGAGCGCCGAGACCGGCTCGTCGCACACGACCAGCTTCGGCCGGATTGCGAGCGCCCGGGCGACGCCGATGCGCTGGCGCTGGCCGCCCGAGAACTCGTGCGGGAAGCGGTTGTAGTGCTCGGGGTTCAGGCCGACCACGTCGAGCAGCTCCTGCACGCGCTTCTTGTTCTCGGCCGCGGTGCCGATCTTGTGCACCTCGAGCGCCTCGCCGATGATCGCCCCGACCCGCTTGCGCGGGTTGAGCGACGCGTACGGGTCCTGGAACACCATCATCATCTCGCGCCGTATCCGCATCAGCGACGAGCCCTTGAGCTTCGTGATGTCCTGGCCGTCGAACACGATCGAGCCGCCGGTCGAGTCGAGCAGGCGCATGACGCAGCGGGCCATCGTCGACTTGCCGCAGCCGGACTCGCCGACGACGCCGAGCGTCTCGCCCTTCTTGATCGTGAAGGAGACGCCGTCCACCGCGCGCACGCGCGCGACCTCCTTCTGGAAGATGATCCCCCGGGTCACCGGGAAGTGCTTCTCGAGATCCTGGACGGCGAGGAGATCTTCGGCCATCGTTCTCTAGCCCGTCGACGCCATCGTCTCGGCCACGAGCGTCTCGGCCTCCCGTTTCTTGGTGGCCTCGTCGAGGTGGCAGGCCGCCCGGTGGAGGTCCGACCCCTCGACCGACGCGAACTCCGGCTCGGTCGTGCGGCACACCTCCATCGCATACGGGCAGCGCAGGTGGAAGCGGCAGCCCGGCGGCGGCCGCAGCAGCGACGGCGGCGATCCCGCGATCGGCTTCAGCTCCTGGCCTTGGGTCGCCAGCCGCGGCAGCGACCGCATCAGCCCCCACGTGTAGGGGTGGTGGGCGTGGTAGAAGACGTCGGAGTAGGTGCCCTGCTCGGCCGGCTTTGCCGCGTACATCACGAGCACCTCGTCGGCCGTCTCCGCGACGACACCCAGGTCGTGGGTGATCAGGATGATCGCGCTTCCGAAGTCGCGCTGGAGGTCGTTCATCAGCTTCAGGATCTGGGCCTGGGTGGTGACGTCGAGCGCAGTCGTGGGCTCGTCGGCGATCAGGAGGTCGGGGTTGTTGATGAGCGCCATCGCGATCATCACGCGCTGGCGCATGCCTCCGGAGAACTGGTGCGGATAATCCTCGAGCCGCGTCTCGGCCCGCGGGATGCCCACCGCCTTCAGCATCTCGAGCGCCCGCTTCGAGGCGGCCGCCTTCGTCGTCTCAGCGTGCAGCTGGACAGCCTCGCGCAGCTGCTTGCCGATCGAGTGCACCGGGTTGAGCGAGGTCATCGGATCCTGGAAGATCATCGAGATCTCGCTCCCGCGCACCGTGCGCAGCTCCGAAGGCGGCAGCTCGAGCAGGTTGCGGCCCTTGAAGACGGCCTCGCCCGTCGAGACCGTCTTCGCCCGAGGATTCAGGCCCATGATCGTGAGGCAGGTCACGCTCTTGCCGCAACCCGACTCGCCGACGATCGCAAGCGTCTTCCCCTTCTCGACCGAGAACGACACGCCGTCGACCGCGCCGACGATGCCGTCATCCGTGCGGAACTGCGTCTTCAGATCTCGGACGTCGAGAAGCGCCACTGCAGTCAGTCTACCCAGACCACCGCTAGCCCAGCCTGATCCTCGGGTCGATCCACGCATACAGCAGGTCGACCAGCAGGTTGAACAGGATCACCATGACGGAGGCGAACACGGTCACCCCGATGATCTTGGGTAGGTCGAACTGCTGCACCGACTGGATCGCGAGATAGCCGAGCCCTGGCAGGCCGAAGACCGTCTCGATCAGGACGGCCCCTCCGAGCGCGATCGCGATGTCCATGCCGAGCATGGTCACTACGGGCAGCATCGCGTTTCGGAGCACATGCCGCCGCAGGACGAGCGACTCGGGCGCGCCCTTGGCGCGCGCGGTTCTCACGTAGTCCTCGTTCAGGGTCTCCATCACGTTCGCGCGGATCATGCGCACATAGAACGCCGAGTACAGCACGGCGAACACGATCCACGGCATGAGCATGTGCGTGAACCAGTCGATGGGCCCCCCGCAGATCTGGCCGGCCGCGGCGCCGCGCAGGTTGCAGTACCCCTGGATCGGGAGCACTCCGAGCCGGTAGCCGAAGATGTAGGAGGCCACGAGGCCGATCCACACCGGGTGCGCCGAGATGCCGCCAAGCACGCCGACCATGGCGCAGCGGTCAAGGATCGAGCGCGGCCGAAGGGCCGAGAGGATCCCGACGGGGATGGCGATCAGCATCCATACCACCGCCCCGCCCAACACCAGCGAGATCGTCACCGGCGCGGCCGCGAAGATGCTGGAGTTGACGCTCTGGCGGTCGTTGAACGAGTAGCCGAGGCTGCCGTGGAGCACGAGCTGCCCCAGGAAGTGCAGGTATTGCTGGTAGATCGGGCGGTCCAGATAGAGTCGGTGCGCCACCGCCTTCACCTCGGCGGGTGTCGCGGACTTGCCCGCCGCGAGGCGCGCCGGGTCGACCGGGATCAGGAAGAAAATTATGTACGTGACGAGCGTCACGGCGATGAACAGGACGACGGCCCAGAGCAGGCGCCTGATCACGTACCGAACCATGCCGTTCTCCCGGATTTCGAAGGATCGGCGGGGCGCCGGCCAGGCCGGCGCCCCGCGCTTCTCATCTTTGCAGCGAGTTTACCGCTCCGCTACTTCCGCAGGCACATCGTGGCCAGATCCATGATGTACGAGGGGGTATCGACCGTGCAGCCCACGTTCGGGCCGAAGAAGTCGAGGTTGTTGGTGTAAAGCCACGGCGCCCACGGCGGATTGTTCTTCATCATGTCCGTCGCGATGGAGCCGTACGCCTGGTACCGAGCGTTCCCGCTCAGCGTGTTGGCATGATCCATCTGCTGGTTGTACTTCGGCACGTTGAAGTACGAGAAGTTGTTCCCGCCCGTCTTCGGGATGTTGTCGCCGGAGAGCAGGATGTTCATGAAGTCGTAGGGATCGGGGTAGTCCTCGATCCAGCCTTCGTTGGCGATGTCCATGGCAACGCCCTTCACACCCTCGGCCTGGAACTGGACCGCGCGCGTGAAGGCCTTTTGCTTGACCTTGATCCCGATCTTCGCCAGGTTCGCGGTGAGAACAGCGTCGCCCTCAGCGACGGACGGGTCGCCCGCGGTCGTGTACTCGATCACCGTCATCGGCGTCTTCACTCCGCTCTGCTTCATGAGCGCCTTGGCCTTGGAGATGTCCTGGGCCGTTGGACTGGTGATCGGGTAGACGGACTTCTCGAACTGGCTGCCCGGGAGGGCGGGCGGCAGGATCTTGTCGCCCGGCGTCCCGTATCCGTAACCGTAGGGCTTCTCGATCGCCGGCCGGTCGATCGCCCAGTTGACCGCCTCGCGCACGAGCGGGTTCTTGAAGGCGGGCCGCGCCGTGTTGAGCGCGAAGTAGGAGATGATCGCCGCCGGCGTGACGAAGAACCGCTGGTTCCCCGTCTGCTTCGTCGACGAGCCGTCCGGGCCGAACTCCTGGTTCAGCTGGAACGATTGGCTGAAGGCGACGCAGTCCGGGCAGTAGTCGAGCTGGCCGTTCTTGAGCTCGAGCGTGCCCTGGTTCTTGTCGAGCGTCATCTGGGTGAAGTCGATCTCGTTCAGGTAGTGGGGTCGCGGTCCGTTGTAGTTCGGGTTTCTCTTCAGGAGCAGCGATCGATGCTGCACCCAGTTGGCGATGTAGTACGGGCCGGCGCCAGCGATCGACTGCACACCCTTGCTGTTGACGGGTGTGTTCTTCGGGATGGCGCACGCAAACGGCGTCGCGATCTTCGCGAGGAAGCCGGCGTCCGGCTGGGTGAGCTTGAACGTGAGCTTGTCACCCGAGACGGTGATCCCCGACACGTGGGCCGGGAGGCCCTTGTAGCCCGTGGCGCCCTGGATGTCGGTCAGGAACGTCGCGCCGAAGTACGACGCCTGCTTCGGGCTCAGGTCGCGCTCGATCGCGTGCTGGAACGTCGCGGCCGTCACGGGCTCGCCCGTGTTGAACTTGTACTTGCCGGCCGGGACGGTGAACGTGTAGGTCTTGCCATCCGAGGAGACCGTCGGCAGCGCCGAGGCCGCCTCGGGGGTCAGGACCTTGCCGGCATCGCCCGACTTGTCGGGGTAGTTCAGAAGCTTCACGCACGTGGCGTACTCGACCTGCCACGAGCTCTGGTAATACGCGAGGGCGGGATCGATGAAGTCGATGTCGCCGTGGAACGCCGCCTTGAGCGTGCCGCCGTTCACATGCGGCACGACGCTCTGGCCGCCCGGGGCCTGCGAGGCCACGCTGTTGTTGCCGCCGCTGGAGCTGCCGCAGCCAGCTGCGCCCAGAAGCACGATGCCGGCGGTGAGCGCCCCCACCGCAAGCCACAGTCCCGGTCGTCTCATGTGAAAACCCCTCGCGTCGGATTTCAGGTCCGCAGGCGGACGCAATCCGCCCGGTCCCCTCGCTACGACCCTAAGACGCTTGCGCCGGGGCGGAAGTTAGAGCGTCGAGCGCGGGTCGATCGCGTCGCGCAGGCCGTCGCCGAGCAGGTTGAACGCGAGCGCCGTGATCAGGATGGCGAGCCCAGGCCAGACCATCAGCCAGGGCTGCGTGGTGTAGTAGTTGACGGCGTCCGAAAGCAGGTTGCCCCAGCTTGCGTTCGGCGGCGGCAATCCCACGCCGAGATACGACAGAGCGGCCTCGAACAGGATGTTCGTCGCCACAAGGAGGGTGCCGTAGACGATGATCGTGCCGACCAGATGCGGCAGCAGGTGGGAGCGCATGATGCGGTAGTTGGAGCCACCGACCATCCGCGCAGCTTCGACGAACTCCTTCTCGCGCAGCGACAGCACCTGCGCGCGCACGATGCGCGCGGGGTAGTACCACGAGAAGACGCTGATCACCATGACGAGCGTCACGACGCCTGGGGCGAACAGTCCGAAAAACGTGTACGAGTTCAACCTGTCACCGACGGTGCTCGCGAGCGCGATCGCGAACAGGAGCAGCGGAAACGCCATCACGATCTCGGTCATGCGCGACACCAGCGTGTCTGTCAGCCCGCCGTAGAAGCCCGCGAGCGTGCCCATGATGACGCCGATCAGGAGGCCGACGATGGTTGCGGTGACCGCCACCTCGAGCGAGACCTGCGCGCCGTAGAGGACGCGGAGGAACTCGTCGCGTCCGACCAGGTCGGACGCACCCAGCACGTACAGGGTCGAGTTGCCGTTGGCGTCCTGAACGTGCGACCAGGGGCCCGCCGGCTGGTAATTGATGATCGCGTTCTCGTTGATGTCGTTCGGCCCGTGGCCGAGCACGTGCACCGCAATCGGGGCGCCGATGAATGCGACCAGCACGATCAGGATGATCACAATCCCGCTCAAGACCGCTATGCGATCGCGCCGGAAGCGCCGCCAGGCCTGCTCCCAATAGCCCCGGGCGCGGACGTCGCCTGCGTCCGCCTCGATTGCGCCTGTCGTGCCGACGCCGACCGCTGCGCCAGGGAGAGCCGTTCGTTCTTGATGAGACGCCATCGGCTGGCTCAGGATATCCCGAGAACCGGTCCCCGGCAACCGGCGCAACGCGGTGTCGTCACGGCGTCGCCGACGGGAGGGGCGGATTCTGCCCCTGCGGGGCCCAGTACGTCACGAGCCAACGCCCGCCGCTCGGCACGAGCTCGAGGAAGTCCGTGGTCGGCTTCACCCCCAGCGTGTGCGAGCTCAGGAGCACCTGGATCAGGACGTCGCGTTGGCGGGAGCGGATGACGTTGAACCGGGCGCCGGAGAATCCCTTCCGCGGATAGGGCACCACCGGCATGTCGCCCCGGTCCCACTGCGCCTGCGAGGTCCCCGCCCGCTCTTTCGGCGTCACGAGCGCCCACGACGCCGCCGTATCCTGACGCAGGACGGCCGTCTGGATGAATCGGCGGGCAGTCCGCACGGCTTCGGGCGGGAGCTTGATCTCCGGCCCGTACAGCTGTTCCGGCGTCTTCGTCTGCGCGAGCGCCGAGCCGGGCACGTCTGCGACCCTGGCGCCGTCGCGTGAGCTCACGAACACCACGAGCCCTGCAACGAGCACGATCACGGAGACCGTCGTGAAGACCGCCCGCACCAGGGAGCGGTCCCACATCTGACCTACCCGTTCCACTCGTGAAAGTGTAGCCACGCGTTATTCGAGTGCGTCCGCACCCGCGACCACCTCGAGGATCTCCTGGGTGATCTCGGCCTGGCGGGCGCGGTTCATCTCGAGGGTCAGGGAATCGATCAGGTTCGAGGCGTTCTCGGAGGCGTTCCCCATGGCCGTCATGCGGGAGCCGTGTTCGGATGCCGTCGACTCCAGCAGGGCCCGATAGATGGTCACCTCGACGTACGTCGGGAGTAGCCTGGCCAGGATCTCGGAACGGTCCGGCTCCTCCAGGTAGGCGCCCTCGATCAGCTCGACCTCCTCGCCGGTGAGGACCTCCTCGGGCACCGGCAGCACCTCGACCGTCTCGAGCGCCTGAGTGAGGGCCGAGACGAAGCGGTTGTAGACCATCACGACCAGGTCGACCTGGCCCTCGACGTAGAGCTCGGCCACGCGCTCGGCGATGGCGCTCGCGTCCGCGTACTTCGGCCGGTCGGTGATCCCGGTGTAGGAGGCCTCGATCTCCTGGCCGCGGAAGCGCAGCGACGAGCCGCCCTTCCGCCCGACCGCCAGCCAGTGCACCTCGCGGCCCTGGCCCCGCTGCTCGGCGGCGACGCCCAGCGACCGCCGGATCACGTTCGCGTTGAACGCGCCGGCGAGACCACGGTCGGCCGTGAGCGCGAGCACCGCCACGCCCTTCACGTCGCGCTTCTCGAGCAGCGGCTGGCCGTGCGCCCGCGACGTCACGGCGGCCACCTCGACGGTCAGCTGCTGCAGGTGATCGGCGTAGGGCCGCAGGCCCTCGATGCGGGCCTGGGCGCGGCGCAGCCGCGACGCGGCCACGAGCTCCATGGCCTTGGTGATCTTGCCGGTGTTGCGCACCGACCGGATGCGGCGCGCGATCTCCTGCTGGGTTGCCATCTATGCGGCGGTGCCGGCCGCGTCCTTGTCGCCCTCGACGAAGAAGCTGTCCTTGAACGTGTCCAGGTGCTTGCGCAGGCTCTCGAGCGTCTCGTCGGTGAGGTCGCGGGACTCCTCGATCGCCTTCAGGATCGAGCCCTCGGCCCGCATCGACTCGACCAGCTCGTCGTTGAACCGCGACACCTCCTCGACCGGAATCGAGTCGACGTAGCCGTTCGTGACCGACCAGATCACCACGACCTGCTCGGCCACCGGCCAGGGCGCGTACTGGGGCTGGTTCAGCGACGCCACGACGCGCTCGCCGCGGGCGAGCTGGTTCTGGGTGGCCTGGTCGAGCTCGGAGCCGAACTGCGAGAACGCCTCCAGCTCGCGGTAGGCGGCCAGGTCGAGGCGAAGGCGCCCGGCGACCTTCTTCATGGCCCGGATCTGGGCGTCGCCGCCGACGCGCGACACCGAGATGCCGGCGTTGATGGCGGGGCGCACGCCCGAGTAGAACAGGTCGGACTGCAGGAAGATCTGGCCGTCGGTGATCGAGATGACGTTCGTCGGGATGTAGGCCGACACGTCGCCGGCCTG
>Ga0075426_10003734_pt1 | contig 10874 bp, 10 predicted proteins | sample SoiMethybrSBSTD5_FD_75304 | JGI IMG/M metagenome (GOLD analysis project Ga0075426, IMG submission 75304) | Bulk soil microbial communities from a Populus tree surrounding site in Tennessee, USA - Soil MetaG P. TD hybrid SBSTD5 | ecosystem: Environmental > Terrestrial > Soil > Tree plantation...
CGGTCACTACATCTTCTGGGCCGACGCCGAGAACAAGGCGGACAACTTCGCCTTTCGCATGGTCCGCGGTCTAAACGGCAATCACCGGAACGGTTACCATCGTAACGGTCACCGGTAAGGGTCGATTCTCCCCGCGCCGTGTGCTAAATTTTTTGCTTCCGCTCCCCATCTCCGACGATGGACTATAAAGACACGCTCAATTTGCCGAAGACCAGCTTTCCCATGCGCGCCAACCTGCCGCAGAACGAGCCGGCGCAGGTGGAGAAGTGGGACCGCGAAAGAACATATTTCAAGGTCCTCGAAGCGAACAGAGGCAAAAAGAAATATATCCTGCACGATGGGCCGCCGTACGCCAACGGCAACATCCACATCGGCCACGCGCTGAACAAGATACTCAAAGACGTCATCGTCAAGTCGAAAAGCATGCGGGGGCTCTACTCGCCGTACGTTCCCGGCTGGGACTGCCACGGCCTCCCGATCGAGCTCCAAGTCGAGAAAAATATCGGCCGGCAAAAGAAGCTCGAGCTCGGCAAGGCGGAGATCCGCCGCCTGTGCAAGGAGTACGCGGAGAAATACATCTCGATCCAGCGCGAGGAGTTCAAGCGCTTGGGCGTGTTCGGCGATTGGCAGAGCCCCTATCTCACGATGAATCCGAATTACGAAGCGGTCGAAGTCCGCGAGCTGGGGAAGTTCATCGCGGCGGGCTCGCTCTATCGGCAGAAAAAGCCGGTCTACTGGTGCGCTTCGTGCGTGACCGCGCTCGCCGAGGCGGAGGTCGAGTACGAAGACCACGCCTCCGCGTCGATCTATGTGAAATTTGCCGTCAAGGACGGCAAGGGGAAGCTCGCAGCCGATAATCTTTACTTCGTCATCTGGACGACCACGCCCTGGACGCTGCCGGCGAACCAGGCGATCGCGGTCAATCCGACGTTCGTCTACCGGCGGGTCAAAACCCCCGCGGGCGATTTGATCCTCAACCAGGAATTGATCGAGAAGGTCATGGTCGCCGCGGGTTTCGGCGCGAAGGACTATAAAGTCCTCGACGGCGCCTGGACCGGCGCGCAGCTCGAAGGCATCGTCTGCCGCCATCCATGGATCAACCGCGACGTCAAAGTGATCCTCGGCGACTTCGTCACACAGGACCAGGGCACGGGCGCCGTCCACATCGCACCCGGCCACGGCATGGAGGACTACGTCGCCGGCCAGCGCTATAACTTGGAAGTGCTCGCGCCGGTCGACGACGTGGGCAGATTCACCGCCGAGGCGGGCGACCTCGCGGGCGAGAGCGTCTTCAAGGCCGACGCATCGATTTTCAAGAGGCTCAACGACAATCACGCGCTGCTCAAAGAAGACAAGCTCACGCACAGCTATCCGCACTGCTGGCGCTGTAAGCGGCCGGTCATCTTCCGCGCCACCGAGCAGTGGTTCGTCTCGATGGAGAAAAACGAGCTGCGCCGCCGCTCGCTCGAAGCGATCGATCAGGTGCAGTGGGTCCCGCCGTGGGGGCGCGAGCGCATCCGCGGCATGCTCGAGAGCCGCCCCGACTGGTGCATCTCGCGCCAGCGCGCCTGGGGCGTGCCGATCCCGGTTTTCTACTGCAATAACTGCGGGCGCGCGACGCTGAGCCAGGAGATCTGCGAGCACGTCGCGGCGATCTTCGAGCGCGAAGGTTCGGACGCGTGGTTCATCCGTCCGGCGGCGGAACTGACGCCGCCGGGGCTCAAATGCGCCGGCTGCGGCGGCGCGGACTTCTCCAAGGAAGAAGACATTCTGGACGTCTGGTTCGATTCCGGCGTGAGCCACGCCGCCGTGGTCGAGGCCGACCCGCGCCTCGGCAGCCGCGCCGATATGTATCTCGAAGGCAGCGACCAGCACCGCGGCTGGTTTCATACTTCGCTTCTCACCTCGGTCGAGACGCGCGGACGCGCGCCGTACGCCAGCGCGCTGACGCACGGCTTCACGCTCGACGGCAAAGGGCGGAAGATGTCGAAGTCGCTCGGCAACGTGATCGCGCCGCAGGAGATCATGAAGAAGCACGGCGCGGAGATTATCCGTCTCTGGGCCGCGGCGGAAGACTATCGCGAGGACGTGCGCATCTCGGACGAGATCTTGAATCGCCTCGTCGAAGCCTATCGCAAGCTGCGCAACACGGCGCGCTTTTTAATCAGCAACCTATACGACTTCGATCCGGACCAGGACGCCGTCGCGCTCGACAAGCTCGACGAGCTCGACCGCTGGGCTCTCGGCCGCGCCGACGCGCTGCTCGCGCGCTGCCTCGACGCGTACGATCAATTCGAGTTCCACGCCGTCTACCACGCGCTCAACAACTTTTGCAGCGTGGACCTGAGCGCGCTGTATCTCGACATCGTGAAGGACCGCCTCTACTGCGAGGCGCCGCGGTCGGACGCCCGGCGCTCGGCGCAGACTGCGCTCCACCGCATTCTCGACGTGCTCGTGCACCTCATGGCGCCGATCCTGTCGTTCACGGCGGCGGAGATCTGGCAGCATATGCCGAAGAAGCGCGGCGCCGCCGAAGATATCTTCATGTCGCGCATGCCGACGCCGGGCGCGGCTCCGGTCGACGACAGCTTAAGCGCGCGCTGGGAGCAGATCTTCAAGGAGCGGAGCGAAGTCCTAAAGGCGCTCGAAGAGGCGCGCAGCCGGAACATCATCGGCCATTCGCTCGACGCGAAAGTGCTGCTGCACGCGATGAACGGAACGATGCCGCGCATCGGCGAAATGCTTCAGCAGGACGAGCAGAGAGCCGAGGATATTCTCATTGTGTCCCAAGGCGGTGTGGTGCGGGACAACTCCGACGCGGCGGTCACGACCGCGATGCAGCGCGCGAACGAAGCGCAGGATGTCGACGGCCGCTTCCTTTATCAGAGCCAGCTGCTCAACTGTATGATCGAGGTCGCCAAAGCGAGCGGCAGGAAGTGCGAGCGCTGCTGGAAGTACTCGGAAGACGTCGGGCGCGACCCCGCGCATCCGACCGTGTGCGCGCGCTGCGCGCGCGTGCTGACGGAGCTGGGCGTTGCATCCTAAGCTCAGGCTCGTACTCGTCATCGTCGTCGCGATCGTCGTTCTCGATCAGGCGACCAAGGCGATCGTCGACCACGCGATGCCGCTTTATCGTTCAATCCCGATCATCGAAAATTTTTTCAGCCTGACCTACATCCGGAACACCGGGGCGGCGTTCGGCATCCTCGCCCGGAGCGGCGAGGCGTTTCGCCGCACGTTCTTGATCGGCTTCTCGGTAATCGCGATCGGCTTCATCATCGCGATGCTCAAACGCCTGCCGTCGGACGAGAAGGTGCTCACCGTTGCGCTCGCTTTCATCCTCGGCGGCGCGTGCGGCAACCTCATCGACCGGCTCTTCTACGGCGAGGTGATCGACTTTCTCGATTTTTACGATTTTTACTGGTCCGGTTATCATTGGCCGGCGTTTAACGTCGCCGACAGCTTCATCACCGTCGGCGTGGTCATTATTCTAGTCCGCTTGCTCCTCGCCAAAGGCGAGGACCCGTTTGCGCGGCGCGAGGGAATCGGCTAGGAAGCGATTCTAAGAGGCGAAAAGGGAGGACCTATGCTGAGAGCTCAGGATATGCAAGGCGTCATGGGCATGATGCCGGCGTTCACGACGCCCGACGGCGATTCACTGACGGCGACCGATACCATCAACACGGCGGAGCTCGCGCGCGCGGTCGATCGCATCATCGGCGACGGCATCGACGTGATCGCGACGATGGGGAGCTTCGGCGAATGCCACACGCTGCTGCCCGACGAGCACAAAAAACTCGCCGAGGCGACGATGGCCGCCGCGCGCAAGCGCGTGCCGGTGATCATCGGCTGTACGAGCCTCAACACGCGCGAGACTTTAATGAAGATGAAGGTCGCCGCCGACCTCGGCGCCGACGGCGTGCTCTGCGGCGTCCCATTCTACTTCCCGGCGACCGCCGACAACGCGGCGCAGTTCTATCTCGACCTCGCCGATGCTTTTCCGCAGCTCGGCATCGTGATCTATCACAATCCGGCGCTGCATCACGTGAAGCTGCCGGTTTCGATCTTCGAAAAGCTCGTCACGCGCCCCAACATCGTCGCGATGAAGGACAGCCACCGCACGCCGCTGGAATTCATGCAGCTCATGAACATCATCAAGGGGAAGATCAGCGTGCTCTGCAACCAGAGCCAGGCTTACCCCTTTGTCCAGATGGGCGCCGCCGGCTGCTGGTCGATCAACGCCTGGCTCGGCCCGTGGCCCGTTTTACATCTACGCGACGCGTGGCGCGCGGGCGATTGGGAAACCGTCAAGCAGATTTGTCTCGATCTCGAAGCCCACGGCAGGACCAAGACCGGAAGCGGCCTCAATTGGCGCGAAAATCACGCGAAGATCGCGATGAACTACGCCGGCTACTGCTCGCCCGGGCCGCTCAGGCCGCCGTTCCGCAACATCCCGCCCGAGGTGGTGGAAGACGCTAAGAAACTGGCCGCGGGCTGGAAGAAGCTTTGCGAGAAATATCCGCCGAAGAAGGCGGCGGCGTAGACTTACAGCCCCAGGTAAGCCCGTCTTACTTCCGGGTCTTCCGCGAGCTCTTTCGCATTGCCGGAGCGGACGATCCTCCCGGTCTCCAGCACGTAGCCGCGGTCGGCGATCGAGAATGCGGAGAAGACGTCCTGCTCGACGAGCAGAACCGTGACGCCCTCCTTGCGTATCTCGGCTAAAACTTCGAGCAGCATGTCGACGACGACGGGCGCGAGCCCCAGGCTCATCTCGTCGACCATCATGAGCTGCGGCGCCGCCATCAGGCCGCGCGCGATCGTGCACATCTGCTGCTCGCCGCCGGAGAGGCTGCCGGCGAGCTGACGCCGGCGTTCCTTAAGGCGCGGCAGGAGTTTGTACATGCGTTCGAGATCGGCGGCGATCTTCGGTTTATCTTTCCGGCAGTAGGCGCCCATCAAGAGATTTTCCTCGACCGACATCTGATCGAAGAGCTGTCGACCTTCGGGCACCTGGACCAAGCCCAGGGCGAAGACCTGGTCGGCGGTCATCCTGTCGAGAGCGCGTCCGGCGAATTCGATACGCCCGCGGCTCGCAATGATGCGCGAGAGCGCGCGTAGTAGCGTGCTTTTCCCCGCGCCGTTGCTGCCGACGAGCGCTACAATCTCGCCGCGCTTGATTTCGAGTTCGATGTCGCGCAGCACCGGCACCTGGCCGTAGCCGGCCTGCAGCGCTTCGACTTTGAGCAGCGCTTCGCTCACACGCGCCTCCTGCCCAGATAGGCTTCGACGACGCGTGTATCGGTCAGCACCTCTCCGGGCTTGCCTTCCGCCAGCTTCTCGCCGTGATGGATCACGATGAGCCGGTCGGAGAGGCTCTGGATCGCTTTCATCACGTGCTCGATGACGAGAATGCTGATTCCCTCCGCGCGGACTTTTTTGATGACCTCGATCACCTCTTCGATCTCGACGTGGTTGAGTCCCGCCATAACCTCGTCGAGCAGCAACAGCTTCGGACGCTGGGCCAGCGCCTTGGCCAGCTCCAAGCGCTTGCGGTCCGGACCGCCGAGGGCGTCGGCGCGCTGATCGACGCGTTTCTCCAGGCCGACGAAGGCGAGCCAGCGGCGCGCCTGCTCCTGCGCCTCCGAAAGCTTGCCCGCACCGCCGGCGCTGCCGAACAGCGCGCCGACGGCGACGTTGTCGAGCACGGTCAGGCCCGGAAACGGCCGCATGATTTGAAAAGTCCGGCCGATGCCTAGGCGCGAGCGGCGGTACGCGGGGACGCCGTCGATCGGAGCGCCTTCGAAGACGATTGACCCGACGGTCGGCGGCTGCGTGCCGCTAATGAGATTGATGAGCGTCGTCTTGCCCGCGCCGTTGGGGCCGATGAGCCCCAGGATCTCGCCGCGCTCCAGCGCGAAGCTCACGTCGTTGATCGCGACGAGCCCATGATAGCGTTTCGTGACGTTGCGGGCTTCGAGAATCGCGGCCATCGTTTACACGCTGTGCGCCCGGATGTTTTCCTGAAAGTAGCGCCAACGAGTCTGGCGGAAGCGGCGGACGAGATCGGCGAAGCCGCGCGGCATGAAGACGACGGCAACGACGATCACGATGCCGAAGAAGATGCTGGCGAGGCTGGTGAGCTTGCTCGCGAGAATCTCGGAGATCGCCGAGAGCACGAAGGCGCCGAGAATCGGGCCGAACACCGTGCCGGGGCCGCCAAAGACCGCCATGATGATCATCTTGACGTTGAGCCCGATGTCGAAGGCGCTCTCCGGATCGAGGAACGTGATCCAGTATGCATGAATGCCGCCGGCGATCGCCGTGAAGACGCTCGCGAGGGCGAACGCGAGAACTTTGTAGAGTGTCGTGTTGATGCCCATGACCGACGCCGCGCCCTCGTTCTCGCGGATCGCGATCAGACCGAAGCCGAAGCGGCTGCGCGAGATCCACGCGATCGTGAGCGTGGTCGCGGCGAGCAGCGCGAGCGATCCCTCGTAGAACCAGGTGTCGCCTCTGACGAGCGGCATGATGAGGCCGATGTTGCGCCCGGCGATCTCGATGTTAGAGACAATCGCCGTCATTACGACCGCGAGCCCGAGTGTCGCGATCGCGAAATAATGGCCGCGGAGCCGCAGCACCGGCAGGCCGATCAACAGCGCGAAGGCGAGGGCGAGCGCGATGCCGAGCGCGAGGCCTGCGGCGAACGGCCATTGGAACTGCACCATGCCGATAGCGACGCCGTAGCCGCCGAGGCCGTAAAAGACCGAATTGCCGAAAGAAGAATAGCCGGTGTAGCCGCCGATGATGTTCCAGCCCTGCGCGAGCACGGCGAGAATCAGCGCGCTGGTGCCGAATTGAATGATCACCGGCGACGCCCAAAGCGGAAGGGTCGCTAGCGCCGCGAGGCCGACAGCGGCGAGCGCGAGCTGGATGCCTAGCTTCATGCGGTCCTCCCGAGAAGGCCGGTGGGCCGCACGATGAGCACGAGCACGAGGATGCCGAAGCTCACGACGTCGGTGTACGTGGGGCCGATGTAGAGAGCGGTCAGCGCCTCGACGATGCCGAGAAAGAGACCGCCCACGACCACGTTGAGCGAGTTATCGAGGCCGCCGATGATCGCGATGGCGAACGACTTCGCTGTGAGCGCGCCGCCGATGTACGGATTGATTTGCGAGACGACGCCGTAGAGCGTCCCCGCGGCGCCGGCGAGCGCCGACCCGATTCCGAAAGTGAGCGCGTAGACGCGCCGCGGATTGACGCCGTGGAGCCGCGCGGCGACGAGATTCTGCGCCGTGGCGCGGATGCCGCGCCCGATGCGCGTATGCTCGAGAAAAAGCCACAGGACGAGCGTGAGCCCGATGGCGAGTATGAAGGCGAGCATGCGCACGAGCGGCACGGTCGCGCCGAGCAATTCGAAGTTCGCCCCGGCATAGGGCGGATTGACGGTGCGGAAATCAGCGCTGAAGATCACCTGGGCGAGATAGGTAATGACAACCTCGAGACCGAAGGTGATCAACAGGGTGTTGAACATCGGGCCGCGGATGACGAGATTCAAAATGCCGCGCTGAATGCCGTAGCCGAGAATGAAGAGCATCAGCATCGAGAGCGGCAGCGCCGCGAACGGATCGATGCCCGCTCCCGTAAACAGATAATAGCCCGCGTACGCACCCAGCATGATGAGCGCGCCGTGCGAGAGATTGACGATGTTGAGCACGCCCCAGACGAGCACGAGGCCCAGCGCCATCAGTGCGTAAAGGCCGCCGAGCAGGACGCCGTTAACGATGATCTGCCAGAGGAGCTGCAAGTTATCGCTGTCCCCACGCAGGCATCGGATACAGCGGCTTCTCCATCATGCCTTTGGGGCCGTAGACAGCGACGAGCTTGCCCTTTTGGACCTGCACCACGGTCTGCGGCAGGCTGATCTGGCCTGCGGCATTGAACTTGATGCGGCCGTAGAGGCTGTCGAAATCGAGCTTGGCGATCGCGTCGCGCACTTTGGCCGGGTCAAGGGTGCCCGCGGCCTCAATGGCTTTCACGAAGGCTTCCACGTCGGCGGCGGCCGATGCGGCGTGGTAGTCGGGATCGTACCCGAAGCGTTTCTTGTACTCGTTCGCGAACTGCTCGGCGTTGCCGAAGTATTCGTCCTTGAACGTCGGCGACGGCAGCCAGGAGGTCATGCCGTAAGCGTAGTCCGCGTCGCCGCCGAGCGCGTTGCGGAAGTCCGCCGTCGGCACGCCGACGGTGAACGAATAGAACTTCGGGCTCACGTTCAGCGTCTTCGCCTGGCGGATGAAGTTTAAGATTTCGGTCTCGTGCCCGGCGACGAGGATCGCGTCGACCGGCTGGCTCTTGATCAGGGATAGGATCGAGTTGAAGTCCGATGCCTTGTCGCTGTAGCGCTGGTCGACGACGATCTTCATCGAGGCCTTGTTGAGCAGGGCGCGCGTGCCGTCCGCAACCGACACGTCGAAGGCGTCGTCGGCGAAGATCAGCGCCACGTTTTTCGGCGGCGGGTTGAGCTTGGTCATGAGATCGACGGTGCTCGAGAAATATTCGGTCGCCGCCGGCAGCGTGCCGAAAATGTACTTATAGCCGCGGCTGAAGATCTGGTCCGAGGCGCCGCCGCCTTGGATCATCGGAATCGAATATTTCTCCGAGATCGCTGAGTCAGCGAGCGCGAAGTTGCTGCTGAAGGGGCCGAGGAGGAAATTGACCTTGTCCTGCGTCACGAGCTGGACGTACTGGCGCACGCTCAAGTTCACGTCCGACTGGTTGTCGAGCATCTTGAGCGTCAGCTTCTGCTTGTCTTTGCCGACCTTGACGCCGCCTGCGGCGTTGATCTTATCGATCGTCAGCTGATAGGCGTCGCCGTAATAACGCCCGGTATTCGCATCCTTCCCGGTCAGCTGAACGGACGCGCCGAGGTCGACGGTAGCGGCGGAGCTTGGAACGGTGGCGAGGAGCAGTGCCGCCGCGAGCGAGAGGAGTGTGCCGATCATAGCAAACCTCCTTGATTAAGGACTCGGACTCTTCGCGGTGCGCACAATAGCTCGCAAAGGCCGCAAGGTCAACCGGCCCAATCGGCCTACACTTTCCGCAGGATGGCGACGGTCGCGCCCCAGCCGCCGGCCTCGGACGGCGCGTCCTTGAATGACGCGATTTGCGGGTGCTTCGCCAAGAGCGACTGCACGATGCGCCGCTGCACGCCGGTGCCGCGGCCGTGGATGATACGCACCTGGTAAATCCCCGCGGCGATGCACTGCGCGATGTACTCCTCGACGACGCTTGGAATGTCCTTAGGCGCGAAGGGGTGGAGATCGATCCAATCCCGGACGGGCAGGATTACCGGCTCGTCGAAAGGGGAATCCGGATCGTCGCCATGTTTATCGCGGGGCATAATAAAAAGGGCGGGGAATTTCTTCCCCGCCCTTGAAAAACGCATCTCCCAACGGATCAATCCCAGCGCTTGTCGCCGGTCATCCGCCCGCCGGCCTTGGCGATCGCCGCCTGAATGACGGAGATGTCGATCAGTTTATCGTAGCTGGGCTTCTCCTCCGCCTTGATCGAGCCTAATTCGACCTGGCGGTTGATCGTCCACTCGACCATGTCTTTCGGGAGCCCGTCGTTCACCGGCCAGGCGCCGACGTTGGCGAGGATGTCGTAGGTTTGCGCGACGACACCGGCGTCCTGCTGCGTGTATTTGGTCGCGATCTCGACGGTCTTCGCCTTGTCCTTATAGATAAAGCGGTTTGCCTTCACGAGCGCGGTCATGATGTCGACGTAGAGCTGTTTGTTGGATGCGATCTCCTTCTCGGGCGCGATGTAGGCGGCGTAGAGCCATTTGGGCAGCGGCTCCCAAAGATTCACGAGGATATTCAAATCCGGTTTTTTCTTTATCGCGACCAGGGCCTGATCGACGTGGAGGATCGCGGTGTCGATCTGGTTCGCGAGCAGACCGGCGACGCGCCCCTTCGTGCTGATGAAAACGTATTGCACGTCCTTCGGCGTGAGCCCGCAAGAGGCGAGCACGGCGCGGCTCATGACTTCGTTGAACGCGCCGACCTCCTGGATGCCGATCTTCTTCCCTTTCAGGTCCTTGCAGCTTTTGATGTCGCCCTGCACTGCCATCGACTGCGAGAGCTTGTGCGAATAGGTGCCCAGCACCTTCGTGCCCGCGCCGCGCGCGGCGGCGATGATCGCCGGGTCGGAGCTCGTGCCGGTGATGTCGAGGCCGCCGGAGACGCTGCCGCGGAGCGTCTGCGTGCCGCCCTCGAAGTTCACGAACTCAACCTCGATATTGTTCTCGGCGAAAAAGCCCATTTCTTTGGCGATGTACGGCGGGATGTGCACGACGTTGGGCGGCGTCACGGGCACGCCGAAGACGACCTTGCGCTTGTTCTGCGCCTCGGCCGGATGCGCGAGCAGCGCGAAGCCGAGCCACGCCGCGAGCAAAAAGACGGTCTTTTTCATAATAGCCTCCTTGCTATTCCCGCTCGTCGAACCGCCGCCACGGGGCGATGCGCATCTCGATCCACTTGGCGAGCCACATCAAGCCTACCCCCAATATCATAACGACCACAATCGGCACAAAGAGCTTGTCGGTCTCGAAGGCGTTGGCGTAGCGCACGATCATGTAGCCCAACCCGGTGATCGAGGTGTAGAACTCGGCGATGATCATGCCGACCAGCCCGCGGCCGATCGCGAGGCGGATGCCCGCGACGATGAAGGGGACGGCGGACGGGATGATCAGGTGGCGCCAGAGCTGCCGCTCGCTCGAGCAGAACGAGCGCGCGACCTCCTGGAGGTTGCGGTCGACGTTCTTGACGCCTTCGTACGTGTTCAGCAGGACCGGAAAGACCATGAAGAGAAAGACG
>Ga0075426_10003737_pt1 | contig 10870 bp, 13 predicted proteins | sample SoiMethybrSBSTD5_FD_75304 | JGI IMG/M metagenome (GOLD analysis project Ga0075426, IMG submission 75304) | Bulk soil microbial communities from a Populus tree surrounding site in Tennessee, USA - Soil MetaG P. TD hybrid SBSTD5 | ecosystem: Environmental > Terrestrial > Soil > Tree plantation...
ACTAGCAGCACCAGGGCAGAGAAAAAGCACACCACGGCAGCACCTTCAGACGAAGAACGGCACCCGGCGGCAAAGACGTGCTTATCTGCACTCGCGGACACGGCACATCCCCGCACCCTGCTCAGTGGCCTCCAGCGAGGTTTCGCCCCCTTAAATAAAACTCAAGCTCCGGCTACGGACGCAACTCTTTTCGCATTTGCTTCGCCAACTTTTCAATTCGGGTCAGACGATTCTCAAGGTCCTTGGGCAGCAGTCCTTGCTTGACCTGATCGACTTGGAGCGGCAGCGATGACGCAAGGCTGGCTAATTCTTCCGACTGCTTTTTGAGCAACGGGTGATCTAGTTGCTTTCTCGGAAGATTTGACGGCGACTGCTCCACTTTGGCTTCAATATGCTGCATAGGCATCGGCGGTTGGCCCTGTGCTCCCGCCAGCAGCGTTAAGCAACACAATAGGGGGACCAGCACTGTAGCGAATAACCACTTCTGCATTCGACACCTCTCCACCGCGTCGACATTCTATCCCGATCCAGTGCAGGTGCTTGGTGCTCGGAATAGCTCACGTGCTGCACATCTGAACTCCAGCAAGCGCGGCAATCACCGCATGGGTTCCATGCTGGTAAGCGCGGCACACCCAACCGTCAACGCCGGAGACGGGCCGTTGGCCGCTTTTCCGGGACCGTCAATCCAGAAAAATATCGCTTTTGAGCTGAGCGCCGGGAGCTACCGAATAGCGGGAAAGGTCGCTCACGCCGGCGCTGGCCAGCACTTCTTCATCAATAAAGAAATTGCCCGTGGTGCTGCGGCGGTCGCGAGTCAGGATGTGCCAGGCGGCATCGGCGACAATTTCCGGCGTGCGCCCGCGCTCGGGTTCGGCGCCGGGAATCACCTGCAGCGCTGCGGTAGCGATGATGGTGCGCGGCCAGAGCGCGTTCACGGCAATTCCCTGCTTGCGGAACTCCTCGGCCATGCCCAGCACGCACAAGCTCATGCCGTACTTCGACATGGTGTAGGCCAGGTGGGGCGCGAACCACTTGGCCCGCAGGTCGAGCGGCGGGGATAAGTTGAGAATGTGCGGGTTGGCCGCCTTGGCCAGATGCGGCAGGCAGGCCTGCGAGCAAAGATAGGTGCCGCGGACGTTGATATCCATCATTAAGTCGTAACGCTTGATGGGCGTTTGCAACGTGCCGGTCAGGCTGATGGCGCTGGCGTTGTTCACCAGGATATCTATGCCGCCAAATTGCCGCACAGTCTGTTCGACCGCGGCGTGCACCTGGTCTTCAAAGCGAATGTCCAGTGCAATGGGGAGAGCATTGCCGCCGCCCGCTTCAATGTCTTTGGCGGCGGTATAGATGGTGCCGGGCAGCCGGGGATTGGGCTCGGTAGTTTTGCCGGTCACGACAATGTTGGCCCCGTCGCGCGCGGCGCGCAACGCGATGGCCAGGCCGATACCACGGCTGGAGCCGGTGATGAACAAAGTCTTGCCTGCCAGGGTAGACATGGGCGCATTGTAGCGTGGTGGAGTTCGCAGTGATCCCACAGCCGATGATCAAGCACGATCCGCTACCAGCCATGCGGCAGGCGAATGTGGTCGAAGCGGTAGCCGACGATGCCCTTGACGATGAGGTGGTCCGTGCTACGGGTGGTGCCCACGCCCACGCCGAAATTGAATTCCCATTTGGGAGAAACGTTCAGGTCAATCGCCGGGAAGAACTGCTGCTGCTGATCGGCAAGGGGGTCGAAGCTGGTAACCGGCCCGGTGGCGCCGTAATATTCCAGCCCCCCGGCAATCCACTTGGTAAAGTCGTAACTGAATTTGGCATTGGGAGAAAAGGTCCAGCCCTGATTCACGTTCTCGCCATGGATGGACTTGTCCATGGCGGGATTGAAAGCCAGGTACCAGGGTCCGATTTTTTTGTCCACGATGGGGCGGAGTTCGATCGTCCAGGTATCAGGGGAGAAGACGCGCCGCTGGTAGCCGAATTCGGTGGAGAGGCTCACGCCGACCGGCCAATGCCAGCTTTCCGGGGCGCGGAAACGTGGCCGTATATGGTCGCCCACCCATTGCCACCCTTGGCCGTTGCGCAGAGCAGTAAAAACATAAAAACCGGTTTCAAACCAGCTGTTGAAGCCGTGGGTGATCTCCAAAGTTTCATGCACCGCATTGTTGGTGGGATAAAGGCCGTCGTCAAAAGTCTTCGTGCCTTCGGCGGTGATGTTGCTGTGCAACTCCACCATGGTGGCGCCCGGCTCAACAGTATCGGCTCCGTAGACCTGGATTTCATAGTTGTCTTGCGCGCGGGCAGATGCGCCGAGGAGAATGACAAAAGCCAACGCAAGCGCAAGGCAGGCCGGTTTCCACGCCACCAAGATCGTTCTCATCCTCACCCTGGGCTCTTCGTACGGAAGCGAACAGGATACACGAACTAGTCACCGAGCCGTAACTGCTCCGGGGCGAAGCACGAGCTGTTCCGCCGGCGAAAAGGCGCGCTCGCGAATCAAAGTGGTGCTGATCAGGCAGGTGAGGCCGGAAGCGGCGAAGATCATGGCAATCACCACGAACTGGTACACGGCGGCGTAGAGAGGGGGCGAACCGGAGAGCACCATGCCCGCCATCAGGCCCGGAATCCACACGATGCCGAGGGAGCGCAGGTTATCGATGGCGGGAATCAGGCTGGCCTGATAGGCGGCCTGCACATAGGGAGCGACGGTTTGCTCGGGAGCGGCGCCGAGCGCGAGGCCGGCTTCGACCTGACCGACGTGGGCATACACCTCGGAACGGAAGCGGTCGAGAGCCAGGCCGTTGGTGTTCATGGCATTGGCGATGAGCATGCTGCCCACGGGCACCAGGGCGGTGATGGCGGTATCAATGGCTCCGGCAAAGGTCATAAGAGCGATGACGGTGCCGGCGCCGGCGGCGATGGCATAAAGCGAAACGCGGAAAGCGCCGGGAATGCGCTTGGCGCGGCGAGCGGAGGTCGCGGCGGCCGCCACGGTCATAGCGGCCAGGATGAAGACGCTGGTCCAACGCGGACCACGCAGCATCAGCACCAGAATGGAGCCGACAATCATGATCTGGGCCAGGCCGCGGACCAGCGCGACCACCGTCTCCCGCTCCACGTGAATATGGCGGCGGCGCGCCAGCAGCATAACCGCGATGGCGGCCAGTGCCGCCACGCCCGCCTGCGCCAATCCCAGAGCGAGCTGCGTTTTAAACAGTCCGTTCAACACCGAGCACCTCCTGCAGGGAGCCGATGCGGCTCAGTTTTCCATTTTCGATAACCATTACGCGCTGGGCGATGCGGGCGGCCTGCGCTGTATCGTGAGTGACGATCAGGCAGGTGAGGCGGCGCGCCACTACGATTTCCCGAACCAGAGACTCGATTTCGCGCTTGGCGGCGTCGTCGAGCGCGGAAGTGGGCTCGTCGAGCAGCAGCACATCGGGGCTGTTGGCCAGGCAGCGGGCAAAGGCCACGCGCTGCGCTTCCCCGCCGGAAAGATTAGCCACATTGCGGCTGGCGAAACCGGGCAGGGCCACCTGTTCCAGCAGGCGGGCGATGGCTTCATCGTCCAATGTTCCCCCATGTTGCCGGGGGCCGAAGCGGACATTTTCGGCCACAGTGCCAGGAAACAGGAACGCGGTTTGCATCACCATGCCCAGGCGGCGGCGCAGGGCGCGAGGAGAGATTTCGCGGTAGTCGCGGCCGTCCACATAGAAGGTGCCGCTGCTAGGCTCGTCGAGCCGGTTGAGCAGGCGCAGAAACGAAGATTTGCCGGCGCCGCTTGGCCCCACAATGGCCAGCACATCGCCTTGCTCGACCTCAATGGAAATGTCGTCCACGATGCGGCGGCCGTCCACGGCGCGGGTCAGGTGCTCGGTGCGAACAATGGGGTGTGGCATCGGGCGGAGCGGCGCGTTTGTAACTCTATTGCGGCGCTGATTGCGCCTGCCAGTTTACACATCCGGCAAGGTGGATGGTTCAGAGTTCCAATACGGGGCGAATTGAAATCAGGCGATCCTGCGCACTTTGCCGCCTTCATGACCCTGTTCATCGTGAGCGTCGGCGGTACCCGTACCCGCGGCCGCACGCTCAATTTCGGAGTTGACCTCGCCCCCGATGAGGATGGCGGCGCCGGTAAGGTACAGCCACAGCAGCACGATGATGACGGCGGTCAACGCTCCGTAAGTGCGGCTATAGCTGTTGAAGTAGGACAGGTATACGCGTACCCCGAAGGAAGCAGCCAGCCAAACTACCAGGCCAACAACAGCTCCCGGCGTGACCCAGTGCCATTTCGGGTGCTCAACGTTGGGTCCCCAGTAGTAAATGATCCCAAAGGCGACGAGGAGGAGCACTACGATGATGGGCCACTGAGCGACATACCAACCCCATTTCACGGGAGCGCCAATACTGCCAGCCGTGGCCAGATGTCCGGCTACCCACTGTCCCAACCCCAGCAGCGCCAGCCCTATGCCGATCAGCAATGAGGCGGCGATCGTCACCCAGATCGCCACTGCTCGCTGCTTCCACCAAGGCCGCGTTTCTTTCACGTTGTAAGCGGCGTTCAGCGTATCCATCAAGGCCGTAACCCCCTGGGTTGCCGCCCAGAGCGCGCCCACGATCGCAATGATTGCCTTGATCCCGCCACTGGCCTTGAAAGTTTGCGCGACGGTCTGCTGGATAAGGTGGCTGGCGTCCGGCGGCGCCACCCGTCCGATGTAATTCATCAGGTTGTTCTGCAGCGACGAGCCTGGCCCGATAATCAGGGCGGCGACCATCAGCAAGAACAACAGCAGCGGGAAAAGGGCCAGGAAGAAGTAGTAGGCCAGCTGGGCGGCGCGCCCAAAGATGTCATCTTCGCCAATGGCTTTGCCCACGCGCTTGGCAAGTTCGCGCGTGCTCAGGCCCCCCAAGCTGAACGGTGACGGCATCGGCCTAAGCAACCTCGCGGTGGAAGGCCTGGTCGTAATTGCGGCCGCGGCCAAAATCGGTGAGCCCGGTGTTGGCCGTGATCATCACGGCCTGGGCACGGAAGAAGCCCATATCCTGAGCGTCGGCAAAATCCATGAACTCGGGCAGGGTGGCGGTCATCGCAGCCAGGCCCATGTCAATCTTGCCATGGGTTGGGAAGCTGATCAGGCCAATCACTCCGCCAGGGTAGTCGGTAAGCAGGCTGGTGATGGTTTCGGCTACGCCGCATACCAGAGCGCTAATGCCTGCGCGCTTATCACGGCGGCGCTTGAGCAACAGAATTCCGCCGGCCACGAAGGCGCCCGCAGTTACATAGTCGAGCACGGCGTGCGATCTGGGGGATATCACCTTGGGCATGTGCTTGGTGAGAAGCTTCACCGAACTGTGTAGTACGGGCATGGCAAAAAGTCCTTTCTGATCTGCGGCCGCCAGAGCCGTTCAGGCGCTGTGCTGATCCAGCAATTGTTTTTTGAGCTGCGCGAAAATACTCTCGGGAATAATTCCTTTCTCCACTACGTCATAAGCCGCCGCATAAGGACGATTTTGTATGATGCGATCCGCAAGCACCGGGCCGATGCCGTACACGGAAAGGAGCTGTTGCCGTGTAGCCGAATTGAGCACGTATTCCGGGTTGCCGGCGGCCCTGGCAGAAACGGATTTGCTGGGCTCCTCGGAACGCGCGTGCGATTGAGCCGCTGCTGGTGCCCCAACCACTTCCTGGGTAGTCCCTTTGTGGCTGCGATCGGGGCGGTTGGCGGCAAGACTAATGCGGCGGATTGGGGCGTGAACATCGCCGGGCTGCGAGCTTTCACTGCGGCGTTGGCGCGAGCGGCTGGTCAGGCGCTTAGGCACCAGGACGGAGGCGGCCAGGCCCAATCCCAGTCCCGCTAAAAAAGCTTTCATAGTTCCTCCTCAGGGCAGCACGGAAGGGGACGTATGAAAAACGATGCGGGCCAGCAAGCCGGTTCTGCCCGGTTTCGGGAAAAACAAAGGACGTGTGCACCTGCCCAGGCAAACTCAGACACCCTCCCCCTACATCGCACTACTCCTCAGGAGGAAAAACCATGAAACAGCTTGCAACCGCTGCTCTGCTGTTGGCCTTTGCCGCGGTGATGGGAGTCTCGGCTTGGGCTGCGCCTCAGCAGACCTCAGCCGAGACCAGCACCACCACCCGGACAACTCACAAAGCGACCAAGGAAAAAACCAGCTCAAAGCTTGATATCAACAGCGCCAGCCAACAGGAACTCGAGGCCTTGCCTGGTATCGGCCCCGCCACATCGGCGAAGATTGTCCAAGGCCGCCCCTATCGCAGCAAGAGCGACTTGTTAAAAGGGAAGATTGTCTCCCGCTCCGAGTACGAGAAGATTAAAAACGACATTGTCGCGCACCAGAAAAAATAGCCGGCTGCAAGGACCACCCTTGCAGCCTGGCTTTGACACGGCTAAGCAATCCGTTTGCCCTTGTTTCTAATGCGGTCGGCTTCCTCTTTGTCTTTCAGGCGATCAGCTTCCGTGACGTCGCCCTCCGTCCGCAACTCCTCATGGCGCACCTGGTCGCTGACCCGCTCGGTGCTTTGCACCTCCCGCTTGCCTACGCGGATCTCCTCATTCACGACCGGTTTTTTCTCCACGTGGACCCGTTCCTCGCTTAGCGGGATCCGGACCTCCTTGTCGGCGGAGCCAATCTGGCCACCGGCGGCTTCGCGGTTCTGGCCCGGAACGCGCTCGACCACCAACTCTTCGCGCGACACCGGCACCTCAAGGTTCTGGTTCTCGGTCACGACCTCCTTCCGCAGGTGTACCTCGCCACGTCCAACGCGCTCCTTGTGAACGCGCAGGATCTCGCCCAGAAGTTGAATGCGGCGTTCGCCCCCGGTCCGCATCCCGGTCCTCGCTGGGGCTGCTGTTCCGATACCCAGGTCAGCGCCGTTGCGCTGCAGGATAGAAACGGCTTCGGCCCTGCGCTTGCCCGCGCAGTGTACGGTGACCAGAATGCCACCCTCTGCCAGGCGCGAATCCAGGTAGTCCGCCTGCGTTTCCGGAATGCCTGAGTCGGTTAGCGAACCCCGGAACTCGGTGGCGTGTTCAGCGTGTTCTTGCTTGCCGAACACCCGACTCACTTTGTCCCAGAATTTGCCAGTCTTGCCACTTTCGTCGGCGTTTGTGGCCACGCCGATTTCGCTGTCGGAGAAACCCGCCTGCTTCAGCTCATCTACTGCCTTCTCGGCATGACTTTCATCCTGAAACAAACCGGCAACTGCGCTCCTCGTGATCTTCATATCAGCCATTGCGCTACTCCCGTGTATTTATGATTTGGTTGATTTCCATCGGATGGCGATGCGCGCCCATAGGTGCATATCAGGCCCAAGCACGAGACGCGACTTCGACCGCAGCCGGGAACAGCGGCCAGGGCGGACGCACGCTTGCGCAGCCCGGCCGGAGTTTTCATTACAATAGGTACATGGACTCCCTGGTCATAGCCGGCCGTCAATTCCGTTCCCGCCTGATAGTGGGCACGGGCAAGTACAAATCGTTCGCTGAAACTGCTCGTGCCCTGGAGGCCAGTGGGGCGGAGATGGTCACCGTGGCGGTGCGCCGGGTGAACCTCGACCGCAGCAAAGAGTCGCTGCTCGACTACATTGATCCCAGCAAATACTTTTTATTGCCAAACACGGCGGGCTGCTACACCGCCGAGGATGCCATCCGCACCGCCCGGCTGGGGCGCGAAGTCGGCCTGTCGGATTGGGTTAAATTGGAAGTGATTGGCGACGAACGAACTCTCTATCCCGACATCCAGGCCACGCTCGAAGCCACCCGGACACTGGTGAAGGAAGGCTTTACCGTACTGCCCTATACGTCTGACGATGTTGTGTTTGCCAAGCGGCTGCTCGATGCTGGGGCGAGCGCGGTGATGCCGCTGGGGGCGCCTATCGGGAGCGGCCTGGGCATTCAGAACCAGGCCAACATCCGCATACTGCGTGAAGTCATCACCGGCGTGCCGCTGATCGTGGATGCGGGCGTGGGCACCGCCTCGGATGCCGCCATCGCCATGGAATTGGGTGCGGATGCCGTGCTGATGAATACCGGCATCGCCGGAGCACAGGAACCGGTGCTCATGGCGGAGGCCATGAAACATGCCGTGCTGGCAGGCCGGGCCTCATATCTGGCCGGGCGCATGCCTAAGAAGCTTTATGCTACGGCGAGTTCGCCGCTGGAGGGAGTGGTTCGGTAGCCGCGCCCAAGTGATCCAGTCGCCCCGCTGGCGCTCCCCGACTGTAACAACCTTGAACCCCGGGCTTACGCCCGGGGCTCCATTCTTCCGCCGCTTCGCGGCTGAATCTCCGTAGTCATGGTTCGGCAGCCCTGCAGGCTTGTTTATGCTGTTCCGCTTCAAGGTAGGGTGGCCCACACAAGCCCGCTTTTGCCTTGAGTGGGAGAAAGGCCACTTCGCAGTTGAACCTCGTGTTGCTCCGCCGGCGCTGGCCATCCGTCAAGGTCCAAAACGACCCGACCGCCTGAGCTGAAGGCGTATTACTTTCTGCACCTTCCCCGAGCGCGAGGTCATCGTATAGGCTGGAACTCAGGGCAGGAACTTGAGGCTTTAGAATCAAGCAGGATACCCGCGCAAGCCCTCGGAAATGAGGGGCTTGCCATCCAGCAGCATGGTATACTGCGCTTAAGTTCGTGACCTGCTGGTCATGCCAACACCTCATCCTACACAAGGATTTACGATGGTCCGTCGCGCTCGTCGCTCTCTTTTCCTGGTCGCTTTCGTCCTTCTCAGCTGCGGTTTTCTGGGCCTTCTCTTCGGGGAGAAGGTGGGGGCCGCCTCCTCCGGCGGTACTGACGGCGATGTCAGCGACAGCCTGCGTACCTTCACCCAGGTGTACAACATTGTCGAGCAGAACTATGCCGAGCCGGTGAACCCGGACAAGGCCATCTATAACGGCGCCATTCCCGGCATGCTGCACGTGCTAGACCCGCACTCCAATTTCTTCGATCCCAAGTCCTATTCCCTGCTGCGCGAAGAGCAGCGCGGCAAGTATTACGGCGTGGGCATGACGGTGGGACCGCGCAACAACAAAGTTATTGTGATCGCTCCCTTTGTGGGCACGCCCGCGTACCGCGCCGGCATCCATCCCGGTGACGTGATTATCGCTGTGGACGGCAAGCCCACCGACAACATGAGCACCGCCGAAGTGGCGGACATGCTGAAGGGGCCCAAGAGCACCACGGTGCGCATTACGGTGCTGCGCGAAGGCAGCGACAAGCCGCTGGAATTCTCCATTGTGAGGGACGAGATTCCGCGCTACAGCGTGGATCTGCACTTCCTGATCCGCCCTGGCGTCGGCTACATGCACGTTTCCGGTTTCCAGGAGACCACAGAACATGAAGTTCGCGAGGCCCTGGATCAGTTCGGCGACCTGAAGGGCTTGATTCTTGACCTGCGGCAGAATCCGGGCGGGCTGCTCAGCGAAGGCGTGGGCGTGGCTGACCAGTTCCTGCAGAAGGGACAGGTCATCGTTTCGCACCATGGCCGCTCCAGCCCGGAGAAGGTTTACCGGGCCACCCACGGCAACTCGGGCAAGGACTACCCCATTGTGGTGCTGGTGAACCGGGGCACCGCCTCGGCGGCGGAAATTCTGGCCGGCGCCATTCAGGACCATGATCGCGGGCTGATTGCCGGCGAAACTACTTTCGGCAAAGGCCTGGTGCAGACGGTGTATCCGCTTTCCGAGAACACCGGCCTGGCGCTGACCACGGCGAAGTATTACACGCCCAGCGGACGGCTGATTCAGCGCGACTATAACGGAGTTTCGCTGTACGACTACTATTACGAACGCGACGCCGACAACAACAACGGCAATCACGAAGTGAAGCTGACCGACAGCGGGCGCACGGTGTACGGCGGGGGAGGCATTACGCCGGACGTGAAGATCGCCACGCCCAAGGGCAATAGCTTCCAGGACACCATGCTGCAGCACTACGCGTTCTTCAATTTTGCCAAGCACTTCACCATCACCCACCACCCCAGCAAATCATTTGTGTTGGATGAGGAAATCATGCAGGACTTCCGCCGTTTTCTGGACGACCAGAAGGTGCCCTACACGGAAGCTGACCTGCTGGCCAACAATGATTGGGTGCGGTCCAACATCAAGGCGGAAATCTTCATTGATGCTTTCGGGCAGGAAGAAGGTCTGAAGGTGCGCGCCGAAGCCGATCCTGAGGTGGTGAAAGCGCTGGACCTTTTGCCGCAGGCCAAGCAGCTGGCCGATAATGCCCGGCACATCGTGGCCGAGCGCAACTCGGCGCACGTGCTGAACCGTTAGCTTTTAGAGCGGCTTGCCCCTCCGGCCCGCCCTCCAGGCGGGCCTGGTTTTTTCTCGGTTGGAGTAATTCCGCCCCAGCCGGCGATTTATTGCCAATTATTCAGTCAAGAAGCGAAACGTTCCGATGTTACTAAAGGCCAAATCCGCCATTGGCCGTCGGGCACATTGATCTCCTCCGCGCCTCAACGTACACCAAAGTGAGACGGATTCGACCCGCCTAGTCTCGTTTTGAGACGAGGTTAACCTGATGCGCCACTACTTCGCCGCTTGGACAGACAGCGGCTGCCTCCTAGGTTGCGACCACGAACACCAGACGATTGCCTCAGCAGTCGCCTGTATACCATGCGCTGCGGGCTACGTGGTCGCCGTGGAAGATGGCACGCTACACGGCCTTAACGACAATGAAGTGATGGAATTTCAAGCCGCGATGTACGGAGCGTCCGAGGCCAAACGGGTGGTCCCGCCGAACGGTTTAAAGTGGATAGAGGAAACGTAGCTCGGAACAGGCGCCACAATTTTTGGCTCCACACGAACCCGTAACTAGTGTGGAAGCGATTTCTCGCCGATCATTTG
>Ga0075426_10003740_pt1 | contig 10869 bp, 8 predicted proteins | sample SoiMethybrSBSTD5_FD_75304 | JGI IMG/M metagenome (GOLD analysis project Ga0075426, IMG submission 75304) | Bulk soil microbial communities from a Populus tree surrounding site in Tennessee, USA - Soil MetaG P. TD hybrid SBSTD5 | ecosystem: Environmental > Terrestrial > Soil > Tree plantation...
CGAGGAGTGGTTCGCCGCGAGCGGCTGGCGGCTCGCGGGCGCCTGCCAGCCCGATGACAGCGGTCTTGACGGCTATGACCTCATCCTGGTCGACGTGCCGTTTCCGCGCGAAGACGTCGAAGTGCTGAACATGCTGCGGCGCGAACATCCCGGCACGCCAATCATTGCGCTGTCCGCCAATTTCTTTGCCGGCGTCGACACCATGGGCGCCGTTTCGCGCCACCTCGGCGTGGCGGCGGTGCTGCCGAAGCCGCTGACGCGCGAGGCGCTGGTGGCGGCGGCGACGCGCGTACTGAATAGCCCGCGATGACGCTCGGTCCCCGCCACATCGCGACGCTGGGCGGGGTGTTCATTGCGGCGCTGGTCGCGCTCTCCGGCTACGACATCTACCGCGCCTACAACACGGCGATCGAGAACACCGGCCGCGAGCTCGACACGCAGGCCAAGATCATCGCCGAGCAAACGGCGCGCAGCCTGCAGGCGGTGGACGTGTTGCTGCGCCATCTCGTGCAGCAGCACAACCATGGCGTGCTTGCCCGCCTGAACGAGTCGGAGCTGCACGCACAGCTTGCGGAGCTGGCGGTCGGTTTCGGCCAGATCGATGGCTTCGTCGTGATCGGGCCCGACGGCCGCCTGCGCGGCGCCTCGTACATCGAAGTCGGCAAGGCTGCGCAGGTCAGCGTGGCCGACGTGCCTACCTTCCATTACTTGAGCGCCCATCGCCACGAAGGGGTCCTGGTCGACACCGCGCGGCTCAGCAACTTCGACGGCCGCTGGCTCTACCCGATCGCGCGGCGGCTGGAGACGCCCGCGGGCGCCTTTGCCGGCGTGGTCGCCGCGCGCGGTCGTATCGATTACTTCCAGGACTTCTACCGCGACATCAACATGGAGCCCGGCACACGCACGGCGCTCGTGCATCGCAACGGCACGCTGCTCGCGCGCTTTCCGCCGGCGCCCGATGCGCTCGGCAAACCGCTCTCCGGCCCGGCCGCGCTGCTCGCCACGCGCTCGGCCGACGGGCCACCGCTGCGCACCAAAAGCCCGATCGACGGCGCCGATCGCATCGGCGTGGCGAAGCCGGTGCCGGACTACCCGCTGGTCGTCGTCGTGACGCGCGATGCGCAAGCGGTGCTCGCACCGTGGCGCGCGCAGTCCCTGCGTACCGGCGCACGCACGCTCGGCCTTGCGGCCATCGCGGTGGTACTGCTCGTGCTGCTGATGCGCCAGTTCTCGCGCCTGCTGAAGACGCGTGCATCGCTCGCCTCGACCCAGGAGCGCTATGCGCTCGCCGTAGCGGGGTCCGATGACGGCATCTGGGAATACGACTTCACCACGGGGCGCGCTTTTGCGTCGGCGCGTGCGCGCGAGCTCTCGGGTCTGCCGCCGGGGCCGGAAGAAGAACCGATCGACGCCTTCATGCAGTCGCTGCCGGTCCACCCGGACGACAAGTCGGTGCGCGCGGGCGCGCTGGAGGCGCATCTCGCGGGTCGCGCTGCCTCGTATGAGGGCGAATGGCGCATCCGCGGAGCGGACGGCGCCTATCGCTGGGTGCGCGTACACGGCCTGTGCGTGCGGGATGCTGCGGGTAAGCCGCAACGCATGGCCGGCTCGATCAGCGACATCGATGCACGCAAGCGCGCTGAGGAGGCGCTGCGAGCGAGCGAAGAGCGCTATGCGCTCGCCGTCGCCGGGTCCGACGACGGCATTTGGGACTATGACTTTGCCAGCGGCCAGGTGTTTGCCTCGGCGCGCGCGCGAGAGCTCTCGGGCCTGCCGCCGGGGCCGGAGATGCTGCCGGCCGCGCAATGGCTCGACTCGCTGCCGATCCATCCGGATGACAGGTCTCGCTGGGAGGCCACCCGGGACGCGCACCTGTCGGGCCGAACGCCCGCGTACGAGGGTGAGTGGCGCATGCGCCACGCCGACGGCACGTATCGCTGGGTGCGCGTGCATGGCCTCTGCCTGCGCGACGCCGCCGGCAAGCCCTACCGGATGGCAGGTTCGATTAGCGACATCGACGACCGCAAACGCGCCGAGGAGGCGCTGCGTGCGAGCGAGGAGCACTACCGCGCGATCTTCAACGCGGCGGCCGACGCCCTGGTGCTGCGCGACGCCGAGGCAAAGGTGGTCGACGTCAATCCCGCCTTCCTGCAGATCAGTGGCTACACGCGCGACGAGGTGGTGAGCGGCACGCGCTGGATCTTCGCGTTGCCGGAGATGGCCGAGCTGGCGAGGGAGATGCACCGGCGCTGTATCGCCGGCGAGACGGTGCGCTTCGAGATGAAGGCGCGGCGCAAGGACGGCACGCTGATCGACATCGAGATGCGCGCCGTGCCGATCCGCTACCGCGGGCAGCAGCATGCGCTCGGCATGGCGCGCGACATTACCGCGCAGAAGCGTGCCGAGGCGGAGCGGATACGCCTGGAAGATCAGCTGCTGCAGGCAAAGAAGCTCGAAGCGATTGGCACGCTCGCCGGCGGCATTGCGCACGACTTCAACAACATACTCTCGGCGACGCTCGGCTACGGCGAGATGGCGCAGAAGGCGGCGCCGGCCGGCACGGCGCTGCGCCGGCACATCGACGCGGTGGTGAGCGCCGGCATGCGCGCGAAATCCTTGGTCGAGCGCATCCTTGCCTTCAGCCGCAGCGGCATCGGCGAGCGCGTGCCGGTGCACGTGCAGTCGGTGGTGGCCGAGGCGCTCGATCTGCTCGCGCCGTCGCTGCCGGCGCACGTGCGCCTCGAGCGCCAGCTCGGCGCCGGCGACGCCGCGGTGATGGGCGATCCGACGCAGATCCACCAGGTGGTGATGAATCTCTGCGCCAACGCCGCGCAGGCGATGAAAGCGGCCGGCACGCTGACGGTCGCGCTCGACGTCGTCGAGAAAGCCGAGACCATGGTGGCGACGAGCGCGCTCGCCGCCGGCCGCTACCTGCGGCTGCGGGTGCGCGACACCGGAAGCGGCATCGCCCCGGGCGTGCTGGAACGCATCTTCGACCCGTTCTTCACCACCAAGGGCGTGGGCGTCGGAACCGGCCTCGGCCTTTCGCTGGTGCACGGCATCGTCACCGACCTTGGCGGCGGCATCGACGTTGAAAGTGAGGCGGGCAACGGGACCACCTTCACGGTGTACCTGCCATGGACGGCAACGAGCGCCGCACCCGCCGGCAAGGAGGAGGCGATCGTGCGGGGCTCGGGCGAAGCAATTTTGCTGGTCGATGACGAAGAGTCGCTCGTGCGCCTGGGCGAAGAGATGATCGCCGACCTCGGCTACGAGCCGGTCGGCTTTGCCTCGAGTGTCGCGGCGCTGCAGGCCTTTCGCGCCGAGCCGGAACGCTTCAGCGCCGTGCTGTCGGATGAAGCGATGCCGGAGATGACCGGCACCGAGCTCGCCCAGGAGATCCGTGCGCTGCGCGCCGATGTGCCGATTGTGCTGATGACCGGCTTCATCCATCCCGCGCTCGCGGCACGCGCCCAGGCGGCGGGCGTGCGCGACGTGCTTGCCAAGCCGCTCGTAGCGCGCGACATTGCGCGAGCGCTGGCCGCCGCGTTGCAGCAGCGCCAACCGGACGGAGTCGTATGAGCGAACCGCAGACCCATGTGCTCGCCGTGGATGACGACGCGGCGGTGCGCGACCTCATCGGCGAGTATCTGCGCGAGAACGAGCTGCGCGTGACGTGCGTCGCGAGCGGCAAGGAGCTTGTCGATGTCATGGCGCGCGAGACGGTTGATCTCGTGGTGCTCGACGTGCGTCTGCCGGGTGAGGACGGCATGCAGATCGCGCGCAAGCTGCGCGACGCGTCTGCAATTCCGATCCTGATGCTCACCGGCCGCGCTGAAGAGGCCGATCGGGTCATGGGCCTCGAGCTCGGCGCCGACGATTACCTCACCAAGCCCTTCAGCCCGCGGGAGCTGCTGGCGCGTATCCGCGCGCTCTTGCGCCGCGCGCGCGCCCAGGCGACCGTGGCCGATGCGATCGCCGCAGTGCGCGCCTATCGCTTCGGCGGCTGGGAGCTGAACATCGGGCTGCGCAAGCTGAAAAATCCCAAGGGCGAGGCGGTGGAGCTGACCAACGGCGAATTTCGCGTCCTCACCGCTTTCTTGTCGGCGCCGCAGCGCGTGCTGACGCGCGACCAGCTGCTCGAGCTTTCGCGCGTGCACAGCGGCGAGGTATACGACCGCGCGATCGATCTGCAGATTCTGCGCCTGCGACGCAAGATCGAGGTCGACCCGGCGCATCCGCAATTCATCACGACCGAGCGCGGCGCCGGGTACGTGTTCGCCGCGCCGGTGCAGACCGTCCGCTAGCCCTTTTCTCTTCCACGGCGCTTGCCGCGCCAGGAGAACCTTTTTATATGGATACCGCAGTCCTTATTGTCGGCGCCGGTCCTACCGGCCTGATGCTCGCCAACCAGCTCGCGCGCCGCGGCGTACGCGCCATGATCATCGACCGGCACTCGGGACCGGCACAGCAGACGCGCGCGATGGCGGTACAGGCGCGCACGCTCGAGATCTACGCCAGGATGGGACTCGTCGAGCGCGCAATCGCGCTCGGCGCGCGTGCCGAGGCGGCCAATATGTGGACCAACGGCCGCTGGGGCGCGCGCCTGCCGCTCGGCGACATCGGCAAGAGCATGAGCCCGTTCCCGTTCGTGCTGATGCTCGGGCAGGACGACAACGAGAAGATCATGGGCGAGAAGCTGCGCGCCGACTTCGGCATCGCGGTGCAATGGAACACCGAGCTCACCGCGCTCGAGCAGCGCTCGGACGAGGTAGTGGCAACGCTCAAGCAGGCCGACGGCACGGCGCACACCGTGCGCGCGGCCTGGGTCGCAGGCTGCGACGGCTCGCGCAGCGCCGTGCGCGAGCTGAATGGCATCACCTTCCCGGGTGCGCCGTATGAGCACGTGTTCTTCGTTGCCGATACCGTGGCCACGGGCTCGATGAAGCCCGGCGAGCTCAACGTGTACCTGTGGCAGGACGGCTTCCATCTGTTCTTCCCGATGCGCGGCAAGGACCGCTGGCGCGTCATCGGCATCCTGCCGAAAGAGCTGCGCGCTCGCGACGATGTCACCTTCGATGAGGTGGTTCCGGGCCTGCGACACGAAGCAGGCAGCACGCTCGCCTTCCAGGAATGCAGCTGGTTCTCCACTTATCGCATCTATCACCGCGCTGCCGAGCGCTTCCGCGACCGCCGCTGCTTCCTGCTGGGTGACGCGGCACACATCCACAGCCCGATGGGCGCGCAGGGCATGAACACCGGCTTGCAGGACGCGTACAACCTGGCGTGGAAGCTCGCGCTGGTGGCCAAGGGCCGGGCCGATGCGGCGCTCCTCGACAGCTACGAAGAGGAGCGCATGCCGGTCGCCGAGCGCCTGCTGCGCACGACGGATCGCGCATTCCAGCTGGTCGTCAGCGAAAGCTGGCTCGCGGGGCTCTTCCGCACTCGCATCATGGCGCGCGTCGCGGCCCGGGTGATGACGGTGCGGCGCTTGCGCGAGCTCGTCTTCCGTACCATCTCGCAGATCGGCATCCGCTATCCGGACAGCCGCTTGTCGCAAACACTCGCCGGGGTGCCGAAAGAGGCGCCCGCAGCGGGCGAACGCTTCCCGCCGGTACCGGGTCTTTTCGAGCAGCTCGACGACATGCGCTTCAACCTGCTCGTGATCGGCCAGCCGGCGCCAACGGCGCAGGTGCTTGGCCTCGGCGATCTGGTGCGCGTGCATGCCGTGCCCGACGACCCGGCAAACGCCGCCGAGCTCGCTCGTGTGCACATCAGCGCTCCGGCGTTCTACCTGCTGCGTCCCGACGGCCATGTCGGGCTGGCGGGGACGCGCTTCGATGCGGAGGCAGTGAAGCGCTACATGGCGGAACGCGTCAAGCTCGTGCGCGAGACGCAGAACCGAGCGCAGGCGGTGAGCACGCTCTGATCTTCAGGCCCGGGTTTCTTTTGAAACCGGGCCCCTTCCTGTGAAACGGCGGCGCGCGCGCCGGGAAATCGCGCCGTTACCGCTGTAGCCGACGATCCTCCCAACGTCACCTGATTTGGGAGATGGATCGTGGCAGACGGCCTGGCCCTCGGAACGCACCTCACGACACCCCGCTGGGGCTTCGTGCACCACGGGCTCTACGCCGGCAACGGCCGCGTCATCCACTACGCCGGCTTCAAGTCCTGGCTGCGCCGCGGCCCGGTCGAGGAAGTGACCCTCGCGGAGTTCGCCGCCGGCCGGCCGGTGCAAGTTCATACGCACCTCGCCGCGCCTTACGCCGGCGCCGCCGCGCTGCGCCGCGCGCGCTCGCGGCTCGGTGAAGACCAATATCGCTTTCTTTCCAACAACTGCGAGCACTTCGTCGAGTGGTGTCTTTCCGGCATGAGCCGCAGCTCGCAGGTGGAATCACTCTTCGGCCCGGGCATCGCCGCGGCCGCCTGAAAGGAGATCAACGTGTCTCGCCCGCTCATCCAGAACTTCATCCTGACCTTCGGCTTCATCGCCTTCGTGGCGGGCGCCGTGCGTGTGGCAGTCGCTTTTCCCGCCGCAATGCATCGCGTCGGCATGCAGGCGCCGCACACCGCGGAAGAGGTGCTCATCGAATCGCTCGAAGCGTGCGGCCAATGAAGCGCTCCTCGCTCGCTCTCTTCATCGCCGCCGCGCTCGGCGGCTGCGCCACGTTGCCGGAGCCGCAAGCCCTGCCGCAACCCAAGCCCGCCGATGCATACGCGGCCACCGTATCGTTCGCCGCGCCCGCCGCGGTCTGGCCGGCCGACGCCTGGTGGAAGGACTACCGCGATCCACAGCTCGACGCATTGATCGCCGAAGCCATCGATGGCTCCCCCACCATGGCGGTAGCGAAAGCGCGGCTCGATCGCGCGCGTTCCAATGCACAAATCGCTGGCGCCGCCACGCTGCCGCAGGTAACGGCCAGCAGCTCGATCACCGAGCAGAAGCAGAGCCGCAACTATCTGACGCCGCCCTCCGCCACGCCGGAGGGCTGGAACGACTACGGGCGTGCCACGCTCGACTTCTCCTGGGAGCTCGACTTCTGGGGCAAGAACCGCGCGGCGCTCGCCGCCGCCACTTCGGAAGCGGACGCCGCGCGCGCCGACGAAGCGCAATCGCGCATCACGCTCGCCACATCGATTGCCTCCGCATATGCCGAGCTCGCGCGGCTGCACGCCGCGCTCGATACCGCGACGGCGGCGCGCGACGTGCGCGCGAAGACCGCTGAACTCTTCCGCGAGCGCTACGAGAATGGGCTCGAGACGCTCGCCAGCGTGCGCTCGGCGCAGTCGCGCCGCGCCGCGGCCGAAGCCGATGTCGTCTCGCTCACCGAGCAGCTCGGCCTGCAGCGCAATCGCATCGCGGCACTCGTCGGCGCCGGGCCCGACCGCGGCCTGAAAATCGTTGCACCGAGCGTCGACCTGACTCGCACGTTTGCGCTGCCGTCCGATATCCCGGCGCAGCTGCTCGGCCGGCGTCCCGACATCGTTGCGGCGCGGCTGCGCGCCGAGGCGGCGGGCAAGCGCATCCACCAGGCGAAAGCCGCGTTCTATCCCAACGTGAACCTCTCCGCCTTCATCGGCGTACAGGCGCTGCAGCTCAACAACCTGGGCAAGTCGGGCTCCGACATTGGCAGCATCGGACCCGCGATCTCGCTGCCGATCTTCGACGGCGGTCGCCTGCGCGGCCAGCTGCGCGGCGCCGAAGCCGACTACGCGGAGGCGGTGGCGAATTACGACCGCGCCGTCATCCAGGCACTGCAGGACGTCGCCGACGCGGCCACCAGCCAGAAGCTGCTCGGCGCGCAGATCGCGCGCACCGATGAATCGGTCGAGGCGGCGCGCCAAGCCTGGCAAATCCAGGGCAACCGCTATAACGGCGGCCTCGCGACCTACCTCGACGTGCTCAGCGCCGAAGAGACGCTGCTCTCGGGCCTGCGCACGCAGGCCGACCTCCATTCCCGCTCCCTCGCGCTCGACGTTGCGTTGGTTCGTGCGCTCGGCGGCGGCTACACGAATCCCTAACCAGCGAGGCAAATCCCCCCATGTCCAAGATGGAACCCGAAGTCGAGCAGGCAGCGGCCCAGGCGCAAGCCGACGCCCGCAACGCGAAGCGCCGCAAGCGCCTCTTTCTTGTCCTCGGCGGCGTCGTGCTCAAGGCGGCGGTCGGCTACGGCATCTATGCCTATGGCTACGCCGCGCGCTACGTCTCTACCGACAACGCCTACACCGGCGCCGAGACCGCGCAGGTGACGCCGGCGATCGGCGGCATCGTGCGCGAGGTGCGCGTGACCGATACGCAAGCGGTGAAGCAGGGCGATGTCGTGGTCGTGATCGACGACACCGACGCGCGCCTTGCGCTCGACCAGGCGGAAGCCGAGCTCGGCCGCGCCGTGCGCCGGGTGCGTGGCTACGTCGCGAACGACCAGAGCCTTGCGGCACAGATCGCTGCGCGTTCCTCCGACGAGAAGCGCGCGGCGGCGCAAGTCGAATCGGCGATTGCCGACTACGACCGCGCCGAGCTCGACCTCATGCGCCGCCAGGCGCTGGTCACTTCCGGCTCGGTGTCCGGAGATGAGCTCACCAAGGCGCGCAACGCGTTCGAGACCGCGAAAGCAAACCTTGCGGCGGCCTACGCGCAGGCCGCGCAGTCGCGAGCGAACCGCACCGCCGCGATCGGCTCGCGCGAAGCGAATGCCGTGCTGATTGCCAACGCCACCGAGGAAACCAACCCGGAGGTCGCACTTGCCCGCGCGAAGCGCGACCAGGCGAAAGTCAACCTCGAGCGCACGGTGATCCGCGCGCCGGTCGATGGCGTGGTGGCGAAGCGCTCGGTGCAGGTCGGCCAGCAGGTGAAGGAAGGCACGGCGCTGCTCTCCGTCGTGCCGCTCGCGCAGGTCCATGTCGACGCCAACTTCAAGGAAGGGCAGCTCGACCACGTGCGCATCGGTCAGCCGGTGAAGGTCACCTCCGACCTCTACGGGCGCAAGGTCGCCTATCGCGGCACCGTGACCGGCCTCGCGGGTGGCACGGGCTCGACCTTCGCCACGATCCCGGCACAAAACGCGACCGGTAACTGGATCAAGGTGGTGCAGCGCGTGCCGGTACGCATCGCGCTCGATGAAGCGGACCTCGCCGCGCATCCGCTGCAGGTCGGCCTGTCGATGCTCGTGACGGTCGACACCAAGGCGAACTGAGATGAAAGAGCCCCTGAAAGGCGGGATGCTGTGGCTCGCGGCGATCGTGCTCGCCACCGCGAACTTCATCGCGGTGCTCGACATGACGATCGCCAATGTCTCGGTGCCGACCATCTCCGGATCGCTCGGCATCAGCTCGAGCCAGGGGACCTGGGTGATCACGTCTTACTCGGTCGCCGAGGCGATCATCGTGCCGCTCACCGGCTGGCTCGCCGCCCGCTATGGCGCGGTGCGCGTCTTTACGAGCGCCATGGGGCTCTTCGGCGCCTTCTCGGCGTTCTGCGGCCTTGCCACCTCGCTCGGCATGCTGGTGACCGGTCGCATCATGCAGGGCCTCTCCGGCGGCGTGCTGATGCCGCTGTCGCAGATGCTGCTGTTGCGCATCTTCCCGAAAGAGAAAGCGCCGGCGGCGATGGCGCTCTGGGCAATGACCACGCTCGTCGCACCGGTGCTCGGCCCGATCGTCGGCGGCTGGCTGTGCGACAACTACTCATGGCCGGTGATCTTCTTCATCAACGTGCCGATCGCCATCGTCTGCGCGCCATTTGCGCTGCGCATGCTCAAGCGCTACGAGACCAAGCTCGAGCGCGCGCCGATCGACACGGTCGGCCTTGCGTTGCTGATCATTTTCGTCGGCGCGCTGCAGCTGATGCTGGATCTCGGCAAGGAGCACGACTGGTTTGAATCGACCGAGATCTGCCTGTTCGCCATCGTCGCCAGCATCGGCTTCGCGGCGTTCCTCATCTGGGAGCTGACCGAGCGCCACCCGATCGTCAACCTGCGGGTGTTCCGCCACCGCGGCTTCACCACCGCCGTGATCACCATCGCCATGGGCTTCGGCGCCATCTTCGGCATGAACGTGCTGACGCCGCTCTGGCTGCAGAGCTTCATGGGCTACACCGCGACCTGGGCCGGCCTGGTGACCGGATGGAGCGGGGTGCTTGCCGTGCTCGCGGCGCCCGCGGCCGGCATGCTGATGGGCAAGACCGATCCACGGCGGCTGGTGTTCTTCGGGCTGATGTGGCTCGGCGGCGTGACGCTGGTGCGCGGTTTCCTCAACACCGATGCGACTTATTGGCAGATCTCGGCGCCGCTCATCTTCATGGGCATCGGGCTGCCGTTCTTCTTCGTACCGGTGACGGCGCTCGCGCTCGGCAACGTCGAGGAGCACGAGATGGCCGCCGGCGCCGGGCTGCAGAACTTCCTGCGCACGCTCTCCGGAGCGGTCGCGACATCGGTGGTGCAGACCGTGTGGGAGAACAAGGGCAACGAGTACCACGCGCAGCTCGTGGGCGACGTCGACCGCATGGGCGAGACCGCGGCGACGCTCGCCGCCGGCGGGATGGGGCCCGATCAGCAGCGCCAGGTGCTCGACAACCTGCTCACCAGCCAGAGCGTGATGCTGGCGACCAACAAGATCATGCTGATCGTCGCGCTCATCTGCTGCGCCGCGGCTTTCCTGATCTGGCTCGCGCCGCGTCCGGCGCGCAGCGTCGACATGACACAGGCGGGACACTGATGTATTGGGCACGCGGACTCAGGCTGATGCTCGCCAGCGTCATCCTTGCCGGATGTGCCGGCGCCGGCACCAGCAGCGCGCCTGTCGTCGCGGCCGACTGCGATGAACTGCGAGCCCGAGTTGCGCTGACCGATGACGAGCGGCGCGCCGCACTCG
>Ga0075426_10003742_pt1 | contig 10866 bp, 10 predicted proteins | sample SoiMethybrSBSTD5_FD_75304 | JGI IMG/M metagenome (GOLD analysis project Ga0075426, IMG submission 75304) | Bulk soil microbial communities from a Populus tree surrounding site in Tennessee, USA - Soil MetaG P. TD hybrid SBSTD5 | ecosystem: Environmental > Terrestrial > Soil > Tree plantation...
CAGCGGTGACATCTTTAACCGCATTAACGGCTACCTCAATCCCGCCGCCTTCACCACCGCGCCTCTGCTCTATCCTGCCCAGTGCGACCCGGTGACGAATCCGAATTTCTGCGCCACCGATTTCGGCAACCTGGGCCGCAACATCTACCGCGGGCCCTTCCAGCAGAACTTCGATTTCTCGGCCATCAAGATGTTCCAACTGACCGAGCGGCAGTCGCTGCGCTTTACTGCCGACTTCTTCAACCTTTTCAATCATCCCAACTTTGCCAGCCCGGCCTTCACAGACGTGGAAAGCCCCGCCAACTTCGGCCAGATCACCAATACCACCGGCACACCGCGTCTGATACAGTTCTCGTTGAGGTACGCATTCTGATGAAGGGCCATAATCACCCGCGTATTCCCCTGCTGGAGCGCAACCAGGTTCCGGACGATATTGGCAAGCTCTATGATCTCCTTCTGGAACAGAGGGGCGTGGTGCCCAATATGTTCAAGACGGTTGCTCACACGCCCGCTCTGGCCATGGGGATTGCGGGGTTTCTCAAGCCGCTGCTCGGCGACGGCGCCCTCTCCGGCTGGTACAAGGAGCTGGTCGCCACCCGGGTCGCTATTCTGCAGAATTGCGATTATTGAACCTCCGCCCACACTGCTTCGGCGAAGCAGAAGGGCGCCAGCGAGGCGCAAGTTGCCGGCTTGCAGGACTTCGAAAAGGGTCCGTATAACGAAAAGGAAAAGCTGGGCTTTCGCGCGGCTGACCGGCTTTATCGTTCGCCTTATGAACTGGACGACGAGTTCTACGCGGAGCTGAAGCGCAGTTTCAGCGACCCGGAAATCATCGAATTAACAGCCACCGCCGCGGCCTTCGTATTCTTTCCCCGTTTCGTGGATGCGTTGCGCATTCCCACCACGCCGGTGCCGGCGGCGGTCGCGAGGAAGGCATAACCGTGCGGCAACTCGCTTCCCGGCTGGCGGTCATGAGCGGCGAAGGCGCGCTGTCGGTTTACGCCCGGGCTAAGCAACTGGAGGGCGAAGGACGCTCCATTATTCACCTGGAACTCGGCGAGCCAGATTTTCACCCTCCTGCCGAGGTGCTGCAAGCGGCCAAAGATGCGCTCGATGCCGGCAGGGACCGCTATTGCCCGGTGCAGGGTGTGCCCGAGTTGCGCCATGAAATCGCCGCCTACCTGGCGCGCACCCGCAACTTGCGCGTTCGAGCCGAGAACATAGTCCTCGCACCGGGTTGCAAAATTTCCCTGTTTTTCGCGCTGATGGCGGTGCTTGAGCCCGGCGACGAGGTGCTCTATCCCGATCCTGGCTTTCCCGGATATCCCTCAATCACGCGCGGCTTCGGCGGCGGGGCCGTTCCCTACGAACTGGCCGAGCGCAATCGCCTCCAGCCAGAGCCTGAAGAAGTGGCGCGCAAGATTACTTCGCGCACCAAGGTTCTGATCACCTGTTCCCCCAACAATCCCACCGGAACTGTTTATGCGGACGAAGTCCAGCGCGCCCTGGCTGAGCTGGCGGTCAAGCACGATCTGCTCGTGCTCTCCGATGAAATTTACGCCCGCATCATTTTTGGCGGCGACTACCAATCCATGCTCAGCTACCCCGGTATGGCGGAGCGCACTTTCATCATTGATGGCTTTTCCAAGAGCTTTGCCATGACCGGCTGGCGCCTGGGATACACGGTCGCACCCGAACGCTTTGTGCCCGCCCTCGACCTGCTGGCCGTGAACAGCTACACCTGTGTGGCCGAATTCACGCAGTGGGCGGCGATTGAGGCCCTGCGCGACACCCAGGGCGCCACCCCGCGCATGGTGCGCGAATTTGAGCGCCGCCGCCAGCAATTCATCGCCGACCTGAACCGCATTCCGGGTTTCCGCTGCCTGCCGCCGGAGGGCGCGTTTTATGCCTGGGTGAATATCGCCGACACAGGCGTCACGGCCGAGGAACTGTGCCGCATCATGCTGGAAGAAGCGGGCGTGGCCGCCATTCCTGGCGCGGCTTTTGGCGACGCCGGCCGCGACTTTGTGCGCTTCAGCTTTGCCTCTTCCAGTGCGACCCTGAAAGAGGCGACCGAGCGCATCCAGAAGGTTTCCGCGGCCTGGTCCGTTCCGATGCTGCGCCGGTGAAAATGTAACGACTGTCCTCCCGAGGAAAAGCGACCGAGCGCAGCGAAGCAGCGTGACCGAAGGACCCTATGCATTGCAATCGTCAATCGAAAATCTTCCATCGTAAATTGCCTATGCTCCGCAAACTTGCCCTGATTCCGCTGCTGCTGCTTCCCACTCTCGCCCTGGCCCAGGCCCAGCCTTATCCCGGCCCGGATCTCCAAGCTACCTATCAGCGCCTGCTGGGCGAAATTCAGAAGATTCCCCTCTTCGACCATCACGCCCACCCAGGCTTCGCCGACGACCCGGATGTGGACGCCATGGCGGCGCCTCCCAACTACAGCTCGCCATTGCGCGAGCGCCTCGACAATCCCGAGATGATTGCCGCCATGAAGGCGCTCTGGGGATATCCCTACGATGACATGAGCCCGGAGCATGCCAAATGGCTGGTGGCCAAAAAAGCGGAGTTGCGCAAGCAACTGGGCGACGCCGGCTACTGGGACAGCATTCTCAATAAGCTGGGCATTGAAACTTCCATCGCCAACCGCGCCATGATGGATTACCTCGACCCTCACCGCTTCAAGTGGGTCTTCTTTGCCGACTCGTTCATGTGGCCGTTCAACAACCGCGACATGACGGCGCGCAATTCCGATGAGCAAGTCTACATTCCGTTGCAGGAAAAGATGCTGCACCGCTGGATGCAGCAGGAAAACGTCAGCGCCTTGCCCTCGAGCTTCGATGAGTACCTGAGGTTCATCTCGCGCACCCTGCAAGACAACCAGCGCAAGGGCGGCATCGCCATGAAGTTTGAGGCCGCCTACTTCCGCTCGCTGCACTTCGGCGATCCATCCAAGGCCCAGGCCGAGGCAATCTATCGCAAGTACCACGCCGGGGGTGTGCCCACGGTGCAGGAATACACCACCTTCCAGGACTACATTTTCCGCTACCTGGTGAGCGAAGGCGGCCGCCTCCATCTGCCCGTGCACATACACACCGCCGTGGGTATCGGCGACTACTTCGATATCAGTCACGGCAACATCTTCAACCTGGAAAACGTGCTGCGCGATCCCCGCTACAGCAACGTGACCTGGGTGATGATCCACGGCGGATATCCGCTGGAACGCGTGGCCATCTGGCTGGCTGCGATGAAGAACGTCTATCTCGATTCATCCCTGATGGAAGTAGACATGTATCCCGCCCAGTTCAAGCGCTCGCTCAAAGAGTGGCTGGAACTGTTCCCCGATAAGATCACCTACGGCTCCGATTGCTTCCCTTATAACGACGTGATGGGGGCGGAAGAGAGCTACTGGCTGGGCGTCCAGACGGTAAGAGAATCGCTGGCCGGAGCGCTGGCGGAGATGGTTTCAGAACACGAGATCAGCGAAGATCGTGCCCTGCAAATGGCGCACGCCTACCTGCACGACACCGCCGCTGACTTATACAAATAGTTCGTCAAGTACCCGAGCTCAACGCCGCTGTGAACCTGTGGACACGGGGCTCTGCCCCGGGCAAGGCGGGGTGAACCCCCGCGCCAACACACTTTTTCACCCTACCCGAAAAGGCCATAACTTTCGTAACTTTTCCCCCTCCTAACCCCGTTGTAAGCTCCCCTACGTATCCAACGTGTGGGCTGGAGCGAGCTACCCCCGGCTGCCTCCATCGTGGAGAAACAGCGTGTCCAAAGACATCAGGCCACATTTGGCGGTAGCGGAAGCCCCGCAGCACTCGGCTCGCTATCACGATATGCAGAGCGCGGCCCGTTTCCCTCTGCAGTTGCCGGTGGAATTTCACAGTCCCAGCGGCGATCATCCCGGGCAGACTCGTAACATCTCCGCCAACGGCGTGCTGTTTCAAACGGATACGGAAATTCCCGTAGGCTCCGCCGTGGAATTCAGCATCTGCATGCCTGCGACCGTGCTGGGCACCACCGCCGGCGTAATGGTCAACTGCCGCGGTCGCGCCGTGCGCTGCTTTCAGGAAAACCAGGCCTACTGGGTAGGCGTGGTCATTGACGAATACGGTTTGGAACGTGTGGGGACCTCACCCACCAGAAAGCAATAAGAACTATGGCCAGCAGCTCGGTCCAACTTGAGGATGGTAGCGAGAACGCGCAGGATAGGCAGGGCAAGGCGTTCACGCGCGTGATCGTGGCCGACAGCCAAACCATTTTCCGCGTCGGGCTGCGCAAAATCTTTGCCTTGGAAGACGATATTCGCGTGGTCGGCCAAGCCGAAAGTTATGGCCAGACCATCGCGGCCCTGGCCAAGTTCAGCGCCGACGTGATTCTGTTCGAAACCACGCTGGCGGCTGAGCCCGCCGAGGCCATTTCCGAATTGATGCGCCGCGCCCCCACTTCCAAGCTGGTGGTGCTCACCGCCGGCGCCAGGCAGGAAGAGGTTCTGGAATATTTGCGCCGCGGCGCGTATGGGATTTTGGACCGCTCCATCCCGCCGGAGACCCTGGTGGCCTGCATTCACAAGGTGGCCAAAGGCGATATTTGGCTGGATGAGCAGGCGGTCAATTGGGTGCTGCACGCCTACCGAACCCAGGCTACCCGCCCGATCGCCCCCGCCGCCAAGGTGCACCTCACGCAAAAGGAAATGATGATTGTGGCCTGCGTGGCCCAGGGGATGAAGAACAAGGAAATCGCCGTCCGCGTCAACACCACCGAGCAGGTGGTGAAGAACTATCTGCGTAAGGTTTACGACAAGCTGGGCGTTTCCGACCGGCTTGAGCTGGCGCTCTATTGCCTGCATCATCGGTTGCTCGATAACACCGACGCGGTGCCGCCCCTGCCTATCCCCGCGACTGCTCCCGCTGCACCAGCTGGCCAGGAGAAGCAAGCTGAAATCGAAGCCGCAGACCCCCTCGCGCCTGTAAAGGCGTAATTCGCTCCCGCTTACAAGCTGCCCCTACCAGCCGCATCCTGCTAACACGTGTCCTCCAGATGATATATTTGACCGCATCGCAAGGAGGCGCTCGTGAAAGGCGATCCCAAAGTCATCGCGGTGCTGCAACAGGTGCTCAAGGCGGAGCTCACTGCCATCAACCAATATTTCCTGCACTCCGAAATGTGTGAGAACTGGGGCTACTCCAGGCTGGCGGGGCTGACCAAGGCTGAATCAATTGAAGAGATGGGCCACGCCGAGGTGCTCATTGAGCGCATCCTGCTGCTCGACGGCACACCCAACATGAGCGATTACTTCAAAATTAACATCGGCGAAAACGTCAAGCAGCAGCTGCAGAACGACTTGCAGGTGGAATATGACGCGGTGAAGCGACTGAATGAGGGCATCAAGCTCTGCATGGCCGCCGGCGACAACGGCACCCGCGAGCTGCTCAATAAAATCCTTTCCGACGAAGAACACCACATTGACTGGCTGGAAGGCCAGCTCCACGCTATTGATGAGATGGGTCTGCAGAACTATCTTTCCCAGCAGCTCCACGGCGAGGAAGAGAAAAAAAGCTGACCGGGCGATGGATTCGCGGTCTAATCAGGGATGCCGCCCCCGGCAACATCGCCTCAGACGAAGATTCTCCTCGCCCTTTGCAGCGGAGCCGCCGGCGCGGCTCTCGTCGTCGCCGCCTTCAAGTTTGACGGTCTAAACTGGATGGTGGACGGGCCGGGCTGGATCATCACCCGCTTTCTCTCCGTGGATATTCATGAAGGCGAGGGAGCGCTTGGTTTCTTTCTGGCCATCCTCCTGTGTTGGGTCTGCTGGAGCCTTGCCGTTTGGTGCTTGTTCTTTGGAATCCGGCGGCTCATCCGCCGCTCCTAGGCGTTCTTCCACTTTGCGCTTGCACAGGCTGGCTAGCAACAAATCTCGCTCAGGCCGCGACTTCGGAGGGAAGCTCTATTTCCAGCGCGGCGTCAAGTTTGGAGTAGTACTTCTTTACATCCCCGGCGCCATACTTCTTGCGGAACTGATCCGCAATGTCGCTGACCCGCTTGGCATCGTTGATCGGCTTTGCCTTCACTCCCGCCGTCGTGCCCTTCGCCGCAATGGTCAGCACCGGCGTCTGCAGCACGTTGCGATACCATTGCGTGTCCGAGCCGCGCACGGGCAGCAGGTAAAGCCGGTCGTGCTGGCGCACAAACCACACCGGCAGGGAAATATTCTGCCCCGATTTTCTTCCTGTCACCGTGATCTGCAGTTCCTGCGCCGCATCCAGCAACTGGGCCATTTTTGAGGTCATCTTCGCCTCCCGTTCCTGCACGTTACAGCTTAGCGCAATCCACCTCGGCGGGCGTTAAAAAGCCGCAGATCGGATGACCTGCGGCTCTATGTTTTGACTGTCTTGGTACCTGTCTGAGACTTAGTCGTGTACTCCATCCATGAAGGCGCGCAGCTTGCGCGAACGGGAAGGATGGCGCAGCTTGCGCAGCGCCTTGGCTTCGATCTGGCGGATACGCTCGCGGGTCACCGCAAACGACTGGCCCACTTCCTCCAGCGTGTGCTCGCTGCCATCCTCCAGCCCGAAGCGCATCTTGATCACCTTCTCCTCACGCGCGGTCAGGGTGCGCAGTACCTGCGCCGTCTGCTCCTTCAGGTTGACGTTGATGACGGCATCCGAAGGCGAAACCACGGCCCGATCTTCGATGAAGTCGCCCAAATGCGAATCTTCTTCTTCACCAATCGGCGTCTCCAGCGAAATGGGCTCCTGCGCGATCTTGAGCACCTTGCGCACCTTGGCCACGGGGATGTCCATGCGCTTGGCGATTTCTTCCGACGTAGGCTCCCGGCCCAGTTCCTGCACCAACTGCCGCGAGGTGCGGATCAGCTTGTTGATGGTCTCGATCATGTGCACCGGAATGCGGATGGTGCGGGCCTGGTCGGCAATGGCACGCGTAATGGCCTGCCGGATCCACCAGGTGGCGTACGTAGAAAACTTGTAGCCGCGGCGGTACTCGAACTTGTCCACCGCTTTCATCAGGCCGATGTTGCCTTCCTGGATCAGGTCGAGAAACTGCAAGCCGCGGTTGGTGTACTTCTTGGCGATCGAAACCACCAGGCGCAAGTTGGCCTCGATGAGCTCGCGCTTGGCCTGGTCGGCGTCAATATCCCCCTGAATGATTTCGCGCTGCGTGCGCTTCAGTTCCGGATAGCCGACGCCGGACTCGGCTTCCAGCTTCTCCATGTCGGAGCGCAACTGGCGTGCTTGTCGCCGGTATTCCTTTTTCTGCTCGTCGTTGCGGCTGGCTTCCGCCTTCTTCTCCAGGTTGTTGACCTGGCGCTCCAGAGCCCGCATGGAGTCCACGGTTTTGTTTACCCGGTCAATCAGGCGCTTGCGTTCAATGTTGGTGACGCCCAGGTTGCGCATGGCGCGCGACATGCGCACCACTTCCCGCGCCAGAGTCCAGCGGTAGCGGCGGTAATCCTTGGGCCGCTTCTTGCTGTTAATGGCCTGAAATTTTTCCAGCAGCTGATTGACTTTCTTATAGTGCTTGGCCACCTCGTCAATCCGGCCCACCATGTCCTTCAGGCGGTTCTCCAGGACCTCGTCGGTGATTTCCTCCTCGTCGAAGGTGACGATTTCCTTGATGGAGCGCACGCCGCGGCGCAGGTCGTCGCCCAGGGCGAGAATCTCCCGGATCACGATGGGAGAGCGGGAAAGCGCCTTGAGCACGCGGTTTTGCCCGCGCTCAATGCGCTTGGCGATTTCCACTTCGCCTTCGCGGGTGAGCAGCGGAACCGTGCCCATTTCGCGCAGGTACATGCGCACCGGGTCGTTGGTTTTTTCCAGCGCGCCCGGAGTCAGGTCCAGCTCGACATCTTCGCCGACCTCCATGTCCTCGGCCTTGTCCAAGCCGCCGGAAGGCATCTTGGCCGGGCCTTCCAGGACATCAATGCCCTGCGTGCCGATGGTGGTCAGCAGGTCATCCAGGTCCTCAGGCGAGTGGACGTCGTGAGGAATCAGGTCATTCACCTCGTTGTAGGTGAGATATCCTTTTTCCTTGCCCACATCGATCAGCTTTTTGATATCGTCAAACTTGTCTTCAAGAGCCAAAACGGTCTACCCCTCTGTCGACGCCCGGAACGGACGGCGCAGCTTCCTTTCGAGGTGGGTGTGTGAACTGCGGGTTTTAGTGCCGGCAGAAACCTAGGAAGTTTAGCACAGATGCCGCCTGCTACCTATGGCAACCCGGCTACCTTTCACCCCGATTTGTAGAAGCTAATAAAGTCAATATGTTAGATGACGCAAACAGCTGTGTGGTTTCTAAGTAGCCGGACGAAATCTTCCCCTCTCCCGAATCAGGAACCCTCAACGACCTCAGAGGTTTAGCGGTTTGGCTCGCATCCTGCCACGTGGTTTGCCCCCTTGGATTCCCTACTCCCTGACCGCTACGCCTGCCAGGGTACGGTCCAAGGCCAGCTTTTCGCGTAAAAGCTGCCCCAGGACCGTGCTGTCCTGCCGGCGTTCGGCGTCTGCGATCTGTACCTGGATTTGACGCTGGCGGCGCTGCAAATGTCGCCGGCGGAGGGCTTCTATGGCTCCCTCCAGGAGTTCAGGGGTGAGTTCTTCGTCTTCCTGCATCAGGGTGGCCGCCAGCCGGCGCTGGTCGGCTTCAGGCAGAGCGAGGGAAAGGGGGTCGGCGCCGGTCTCGGCCAGGTCAGCCTGCAGCAACGCGTCCAGCAGGGCTTCTGTAGCCAACCCTTCATGGAGACGTTCGCTGCTGAGGGCGAACTGCGCCTGGCGGGCAGGGTCGAATTCCTCATCCACCCCGTCGCGGGCGGAAACGCGGCTTTCCTCTCCCTGCACCTGGCCCGCGGAAGCCAGGGCGCGTATCAGGATGCGCTCCGCCTGCGTCACTTGGGCCTCAGCCGGGGCCTTGAGCTGGGCTGACGATCGTTTCGTGGCCGCGTGGCGCAGTTCCTGGCTAAGCACGGCGGAGTCAATGCCCAGCTTCTGGGCGATCTCTCGAGCTAGTTCGTCCCTCACAATGCGGCTGGGTACCCGCTGCACGTGGGGCAGGAGAAAGTTCACCGCCTTCACCTTGCCTTCCGGGCTGCGTACCGGGAAGGAGGTGCGGGCGCGCTCAATGAGGTAATCGAAGTAGTTTTGAGCGTTCTTGAGCGCCAGAGCGTAGGCTTCCCTGCCTTTGCGCCGGATAAACAGATCGGGATCGAAGCCGGGTTCCAGGGTCAGCACTTTGATCTGGAATTCCTCGGCCACCAGAAGCCCCAAGGTACGCTCCGTGGCATTGGCCCCGGCGGTGTCGGGGTCGAAGTTGACCACCACGTTCTTACTGAAGCGTCCCAGCAGCTTGGCATGGAGCTCGGTGAAGGCAGTTCCGGAGCTGGCTACCACGTTGTGGAAACCGGCGGCAAACACGGAAATGCAGTCCATCTGCCCTTCCACCAGGATGGCGTAATCGAGCTTGCGGACAGCTTCCTTGGCCAAGTCTAAATTGAACAAAACGCGAGATTTAGAATAGATGCCCGTTTCTGGCGAATTGAGGTATTTGGGTCCCGCCTTTTCGTCGGTGGAGAGGGTGCGGCCGGTGAAGGCGATCACCCGTCCGGACTCATTGGCGATGGGAAACATGATGCGGTTGCGGAACTTTGAGTAAAGTGCCGAGGGTCGGCTGTCAACCGGCGTTTGCGGTCCCTCTGGCGCATTCCGCGCGTTTGCCGTCGAACGTGGACCGTCAGCCGTCGGCTGCTCCTTCTCCTTCCACGAAAACAGCCCGCTCGCCCTCATCGCCTCTTCGTCGAAGTGCCCACGCAGGGCATCGCGCAGGAGGAACCCGGTCTCCGGGGCAAAGCCGATGCGGAAACGGGCAATCATTTCCTGGTCGAGGCCGCGGCCGGCCAGGTATTCGCGGGCGTGAGCCGCTTCCGGGCGGCGCAGTTGGTCGCGAAAGAAATCGGTCGCGCGCTCGTGCATCTCCAGCAGCTTGCCGCGGACTCGCGCTTCTTCAGCTTCGGCCGGGCTATTGTAGGAAATTTTGGGCAGGGCAATGCCCACCTTCTGGGCTATCGCGCGGACGGCTTCCGGGAAGGTAATGTTCTCGATCTTCTGCACGAAGCTGAACACGTCGCCGGAAACGCCACAGCCGAAACAGTGATAGTACTGACGGGTGGCGTGGACGGAAAACGAGGGCGTCTTTTCCTGGTGAAAGGGGCATATGCCGGAGTAGTTCTGGGCTCCGGCCTTCTTCAGCTTCACATAGTCGCCCACGATGCGGACAATATCCGCCTGCTGTTTCACCGTGTACGCGAAATCGCCGGGGTTGGCCATGGATAGCCCTTCATTGTGACAGACCATGTATTGTGCCCCATTGTGCCCGGCAGTGGAAAACATAGCCGAAACTACTGCGGAAAGCTGCATTTGGGCCCGAGTACTCCTTTCGCTCGCTGTTGGGATGACAGGACCGATGCGTTAAGAACACGAGGCGAGCAGCCCCGTGCCCACACAACCAGTGCAGCGCAAACGGCACCGCTAAAAACCACGCACAATCAGAACCCTTTGCGCTCTCGGCTTATCGGCGGTGAATAGATTCTGACCGCGAACGTCAGCCGTTGAGTGTGTTATTGCCTTCGCTTCAGTTTCGTCTTACACTCCGGCCAGAGTGTCTCTCACCGAAAATCCAGAGCTCAAGCAGCGGCTCGTCTCGGCCGCCGCCGTGGAAGATGACAGCTCTTTCGAGCTGAAGCTGCGTCCGCGCCGCCTGCAGGAGTTTATTGGCCAAAGCAAGGTCAAAGAAAACCTCGCCGTAGCCATTGAAGCGGCTAAATCGCGCGGCGATGCGCTC
>Ga0075426_10003744_pt1 | contig 10863 bp, 5 predicted proteins | sample SoiMethybrSBSTD5_FD_75304 | JGI IMG/M metagenome (GOLD analysis project Ga0075426, IMG submission 75304) | Bulk soil microbial communities from a Populus tree surrounding site in Tennessee, USA - Soil MetaG P. TD hybrid SBSTD5 | ecosystem: Environmental > Terrestrial > Soil > Tree plantation...
CGGAGAGCGGGATCGGATAGACGGCGGACTCCTCATCGGCGTCGAGCCGTCCGGGGTCGCGCTCCCCAGACGGATAGGCAGGCCGGAGCCCCGTCAGCGCCTGGAGCAGTACCGCCGCTTTCTCGCGTACATCGTCTCGACGCAACAACGCATCCCGGCGCCGCGTCACCGCCTCATCGATCGCCTGCTGGAACATCGGGTCCACGTCCTCGCCGTGCAGCAGCCGGGGCTCCCACACCTTCTGCGGCACCGGCACGAGCAGGCGCACTTGATCGGGGGTGAACAGATCGTATCGGCCCAAGGACGCGCTCGCCTCAAGGGCGACGTCGAGGTGCTCGATGGGCACCGGCGCGGCATCGATGACGTAGCTGGGCGGAAAGAACCATTGCTGCGCGAGCTCCGGCGCGCACGCCGACTTGGGCAGCAGCCCGGATGGCGGCAGGTACCGGAATCGCGCGGCGATGTCCGCGATGGGGGCGTTCTGTGCGTCGGCGTCCGCCAACGCCTCCAGGAGCTGGTCGAAGCGCGCTTGCCAGAGGAAGGGGTTCCCGGATCCCGGGAGCAGACTCGTGCGACGTTTCGGCTTGCCGCCGGCCCGCACGACGCTGCTCCGGTCGGCGAAGAGTGGCACCCAGTCGTCGTCGAACGCAATGAGCGCGATCGGCACGCCGACGACCTCCCAAGGGAAGGCGGCGTCGGGGCCCTTGCGCCCTTCCTCGCGAAACACCGTGTAGGCGAGCGTATTACGCCACTGTGCGTCGCGCGCGGGCAACGGCCGCCAGTGAATGGGCCAGGGGTAGAGCACCGGGCGACACGCATCCCGCCGCTCCCAATTCTCGAAGGCAAAGGCCGACGGATCCTCCTCGCACGGGTCGCCGGCGGGGTCGGCGGCGCCCTGGCCGACCTGAAGGAGCTGCACCTCGAGCGGCTGGAGGACCAGAATCCCCGCGCGCGGCCGGTCGGCATCATCTGTGGCCCAGTTGTCAAAACGTTGCGGAGCCTCTTCCTCGGTGGTGTCGACACCGGCGGCACCGGCGTCGTCCTCCTCGCCGCCATCCTCCTCATCGGGCTCGGGTGGGGCGGGCACCTCTTCGGGAAACGGCCAGAACACGAGCAGGTCGTTCAAAGCGACTCGTAAGTCGGTCGGGACGACGACGTCCTCGCCGCTGTGCATGAGGCCGGCACCCGCGCGGATGCGCAGGAACGAGCCGTCCGTCGCATCGTTTTCGAGTGCGACGTCGAGTCCGGCGACGACGCCGGGGGAGAGGACTTGACCGTCGGTGGCTAAGCGGCCGGCGCGCCCGTCCTGTTCGGCGGTGAGCGCCTCGGCATCGAGCGTCCGCCCGGGGGTCAGGTTCAGCCGGCGCCGCCACCCCGCGTCCACCTCCGGGGCGAGCGGTGGATCGATACCGACCACCTGCTCGCCGGGGAGCGGCTGCGAAATCGGATACACTTTCATCGCACGATCTCCCCGAGCTTCACGTTGATGAGCTGAGAAAGCGCCTCCGTCTTGCCTGCATCCCCGAGCGTCCGCACCTGGGTTGCGAACGCGGCGAACTCGCTTTGCGGCAGCTGCCGCGCCACGAGGTCGAGCTGAGGCACGAGGTTGGCCTTGGTGACCGTGCGGATCACCGTTTCGTTATCGCGCAACGTCGGTTGCGCGGCCTCGAGGCGCACGACGCCCTTGCCGAAATCAGGATCGGAATACCGCTGGGCCACTTTCAGCACCGAGGCGCGATCGAGCAGCACCCGTGCATCGGGCGGCGCGGCCTGCGTCAGGTCCTTGTGGGCGTCCCGCAGCTCGGTGAGCGCGCCATCCTGGAGGATGCGAGAGAGTCCAAATTTCGGTGAGCTGAGCATGAACACCATCTCAGCGTCTGCTTCGGCGCTCGCCGTCGTCTTGAGGTGGTGGAACCGGTTGTACAGGTTCTGCTCCTTCAGCCGCTCGACGAGGGCAACCTCGTCGCCCACCTCGTCGGTATGGATGCGGAGTGCGTGGCCCGCGGCCTCAGCCTTGAAGTTCAGGGTGCGGCGGCGCACGAACCACAAGAAATCGACGCCCGCCAACGCGTTGCGCCACGCGGCATCGATGAGCTCTTGCTGTTGCACCGGAGGCATGAGCGCCGCGATGACCGGACGCGCGAGCAGCATCTCGAGCGGCGTACGACGCGCCAGGAACCCCGGGGCCGCCGGTCGCAACGTCCGCACCAGGTTCGTCACCGTGGCGCGCAGCGCCCGGATGCGCGGCCGCGGTACGGGGATGAGGACCAGGAGTGACGTGGCATCCAAATCCTCGCGCTCGCCCTGCAGGTCGATCGGCGGAGCGAGGAGGCTGTCCTCGATCAAGCCCGGGATCTCGTCGATCGGTATCGCCGACAGCTCGATCTCCATCTCGGGCGGGAAGTAACTGTGCGTGAAGTTCTGCGGATCGATGGCCGCCGCCGGCATCCGCCCCGCGGGGGGCAGAATCTCGAAGTGCTCTGCCGCCGCGAACCGCAGACTCCGGTTTCCGGCCCGCAACTGGGCCAGCACGTCGTCCAGGTGCTGGTGGTACTGGAGCAGATGCGCTTCACGCGTGGCGCGCGGCGCGAACCCCATGCTGAGGAGGTCGCGGTGCTCGGCGCCCACCTCGCGCCGCACTAGGTGCTGATCGACCCACTGGACCACGCCCCGGTCGAGGGCGACGATGGCGAGCGGCAGCGTGCCGGCCGGCTGTCCGGAGCCGTCCTCGAGGAGGAAGACGTCGCGGGCGACGGCCTTGCGCCGGTCCGCGAGCGACTCGCGTGCGCTGCGATCGCCGTATGGAATCAACACGACCGCGGCGGCCTCGATGATGTCGCCGTCGGACGCCTGGCGCGGCCCTTCCAGCGACGTCGGGTACGATGTGATCGGGTGCGCCGTGAACTCGACTGGCCGGAGTGCGAGCACGTAGAGTCCCGTCAGTGACCCGACGCGATCGTGCTCCTTGGCCATCACGTCGAAGGCGATTCCCAGGCGCTGGCTGATCGCCGGGTCACTGAAGTCGACGCGCAGGGACGCGGAAAGCATGACCATCTCACCCGACACCGTCACGCCGTGCCCCGGATCGATGATCGCCACACTGCCGGAGGCGACCGGGTCAATCCGCACTGTGAGGCCGTTCACCACACCGGCGCCTACGGCCTTCGCGAGGTCGGCCTCGCGCGCGAGGAAGTAGCTCTGTTCGCGGACCAGGTCGTCCGCGACGAGAAAGCGGCCGTCGAAGTAGCGCGGCCGGCGGCGGCGACTATCCACCACGAGCTGCCCGCTCCGCTGCATCCGCTCGAGGTCTTCCTTGGTGAGCGGTTGGCGAGGCGCGAGCGCCTGGCGGCTGGAACCCTTCACGAAGTCTGTCATCGCTGTTCTCCTTGCCGCGCGGCTACAGCCCGAGGAACCGGGCGAGCGCCGGCGCGCCGCGGACGAATTGCCGGCTGTAGTTGTCGACCACGACGGGCTCGGCGCGACGGGTCACGGGCGGCCCTTCGTCGGCCGGGATCACGATGCGCGCGAGAAACAGCGCTGCGGCGTCTTGGCCCAGCTTGTGCTCGCGCGCCCGCGTCAGCCGCCCTGAGGGCTCCAAGTCCGTACCCTCCCGCCAGCCGTCGAGAATCGCCTTCCGGACCGCGCGGGCGCGGTCCACAACGTCGTCGATGTCGGCGACGTCGGTCGCGGGCGGCAGGGGAACCTGTGGATCCGTGTCGTCGCGGAGCACGAGCTCGAGCGCGAACCCGTCCCGTACGCGTGACGGGGCGACCGCGTCCAGCGCGTCGAACGGGCCGGCCTGAAACGCAGGCGTGAGCCCGCGAGCGCACGCCGCGAAAGTGAGGAACACGTCGGCCACCACGCCGGTCGCCGTCGCCGGCGCGTCCGCCGGTGGGTCGGCGCTGTCATCGGGCACGGGTATCGCCACGTCTTCGTGAAACGCGGTGCGCAGCGGGCCCGCAGCCTGCGCCTCGTACCAAGTGCCCAGACGTATGCACCAGGAGCGCGAAACCTCTACGAGGCGACCGAGGCGGTCGATGGCAAGGCCGGGCAAGACGCGCAGTCGCTCCGGCTGCGTGCCGGTCGCCGGCTCGTGCACGGCGCGGAGACCCGCCACCGTCCCCCAGCCATCCAAGTAGGCCAGGGCGCGGGCGAGTTGAAACCGGTGATAGACCTGCTCGGCGGTGAAGTCCTCGGCGCCGAGCATCGTGCCGGTGGCGTAGTAGACCCGATCTGGTGTGAGCGGCAGGGTCAGGGGATCGTCGCGGGTGCTCATGCCGAACCTCCTCCAAGACGGGGATCGAGGCTCGCGAGGCGCCGGACGAGGTCCTGCACGCCGAGCGTGCTTCGATTCAACTCCACCATGCCGGGTGTGGCGGGCCGGGACAGGTACGTGTCGACGCCGACGAGCGCCGCAACACCGACCAGCAGGGGATACGTCGCCTGCACGACCCGCGTCGCGACGTGCGCCGGCGTCTCCAACTCCACCACCCGCTTGATCAGTCCCATGTCGCGAGGCTCCACCTCGTTGTGCACCAGGACCGTAACGCGGTGTGCCAGCAGGTCGTAGAAGCGTCGGACCCTTTCTTGCTCAGGAGCGCTCAGGACGCTCACATCGAACAAGGCCAGGAGCTCCCGGCGAACTTCATCTCCAAGGAAGAGGGTGTCTCCCACGTATGAGTTGCCGCTTACCGCGAGGCCGGGGAGCAAAGGGTCTGCTTCATTGGCGAGATCGGCCCCGAGAATCGTGGCAAACGTGCGCCGCAGCCGGAAATCCTCCACCACGACCACCTCGCCGCTCGAGACGGCGTCATTGGCAACGGCGTCGATCGCGAGGCGCAACCCCTCGAGGGTGCCGCGGCGGCGGTACAGCTCCGGCGCCTGAAGGAGGATCCGCCGTCGGCGGTCGGCCGGGTACATCGGATCGAACGTGAGCCCGATCCAGGAGCCCAGCCATTCCAACGCGTCGTCCGGCGCGGTGCGAGGATGCGTGAGCAGGTACGCCTGCGCGATGCGATCCTCGATGGGTGTAAGCATGCCCTCGATGTTGTCGACGAAGCGCTCCAGGAAGTCCTCGGGCGTAGCGCGGGGTGCCGGCTGGTCGGCGTCCGGCGCGAAGACCTTCTCTCGATAGAGCTCCGGCAGGTAGTTCTCGACGTACGAGAACCGCGACGCATAGATCCGCAACGCCGCGACCTCGGGCGTCGCCCGCCCATCTCCCGTCAGCGACATGCGCACCCACAGGAAGCGGCCGCGCAGGGTGCGGACGCGGCGGCCGGCGCGCTGCACCAGCGCGGTGAACAGGCCGCTGCGGTTGCGTTCGCGCGGGCAGGACAGGAAGCCGTCGTGAAACGGGATCTCCGACGGGTACGTCACCCAGGCGCCGTGGGGGATCACTCCTCGGTCGTCGCCGCCTGGGCTCCGGCCGAAGCGATGCTCGTGCCACTCGGTGTCCGCCGGCGGGGTGCGCACATCGGTCGCGGCGAGGAACACCTGGACGCCCGTGCCGGGCGGCAACGCGGCCTCGAGGTAGAGTCGGTGCCACACCGTCTCGGCCCGTCCGCTGTCGATCGGTTCGGGTGTCTCGACAGTCGCCTGCAGTGCGAACGAGGGAAGCGAAACCGGGTATAGCGGCGCGCTGCCCGTTGCCGTCGGGTAATGCGGGGGCAGGTCCAGCGTGTGAAGGAACGGGCCTGCGACCGCGTTGGAGAGCGGATAGAGATCACCCAGGGGCTGCTCGGTGGACCCTCCCCCAGAGACGCTGTAAACTAGGGCCTCCTTCTCGAGGCCGGGGACGGGCGCCACGGCATCCTCCAAACCGAGCGACAACACTGCCAGTCTCTCCGGAGCCAGCCAGGCGACACTATAAGGAAAGACGGCCTGCTCGAGCGTGATGGCGGGCCGGAGAGCCGCAGCCGCCGCATCGAGTCGACGCACACAAGCCGTGCCGGCGTCTGTCCACCCGAGGACGACGACGTCGCTCTCGCCGAGGCAGGCAATGCCTACAGGCTGCTCGTCGGCGGGCCACTGCACCTCAGGGAGCAGCCACAAGCGCGGCGGATTCGGGTTCTCCTCCTCGGGGCGGAATTGATCCGCCGCGTGGAGCGCATACGGACGATCGGGGAATGGCAACCCCGTCACGCGCGCGAGCCTTCGATGGCCGGCGTCCAACGCCCACACGCCACCGGACGGATCCGGCGCTAAACGCCAGGCGGCGAATCCCTCGAGCGTCACCGCGACGGGCTGCCACCGCCCTCGCCGGTCGATGAGTACGACGGCTCCCCCGGCCGCGGCATAGAGCACGCCGTCATGACCCATCGCCAAGTCGGTCGGTGGGGCGGCGGGAATGCCGACCGAGACCTCGCCTTCCATCGCGCCCCCCGCCATCACGCGGCCCTGGTCAGGGCGCCAAACGGCGTAGGTCCCGTACGCATCGCGGCACCACGGGACGAGGGTGAGCAGTGTCGTCGCCACGGTCCGCGCATCGGCCGGTGCGGCGACGTGCGGCGCGCGCTCACTGGCGAGGCGGAGCGCGCGCCTGTCGGTGTCGACATCGAGATGCGTGTCGAGGGGGAGGGGCCGCCAATCGGCAAAGATTGGCGCTCCCTCGCCGGACGGCCGGTAGACAGTGCCGTCTGGACGCCGGCGGTAGAGGTCGGCGAGCATCCAAAAGGAGAGACCGTTCGCGTCCATCAGGAGCACATATCCGGGACGACCGGGACCGGGATTCCGGGCGCGGCATCCTTGAATGGATTGGGGACGCGGAGCAGGTCTGTGGGCGCGTCACCCTCCACGATGACGACCGAGAGCAGCTCGGGTAACGCCCACGGCTTGAGCGGGAGACGAACGGCGGCATCCGACCCGCGTGAGAGCTGACTCCACGCTGTCCCCTTCCGCTCGAAGAGCACGATCCCCCGCACGTCCCGAACTCCCGGCACGCGTGCGACTGCCACTTCGAGCTCACGATCACTCACGGCGCGGCCCAGCGGCCAGCCTTGACCGTCCGAGCCACCTGGCGGGAGGGACCAGACGAACACGCGCAGAGACTCCCGAACCGCATTCAACGTTTCTTCTCGACCGTGCCCCTCCTGTATGTCGATGCCGACGCTCACGCCGAGCGGGGTATACGCACAGCCGATCACGTACAGCTCCGTCGCGATGGGGCGCCGCGCCTCGAGGTGGGCGTGAACCGCTTCGATGAGCGGTCGGTCGGGACGTGGATACGGCGGCGTGGTGAACGCCTGGTACGGCAGGACCATCACCGACACGACGCCGGGAACGCCGCTCATGGTCTGTTGCGGCTTGAAGCGCGGTAGTACCTCGACGCGCCCCAACTGCACGCCCGGGGTTTCGGCTGCGAGCCGGCGGTAATCCTCGGGGGTGACGGCGCGGTTCTGATTGCGGATCCACGACGGAATCCGCAGCTCCGCCTCCGCGATGGTTTCCGCACGACCACCTCCAGTCGTGGGGAGCATCTGGTCGGCCTTCAAGGCCGTCTCCACCGGGTGGCCAGCTACGTCCAAGGCGCCGGTCACCTTCGTGAGACTGCCGGCGGGCAGGTTGCCCGCTTCCCCGCCTCCGAACCGGCAAGTGACGACCCGCGCTTGCATCCCACGATCGGGGCTCCAGCCGCGCACGCGGTCGCCGAGCCGCACCAGACCGGCCTCACTATCGAGCACGAACGCCCGGGCATCCCGTCCTTCGAGGGCCAGGTCTTCGGTTCGCCGCCAGCGCTGATAACCGAGGCCCGGTTCCTCGACCTCCAGGATGAGGCTCTCCTCCTCGACCGACTGACCGGGGAGCTGGAACTGTTGGTTCGGGGAGCCATCGCTCTTGCCGATCACGCGGCTGAACACCGTCTGGCGTTGGTCTACCTCGACCGCATTTACGCCCAGCCAACTCAGCTTGAGCGTGTTCACGGCCTCGCGGGGCCGCAGGCGGATCCAGCACACCAGACGCGCGATCTTGTCGGGTGCGTCGAGCCGGGGGGGTTGGTCGCCGACGCCGGCGCCAAGGAGCGCGCGGGGATCGTCCTCTGGTGCGCCGATGAACCGCTCTTCTGGCAGGGCGAGACGGACCACGCCCTGTCGCGTGAAACCCGCGGTCGAGTCGGCCACCGCCTCGAGGGTGAGGTAGTCAGCCTCGCCCGTTTCTTTGCGGAAGCTGATCTCCCAAACCATCGGGATGCTAGCCGGGGCGCTGACTTGCTCCGACAGATTCTCCGCTACTTCGACGGCCGGTGCCACACCTACACTCAGCAACTGCGGCCCGCCGGAAATACCGTGGCTCAACGTCGCGCGAACGGCGGCCACCTTGTCTTTGTCCCCAGCGAAGAGTCCGAGCCAGAGAGACTTGTCGACCGTGCTGCACACCACGTCGAACCCGGCGGTGTCGGCTCGGCTCGCGGGGAATACCGGCGTCGTGACGTACGGTTCGGCCTTCTTGACCTGATAGACCTGCAACAGGCCGTCCACTACGCCGGCGAGTTTCTTCTGCTCGTCCTCGCCCAGCTTGCGCTTGCAGAAGACTTCGAGCTGGATGGGGAGCACCGTGACTTCGCTCCGGGTTTCGAAGTCGACGGGGCCTTTGACGCTCGCGAGCGGCGCCAGCCCCAAGGCCACGGGCACGTCGTCTTTCTCCGTCCGGAGACTGACGAGTCCCCGGGCGGCGCGCGCGGGCTTGAGCGGAATGCCGAGCCGCTGGAGGAAGACGAGACGTTGCCGCTCCGGGATGAGGTTCACACGGTAGAGCAGCGTATCGATCAACCACGCGGCACAGCGATTGATCGCGTCGCCCGGATCGCCCTTGCGGACGTTCGTCCACTCCGGTGTGTGCGCGGGAATCCTCGCCTGCAGCTCCTCGACCAGGTCGGGGTAACTGCGGTCGTCCAGGGCCGGGACGGGGATCGGCATCCGCTAACGCCCCACTTGGACGCTGGCGCGCATGGTTTTCGCCGCGCCCGTACGCCGGATGCGGTACGCGATGTCGATCCGCAGATGCGACGGCTCGTCGTCGTCAGGCGTGACGGTGACGCGATCCAGCTCCAAGCGCGTCTCCCACTGCCCCAATGACTCGACGATTCGCTCGTGGATGCGCCGGCGGGTGACGAGCGTGTTTTCTTCGTGCACGAAGTCTTGCAGCCCGGCACCGAACTCGGGGTGCATCAGGATCTCGCCCGGGCGCGTCAGAAGAATGACTTGGATCGACTGGCGCACGCTGTCCTCGAGCGTCGGCCAGTTGAGCTGTCCGCCCTCGTCGGGCACCGGAAGCAGCGGCCACCCAATGCGGGGGCCGGGGACGAGCGCCGCGGTCATGCGCCGGTGGGGTCGGGAGGGGACGGCGACGGGCCCGGGACCGGGATACAGATCTTCACCCAGAACAGCCAGCCGAAGATGATGTTGAACATCACGAGGAACACGAACATCACCATGAACGCCACCATGAAGATGATCAGCAGGTTGAAGCTGCAGATCCACTGCAACGTGGTGCCCTGGTCGCTCGGCTTCGACCCGTCCATCAACTTCTTGAGCTTCAGGTTGTTGAGGATGTTGAGCATCTTCGGCGGCACGGCGAAGGCGACATTGGGCTTCAAGTTCTTCAGGAAGTCCTTGTCGATGTCCGGCAGCTCGATCTTCACCGGCGGACGTCCCGGGCCGTCGTACCACGGCGCGATCGTGAACGGCTCGCTGTAATCGGTCCAGGTCGGTCCGTGGCGGCAGCCCCCTTCATCGCGCAGCCGGACGAAGGCGCGCAACCGGTACGCACGACTGCTGTCGTCGAAGCGCGCGATCTGCGGGCGGACATCGGCGACTCGGCTGCGCAGCGCCGCCTGCATCTTCGCCAGGAGTTGTTGGCGGAGTGCGGTCGGGAACGCGGGCCATGAGGTCGGCATCTGGAGCGACGGCGGGCCGTCGTCCTCATCCTGCACGACGAACACCTGCGACGCGTCGGCGAGCCAATCGCCGAGGCGCCGCGTCGTTGGACCCGGGAAAGGAAGAGTGTGTTGGTTCCAGAGCGCGAGTAGCGCCTGTCCTGTCGTGGAGCTCGAGTCGAACGCCCCGAACTGGAATGTGGCCTGCTGTACCGCGGTGAAGATGCGCGCGAACGTTTGGTGGCGCGTCCGTTCGCTGGAGGCGGCGTCGACGGGCACGTGACGCAGGGCCTCCACGTCACCGCGCGCGACCCACTCGCCGGCGGGCGAAACCGCCAGAGCCTTCTGCGAGAAGAGGTAGGGGGAGACGATGCCCCGTACGTCGTCGACACTGTACGGCAGGTCGCCCGGCGCCTCGCTCAATTCGCCGCTCGCCGTGGGGAGCACCCCGTACAGCACCGTTCTGCCGAGGGCCGCGCACACGGCCGGTGGCGCCGGGAAGAGCGGCACCACCGTCTCGAGCAGCTGATCTACACTGGCGCCGTACCGCGCCAGCTCGCGGTCGATGTGGGGATGTCCGGCGCGGAGCGCGGGCGGCCGCCGCTCGGGCTCGGGATCGAGACTCGCCTCGGTCTGGTTCGCGAAGGGCACCCACGCGCGGAAGCGCTTTCCCGCCTGCCGCCACCCTTCGAGGCGGTTCGGATCGTCCACCGGCGGCAGCCGCGGTGTGCTACCATGCTTCGGCTGGCCGTCGCGGATGCGGACGCAGCGGCGGATCACCAGGCCGGCACTTTCGATCTGTGCCGGATCGAGACGGGGCTCGCCGAACACGTCGCACAGGGCTTCGACCAGCACCACGTGGAAGGTGCGCTGGATCGGCGCATAGAGCTTCAGCCGCCCATCCTGGTCGCGGGCGCGGGCGACCTTCTCAGGCTTCAGCACTTCCTCCAGCCCACGCGTGCCCGCGAGCTCCTCGAGCACCGCGCCGATGA
>Ga0075426_10003745_pt1 | contig 10861 bp, 11 predicted proteins | sample SoiMethybrSBSTD5_FD_75304 | JGI IMG/M metagenome (GOLD analysis project Ga0075426, IMG submission 75304) | Bulk soil microbial communities from a Populus tree surrounding site in Tennessee, USA - Soil MetaG P. TD hybrid SBSTD5 | ecosystem: Environmental > Terrestrial > Soil > Tree plantation...
CTGCTCGATGGCCTGCTGCGCCGGCGTACCGAGCCAGGTTTGGCTCGCCTTCCACTTCGGGTCGGGGACGACACCCGCCTGGGCGCCCCCGGCATCGAGCGGCGGTGCCGAACCGTAACCGAGCTTGCGGATCCAGCCCTGGAACTCCTGGCCGTTCCCGGTCTTGCCGTAGAAGGCGTCGCCGAGCTGGTAGAAGAAGGTATCGCAGGAGACCTCGAGGGCCTTCGAGAGGTCCATCCGCCCCATCGAGACCGTCGTCCAATCGTGAAAGATCGTGGGCACCCTGGCGATGTCGTGCGTGGACTTGTACTCCCCGGGGCAGTCGAGGGTCTCGCCCGGCGCCAACACACCCGACTCGTAGGCAGCGGTCGCAGTGATCGGCTTGAAGGTCGAGCCGGCCGGGTAGGTGCCCTGGAACGCCTTGTCATACGCGGGCGTGAGCTTGCTCTTGAAGACCGCCTTCGAGCCCTTGTACGGCGGGACGTGCACCATCGGCGTGTAGGTCGGACTCGACGCCATCGCGTAGATCGCCCCGTTGTCTGGGTTCATCGCCACGACGGCGCCGAAGTCGGCAGGCTCGCCGTTCGCGTGCGCGATCAGGATGCCCTGGCCGACGGCGTACTGGGCCTCCTTCTGCAGGTGCGCATCGATCGTCAGGCGCAGGTTGTCGCCCGCGACCGGCGCCTGGGTGAGGAAGGCCTGGCCGACCGGCGCGCCGGACGGGTCGACCGTCTCCTGGATCTGGCCGTCCTGGCCCCGCAGGTAGCGGTCGTACGCCTTCTCGATGCCCGCCTGGCCTGCGGTGCCGATCATCGGCAGCTTCTCGTGGAAGGAGCGGTCCTTCAGGTTCTCGGCGGTGATCTGGCCGACGAAGCCGAGCAGGTTGGGGTTGGTCGGGCCGAACTCCTTGAGCGACGGGTAGGTGCGCTGGTAGACGTGCTCGAACTGGACGCCCCGGAACAGCCAGCGGCGTTCGAGCACGTAGGCCGTCTGGCGGCGGTCGACCGGGAAGAGCAGCGTCACCGGGTAGCCGGGGTTGGCCTTGGCCAGGCGCGAGAACTGGCGCCACATGCGCTTGTAGGGCACGTCGAGCACCCAGGCGAGCCGCTTCAGCACGCCGCAGCCGGCCTGGTCGTGGACCCTGTGCGTCGCGATCGTCGGCCCGCAGTTCGTGCCGTGCGGCAGCCGGGCCGCGTCGACCTGCACCGCGATGCTGGCCTGGTTCGAGACGAGCACGTTGCCGTTGCGATCGAGGATCTGGCCGCGCGGGGCCGGCATCTGGAACGTGCGGATGCTGTTCTGGGCGGCCGCGGCGACGTACTGGTCGGAGTGCAGCACCTGCAGCGCCCACAGCCGGAAGAGCAGGACCCCGAGCAGCACCGCGGCGATGACGCCGAGCGTCGCCGCCCGGATCGCGAGCGGCACCGGGTCGGGCGCCGGCTCGGGCCTAGACGGCGGCCGCTGCAGATACATCCGGTCGGATCCGGGTCGGTCGGAACAGCCGCCGCAGGAGCGGCAGCAGGAGCAGGGCGAGCAGGGTTGTCTGGAGCAGCGAGGGCACGATCTGGTGCCAGACCAGGAAGCCGAGGTCGTAGCTGACTCCCAGCAGCAGCTGCACGGCGACGAGGCACACCTGCACCAGCAGCGCCCCGGCGATCACCCAGGGCAGCGGCCGCGGTGGCGCCGGCTCGAGCATGCCCGCGCCCGCCTCACCGCGGCCGGCGAAGCTCGTCACCATCCAGGCGCAGGCGAGGTAGGCCAGCGACGTCATACCCAGGTGGCGGTAGAGCACCGCGTCGAGCAGGAGGCCGCCGACGAACCCGGCCACCGCCGCCAGCTCGATGCCCCGCCACAGCGCGAGGGCGACGACGAGGATCGCAATCAGGTCGGGCCCGCCGCCGAACGGGTAGAGCTGCGGCGTCACCGACACCTGCAGCACCATCAGCACGAACACGCAGACGAGCGCCTTCGGGTAGTCGAGCACTACTGGAGCTCCAGCACGACGACCCCGGAGAGGTTGTCGAAGTTCACGAACGGCGTCACCTGGATCTGCTTGCTCTGCTGGCCCAGGTCGTCGTTCTGCACGTAGGTCACCCGCCCGATCGGGATGCCGTCGGGGTAGTACGAGCCCAGCTTGCCGGCATAGCCGCTGGTGACGACGGTGTCGCCGTCCTTCACGAGCGCGGACTGCGGCACCTCCGCCATCGTCAGCTCCCCGGGCGTCCCGGTGCTGGGCACGATCGTGCCGTTCGCACCCTGCCGGTTCTGCACCGAGGCGGTCACACCGATCGCCGGGTCGAGCAGCACCTGCACGGTGGCCGTGCTGCCCGTGACCTCCTTGACCCGCCCGACGAGCGCGCCGCCGCTCGACGACGGCGCGACCACCGGGTCGTTCATCTGCACTCCGTTGTCGCTGCCGATCCCGATCATGACCGACGGCGTGTCGCTGTCGGGCGACTCGATGATCACCGATCCGGACACGGTCTTGAACCTGGCGTTCTGCTGCACGTAGTGCGCCTGCCCCTTGAGCATGTTGATTTGGTCCTGCTGCTGCTGGATCGTCGCGGCGTCGCGCCCCGCCTGGGCCTCGAGCTGGTGCAGCCTGGCCGTCTGGTCGCGGGCGTTGATGAGGCCGGTCGTCCAGTGCCAGCCGTCGACGAACGGGCTGGTGACGCGGTGGGCGACGCTCGCGAACGGCGCGGTCACCTCGGTGACTCCGTTTTGCACGGAGCCGACGACGCCGGTCGACCCCTCCCGGTACGACATCGTCAGGAGCGTGAGCGAAGCGGCGACCAGCAGGCCGACGACGGCCCGCCTGCGTATGACACGATTCTTGCTGAGGAGCATCCTTCAGGGCGGGTCGGTCGGGCGATTCTACCTGACGGGTTCGGAAGCGCCCGCATATGCCCACAACGACGCACTCGTCGCCAACGTTTCGCCAATCTGCCGGCGGATACTCGGGCCATGAACCGACAACGCGCACTCGTCATCCTCGGCATCGCGGCCGGCATCTTCTTCATTGCCATCGCGATCATGTACTGGACCGTCCCGCCCAAATCGCTGCCGCTGCCGAACTTCCTCGGGCACGAGAGCGGCGTGTCGGCCGTGCACGTGAAGCACGGCATCGCCTCGTTCCTGGTCGGGCTCGCCTGCTTCGCCTTCGCCTGGTTCCAGAGCGGCCCCAGGCACAAGACCGTCAGCTCGTCCAGCTGAGTCAGCTCAGGGCGAACCAGACGGAGAGGATGATCCCCTCCACGAAGCAGAAGACGGCGAACGGCGTCAGCCGGTTCGTCTCGAAGTAGCGCATCAGGAAGCGGATCGAGACGTAGGCCGTCGCGGCCGAGCAGAGCGACGCGACCAGCGCCGGCCCGCGCACGCCGTCGCCGTCCGGGCCGAGCAGCACCGGGATCTTGAGGATGGCCGCCGCGCCGATGATCGGCGTCGCCAGCAGGAAGGCGAAGCGGGCGGCGTCCTCGTTCGAGAAGCCGACCAGGAGCCCGCCGCCCATGGAGGCGCCGGAGCGGGAGAACCCGGGGATGAGCGCGATCGCCTGCGATGCGCCGACCCCGACCGCGTGCCGCCAGCCGGCCGTGTGCGCGATGCGGTGGTCGCCGTCCTCCTCGGTCTCGGGCAGCTCGGGCGCCCGCCGCCGCAGCATCTCGGCACCGAACAGCATGATCCCGTTCAGGATCAGGAAGAACGCCGCCGACCGCGCCGACGCGAACACCGACTGGAGCTTGTCCTGCAGCAGCAGGCCGAGGATGCCGGCCGGGATCGTGCCGACCACGATCAGCCAGCCGAGCTTCCCGTCCGGGTTGGCGGCCGAGATCTCCCGCTCCTGGAGCGAGCGCCACATGCCGGTGAGGATGCGCACCCAGTCCTCCCAGAAGAAGCCAAGCAGGACGATCGCCGTCGCCAGATGGGTCGCGACCAGGAAGGCGATGAAGTAGTTGTCGTTCTGGTGGATGTTCCAGCCGAAGACGCGCGGCGCGACGACGCTCTGGCCGAGGCTCGAGATCGGGAAGAGCTCGGCCACGCCCTGCAGCAGGCCCAGGATGATCGCCTGCCCATAGGTGATCGGCGCGGTGAGGATCACCACGACGCAGCCCTGCCGTACGGTCGGTGAATCAAATCTAGTAGTGGTACTGGCGTCGCCCGTTGCGGCGGCTGGCCGCGTAGGTCTGGTTTGCCCGGTAGATGACCTCGAACTCCTCGAGCGACCGGCCGGAGCCTACCGCGACGCATGTCAGCGGCGATTCGGCCAGATGAACGGGCATCTGCGTCTCGGCCCGGAGTCGGTCGGTCATACGCTGCAGGAGCGAGCCTCCGCCGGCGAGCACGATCCCCCGGTCCATGATGTCGGACGCCAGCTCGGGCGGCGTCTTGTCCAGCGTCTGCTTGACCGCGTCGATGATCTGCGTCAGCGGCACGTCGAGGGCGTGGCGCACCTCCTTGGAGGAGAGCACGATCGTCTTCGGCAGGCCCGTGACCAGGTCGCGGCCGCGGATCTCGGCCTCGACCTCCTCGGGAAGCTCGGCGGCGGAGCCGATCTCGAGCTTCACCTCCTCGGCCGTCGACGGCCCGATCATCAGCTTGTACTCGCGCTTGACGTGCTCGATGATCGCCTCGTCGAGCTCGTCCCCGCCCACCCGGATCGACTGGCTGACAACGATCCCGCCCAGCGAGATCACGGCGACCTCGGTCGTGCCGCCGCCGATGTCGACGATCATGTTGCCGGTCGCCTCGGAAACGGGCAGGCCGGCCCCGATGGCCGCGGCCATCGGCTCCTCGATCAGGAGCGCCTGGCGCGCGCCGGCGGACTCGGTCGCCTCGATCACGGCGCGCTTCTCGACGCCGGTGACGCCGGACGGGACGCATACCACGACGCGCGGGTGAGCGAACCGGTTCTGGTGCACCTTCTGAATGAAGTGGCGCAGCATCTGCTCGGTCACGTCGAAGTCGGCGATGACGCCGTCCTTCAGCGGGCGGATCGCCGAGATGTTGCCGGGCGTGCGCCCGAGCATCCGCTTCGCCTCGATGCCCACGGCGTGCACCTCGCCGGAGTGCTGGTCGATCGCCACGACGGACGGCTCGGACAGCACGATGCCGCGGCCACGCACGTAGACGAGCGTGTTCGCGGTACCGAGGTCAACGGCCATGTCGCGGCCGCCGAGGCCTGTGAGAGAGTTGAGGAAGCTGATGGTGTCGGCGTGGGGATTGGCTGCAATTCGCCGCAAAAACGGCCATGCGAGTTTAGCGTATCGACACCGAGTGCATCGCATCGATCAGCGCCGGGACGGGCAGGCCGACCACGTTCTGGTAGTCCCCGTCGATCGACCGCACCAGCGCCGCCCCCAGCCCTTGCACGGCGTAGCCGCCGGCCCGCTCGCGCCACTCGCCGGACGCGAGGTACCAGTCGACGTCCGCCGCGTCGAGCGGAGCGAACGTCACGGCGGTGACGGCGTGGCGGACGTGCTCGGCCCCGCCGGCGCGCAGGCACAGTCCCGAGTGCACCTCGTGAATGCGGCCGGAGAGCAGGCCGAGGTACTCGCGCGCCTCGTCCTCCCCGCGCGGCTTGCCCAGGACGCGGCCCTCGATGACCACGATGGTGTCGACGCCCAGCACGAGCTCGCCCTCGACCGAGGCGGCCTTCCCGCGGGCGTGGGTCACGGCGATCTGCTCGGGCCTGCCGGGCAGCGCGGGCTCGTCGTAGTCTGGCGTGACCACCTCGAACTCGATGCCGAGCATTGCGAGGATCGCGCGCCGCTGGGGCGAGCGCGACGCCAGCAGCAGGGGCTGCGAGAGCCCCTCGGGGATCATGCCGTGAGCTCTGAGTCCGTGAAGAAGATCGCGAGCTCGCGGGCGGCGGAGCTGGGCGCGTCCGAGCCGTGGACGACGTTTCGGCCCAGGTCGAGGGCGTAGTCGCCGCGGATCGTGCCCGGCGCCGAGTCGAGCGGGTTCGTCGCGCCCATCATCGACCGGACGGTCGCGACCGCGCCGAGCCCCTCGATCGCCATCGCGACCACCGGGCCGGACGTGATGAACTCGACCAGCTCCGCGTAGAACGGCTTGCCGACGTGCTCGACGTAGTGCTCGGCGGCCTGCTGCTCGGTGACGCGCATCAGCTTCATCCCGCGGATGCGGAACCCGCGCCGCTCGAAGCGGGCGACGATCTCGCCGATCAGCCCCCGCTCGACGGCATCGGGCTTGATCAGGAACAGGGTGCGCTCGACATCTGCCACGGTCTCTCCCGGGGAGTGGGGTCAGGCCTCGGTGGTGGTGCGCTGGCTCGTCCCGCGCCGCGGCCGCTCGGGCTGCGGCGGCAGCGTCGTCGCCACAGTCTCGCAGTACGGGCACAGGCGCCAGGTCGGATCGAGCGGGGCCTTGCAGCGGCGGCAGGCCTGCTTCAGCTTCGTGCCGCAGTGCGGGCACGACAGGAAGCTCGCCTCGGCCGGGTTGCGGCAGTACGGGCAGGCGGAGTCGGCGCCGAGCCGGCGCTCCATCGCCCGGATCTCCAGCTCGCGCTCGTGCACGTCGGCCAGGTACTCCGGCGGGCGCAGGATCAGGTAGATCAGCACGCCGACGAACGGGAAGCAGATGGCCGTCGCGACGCAGACGCCGACGATGACCGGGTCCTCGACCCGCCGCCGCGCGTCCTTCCACGTCCAGAACACGAGCGCTGCGTAGAGCGCGACGCCGAACAGGATCATCAGCTTCTCGAACGCCGAGAAGTAGCTCGAGTCGAAGAAGTTCGAGACGCCCGAGAACGCGCTCGAGCTATCGGTGGTGGAGGCGGATGTGACGGCGAATAGCACGGATGGGTGGCTCAGTGTACGGTCGCCGGTCGGGTCGCGGCGCCGGAAAGCCGTGTCGTCAGGTCATGTAGAAGATACAGGGAACCGCAAATTACGACCGCTCCCGACCGCCCGGCGAGGGCGATCGCGCGCTCTCGGGCCGCGACGGGATCAGGCTCGGCGGGGCCCCCGGTGAGGGATCCCAGTGTATCGGCCGCCAGGGCACGTGAATTGGTCGATTGTGTAGCAACGATCTTGGGGCAGACTTGACGCAGGAGGTCGACCATCGACCGGACGTCCTTCTCGCCCAGGGTCGAGAACACCGCGACACACGGGCGGTCGCCGACGAGGCCCGGCAGCTCCGTCACCAGCCGGCGCATCCCGGCGGGGTTGTGGGCGCCGTCCCAGATCTCGAGCGGATCGTGGCCGCGCACCTCCATGCGCCCCGGCACGCGCACCGCCTGCATCGGCACGGGATCGACCTGGCGCCCGAGCGCGAGCTCGACCGCCGCGTGCGCCACCGCCCGGTTCTGATCCTGGTATGTGCCGGCGACCGTCACCTCCCTGACAGTACGCGCCTGGGGCACGAACCCCTCCCAGCCGGGCTCCCCGATGACGACGTCGCCGCCCGGCGGGACGACCGCCGTCTTCTCCGCGGCGATGGCCTCGCGGGTGTCGCCGAGCAGCTCGGTGTGCTCGAGCGAGACGTTCGTCAGCACCTGCACGCGGGAGCGCGCGAGCACGTTCGTGGCGTCCAGCCGGCCGCCCAGGCCGGCCTCGACGACGGCCCACTCCACGCCCGCCGCGGCGAACGCGGCGAACGCGGCGCCGGTGAGCGCCTCGAACTGCGTGACGTCCGCCCCGACCGCCTCGCGCACGCGCAGGACGGCCGCCTCGTAGGCGGCGGCGTCGATCTCGTGGCCGCCGATGCGGATGCGCTCCTTGAACGACGTCAGGTGCGGCGAGAGGTACGCGCCGGTGCGCACGCCTTCGGCCAGGAGCAGCGCCTCGGCGAAGAGCGTCGTCGAGCCCTTGCCGTTCGTGCCGACGACGTGGATCGCGTCGAACTCGCGCTCCGGGTGGCCGAGCCGGCCGAGCAGGTCGTGCATCCGCTCGAGCCCGAACTGCATGCCGAACAGCTGCAGCGAGTCGATGTAGGCATCCGCGGCCGTCAAACCGATTCCCGCAGCCTCGCCTCCAGCTCCTCGAGCTCGGCCGTGTAGCGGGCCTCCTTGGCCCGCTCCTCCTCCACCTTCTGCGGGGGAGCCTTGGCGGTGAAGCGCTCGTTCGCGAGCATCGCCCGTGACCGGTCGCGCTCGGAGCGGGCGCGCGCGATGTCCTGCTCGAGGCGCGCGCGCACGACCGCCGGATCCTCCGCCTTGGCCTGGACCACGACGGAGGCCACGGAGTCCTCCACCACGTCGGTCGCCCGCGGGGCCAGCGCCCGCACGAGCGCGGCGGCGGCGAAGCCCTTCGGCAGGAGCAGGCGTACCTCCGGCGTCGAGCGAGCCTGCGACACGGCCGCGATCGCGGCCTGCACGTCGCCCTCGGCCTGCGGGTCGCGGTGCTCGGCGACGGGCGACGGGTACGGCTCGAGCATGAGCAGGCCGCGCTCGCCGGGCAGGTGCGACCACACCGCCTCGGTCACGAACGGGCAGATCGGGTGCGTCAGGGCGAGGATCCGCTCGAGCGTCCACAAGAGGTTCGCCGACACGGCCTGACGGGCGGCCGGGTCGTCCCCCGCGAGCCGCGGCTTGGCGGCCTCGATGTACCAGTCGCAGTAGTCGAACACGAACGCGTAGAGGGCCTTCACCGCCGCCGAGAACTCGTAGGCCTCGAGCTGCCGCAGCACCTCCCCGTTCGCGCGGGCCAGACGCGAGCGCACCCAGCGGTCGGCCGGCTCGTCGCCGGCGGGCGCGGGCTCGGCCGCGAGGTCGGCCTGGGTCACCACGAAGCGGGCTGCGTTCCAGAGCTTGTTCGCGAACTTCGCCCCCTCGGCGATCGCCCCGCGGGAGAAGCGCACGTCCTGGGTCGAGCTCATCTTCATGAGCCCGTAGCGGGTGGCGTCGGCGCCGTAGGTGTCCACCAGCTCCAGCGGATCGACGCCGGTGCCGAGCGACTTCGACATGCGCCGCCCGTCAGGGGCCTGGATGGTCGAGTTGATGATGACGTCCGAGAAGGGGATGTCGTCCATGAACTCGAGCCCCATCATCAGCATCCGCGCCACCCACAGGTTGATGATGTCGCGGGCGGTCGTGAGCACGTGCCCGGGGTAGTACTTCTCGAGCCGCGGGTCCTCGCCCGGCCAGCCGATGGTCGCGAACGGCCACAGCGCCGACGAGAACCACGTGTCGAGGATGTCGGGGTCGCGCTCGAGCGCCGGCGAGCCGCACTCCGCGCAGGCGGACGGCTCCTCCACTGCGGCGGTGTGGTGGCCGTCCGGGCAGTACCAGACCGGGATCTGGTGGCCCCACCACAGCTGGCGCGAGATGCACCAGGGGCGGATGTTGTCCATCCAGTGGAAGTAGGTGTTCTCCTGCGTCTTCGGGTGGAAGCGCACGTTGCCCGAGCGCACCTGCGCGTTCGCGGCGGCGGCGAGCTCGTCCATGTGCATGAACCACTGCAGGGAGATCAGCGGCTCGATCCGGTCGCCGGTGCGGTCGCAGTGGCCGACCTCGTGCTCGTAGGGCTCCTCGTCGCGGATCAGCCCCTGTGCGAAGAGCGCGTCGCGGACGGCGGCGCGGGCCTCGCCGACCGACAGCCCGGCGAACTCGCCGGCGAGCTCGGACATGCGGCCGTCGTAGCCGATGGCCGAGAGCTCGGCCAGGCCGTGACGGCGGCCGATCTCGAAGTCGTTCGGGTCGTGCCCCGGCGTGATCTTGAGCGCGCCCGTGCCGAAGTCCATCTTCACGTACTCGTCGGCGATGATCGGCACCTCCCGGTCGACCAGCGGCACGATCGCGGTCTTTCCCACCAGGTGCGCATAGCGCTCGTCGGCGGGGTGCACGGCGACGGCGGTGTCGGCCAGGATCGTCTCGGGCCGCACCGTCGCCACGGCCAGGAAGTCGTCCGTGCCCTTGATCCGGTAGCGCACCTCGAAGAGCGTGTCGACCGCGTGCTCGTAGCGCACCTCGAGGTCGGAGATCGTCGAGGCGCAGGTCGGGCACCAGTTGATCAGCCGGTTGTCGCGGTAGATCCAGCCCTTGGCGTGGAGCCGCACGAACATCTCGAGCACGGCGCGGACGTAGCCCTCGTCCATCGTGAAGCGCTCGTGGCCGTAGTCGAGGGTGCAGCCGAGCCGGCGGAACTGCTGGATGATCGTGGCGCCCGTCGTCTCGCGCCACTTCCACACCCGCTCGAGGAACGCCTCGCGGCCCAGGTCGAAGCGGGTCGTGCCCTCGGCCCGTAGCTGCTTCTCGATCACGGCGTGGACGGCGATGGAGGCGTGGTCGGTGCCGCAGATCCACAGGGCGTCGCGGCCCTGCATGCGGCGCAGGCGGATGAGCGCGTCCTGGAACGACCCGTTCAGGGCGTGGCCCATGTGCAGCTCGCCGGTCACGTTCGGCGGCGGAAGGGCGATGGCGTAAGGCTCGCCGCCCGCCGGCCCGCCCGCGAACACGCCGGTCTCCTCCCAGCGGGCGAAGATCGGCCCCTCTGCGGCGGCCGGGTCGTAGCGGGCATCCATGACGGCGGATCGTAGTTGGGCGTCAAGTCTGCGCCCCACCGGTCGATACCCCCTGCATGAGCCGCGAGTCCACCTTCTGGCACGACTACGTGCTCCAGCATCCCGGCCACGCGGTGTTCACGTTCGACCCGAGCCACGCGTTCGGGGCGGCGGTGTGCCTCTTCCTGCTCGCCTGCTGGACGGCTGTCCAGGTGCAATCGCGCTGCGGCGAGTGCGCGGCAGTGCCTGCGCGCTGCCGGTGCGCGCGCGAGCGCATGCGCCAGGGCTAGAGCGGCCGCACGCGACGTCGCAGGGGGCGTCGTCAGCTTCGGCGTCGGGTACCGTGGCGTCGTGCATGTCGTCCTCGTGGGGTTCGGGCTGGGCTTCTTCGTGGCGCTCCAGC
>Ga0075426_10003749_pt1 | contig 10856 bp, 11 predicted proteins | sample SoiMethybrSBSTD5_FD_75304 | JGI IMG/M metagenome (GOLD analysis project Ga0075426, IMG submission 75304) | Bulk soil microbial communities from a Populus tree surrounding site in Tennessee, USA - Soil MetaG P. TD hybrid SBSTD5 | ecosystem: Environmental > Terrestrial > Soil > Tree plantation...
GCGCCGAACCTCAACCGGCTCGCCACCACCTACGGATCGGCGACCCAATTCTACGGCGAGGTGCACCCGAGCAAGGCCAATTACATAGCGATGGTCGGCGGCGACACGTTCGGCATCCATGACGACGATCCCTATTTCTGCCGCGCCGACAGCCCGCAGAACGATTGCCCGCAGGTGAAGAAGAATGTTCCTTACGTCGACCATACGATCACGGCGCGCAGCCTGACCGACCAGCTGGAAGAGCGCCATCTCACCTGGAAGGGCTACTACGAAAACATTCCGGAGCCCGGCTCGAAGGCGGTCTACTATCCCGACCCGCAGCACGCCGTTGCCGGGCAGCCGAACGAGCTCTATGCCGTCAAGCACAATGCCTTCATGCAGTTTCGCGCGGTTCAGAACGATCCGACATTGGCGAGCAAGATCGTGGGCTTCGATCAGCTCGATCGCGACCTCGCGAGCGGCCAGGTCCCGAACTATGCCCACATCGTTCCGAACCAGTGCAACGAGATGCACGGCCTCGACGGACATGCGCCCAACGTCCCGCAGGATTGCGCGTGGGATGACGATGCCGGACGCATTGCGCGCGCCGACAAGGCGATCGGCGCCCTGGTCGAGAAGATTCAGGCGTCGCCGATCTGGTCGGCGCCGGGCAACACCGCGATCGTGATCACCTGGGACGAGGACAACGATCCGAAGGAAAAATCCGGACGCCAGGGCTGTTGCGGCGACGATCCGAAAAGCCCGGCCGATTTCGGCGGCGGACATATCCCGACCATCGTGATCACCAATCATGGGCCACGCGGCGTGGCCGACGACATCCCGTATAACCATTACTCGCTGTTGCGCACGACCGAGGACGCGTTCTGCCTCGGCGAATATCTCGGCCACGCCGGCGACACGGCTGCGGGCGTCAAGTCGATGGTGCCGCTGTTCCGCGCGAAATGAACGCGTGCCGGTCCGTCAGGCCAATCGATACGTCGCCCGTGGATTGTCCACCATGATCTTGCGCCTGAGCTCGGGCGACAGCCCGCGCGGCAGGATCTCATCGCCGTCGAACTGCCAATGCGGGTAATCGCTGGCATAGAGCAGGAGCGCATCGGAACGCAGGTGCTCGATGACGCGTGCGACCTCTTCGCCCTCGGGGGCATCGAACGGCTGGATCGTCATGCGGAAATGATCGCGAAAGATCTCCGCCGGGGACCGGTCCACCCACGGGATCTCGCTCCGCAGCCCGCGCCAGAATTTTGAGAAGCGCCAGAGGAAGGCCGGCGCCCAAGTGACGCCCGACTCGATCAGCACCACCTTGAGGGCGGGAAACTTGGCGAACACGCCCTCGGTGATCAGGCTCGCGGTCTGCGACTGGAATCCCTGCGACTGGCTCGCATAGTCCTCGACATAATAGGTCGGCCAGCCCAGCGCGGTGACGGGGTGGCGATAGGCGCTGCCCGCATGGATCCCGATCGGCAGGCCGTGGCGCTCGGCCGCCGCGAAGACCGGCCAATGGCTCCGCCGCCCGAGCGGCACCTCGCCCATCGCCAGCACCAGGACCTGCACGAAGCGCCTGTCGGGCGCCCAGCGCTCGATCTCGTCGACCGCGTGCTCGACGTTCTGCAGCGGCACCACGATCGAGGCGCGCAGACGCGGGTCGCGATCGAGCCATTCGGCCGCGACCCAGGCGTTGATGGCGCGCGCGAAAGCCGCCGCCATGTCCTCGTTGAACACGAGTTGAACGCCGTAGAGACAGTTGAGGATCGCGATCCCGGCGCCCCACCGGTCGAGCACCTGGCGGGTGAGCGTCGCGGGATCGGTCGCAGCGCGCCCTTTCGCATCCCGGAAATCGGGCCGCGCCGAAAGCGGCGCGTTGGGCGGATAGCTGATGCTCTCGAGCGCATCGATGCCCCGCTCCTCGACCGATCGCCGCCAGTGCTCGTCGAGGTAGGGCAGCAGCGCCTGCATGCCAGGGACCCCCGGGTGCACGTCGCAGTCGATCGCGAGGTCCGACGGGCCGGTCATGGCGCGACCCTCACGCCGCGACCGCGGCGGCGAGCGGCGCCGCCCAGGCGTCGTAACCGTAGAGCCAATCCGGATCGGTGGCGTTGCGCATCCAGGTGTTGGCGCTCGATCCGGCCTGCACCAGCGAGGTGCGCGGCTTCCGGCTCGCCTCGTAGGCGGCGAACACCGCCTCGACGCAAAAGTCCGGCAGCTCGTCGAAGCAGCGGGCGAGCACCACCGCGTCCTCGAGCGCCATGGCGGCGCCGGAGGCCATGTAGGGCGTCATCGGATGACAGGCGTCGCCGAGCAGCATCACGCGGCCCCGCCGCCACGTGGGCAGCGGATCGCGCTCGAAGATGCCCCACTTGTGCACCTCGGGCGCTGCCGCGAGCACGGCGCGCACATCCGGATGGAATTGCACGAAAGCGGCGCGCAGCTCATCGATGTCGCCTTTCGCGGACCAGGACTCGGCGGTGATCCAGTCGGCCCGCTCCGGCTGGCTGGTGACGAAATAGATCTCGTCGCGCTCGGCCGTGACCGGATAGACCACGATGTGGCGGTCGGCGCCCCACCATTTGGTGCGCGAGAAGCCGACATCGACGCCGGCGAGCAGCGTCGCCGGAAATGTCGTGCGGTAGGCGACCCGGCCGGTGAAATGCGGACGATCGGCGCCGCCGGTCGGCTCCAGCACGTACTCGCGCACGAGCGAATGCACGCCGTCGGCGCCGATCACGGCGTCGGCCAGGATCTCGCAGCCATCCGCGAAGGCGAGCGCCGTCCGCGCCCCGTCGGCGGCAATGCGCACCAGCGTCTTTCCCATATGCACGGTGTCGCCTGGGATGATCGCGGCGAGCGCTGCATGCAGATCGCCCCGATGCAACGTGAGATAAGGCGCGCCGTAGCGCGCCTCAACGGCGCGCCCGAGCGGATGATCGTTGGTCACCGCCCCCGACGCGGCGTCGCGATTGAGGGACGACGCAGGCGCGAACGCCACCTCGCGCAGGCGCGCCTCGATACCGAGACCGCGGTGCACCTTCATGGCGTTCGGGCTCTGCTGGATGCCGGCGCCGATCCGCGCGAACTTTTCCGCCTGCTCGTAGATCTCGGTCTCGATGCCGACCCGGCGCAGCGCGGCCGCCGTCGCGAGACCGCCGATGCCCGCGCCGATGATGACGATTTTTGTGTCCCGTCTCATGTGTCGGCGCGTCGCCATCATCTAGCCCGGCCTGCGCTCGGGCGGCCATTTGGTGAGCTGGCCGCTCGCCGTCGCGGTCGTGAGCAACCGACCATCCCGGTCGCGCAGCCGACCTTCCATGAACGCGATGTTGCGGCCCTTCTTCACCACCGCACCCTCGCCGACGATCGGTCCCGGCTTGGCGGGCGAGAGGAAATGCGTGTTCATGTCGATCGTCGGCACCACGTAGCCTGGGCCGCCCATCGTGCAGAGCGCCGAGAACGACATCACGAGATCCAGCATGGCGGCGAGCATGCCGCCCTGCACGGTGCCGAGCAGGTTGCAGAATTCGGGCCGCGCCTCGAACGCGATGGTGATGCGGCCGACCACCGGATCGCAGGCGAGCGGATTAGCGCCCAACAGCGTCGCGACCGGGTTGGTTTCGTAGGTCCGCCGGATCCAGTCGAGCGCCTCGGCTTCCGCGACGGTCATTCCTGCCCCTCATGCTCAAAATAGCGAATACGGAATAGCGAATGGCGAACAAAGATGCCAGTCACCCAGCTTCCATTCGCTACTCACCAACCGCCATTCGGTGTTGGCGATCCTTCACGGCCCATGCACGTATTTCTTGGCGATCGGCCCCCACTTTTCTACCTCGCTCGCGACGAATTTGCTCACCTGCTCCGGCGTCATCGGCTCGCGCTCGATCGCATCATCGTCGAGCCGCTTCTTGACGTCGGGCATTTCCAGAACCTCAGCAACCGCATGGTTGAGCTTGGTGACGATCTCGTCCGGCACGCCGGCGGGCCCGGAGAGCGCATACCAGGTGTTGGCGACGAGATCCGGATAACCGGACTCGGCGAGCGTCGGCACGTTCGGATATTCGGCGACCCGCGCCTTCGACGACACCGCGATCGGGATCACCTTGCCGGCGCGGATCTGCCCGAGGGCCGAGCTCCACGTCATCGTTCCGAACATGACGTTGCCAGCCAGCAGATCGAGCATGGCCTGAGCGGAGCCCTTGTGCGGAATGTTCTGCACCTTGATGCCGGCTTCGCGCGCGAATTCCTCGACCAGCAGATGGCCGAGCGTGCCGAGGCCGGGCGAGACGAAATCGAGCTGCTTCTTTTTCGCGAGCGCGACCAGCTCGGGCAACGTGCGCACGCCCAGCGCCGGATTGACGATGAAGACGTTGGGTGGCCCGCCCACATAGGCGATATGCGTGGCGTCGCGGATCGGATCGAAACCCGGATTGACGCTCGCGGCCGGCTCGATCGCGTGATAGGCGATGCTCGAGGTGACGAATGTGTAGCCGTCGGGCTCCGCATGCGCGACGATCTGCGCGCCGATCAGTCCGCCGCCGCCCGCCCGATTGTCGACATAGAAGCGCTGCTTGAGCAGGATCGTGAGGTGATCGGCGAGCAGCCGGCCAAAAAGGTCGGCCGCTCCGCCCGGCGTCGATGGCGCCACGATGCGCACCGGCCGGGTCGGCCAGTCGAGCGCCTGAGCGGGCGACAGCCCAACCACGAACATCGCAAACGCCACGCAAATCCCTGCCCGCCGCATTCGACTGAACCCTCTTCAATTGCTTCCATCGAGCGGCATAGTCGAGACTTGCGCCGCCATTGGCAAGCGGCGGGCGCCGCTCACACGGTGCTGGGCTCGAGTGCCTCGGGGTGCCACAGCAGCAGACGGCGGCGCAGCATCGCCATGCCCTTGACCACCACGAAACCGACCGCCGCGATCTCCACGATGCCCGCGAACACGCCGGCCGAATTGGCGAAGCGCCACGCCGTCATCGTGGCGGCGCCGAGCCCATAGCCGCCCATCACCATCTCGGTGACGACCGCCACGATCAGCGCGATCGGCAGCGCCACCTGCAGGCCGGTCATGATCTGCGGCAGCGCTGCCGGCAGCACGATCTGCCACAGCACCTCGCGCTCCTTCGCGCCCATGTTGCGCGCCGACCACAGGAGCTCGCGCTCGACGCCGGCGATCCCCACCAGTGTCGCGGTCACCACCGGGAAGACGGCATCGAGCGAGACCATGACGATCTTGGACACGTCGAACAGGCCGAGCCACAGGATGACGATCGGCAGGAAGGCGATCTTCGGCATCGGGAAGCCGGCCGAGATGATCGGATCGAAGAACCAGTGCGCGAGCCGGTTGCGCGCCATCGCAAAGCCGAGCGCGACCCCGGCGAGCGCGGCGATCGCGAAACCCGCAAGCGCGCGGTAGAGCGTCAGCCCCACATTGATCCAGAGATCGCCGGAAACCGCCTCGGCCCAGACGCGCCCGAACACCCGGGCCGGGCCGGGCAGCATGAAGGCCGTGACGGCGCCGCTGGCGGAAACGCCCTCCCAGGCGGCGATCAACAGCGCGACTGACAGGAACGGCGCGGCCCGCCATGCCAGCTCGCCGCTTCGCGCACGCAGCGCCGCCGCGCCCTTCTCTAGTCGCGCCATGCCAGCACCCGTCGCACCACCTGCATGTAGAGCCGGTCGGCCGCAAAGCCGAGAAACGCGACCGTCAGCACCACCGCGAACATCGGCGCATAGGCGCCGTCGGCGCCGAGATAGCCGATCAGGTAGCCGAGGCCCTGGCGCGCGACGATCAGCTCGGAGCTCACCAGCAGGATGAAGGCGAGCGCGATCGCGGTGCGGATGCCGTTGAGCATCTCCGGCAGGGCGCTCGGCACCACGACGTCCCACAGCATGCGCGGCCGGCTCGCGCCCATGCTGCGCGCCGACCACACCAGCATGCGGTCGCTGGCGCGCGCGCCGTTGAACGCCCCGAGCGTGACCGGCAGCATGCAGCCGAGAAAGATGAGCAGGATCTTCGATCCGTCGCCGAAGCCGAGCCACACCGCGGTCACCGGGATCAGGGCCGACTTCGGCATCGGGTAGAACATCTCCACCAGCGGGCTCACCAGCGCATTGACCGGCCGCCACCACGCCATGACGATGCCGAGCGCGGCGCCGATGACCACTGCCAAGAGGAGCCCAGCGCTGCCGCGGTAGAGCGAGGCGACGCCATTGGTGACGAGCTCGCCGCTCTGCAGGAGCCCGAACCAGGAGACGACCACCTTGCTCAGCGGCGGCAGCGCCGAGGACGAGACGAGCCCCAGCCGCGCGATGAGCTCCCAGGCGATCGCGAGCAGCCCCAATGGGGCGTAGCGAATCAGGGCGCTGCTCATGAGCTCTCGCCTCCCGCGCCGTTCGTGGCCTGCGCGGCGCTTCCCTGCGCCTTGATCGCCTCCTCGCGCACGAGGCCCCACAGCTCGTCCACCTTGTCGACGAAATGCTTGGCGCGGAAGATGTTGCTCTCGTTCTTGTCGAATCGCGTGTCGACCACCGCCTTGATGTGGCCGGGCCGCGCCGACATCACCGCGACGCGATCAGCGAGGTAGACCGCCTCCTGAACGTCGTGGGTGACGAAGATCACGGTTTTTGGCGTGCGCTGCCAGATGCCGAGCAGCTCGCTCTGCATCAGGTGCCGCGTCTGCGCATCGAGCGCCCCGAACGGCTCGTCCATCAGCAGGATCTTCGGATCGAACGCGAGCGTGCGCGCGATCGCGGCGCGCTGCTTCATGCCGCCCGAGAGATGCGACGGGAAACTGTCCTCGAACCCGGTGAGGCCGACGAGATCGATGAAGTCCTGCGCCCGCTTCTCGCGCTCCGCGCGCGGCATGCTCTGGCGCTCGAGGCCGTAAAGGACATTGCCGCGCACCGTCTTCCACGGAAACAGCGCGAAGTGCTGAAACACGATGCCGCGGTCGGGACCGGGACCGGCGACGGGCCTGCCGTCCACCGCGATGCGGCCTCCCTCCACGGGCAGAAAGCCCCCGATCAGATAGAGCAAGGTCGACTTTCCGCACCCCGAGGGGCCGAGCAGCGCGAGAAACTCGCGCTCACGCACCTCGAGCGAAATGTCGTCGAGCGCCAGCACCGGCTTGCCACGCGGCGGCCGATAGGTGTGTCTCACCCGCTCAACGACGATCTGCGCCATGCGCTTCGCCCATCGATCGTTCCCCCCGCGGCCCGCATCGACGCCGCCGGTGTGAACAGCAAGCGGCGTCGCTTGTCCGCTAGTTGTCGCAGATCGTCGCGTCCACGCAAAGCGTGACGGCGGTCCGGCGCATCTACTGCGGCGCGAGCGCGATCAGGGCCGCGAGCGCCAGGATCAGCGCCGGCGGCATCACCATGAGCCCGAAGCCGAGGAACCGCCAGGCGCCGATGTCGTGGCCCTCCCGGCGCACCGCGGCGAGCCACAGGATGGTGGCGAGCGAGCCCGTGACCGAGAGGTTCGGCCCAAGATCGACCCCGATCAGCGCGGCGCCAGCGATCCCGGCCGGGAGATGGTCGGTGGCAACGACCGAGCCCGCGATCAGCCCCGCCGGCAGATTGTTCATCAGGTTGCAGGCGAAGGCGAGCACCAGACCGGTCGCCCAGGCTGCGCCCGCTTGCGAGGCCTGAGCGCCTTGCGCGAGAAGATCGGCGAGCGCGGCGATCAGCCCGGTGCGATCGAGCGCCTGAACCAGCACGAACAGTCCGGCGACCAGCGGCAGAACGCCCCAGGCAATCGGGCGAACCAGACCCCACGGCGCTTGCCGGGTCGCCGCCAGGATGACGGCCGCCGTGACCACGCCGCAGAGGAACGTCGGTAGCCCGAGCCTGACATCGAGCGCAGAGCACACCAGCAGCACCGCCGCGGTCACCGCGATGCCGGCCGCTGCCCATCGGCCAGGCCGGCCGAGATGCGGCCGCGGCACGGCGGAGGCGATCCGCTCGCGCCGCAGGTCCTCGCGCAGGGCGAACCGCAGCATCAGATAAGTCGCGACGATCGCCGCGATCGACGGGAGGCCGAACAGGGCGAGCCAAGCTGCGAGGTGCGGCATCGCGCCACCGAAGACCACCAGATTTGCGGGGTTGGAGATCGGGAGCACGAAGCTCGCCGCGTTGGCGATGAAGGCGCAGACCAGGAGATAGGGCATCGGCGCCGCGCCGGCTGCACGGGTCGCGGCGTAGACGGCGGGCGTGAGCACCACCGCAGTGGCGTCGTTCGACATGAACACCGTCACAAGCGTGCCGACTGCGTAGACCAGGGCAAACAGCCGATGCGGCGAGCCGCGCGCATGCTCGACCGCGAATGTGGCAAGCCAGTCGAACAGGCCCTCCTGCCGGGCGAGCTCGGCAAGCAGCATCATGCCGGCGAGGAAAAGATAAACGTCGACGCCTCGCTCGACTCCGGCCAGCGCGTCGCGCCACGGCAGCAGGCCGAACGCTACGAGCGCGACGGCGCCGGCGACCGCCCAGATCGCTTCGGGCATGCGCCACGGCCGCACGATCACGCCGGCGGTCGCGAGCGCGGCGATGCCCCAGATGGCGTGCGCTGCGTTCAGCACGGGCGGACCTGATCAGCGCGCGACCGGCGCCAGGGCGCTAGTGGCGCAAACCCGAAGTTCGCTCAGAGCTCGCCGCGGATACTGCGAACTTCGGAATCGGGACACTAGAAACCCACCGTGTCGAGTCGTGTGAGCGTGACCTGCGGGCCGATGCGCGCCGCATTGGCAAGATGCCAGGCGGTGTAGAGCTCGGGCCAGGCGTCGTCACCCGACATGCCATCCACCGGCACGATCACCTTGAAGCCGCGCAATGCCGCGGCCGCCCCGGTATGCAGCACCGAGGTATGCGCCTGCGTGCCGAGCGCGACCACCGTCTTGATGCCGCGTCCCTTGAGCATCGTCTCGAGCTCGCTGTTGATGAATTTGTCCGGCCCGAGCGGCGGCAGCACCGGCTCGCCGGCGGCGGGCGTGAGCTCCTTGAGGATATCGGCCGCCGTCGAGCCCGGCAGGGCAACGCTGTAGATGATGAACGCGCCTTTCTGCCGTGCCTCGGTCACGAGCTTGGCGACCTTCGGGACCGAGTTGGCGCAGCGCAGCCGGCGCTGCGGCGTGCAGGTCTGGACCGTGAAATCCATGACCAGGAGGGCCGTCTCCTGGGGCGCGAGCGTCACCGGCTTGAGCACAGGCGGCGGCGGGACCTTGGCGCTCGCCCATTCGTCGATGACGCTCTGGGCGCGTGCGGCCGTGAACGGGAGCGCGGCGGACATGCCGCACAGCGCGATGAGGGCGACCGAGGCCAGGCAGCGCATGCGTTTCCTCCCCTTCTCGAAACGACCGCGACCCGCCCGCATAGCGCGAGAGCCATGGGGGCGCAATTCATGGGCACGCAAACGATGCGTGTGTCCCGATCTCCCGTAAGGTGCTTTCCTGTTAACTGTTGACCAGAAGTGGATTTTCCGCTCTTTCAAGGAAATGGATTTTTGCTCTATATAATCTCCCCTTTGGAGAAGGAGTTCGACGTGGCGAAGAGAAGCCCCCTACCCATTGACGTCTTGGTCGGCCAGAACATTCGCATCTGCAGGCTGCAGAAGGGACTGTCCCAGGGTGAGCTTGGCAGGCGGATCGGCGTGACCTTCCAGCAGGTGCAGAAATACGAAAAGGGCGCGAACCGGGTCGGCGCGAGCCGCCTCACCCAGATTGCGGATGTGCTGGGCGTGCCAATTCCGACTCTGTTCGACGGCGCTCCGACGGCCGGGCAGCAGCCCTCATCGGCGCCCGACCAGTCGCCCCGCTACCTGCTGGCGAAGCCGCATTCGCTCCGTCTGCTGCAAGGGTTCGACCGGATCGACAACGACGCGACGCGGCTTGCGGTGCTGCATCTGGTCGAGAGCCTGGTCCAGACGCCGGCCCGCGGCGGTTCGAGCAAGCGCGAAGGTGCGCGCAGCCGGCGCGTCTAGGCCGGTTTTCGCCAACTGATGTGCCGGCAGCCCTGGCGGCAGAACCCGGGCAGCCCGCACCTCCATGCAGGCGGATCGCGTTCTGCTGTCTGACGTAGAACGGAATGGCGAAAGCGCATGTCGCTGGCCCGGGCGCGTGCCCGGCGCAACAGCGTGATCCGCGCTATCCGTCGGCACGCTCCATCCCGCCAGAAGCCGTCTTCGTTCGACGAAAATTGTCGATCAAGATCTGCCCGCTGACGAGCAGAACCCATCCGGGGAGGAGCATGATGCTCCACCGCATGGATGCCCCGCCGAACAGCAGGATCACCGCCAAAACATAACCCAGAATGGCCATCCAGCGCGGCGTGAAGCGAGTCGAGAGCGCGATCGTCGACGTGGAGAACATGAACACGCCTGCCATCTTGAGCGCATACACGTTCGCCACATCGTAGGCGAAGGCCCGCGCAAAGTGGAATGTGGCGGACTGGGCGACCTCGCCGGGCGCCGCCGCAAACGCAAGCACAATCGCGCCGATGACGGCTGCGCCAACGAACAGCATGGCCAGGAACAACAGGCCGCTGCCGAAGAACACGGTGGCGAAGAAGCGGTCTTCCCGTGGTCCGAGTCGATCGCGCAACACTCCGATGAACCAGAGAAATGCGATGCCCGCGAAGGGCACGAGGTTCAAGGCGAGCGCAACCTTGCGGGGATCAGTCGTGAGCCATGCCCCCGCCTCCGCCGGATCGGCCGGCACGGTAACGCGCAACAGCGCGACAATCACGATCAGGAGGATCGAAAACACGATTCCGGCGACTGCCGCAGCCCGCGGCGTCTTGAGCGTCCCGCGCGTGATCGTCGCCATCTGTTGCTCCGCATTTGCGATCGCGTCCCGACGGCACAGATCACC
>Ga0075426_10003750_pt1 | contig 10855 bp, 10 predicted proteins | sample SoiMethybrSBSTD5_FD_75304 | JGI IMG/M metagenome (GOLD analysis project Ga0075426, IMG submission 75304) | Bulk soil microbial communities from a Populus tree surrounding site in Tennessee, USA - Soil MetaG P. TD hybrid SBSTD5 | ecosystem: Environmental > Terrestrial > Soil > Tree plantation...
GGCGCCCATTACGACAGTGTCCCGGGCTCTCCGGGCGCGGACGACAATGCCTCCGGCGTGGCCGTGCTGATCGAGCTCGCGCGCCTGGGCCTGCCGGCGCGCTTCGTCGCCTTCGCCAACGAGGAGATGCCGTATTTCGAAACCGAGGAGATGGGCAGCCAGGTATGGGCGCGGGAGGCACGGCGGCGCGGCGAGCGCATCGGCGCGATGCTGTCGCTCGAGATGCTCGGCTATTACCGCGATGCGCCGCGAACCCAGCGCTATCCGCCGCCGTTCGCCTGGCTTTACCCCGACCGCGCCGATTTCATCGGCTTCGTCGGCGACCTCGGCGCGCGGCCCCTGGTGCGTCGCGCGATCGGCGCATTCCGCCGGCATGCCAAGTTCCCGTCCGAGGGCGTCGCCGCACCGGCATTCATTCCGGGCGTGACCTGGTCGGACCACTGGTCGTTTCGCGAGCAGGGCTATGCCGCCATCATGGTCACCGACACCGCCTTCAACCGCTATCCTCACTATCATCTCGCGAGCGACACGCCCGAGAAGCTCGACTACCTGCGCATGGCGCGCGTCACGCTCGGCCTCGCGATCGTCATCAAGGAGCTGGCGCATGAAAATCGGTGACCTCAGCGTCAATCGCATCGGCTACGGCGCAATGCGCGTCATCGAGAATCCCGACATCTGGGGCCCGCCGAAGGACAAGGCGAACGCGCATCGCGTGCTGCGCCGTGCCTATGAGCTCGGCGCGAACTTCATCGACACCGCGGAAAGCTACGGCCCGCATTACAGCGAGCTCACCATTGCGGAGGCGATGCATCCTTATCCCGAGGATCTCGTCATCGGCACGAAGTGCGGCCTGGTGCGTCCGAGACCGTCGCGCTGGGACGAGGATGGCCGGCCCGAAAAGCTCCGCCAGGACCTCGAAGGCAGCCTGAAGCGCCTCAAGCTCGAGCGCATCGACGTCTATCAGCTCCATGCGCCCGATCCCAAAGTGCCGTTCGAGGATCAGGTCGGCGCGCTCGCCGATTTCCAGCGCCAGGGCAAGGTTCGCCACGTGGGGCTGTCGAACGTCAGCGTGAAGCAGCTCGAGCAGGCGCGCACCATCGTCCCCATCGTCTCGGTGCAGAACCGCTACAACGTCGGCGACCGCCATTCGGAAGACGTGCTCAAGGCCTGCGAACGGCTGGGCATCACGTTCCTGCCCTGGTATCCGCTGGGCGACGGCGCGGCACTGCGCAGCGCAAAGGTCAACGCGGTTGCCAGCCGGCTCGGCGCGAGTGCCGCGCAGGTCGCAATCGCCTGGCTGCTCAAGAAGTCGCCGCTGCTGCTGCCGATCCCCGGCACCGGATCGCTCGCTCACCTCGAGGAGAACATGCGGGCCGCGGCGCTCGAGCTCCCCGACGCGGACTTTAGAATGCTGTGAGGAGGACGCGGGAAATGTTGCGAACCCTGTTGCTCGTGATCGCTACCGCGGCGCTGCCCGCGGCGGCGCAGGACTATCCGACGAAGCCGATTCGCATCATCGTCGGCTACGCCGCGGGCGGCGGCAACGACCTCATCGTGCGCCTGATGGCGCCCCGCATGGCCGAAGGCCTCGGGCAGCCGGTGATCATCGAGAACAAGCCCGGCGCGCAGGCGATCATCGCCACCGAGTACGCGGCGAAGGCGCCGCCGGACGGCTACACCGTCCTCATGGGGCCGACCGGGCCGATGAGCATGAATCCCGCGACCTATACGAAGCTGCCTTACGACCCGGTGCGCGACTTCGCGCCGATCGCGACCATCGGGCAGTTTCCCCTGCTCGTCGTGGTGAGCGCGCAGTTCCCGGGGCGCTCGGTCAAGGAGCTGATCGACTACGCCAAGAAAAATCCCGGCAAGGCGAACTACGCCTCCAGCGCCGCCGCTTTCCAGATCGCGACCGAGCTCTTCAAGCAGAAGACCGGCACCGAGTTCGTCCACATTCCGTACAAGAGCAGCGGCGAATCGGTCCAGGCGGTCGTCGCCGGCCAGGTCACCCTGACGATTTGCGATCCACCGCCCGCGTCGGGTCCGCTGCGCGCGGGTAGCGCCCGCGCGCTGGCCGTCACGGCGAATGCGCGCCATCCCTCGTGGCCCGACGTGCCGACCCTGGCGGAAGCGGGGGTGCCGGACGTCGAGGTTTGGCTGTGGACGGCGTTTTTCGCGCCGGCGAAGACGCCGGGCGCGATCGTCGCGCGCCTGCAGAAGGAAACGGCGCGCGTCGTACGACTGCCCGACGTGAAGGAGGGGCTTGCCAGGCTCGGCGTCGATCCGGTCGGTGGCAGCGCCGAAGAGCTCGCCAGCCGCCTCGCGCACGACCTCGCGAAGTGGACCGCGGTCGCGAAGGCCGCGAATATCAGGAACGACTAGCCGCGCTCAGAGCGGCCGGATCTCGACTTTGCGCCACTTGATCGCGCCGCCCTGCGCGCCTTTCACGCCCGGCCCCATCTGCAGGGCAAACGGCCCGGACGCGTGCTTGCTGTCCTGGGCATTTGCGGTCTGTACGCCGTTCAGCCTGACGGTGAGCTGCGAGCCCCTGGCGGTAATCTCGTAGGTGTTCCACTTGCCGCCCGCCGTGTTGGTGATCGGCACCGGCACCGCGGCGACATCGACGATCGCGCCCGTGCCGTACTTCGGCTCGGGGCGGATGTCCCAGATGTTCACCTCGTAGCAGGAGTCGGAGCCGATCTTCTGCGGGTTGGCGCAGCGGATGAAGACACCGCTGTTCGTGTCGGTGCTGGCGTAGAACTCGGCGCGCAGCTCGAAGTCGCCGTACGACTTCTTCGTCACCAGGAATCCGGCCTTGCCCTTGTCGGCGACGATCGCACCGCCTTCGGGATGCCAGTTGGCATCGCCGATCTGATTGAAGTTCTCCATGCCCTTCTCGCCGCTCACCAGCGTCTCCCAGCCGGTGCCGGGGATGCGCATCCCCGCGCATCCGGCGAGCGCAACCACGAGCGCAGCCGCAGCCATTCCTTGCCGTTTCATGTCCCCGCCTCCTCTGTGAAAGCCGGATTCTAAGCCGGCTGGTAGCGGGCAGTGCGGCTCCGCGTCTCGCGCAGGTCGTCGCCGCGCAGCTCGCGCAGCGCATAGCCGACGAAGGCGGACGTCACCTCCTTGCGCCAGTAGAGATCCAGGTCGGCGTTGTCCATCGGCTTGGCGCGCGAGGCGCTGATGCGCCCGGCCTCCTCGATGACCTCGTCGGTGAGCCGCTTGCCCCGCAGAAAGTCGTTCGCCTTCTCGACCAGGAAGGGCCGCGAGGCGACCGCCCCAAGCGCGATGCGCGCGGCTCCGTCGATGAGCGCAGCGGCGACGCCGAGCACCGGGAAGTCGAATGCCCCGCGGCGGCGCAGCTTCCAGTACGTGCTCGGCGCATTCGCGCAGCGCACTTCGCTCAGGATCTCGTCGGGCCGGCGGCGCAGGTAGTCGATGCCGTCGTTGTTGTACAGGTCTTCCAGCGCCAGCTCACGCTCACCCGCCGCCGAGACCAGCGTCACGCGAGCGCCGAGCGCGAGCAGCGCCGGCGCGCAATCGGTGGAGGACATCGCCACGCAGCGCTTGCTCGCGGTGGCGACCCAGCAGATGTCGCCGTCCTTCTTCAGGCAGAAGTCGATCGCCTTGCGCCACTCGTAGTTCTGGTTGTAGTAGTTGCAGCGCGTATCGAGGCACAGATTGCCGCCGATCGTGCCCATGTTGCGCAAATGCACCGTGGCCACCTGCGCGGCCGCCTGGCGCAGGCCGCGCGGCAGCTCGGGCTTGCGCACGATCTCCGTGAGCGTCAGGCCGGCGCCCAATACCGCGCCATTGCGCTTCAGCTCGGGTATGTGCCGAACGCTGACCAGGACCTTGGGCGCCATCTGCCGCCGCTTCATGTTCGGCAGCAGATCGGTGCCGCCCGCGATCACCACTGCGTTCGGTCCTTCGCCGGCGAGAATGCGCGCCGCTTCGCCGAGCGTGCGCGGCGCGCGATAGTCAAACCACGGCAGCCGCATCATCGCGTTTCACCTCGCTGCCATCGCCCCCTTCCCAGGGCGGCGGCACGATGAGCGGTTGCGGATAAGGCACCTCGGGGAAGCGCTCCGGCCCGACGCGCGGCGCTTCGCCCTTCGCTTTCTTCTCGAGCGCCCGCAGCACCTTGTCCGGCGTGATCGGGATCTCGTCGATGCGCACGCCTACCGCGTCGTAGATCGCGTTCGCCACCGCGGGCGGCACCGGCAGCAGCGGCCCCTGCCCGGCTTCCTTCGCGCCGAAGGGCCCATTCGGGTCGGGATCCTCGATCAGCACGGTATCCATCTCGGGCATCTCGAGCGAGGTGATGCTCTTGTACTCGAGGAGCGAGGGGATCTTGTGCACCAGCGCGCGCGAGAGCTTCGGCGGCAGGCGGCGGAACACCTGCTCCTCCATGAGCGCCTCCGAAAGGCCCATGTAGACGCTGCCCTCCACCTGTCCGCGCGCGAGCACCGGATTGATCGTGCGGCCGATGTCGTGCGCGATCCAGATCTTCGGCACGCGGATCCAGCCGGTCCGCGGATCGACCTCGGCCTCGACCACGCACGCGGTGTACGAATACGCGGGCGACGGCCCGACGCCGGCGCCCTTGAACTTGCCCGGTGCGCGCGGCGGCGTGTACGAGCCCACCGCGCCGAGCGTGCCGAACTTCGCCTCCGCCAGCACCACCGCCTCGGCGAACGTCAGGCTGCGGCTGTCGAACGAGACGCGCCCGCTGGCGAAGCTCAGGCGCTCGGGCGCGACCTGCAGCTCTTCGGCCGCTGCCTCGGCGAGCATGCTTTTCAGCTTTTGCGCCGCCTGGATCGCGGCATTGCCGGCCATCAGCGTCACGCGGCTCGAGTACGAGCCGAGATCGACCGGCGTCATGCCGGTGTCGCCCGTAACGCAGCGCACCTCCAGCGGATCGATACCGAGCACCTCGGCGACGATCGCCGCGAGCACGTCGTCCGAGCCCTGGCCGATTTCGGTCGCACCGCAGAACAGCGTCACCTGGCCGCTGCGATCGAGCAGCAGCTGCACGCCGCTCTGCGGCATTTTGTTCCAGTAGATCGGCAGGCCCGCGCCACAGAGGTAGGCGCCGCAAGCGATGCCGAGCCCGCGGCCCTGCGGCAGCTTGCGGTAGCGGTTTTTCCAGTCCGAGCGCTGCACCACGGTCTGGATGCACTGCTCGAGGCCGATCGAGCCGATGCGCAGCCAGTTCGCCGTGATCGAGTTGGGCTTGGCGAGCATGCCGAGGCGCAGCTCCGCCGGATCCTTACCCAGGTGCTCGGCGATCTTGTCCAGCTGTATCTCCTGGCCGTAGCGCGGCTGCGGCGTGCCATGGCCGCGCTTGGGGCCGCACGGCGGCTTGTTGGTGAAGACGCGCGCCGCTTCGAAGTGATATCGCGGCAGCTCGTAAGTCACGGTCTGCAACACCCCGGTGTAGAAGGTGCTCGCCACGCCGTACGAGCCGTAGCCGCCGCCATCGACGAGCGTCTGCAGATGCATGCCGGTGAGCTTCCCGTCCCGGCTCACGCCGGTGCGGAACTTCATCAGCACCGGGTGCCGCCCGCGATGCATATAGAACACTTCCTCGCGGTTGAGGCAGATCTTCACCGGGCGGCCGAGCACCAGCGCCGCCTTGGCGGCGACCAGCTCATGGTTGCAGATATCGGTCTTGCCGCCGAAGCCGCCGCCATTGGGCGTGGCGATGACGCGAATTTGCGAGGCTGGAATCTGCAGCACGCGCGCCAGCGCGCGATGCACGTAGTGCGGCACCTGCGTCGATGACCAGAGCGTCAGCTTGCCGTCGGGATCGATCGCGGCCACGCACGCATGCTGCTCGATCGGCAGGTGCGTGTTGCCTTCGTAGAAGAAAAGGTCCTCGAACACATGGTCGGACGCCGCGATCGCCGCCTCGGCGTCGCCGAACTTGAACGCCTGCAGCCGGTGGATGTTGCCGCGCTCGCCATAGGCGTGGATGCGCGGCTCGGGCCTGGCGAGCGCTTCTTCCGGATTGCTGATGGGCTCGAGCGGCTGATAGCGCACATCGATGAGATCGAGCGCCGCCGTGGCGCTCTGCTCGTCGCGCGCCACGACGGCAGCCACCGGATCCCCCACATAACGCACGTGCTGCGGCGCGAGCGGATATTCGTCCTGCGTGACCGGCAGGATGCCGAAGCTGACCGGGAAGTCCTTGCCGGTGAGAACCAGCTGCACGCCCGCATGCGCCTGCGCGCGCGCGACATCGATCGATTCGATGAGCGCGTGGGCGTGCGGCGAGCGCAGCAGCTTGAGATGCAACATGCGCGGCAGCACGATGTCGTCCGCGAAGCGCGTCTGTCCGGTGACTTTCGCGCGGCCGTCGACGCGCCGGCGCGGCTTACCGATGACTTTCATCGTTCATCCTGCGCGCGCCCTCCTCGATGGCTTCGACGATCTGCTGGTAGCCGGTGCAGCGGCAGAGATTGCCCGAGATCGCTTCCTTGATGCGGCCCGCCGAGGGCCGCGGCTCGCGCGCCAGCAGCGCCTTCGCCGTCAGCAGGATCCCCGGGGTGCAATAGCCGCATTGCGCAGCGCCGAGGTCGGCAAAGGCGGCCTGCAGCGGATGCAGCTCGGCGCCGCGCGCCATGCCCTCGATGGTCTCGATCGCGCGTGCCTCGCACTCGAGCGCGAGCACCAGGCACGAGAGTTGCGGCTCGCCGTCGATCAGCACCGCGCAGGCGCCGCACTCGCCGAGCTCGCAGCCGTGCTTCGTGCCGGTGAGCCCGAGGTCCTCGCGCAGCACCTCGAGCAGCGTTTTGTACGGCGCGAACGAGGCCTCGACGGCTTCGCCGTTCACCGACAGCAGCAGGTGCGCGTGGCGCATTTGTTTGGGCCCCAAACTATTCGCCGCTACTCTACGCCCGAGCCGCCCACCCGGTAAAGCGGCGGCGCTGCCGGACGGCGCATATGCGCGCGCCGGCATCGCCACATGCCAAAAAGTTATCTCAATGGGGCGCGAGTGGCGCTAACATTCGAGCCCATACCCGAAGGAGGCTCTCATGACCCTGCGCATTGGCGACACGGCGCCCAACTTTCAGGCCGATACCACCCAGGGGCGCATCGATTTCCACGACTGGATCGGCGACAAGTGGGCGGTGCTGTTCTCGCACCCGAAGGACTTCACCCCGGTCTGCACCACCGAGCTCGGCTACATGGCGCGCATCAAGCCCGAGTTCGACCGGCGCAACGCCAAGATCATCGGGCTCTCGGCCGACCCGGTTGATGACCACCAGAGATGGGCGAAGGACATCGAGGAGACCCAGGGCACCGCGCCCAACTACCCGATCATCGGCGACGCGGACCTGAAGGTGGCGAAGCTCTACGACATGCTTCCCGCCGAAGCCGTGCCCGGCAAGCGCACGCCGGCCGACAACGCCACGGTGCGCACCGTATTCCTCGTCGGTCCCGACAAGAAGATCAAGCTGATGCTGTTCTACCCGATGACCACGGGTCGCAATTTCGACGAGGTGCTGCGCGCGCTCGACTCGATCCAGCTCACGGCAAAGCACCGAGTGGCGACCCCCGCCAACTGGCGCCAGGGGCAGGACGTCATCATCGCCGGCTCGGTGAGCGACGATGAGGCGAAGAAATTATTCCCCAAGGGCTGGAAGTCGCCCAAACCGTACCTGCGCATCACCGAGCAGCCGAAATAACCTGTAACAATCGCTTACCCCTTCGCGGGCACAGCGCGCATACTCTGTTGTCCAAGGAGACGGAGTTGCGTATGAAAAAACCGTCGAAACTGCTCATCGGCCTCGCGCTCGCCGCGGCCGGCGTCCTTGGCGCCGGCTCGGCGTTTGCGTGGAATCACACGCGCGTGTTTGTCGGTTTCAACGTCGGCCCCTATTGGGGACCGGGCTGGGGTGGTCCGTACTGGGGTGGTCCGTACTGGGGTGGTCCGTACTGGGGTCCCGCCTACTACCCCGCGCCGGTGTACTACCCGGCGCCGGTGGTCGTCTCACCCCCCGCGCCCGCGCAGTACGTCGAGCGCAGCGATCAGCCGCTGAGCTCGGGTTACTGGTATTACTGCGAGACCTCGCGCGGCTACTACCCATACGTCAAGGAATGCCCGAGCGGCTGGAAAGCCGTGCCGCCGGCGCCACCGCCCGCCCAATGAAGCGCACGCTTTTCGCTTTCGCCGCTCTCACGCTCTTCGCTGGCTGCGCCACGCCGCCGCCGACGGGTCCGAGCGTGATGGTGCTGCCGGGGTCGGGCAAGAGCTTCGACCAGTTCCGCTACGACGACAACGAATGCCGGCAATTCGCGACCGCGCAGATCGGCGGCGCGACGAACGCGCAGGCCGCGAATGACGCCGCCGTGAAAAATGCGGTGGTCGGCACCGCCATCGGCGCCGCTGCCGGCGGCCTGATCGGCGGCAACCAGGGCGCGGGCGTCGGCGCAGGCGTCGGTCTCGCCGGTGGCGCGCTCGCCGGCACCGGCGCCGGCGAATACGCCGGCCGCACGCTCCAGCAGCGCTACGACATCGGCTACCAGCAGTGCATGTACGCGAAGGGCCACCAGATTCCGATGGCCGGCCGCTACGCCCCGTATCGAGCAACGCGCCAGGCGGCGCCGCCGCCACCGCCCCCGCCGGGGCCACCGCCCCCGCCACCGAAACCGAGCTGAACCAAAGAATTGGGGACAGTCCCTACGGGAGTGTCCCCAATTTTTTTACGCCCTCGAGCAGCGAGGCGCGCATCAAAAATGCCTTGTGCTTCACCGGATCATCCGCCGTGCGGCGCAGCTCGTCGAAATGCCGCTCGCGCGTCGCCGGATCGCGCTCTTCGAGCCGCCGCTTGTTGGCGATCGTCTGCTCCTGCACGTACTCGATGTTGAGCGGACGCCGGCGCCGCTCATAGCCATCGAGGTCGGCGCCCGGCTGCGACAGGAGCTGCGCGAGATCCCACGCCTCGTGGATGCCGGAGTTGAGCCCCAGTCCACCGATTGGGTTGTTCACGTGCGCGGCATCGCCGCAGAGAAACACCCGAGCGCTGCGAAAGCGCTTGGCGACGCGCTGGTGCACGTTGTACAGGTTGAGGTGCAGGTAATCGCGCTCGGCCTCCGGCACGTAGATGCGCCCGAGGCGCGCGCGCACCGCGGCATCGGAAAGCGCCTCCTCATCGCTCTCGTCCTCGCGCGTGTTGTACACCGCGCGCCAGCGTCCCTTCAGGTCGTCGCCGGCGACCTTGAAGAGATTGGTCCATTCCTGCGGGTCGGCCATGTAGCTGCGATAGCAGCAGCCGAGCGCGCGGGCGAAATCGAATCTGGTGGTGATGACGAGGAATCGCTCCGGCCAGGTGAAGCCCTCGAACTCGATGCCGAGCGCCTTTCTCACCGTGCTGCGGCCGCCGTCGCAGCCGACCACATAGTCGGCGCGCAGCGCGTCGTGCTCCGTTTGCACCGTCACGCCGTCCGCATCCTGCTCGAGGCCGGTCACCCGCGTCGCCATGCGCACCGTGGCGTGCGCCATGGCCCGCAGGCGCGCGATGCCCATCATCGCGAGCTTGTGCTGCTCCGTCTGCACGACGAAGGGATAGGCAGTCTCGCCGCGCAGCCGCTCGAAATCGAACTCGGCAATGAGCTCGAGCCGCGAGCGGTCCCAGAACTGGAAAGTGCGCGCTACCAGCCCCTGCGCGATGTACTCATCGATCAGCCCCAGCTCGGCCAGGATTTCGAGCGTGGGCGGCTGGGTGGTCGAAGCGCGCGGGCTGTCGTTGATGCGCTCCTCCGCTTCGAGGAGCGTCACGGTGTGCCCGAAGCGGGCGCACGCGAGCGCCGCCACGGTGCCCACCGGTCCGGCGCCCACCACGATGATGCGCCGTGCTGGCATGGAGCGGAGCTTATACTCCCGCGATGCGCGAGGCTTTCCGTCTGGGCGCAAAACAGGCCGCGCAACTCATCGAGCGCGGCGAGCTCGGCGCCGAGGCGCTCATCGCCAGTTGTCGCGAGCGAATCGCCGCGCGCGAGCCGACGGTCAAGGCGTGGACGCAGCTTGCGGCCGAGTGGCCGGCGACAAAACCGCCGCGCGCGCCGCTCTTCGGCGTGCCGGTCGGCGTGAAGGACATCTTCGACACGCACGACATGCCGACCGCGTACGGCTCGCCGATCTACGCCGGCTATCGGCCGCGCAGCGATGCCGCCGCGGTGGCGCTCACGCGCCGCGCCGGCGGCACGATCATGGGCAAGACGGTGACGGCCGAGTTCGCCACCTTCGTGCCGCGCGAGACACGCAACCCGCTCGATCCGTCGCGCACGCCCGGCGGCTCCTCGAGCGGCTCGGCGGCAGCGGTTGCCGATTTCATGGTGCCGCTCGCCTTCGGCACGCAGACCGCCGGCTCGCTCATCCGCCCCGCGTCCTACTGCGGCATCTTCGCTTACAAGCCGACCTACAACGCCATCGCGCGCGCCGGCCTCAAGCCCGGCGCCGATTCGCTGGACACCGTGGGCGTTTACGGGCGCAGCGTCGTGGACTGCGCCTTCTTTGCGGCCGCGCTGACCAACCGGCCGGAGCTCGAAGCGAGGCTCGAGCGGCCACCGCGCATCGCCGTGTGCCGCACATACGAATGGGATCGCGTTCAGCCGGAAATGCGTACCGCGCTGGAGGACGTGCGCCGCGTGCTGCGCGCCGCTGATTTCGAGCTGCCCGCTGGTTTCCGCGGCCTGCGCGAGAGCCACACCGCGATTCTCTGGTACGAGGTGGCGCGCAGCCTCGCCGATGAGTTCACGCGCTTTCCGGAAAAGCTAGACCCCGGCCTGCGGCAGCGCTGCGCCGACGGTTTCGCGCTCGACCCGCGCGAATACGTGCGGGCGC
>Ga0075426_10003755_pt1 | contig 10849 bp, 9 predicted proteins | sample SoiMethybrSBSTD5_FD_75304 | JGI IMG/M metagenome (GOLD analysis project Ga0075426, IMG submission 75304) | Bulk soil microbial communities from a Populus tree surrounding site in Tennessee, USA - Soil MetaG P. TD hybrid SBSTD5 | ecosystem: Environmental > Terrestrial > Soil > Tree plantation...
TAGCCCATGAGCCCGATGCGCCACACCTTGCCCGCGAGCGGTCCGAGGCCCGCGCCGATCTCAATGCCGAACTCGTTCAGCAGCGTGCGGCGCACCTGCGCTTCGTCCACGCCCTGCGGGCAGAGCACGGCATTCATCTGCGGCAGCTGGTACTGCTCCTTCACCAGGAACTTGATGCCCATCGCCTCGAGCCCGGCCTTGAGCGCGACGTGATGGCGCATCGCGCGCGCCCACGCGTTTTCGAGGCCTTCCTCGCGGATGAGGAGCAGCGCCTCGTGCAGAGCGAAAAGGCTATTGGTGGGCGCGGTGTGGTGATAGGTCCGGGTGCCGGCGTTCCAGTAGTTGAAGAGCAGGTTCATGTCCATGAACCAGCTATGGATCTTGTCCTTGCGCTTCTTCACGTGCTCGACCACGCGATCGTTGAACGAGACCGGGGAGAGCCCCGGCGTGCACGAGAGGCACTTCTGGCTCGCGGAGTAGATGGCGTCGATGTCCCACTCGTCGACCTTCACCGGCGAGCCGCCGAGCGAGGTGACGGCATCTACGATCACCATCGCGCCGTGCTTGTGCGCGATCTGCGTCAGCGTCTTCGCATCGGACTGGCAGCCGGTTGAAGTCTCCGCGTGCACGAAGCCGACCACCGAGACGCCTTTATTCTTCTTCAGCGCGTCTTCGAGCTTCTGCGGATCGACCGGATCGCCCCACTTGTCCTCGACGACGATCGGCGTGCCGCCGCAGCGCACGACGTTTTCGACCATGCGGCCGCCGAAGACACCGTTCTGGCAGACGATCACCTTGCCACCGGGCGCCACCATGTTGACGAAGCAGTACTCCATGCCGACGGAGCCGGGACCGGAAAGCGGGAAAGTGAGCGCGTTCTTCGTCTGGTAGACATAGCGCAGGAGCGACTTCAACTCCTCCATCATCTCGACGAAGATCGGGTCGAGATAGCCGATCGCCGGCTGGCTCATCGTGGTGAGCACGCGCGGATGGATCTCCGTCGGCCCCGGGCCCATGAGCGTCCTCTGTGGCGGATGGAACGACTGGATGCGCTTCGACGGTGCGTACTGGCTCATGGGATCGCTCTCGTAAAGACCAAAGGGGACATGCTCCGGGCGCGACTTCACGCGCACCGGGTTCTTGGCGCTCGCCTCGTGGATGACGTCGAGCGCGCTGATGCGGCCCTGGGTGACGCGCTCGACCTCGGCCGCCCAGCGAGCCGGGACGTAGCCGGTCTTCACCCAGTTGTGGACGACGGCGCGATCGAGCTGAAAAGCGCGGGCGACGTCCGCCTGGCTGCCGAAAATCTCGACCAGGCGTTCGGCGCAATTCATGAAGCCGAGTCTAGTCTGTCAAATCCGATTTGACAATGTCGGCTTGAACCGACGCCCTCGGCGTAACATCGCGCGCATGGACGAGCCCACGATTCCCATACGGCCGCTCGCCGACACGAAGCCGGCCGCGAAACCAGAGCCGTCGAAGCCCGAAGCGCCGAAGCCGGAAGCGTCGCAGCCGGAGCCGCCGCCGAAAATGCAGTTCGAGCTCGAACCGCCGCCTGTGCCGCGGGCGAAATCCGTCGACTTCGAGCCATTGCCAAAGCCCGAACCGCAGGTGGCGAAGTCCCAACCAATGCCGACGCAAAAGCCCGTCCCGCCCGCAGCGCCGAGGACAGAAGCGCTGACGCAAGCGAAATCTCAGACCGCGCCGTTGCCCAAGCCCGAAACGCTACCGGGGAAAACGCAGCCGCTGCCCACGCAGAAACCGACCGCGCCCGCGCCGAAAATCGAACAGGGGATCGATACGCGCATCGAGCCCTGGCTGAGCCGACCCGCGCCAAAACCGGAGGGCGCTGCTTTCAAGCCGGAAACCGCGGCGGAAGCGTGGCTAGGACTGCTTGCCGCGCGCGGCGTCGAGTACCTCTTCGCCAATGGCGGTACCGACTTCGCGCCGGTGGTCGAGGCCTACGCCAAGGGCCAGACGCAGGCGTGGCGGCTGCCGAAGATTGTCATCGTGCCGCACGAGAACATGGGCGTTGCGATGGCGCACGGCTACACCATGGTGACGGGCAAGCCGCAGGCGATGATGGTGCATGTGGGCGTCGGCACGGCGAACTCGATGAACGGGCTCATCAACGCCTCGCGCCAGAACATCCCGATCCTCTTCACTGCCGGGCGCACGCCGATCACCGAGTCGGGCGCGCTGCCCGCGGCGCGCAACAACTACATCCATTGGGCCCAGGAGCACTTCGACCAGGGCGGCATGCTGCGCGAGTTCATGAAGTGGGATTACGAGCTGCGTCACGCCGAGCAGGTAGAGACCGTGATCGACCGCGCGCTCGCGATCGCCAAGAGCGAGCCGCAGGGCCCGGTGTACGTGACGCTGCCGCGCGAAGTACTGGCATCGAGCTTTTCGCGCGAACTGTCGAAGACCGCGACCATTAGCGCAGCGACGCCGCCCGCGGCCGACCTGCAGGCGCTCGAGCAGGCGGCGAAGGCACTCGGCAATGCGCAACGGCCGCTCCTCATTACCGCGAATGGCGGACGCACCATCGAATCGGCGCGCGCAATCGAGCACTTGGCGCAAGGCCTGGCAGTCCCCGTCATCCACTATCGGCCGCGCTACCTCGCGCTCTCGACCGAGCATCCGATGCAATGCGGCTGGGACCCGCATATGTTGCTGAAGGACGCCGACGTCGTGCTGGTGGTTGATTGCGACGTGCCGTGGATTCCGAAAGAGGGGGCGCCGCGCTCGGACGCGAAAGTGATCCACATCGGTCCGGATCCGCTCTTTGCGCGCTATCCGCTGCGCGGCTTTCGCACCGATGTCGCGCTCACCGGAGCGCTCGCACCGACGCTGGAAGCGCTATGGCGCGCGGCGCAGAAGCAGGCCGCCTCGGTAAAGCTGATCGAAGCACGCCGCAAAGTGCTCACCGAGCTGAGCGAGGCGACGCGCAAGAAGGCGCGCGCCGGCGTCGAGCCGGTGCCGAATGTCATCACCGGCAAGTGGCTCTCGGCGTGCATCAACAAGCTGCTCGATGAGCGCAGCGTGCTCATCAACGAGTACCCGACGGTGCTCGAGGAAATGGTGATCACCGAGCCCGGCCGCTATTTCGGCAATGCGTCGGCCGGCGGCCTCGGCTGGGGCCTCGGCGCGGCGCTCGGCGTGAAGCTCGCCGCGCCCGACAAGACGGTGATCGCCGCGCTCGGCGACGGCGCATACATGTTCGGCAATCCGACCGCCGGGCATTACGTCTCCGAAGCGATGCGCCTGCCGGTGCTCTTCATCATCGCGAATAACGCGCGCTGGGCCGCGGTGCATCGCTCCACGCTCGCGACATATCCCAAGGGGCATGCGGCGGCGATGAAGCAGCCGCCGTTTGCAACCTTGGAGCCGTCGCCGCGCTTCGAGCACGTGATCCGAGCCTCTGGCGGCCACGGCGAGGCGGTGAAGGAGCCCAAAGAACTGATGCCGGCGCTCGAGCGAGCGCTAAAGGTGGTGAAGGAGGAGAAGCGCCAGGCGCTCGTCAACGTGCAGCTAGAAGCGAGTTACGTAAAGACGAGCTAGCCGAGGCCGAATAATTACGGCCCTGACCCCGAATTCAGCGCTTGGTTGACTCGAAGAAGTGCGGCAGGCCGACGCGGCCTACGACGGGGAGCTTGAGCCCCGAGCCGCTGGCGCCGAAGTTGAGACCCAAGAGGTTGAGTTCGAAGCCGTCGACAGGGCCCGCCGAGACGCCGAGGAGCCCGGCGACGGAGAACTGGAAGCCGCTGCCGCTCGGAGCGGTGGAAACGAAATTGCTGCCGATGTAGTCCTTGCCCACGGCAGTTGCGGGAAGGTCGACCTGCAGCTCCGGCACGGAACGCCCGATCCAGGCGGTAAAGGTGTTGGAGTTCGGCCCCGGCCACAACGTGTAGGTCTTCGCGTAGGGATAGTCGTGCGCCGCCTTGTCGATGCGCTTGATAAGCTCGTCCACGCCCGGGCCGCGCTTGTCGGCGTAGAGCTCGGGCTGGGAGCCGAACCAAAGCGCGTCGGGCTGCCGCTCGCGGATGACGAGCGCGCTGTCCGACCAGCGCAGCCGCCAGCCGATGATCTCGTACACCGTCCAGGAGGGCGCACCCGTCGGCTTGACGGCGACCCAGGTGTGCACGCCGAAGATGCCCTTCACACCCATGGTGCGCGCACCGTAGACCTGCACCACCGCTTCCTGCGTGGTCGCGGGGTCCGGCGCCAGCGTCCCGGCAAGCGCCGCACCGGCGCTCGTCGCCAGGGTGGCGAAGATCACTGCCCTCAGGTAGCCAGCCGCACTACGCGACCTCATGCGGCGCATTGTAGGCAGCCTCTGTGACGCGAACACCCGACAATAGGCCGCGCGGCATGAGCCGACGGCGTCAAGGAAGTTCCGAAAAGTCGTAAAGCTTGCGGTCAAGCAAGTGCGACGGCCGCACCTCGGTAAGCGCCCGCACGATCGACTCGATGCGTCCGGCGTGACGTTTTTCCCACTCGGCGAGCATCGCGCCGACCTGTCGGCGCTGCAAGTTCTCCTGCGAGCCGCAAAGGTTGCACGGAATGATCGGAAACGCGCGCTGCTCCGCATAGGCGGCGAGGTCGGCCTCGGCGACGTAAGCAAGCGGCCGGATGACGACGTGCCGGCCGTCGTCCGAGCGCAGCTTCGCCGGCATGGCCTTAAGCTGCCCGCCGTGGAAGAGGTTAAGGAAGAAGGTGGCCAGTATGTCGTCGCGGTGGTGGCCCAGCGCAATCTTGGTCGCGCCGAGCTCGGCCGCCACCTTATACAGCGCGCCCCGGCGCAGCCGCGAGCAAAGCGAGCACATGGTCTTGCCTTCGGGAATCACGCGCTTCACTACCGAATAGGTGTCCTGCTCGACGATCCGGAAGGGCACGCCACGACTCTCGAGGTAGCGCGGCAGCACGTCGGCCGGGAAGCCGGGCTGCTTCTGATCGAGATTCACGGCGATGAGCTCGAATTCCAGCGGCGCCTTCGGCTGCAGGGCGAGCAGCACGTCGAGGAGCGCGTGGCTGTCCTTGCCGCCCGAGAGGCACACCATGATGCGATCGCCGGCGGCGATCATGTCGAAGTCCGCGATCGCCTCGCCCACCTGGCGGCGAATGCGCTTCGCGAGCTTGCCGGCTTCGTAGTCGCGCTTGCGTGTGTCGATGCGTACGGCGTGAACGCTCATGGGGCTCAGAGGTAGATGGAACGCCCGCCGTCCACGGCGATGATCTCGCCCGTGATGTATGGCGCGCAGGCGAGGAAGTGTACCGCCTGCGCGATGTCGGCGGGACTGCCGATGCGAGCGAGCGGCGTGGTGGCGACGATGCGCGCGCGCTCGACCGCCTCGAACTGACCGTCCTCGGGCCAGGCGATCGCGCCCGGCGCGACGCCGTTCACGCGCACGCGCGGCGCGAGCTCGAGCGCGAGCGAACGCGTCATCGCCGCGAGGCCCGCCTTGGCGATGCTGTAGACCGGATAGCCCTTCAGCGGACGCTCGGCATGGATGTCGACGATGTTGACGATGGCGCCATCGTGCTTCGCGAGCTCCGGCGCCGCCTGCTGGCAGATGAAAAGCGGCGCACGCAGGTTCGAGCCGATGAGCTCGTCCCAGTGCGACGCTTCGATCGCGCCCATCGCGACCGGGAAAAAGCTGGACGCGTTGTTCACCAGCAGGTCGAGCCGCCCGAAAGCGTCGAGCGCGGCGCCTACCAGTGCGCGCGGCGCTATCGGCGCGAGGAGCTCCGCCTTGACCTTCGCCGCGCTCTTCGCACGGGTAGCGTTCAGCTCGGCGAGAAGCTGCACCGCGTCCGCCTCCGAATCGCGGTAGTGAATGAGCACGGAAGCACCGGCTGCGTGCAGCCGCCGCGCGATCGCCGCGCCCACCCGGCGCGCACCGCCGGTGATGAGCGCGCTTTTCCCGGCCAGCGACTCCATGTTCGGCACGGATTCTAGGGTAGATTTCCCGCATGCCGGCACGCGACCGGATCGTGCGCGAGATCGCCGCCGCGGGCGGCTGGATCTCGTTCGCGCGCTACATGCAGCTTGCGTTGCACGAGCCCGGCGTCGGCTACTACGCCAGCGGCGCGCGCAAGTTCGGCGCGCGCGGCGATTTCGTCACCGCGCCGGAAATGGGCAGCCTGTTCGGCCGCACGCTCGCGCGGCAGTTGCGCGGCTTCGAACGCGTCCTGGAGCTTGGCGCTGGTACCGGCGCGCTCGCCAACGTGCTAACGCGCGAGCTCGAGTGCGAGTACCTGGTGCTCGAAACGAGCGCCGAGCTGCGCGAGCGGCAGCGCGTGCGGCTCGGCGAGCGCGTGCGCCACATCGAGCGGCTGCCGCAGCGCTTTCGCGGCGCCGTGATCGCCAACGAGGTCGTGGATGCCATGCCGGTGCATGTCGTGCATTGGACCGATAGCGGCATCATGGAGCGCGGCGTGAATGCCGAGCTCGCATGGGCAGAGCGCCCGGCGAGCGGCGAATTGCTGGCTGCCGCCGAGCGATTTACGGTGCCCGCGCCCTACGTGAGCGAGATCGGCCTCGCGGCGCGCGCCTGGATGCGCACGCTCGCGCAGGCGCTGGAGCACGGGGCCATCTTCATCATCGACTACGGCTTCCCGCGTCATGAGTACTACCACCCGCAGCGCTCGAGCGGCACGCTGATGTGCCACTATCAGCATCGCGCGCACGCCGATCCGTTCGCGCGGCCGGGCGAGGAAGACATCACCGCGCACGTCGACTTCAGCGCGCTCGCCGACGCGGCCGCCGAGGCGGGAGCACGCGTGCTCGGCTACACGACGCAGGCGCAGTTCCTCGTCAATTGCGGCATCACGGAGGTGCTCGGCGAGGCGAACGTAGAGAACGCGCTGCACTACGCGCCGCTCGCCGCCGAGGCGCAGCGATTACTCTCGCCGGCGGAAATGGGCGAGCTCTTCAAGGTGCTGGCGGCAGGCACGCCCGACGTCGCACCGCTCATCGGATTCATGCATGGCGATCGCAGCGCGAGCCTGTAGCGCCGCGCTCGCGCTCCTCGCCTACGCCGCCGTAGCGGACGAGCTCGACGACGCGCGCAAGCGCTGGGCCGAGAGCCCGCACGGGCCGATGCTCGAGCGCATCCTGCCGCCGACCTTCGAGCCGCACCAGCTGCCCGATCGCGGGTCGCCGGGCGCCGAGCTCATGCTGCGCTATTGCGTGCAGTGTCATAACTTGCCCAATCCGGCGATGCACGAATCGCGTAGATGGCCAGGGGTCGTGCAACGCATGGTGCTGCGCATGCAGGGGCGGGGAAACATGGGAGCGCTGATGAGCGACATGATGGCCGGGGTAAAAGCGCCCAGCGAGAAGGAGACGGCGACGCTCGTCGCGTATCTGCGCCGGCATGCGCAGCGGCCGCTCGATCGGCGCCGATATCCCGACGTCGACCGCCCGGAGGGCGAGGCATTCCGCCTCGCGTGCAGCCAGTGCCACGTGCTTCCCGATCCCCAACGGCATACCGCGGCCGAGTGGCCGGCGGTCGTCGCGCGCATGGAGCAGAACATGCAATGGATGAACCGCGTGGTGGGCACGAAGCCCGTGCAGGGCGAACCGCAGCTGCGCGTCGACGAGATCAACGCGTTCCTGGAAAAGCACGCGCGACCCTGACGTGACAAGCGAGCCGCTCAGTAAGCGCCTCTTCCTGCTGGTCGCGGCGGCCATCGTGCCGCTCGCCGTCGTGGCCGGCGTCGCGCTCTTCCTCATCGCCAAGCAGCAGCGTGAGCAGCTCGCGCGCGCCGGGCTCGAGATCACCCGCGCGCTCGCCACCGCGGTGGATGCCGAGCTCGAGCGCTCGCTCTCGGCGATCGACGCGCTTTCGGTCGCCCGCTCACTCGACCAAGCCGATCTCCTGCGTTTCCACGACGCCATGAGCGACGTCCTGAAGCGCGATCCGAGCTGGCTCACCATCCTGCTCGCCGAGCCGTCGGGCAAATTGCTCGTGGACGCCGCGCGGCCGTACGGTGCCGCGCTCGGCAGCATCGTCGAGGCGGAGAGCTTCGAGCGGGTGCTGCGCACCCGCCGACCGGCCATCGGGCATCTTGCGCGTGGTATTAGCGGCGTATGGGCAGTACCGTTGCGCGTGCCGGTGGTCCGCGGCGAGGAGCTGCGCTATGTGCTCACCGCCGTCATCCGGACCGACGGCATCCGGCGCGTCGTCGACCGCCAGCAGCTGCCGGCCGACTGGGTGGTCTCGGTCTTCGACGACCGCGGACTGCGCGCGGCGCGCTCGCGCCAGCATGACGAATCGCTCGGCGTCGAGGCGGGCCCGTCCCTCAAGGAACTGATGCGTTCCGACGCTCGCGAGGGCACCGGCATCACCTATGCGATGGAAGGCGATCGGCTCTACACGGCGTACAACCGCTCGCCGATGACCAACTGGACCGTCGCGATCGGCATACCGGCCAGCCTGATCGAAACCGCGGTGTGGCGCTCGGTGCTGACCTACGGCAGCGGCATCGTGCTTTCCATCGGTCTCGGGGTGCTGGCGGCCGTGTTCATCGGCCGCGGCATCGCGCGGCCGATGGCCGAGCTCGGCGAAGCGGCGCGTGCCCTCGGCCGTCGCGAGCCGCTCGCGCCGCCGGCGACCAACATTGCCGAAATCCGCCAGGTCGGCGACTCACTGGCGCTCGCCGCGGACGAGCGCGCGCGCGGCGAGGCCGAGCGTGAGGAGCTGCTGCGACGCGCCGAGCAGGCCCGCGCCATCGCCGAGGAAGCGAATCGCTCGAAAGACGAGTTCCTCGCCATGCTTGGCCACGAGCTGCGCAACCCGCTTGGCGCGATCGCGAACGCGGCGCAACTCCTGGACGCGCGGGACGGCGAGACGCGCGCGCACGCGCACGGCGTGATCGGCCGCCAGGTGCAGCACCTCGGGCGCATGACGGACGATCTGCTCGACGCGGCGCGTGCCATGACCGGCAAGATTCTCCTGCAGCGCGAGCCGCTCGATCTCGCGGAAGCGGCGGCGCACGCGCTCTCGGCGCTGCGCGCGAGCGGGCGCACGGGACAGCGGTGGCTCGCGCAGCAGCTGCAATCGGTATGGGTGGATGCCGATCCGACGCGCCTGGAGCAGATCATCGGCAACCTGCTCGGCAACGCGATCAAGTTCACGCCTGAGGGCGGCACGATCACCGTGTCGGTTTCGCGCGAGGGCGATGAGGCGCTGCTGCGCGTCGCCGACACGGGCATCGGCATGCCGCCCGCGCTGACCGCACGCGTGTTCGATCCCTTCGTGCAGGGCGAGCGTCCACTCGATCGCTCGCAGGGCGGCCTCGGCATCGGGCTCACGCTCGTGCGCCGGCTCGCCGAGCTGCACGGCGGCACGGCAATCGCCGCCAGCACGGGCCCGGGCGGCGGCAGCGTGTTCACCGTGCGGCTGCCGGCGATCGAGCCCCCTGCCCGCCCGCATGCTCGGCCCACCGGCGAAGCGGGCGCGGCCGCGCGCGAAGTCCTGATCGTCGAAGACAACGCCGATGCCCGCGACACGCTGAAGCGCATGCTCGAGATCGACGGTCATCGCGTGCGGGTCGCGGTAGACGGCCCCGCCGCGCTCGCGGCGCTCAAGGCCGCGGTGCCCGACGTCGCGCTGATCGACATCGGGCTTCCGCAAATGGACGGCTACGAGCTCGCGCGGCGCATCCGTGCCGAGCTTAACGACCGGCGGCCGCTGCTCGTCGCCGTGACGGGCTACGGACTACCCGAAGATCGCCGCCGCGCGCACGAGGCCGGCTTCGACGTGCACCTGGTGAAGCCGGTCGACTTCGCGCAGCTCGCCGACGTGCTCGCGCGCCGCTAAGACCGAAATCACCAAAGCGAAATCAGGGACAGACCACGTTTTCTTTTCATTGGAAATAAACGTGGTCTGTCCGTGCTTTTGTTTTTAGGTTTGCGGCACCGCCATGCCGCGCTGGACCGCCGGGCGGGCGCCCAGCGCGTCGTACCAGCGCTTCACGTTCGGGAACTCGCCGAGGTCCACTCGATGCCACTCATAGCGCGCGACCCACGGATAGATCGCGATATCGGCGATGGTGTACTCGTCGGCGAAGTGCTCATGCTCGGCGAGGTGCGTGTCCATCACGGCGTAAAGCCGCTTTGCTTCTTTTCCGTAGCGCTCGCTGCCGTACGGAACCTCGTCCTTCTTCGCGCGCATGAAGTGATGCGCCTGGCCGAACATCGGCCCGACGCCGCCCATCTGGAACATGAGCCACTGCAGCGCCATATATTTGCCGCGCACGCTCTTCGGCAGGAAGCGACCGGTCTTGCCGGCGAGGTAAATCAGGATCGCGCCCGATTCCATCATCGCGATCGGCTTGCCGTCGGGCCCGTCGGGATCGACGATCGAGGGGATCTTGCCGTTCGGATTGATGCGCAGGTAATCGGGCGCGAACTGCTCGCTGTTCGTGCCGATGTTGATCTTGTGCACGCGATACGGCAGGCCGCATTCCTCGAGCATGATGGAGACCTTGCGACCGTTGGGCGTGGTCCACGTGTAGAGTTCGATCATGGTGAAGTGGCTCGTGACGCTGTTTTTGGCGCTGGTGATTCTATCGGCGGCGACGCCGTTCCTGCGGCGGTTTCGACTCGGCAGGCTGCCCGGCGATCTGCAGATTCCGGTGCGCGGACGCGTCTACTACATTCCGTTCGCGAGCACGGTGCTGCTCTCGCTACTTGTCTGGGCGATCGGCCGGCTGCTGTAGCCGCGCGCCGATGGCGCGCCCTACCCACATTTGCGGCAGCGATGCGTCCAGCCCCTCCTCGCGCTCGCGCTTGGTCACCGCGTCCTTCGCGAGCGCGAACGCTTCGGTGAACGAGCGC
>Ga0075426_10003759_pt1 | contig 10839 bp, 10 predicted proteins | sample SoiMethybrSBSTD5_FD_75304 | JGI IMG/M metagenome (GOLD analysis project Ga0075426, IMG submission 75304) | Bulk soil microbial communities from a Populus tree surrounding site in Tennessee, USA - Soil MetaG P. TD hybrid SBSTD5 | ecosystem: Environmental > Terrestrial > Soil > Tree plantation...
GATGTTGAGGATGACGGCCGGCACCGCGTTCATCCAGGCCGCCAGGTACTCGTTCTGTGCACTCTCGACGACCTCGGCGACGTCGGTCAGGTGCACGGGCGCGCCGTTCTTGTATGCGATGACCAGGTTCTTGTAGGCGTCGGCGCTCTGCAGCTGGTCGTTGGCGTTGATCGTGTAGGCGCGCGACGGCCCGTCGAAGCTGCCCTTCGGCGTGTTGACGTTGGCATTGGCGAGCGTGGTGCGCAGGTCGTCGATGTTGAGCCCGTAGGCGGCGAGCTTGCGCGTGTCGGCCTGCACGCGCACCGCCGGCCGCTGGCCGCCGCTGATGCTCACGAGGCCGATGCCGGGCAGCTGGGAGATCTTCTGCGCGAGCCGCGTGTCGGCGAGATCCTCGACCTGCGGCAGTGGCAGGGTCTTCGAGGTGAGCGCCAGCGTGACGATCGGCGCGTCGGCCGGATTGACCTTGGCGTAGATCGGCGGCGCCGGAAGGTCGGACGGCAGCAGGTTGCCGGCGGCGTTGATCGCCGCTTGCACCTCCTGCTCGGCGATGTCGAGATTGAGGCTGAGCGTGAACTGCAGCGTGATCACCGACGCCCCGGCCGAGCTGATCGAGCTCATCTGCCGCAGTCCCGGCATCTGGCCGAGCTGCACCTCGAGCGGCGCGGTCACCGAGGACGTCATCACGTCCGGGCTCGCGCCCGGATAGAAGGTCTGCACCTGGATGGTGGGATAATCGACCTCGGGCAGGGCGGAGAGGGGCAGGAACTGAAACGCGAGCACGCCGGACAGCATGATCGCGATCATCAGCAGCGAGGTCGCCACCGGCCGCAGGATGAAAATGCGGGACGGGCTCATGATCGGCCCCGCGCCCGTCAGGGCGCCTTGCGGCGCGAGCGGGGAGCGGCGGCCGGAGCCGGCGCGGGGTCGTCGCTTGCACCCCCACGCAGCTTGATCTTGATGCCGTCGCGCAGCTTGTCGGTGCCGTCCGTCACCACCTGGTCGCCCGGCTTGACGCCGCTCTTGAGCGCGACGCGGTCGCCGTCCACCGGACCGAGCTGCACCGGCCGCACCGAAACGGTGCTGTCGGGATTGACCACATAGACGAACGTGCCGGGCGCGCCGCGCTGGATCGCGCTCGACGGCACCACCGGCGTGTCGCGCAGGGTGTCGACCAGGAGCTCGGCATTGACGAACTGGTTGGGAAACAGTGCGCCGTCGCTGTTGTCGAACTGCGCCCGCAGCTTGACGGTCCCGGTCGTCGGATCGATCTGATTGTCGAAGGTGAGCAGCAGTCCGGCGGCAAGCCTGGTCTTGCCGGAGCGGTCATACGCGGTGACGGGCAGTTGCGCGCCCGACTGCACGCGCTTGAAGATCGGCGGCAAATTGTCCTCGGCGGTCGTGAACACGACGCTGATGGGCGAGAGCTGCGTGATCACGACGATGCCGTTCGCGTCGCCGGGAGTGACGTAGTTGCCCTGGTCGACCTGGCGCAGGCCGACACGGCCGCTCACCGGCGCGACGATGTGGCAGTAGGCGATGTTGAGCTTGGCGGTATCGATCTGCGCCTGGTCGGCGATGACGAGACCCTGGTCCTGCAGCACCAGGGCGCGCTGGGTATCGAGCTGCTGGCGCGGGATGGCGTTGGTCTTGGAGAGATTTTCGTAGCGCTCGAGGTCGAGCTGGGCCGCCTGCAGCAGCGCCTGGTCGCGCTTGAGCGCCCCTTCCGCCTGAGCGAGCGCGAGCTGGTAGGGCCGTGAATCGATCTCGGCGATCAGGTCGCCCTTGTTGACGATCTGACCTTCCGTGAAGGCGATGCGCACGATCTGGCCGCTGATCTGGCTGCGGATGGTCACGGTCGCGAGCGAGGTGACGGTGCCGAGCGCGTTGATCTTGATGTCGATGTCGCCGCTCTGCACCGGCGCGACGGCGACCGGCGGCAGCCCGGGCCGGCCGCGCTGCGGCTGGGTCTCGGGCCGGGTGTGCACCCACCAGGCGACGCCCGCGATCGCGAGGAGGATGAGGAGAACGCCAAGCACACTACGGCCGCGCCGGGGCGGCGCCTTGCGCGCGGGCGCCTTGGGCTTGGCGCGCTGGCCGGGCCAAGCCTCCATGCGCTCAGTCTTGGTGCGATCGTCCATCGTTCACCGCACAGTCTATAGCCGACCCGGGTATTGGCAGCCAGCCTGCAAAGCCTCCCCGACGGGCAGGCGACGGGAATCCATTTGGTTAATTCGGCACGGAGCTTCTCAACGGCATCATGGGACGGCCAACATGTCGCTGACCTTTCCGCCACATTAAAAAATGCACAGGACTCGAAAGGGTTGCGGCAGCTTCGGGGCGCCGGGCGGTGGTCTCTCAGCGCGGCGGCGCCTGTGCCGCTACGGCAGGCGGCCCGACCGGCGACCAGCCCCCGCCGAGCGCCTGGTACAGGCTCACCAGGGCCTGCAACCGCGACAATCGCACCTGCGCCAGCACGTCCTGCGCCGTGAACAGGGTCTGCTGCGTCTGCGTGAGGGTCACCATGTCGAGGGTTCCCTGCTCCAGACGCTGAAAGGAGATGTCGAAGGCCTGCTTCGACGCCCGGACCACCTCGCGCTGGTAGCGCTCGTGCAGCGTCTGCTGCTGGACCGCGATCAGCGCCTGCTCGACGTCGCTGAAGCCGGACAGCACCGCCTTGCGGTAGTCCTGCAGGAGCTCGAGCTGGCGGCCCTGCGCCTGCTCGAGTGCGCCGGTGAGCGCGCCGCCATGGAAGATCGGCTGGGTCGCGCTCGCCGCCATCGTGTAGAACCAGGCGCCCGGGCCGAACAGGGTTTTCAGCGCGAGGCTCTCGAAGCCGGTCTCGCCGGTGAGCGAGATGGTCGGGAAGAAGGCGGCCCGCGCTGCCTCGACGGTGAAATTCTCCGAGCTCAGGTTCGCCTCGGCCATGCGGATGTCAGGACGCTGGTTGAGGAGCTCGGACGGCAGCCCGGGAGCGATGCGAGGCGTGGCGATCCGATAGGTGCTGCCGCCCGCCAGGATGAAATGCTCCGGTGCGCGGCCGACCAGGACGGCAAGCGCCGCCTTGCTCTGGCGCAGGGTGATCTCGAGCGGCGGGATCGATGCGCGCTGGGTCGCGACCAGACTCTCCTGCTGCGAGACTTCGAGCTGCGAGGCGGTCCCGGCCTGCTCGCGCTGCCTGATCAGGTCGAGGATCCTGCTCGAGGCGTCGAGGTTCTCGCGCGCGACGCGCAACCGATCCTGGGCATCGAGCGCCGCGAAATAGGTATTGGCGACGCTCACCAGCGTGGTGAGCGCCACCACGTCCTTGTCGAAGCGGCTCGCGATCGCGTTTTCCTCGGCGGACAGCAGGGTAGCGCGGTTCCTGCCCCAGAAATCGAGCGTGTAGCTCGCGGTCAGATTGAGGTTGTAGAGCGAGCTCACCGGCGAGCCGCCGCTGCCGCCCACGCTTCTGCCCGCGGTCGAGATGCGCGAGCGCGTGGCGCTGAAGTTGGCGTCGAGCACCGGCAGGAGGGTGGCGTTGGCGATCCGCACCTGCGCGTCAGCCTGCTCGATGCGGGCGACCGCCGCGGCGATGTCGAGGTTCGCGGTCTGCGCCTCCTCCATCAACAAGGTGAGCTCGCGCGAGCGAAAGCCGCGCCACCAGTCGAGCGACGGCAGCGCGGATTCCGCCCCCTTGCGGGCCGTCGTGTAGGAGTTGGGCACGTCGATATTGAGGTCGGGCTTCTCGTAGCCGACGATGCAGCCGGCAAGCGACAACGCGAAGCCCGCACCCGCTGCGGCGCGCGCAAGCGGGCGAGCGCAAGCCCGGCCGGCCTCCCATAAGGAGAACTGACGCAGCCCCATCCGACGATCTTTCGAAACGCGAGGAATCCCGCGCGCAAACACCCCCGCCGCCCGGCGGCAGCGCGACGCACCCCGGCGCAAGCTAGCATCCCGCCGCCTCCGGACAAGCGCGCCGGCGCAAACGGTTGTGGAGTGTGCTCTTTTTGCGACTATCGGGATTATGCGCCGATCGGATGGCGCTCGCGAGGCGACGGCGGGGCGTCAGTCCTTCTCGTCCGGCTCGCCGATATGATGCTGGGCGTAGAGCTCCAGCCCGAGCTTCGCCACCAGGTCGAGCTGAGTCTCGAGGAAGTCGATGTGCTCCTCCTCGTCGTGCATCAGCTTCTCGAACAGATCGCGCGTGACGTAGTCCTTGGCCTCGTGGCAGTAGGTGGCGGCCTCCTGGTAAAGGCTGCGGGCCGACATTTCGGCCGCCAGATCGCAGTCGAGCACCTCCTTGACGGTCTGCCCGATGCGCAGGGGATCGAGCACCTGCATGTTGGGAAAGCCGTCCAGGAAGATGATGCGGGCGACGAGCTTGTCGGCGTGCTCCATCTCCTCGATCGATTCCTTGCGCCATTTCTTGGCGAGCGTCTGGTAGCCCCAGTTCTCCAGCAGGCGGTAGTGGAGCCAATACTGGTTGACGGCGGTCAGCTCGTGCCGCAGCGACTTGTTGAGATATTCGATGACCCTGGCGTCGCCGCGCATCGGAGCTCTCCGTGGATGGCAGTCCTGGTCCAAGCCTAGCGGGGAATCGCCGCCGCGCAAGCGGGTGCCGGCCGTGGCGCGAGGAAGGGCGAAACGCTCAGGAGCTCTCGCCGCCGGTGCAGCCGCCCGCTTCCGAGCAGCCGCCGAGTGCCTCGTCCATGATGCGCCGAATGGTCACCATGCAGCGGCCGCATTGCGGGCTGCAGCCGAGACAGCCGTAGACCTTGGCAGCCGAGCGCGGCGCCGCATCCGCCACGGCGGAGCGGACCTGGGTATCGGACAGGACGTTGCAGGAGCAGACGATCATCGGAGGGAGATGCAGAACCTCGTTACGGCGTTTCGATTATGCGAACGGCGCGCGGTTTGCAAAAGGGAAAACATCACTTTGCAGGTATTCCAATCTGAGCTCCGGACGTGCGGCCGGAACCCATGCCGCCGCGGCGATTGGCGCCCCCGCGGACGCCCGATCGGAGCCTCGCTCCGCCCGGACGTTTGGGGCATGATCGCGCTCCCCGCGCTTCCCGCGCCCCTTGCAGTCCGGCGGCTGTTCGTCATCATCCCCGCGACCGGATCCCGAAAGGCCCCCGAATGACCGCGACTGCCATCGACTCCGCCGTTTTCCGCGACATCTTCTCGACCGAAACGATGCGGCGGGTCTTCTCCGACGAGAACCGGATCCAGAAATACCTGGATTTCGAGGCCGCGCTGGCGCGGGCGCAGGCGCGCCTCGGAATCATCCCGCAGAACGCCTGCGAGGAAATCCTCAAGCATTGCGATGTGGCCCAGTTCGACCTCGCCAAGATCAAGACCCAGACCGAGCGGATCGGCTATCCGGTGCTGCCGGTGGTGCAGCAGCTCGTGGCGCTGTGCCGTGACGGGCTCGGCGAATGGTGCCACTGGGGCGCGACCACGCAGGACATCACCGACAGCGCCACCATCATGCAGATCCGCGAGGCGCTGGCGCTGATCGAGGCCGATCTCGACGGCATCTGCGACGCCCTCGCCGCCCTCGCGAAGAAATACCGCGACACGCCGATGGCGGGGCGCAGCAACCTGCAGCAGGCGGTGCCGATCACCTTCGGCTACAAGATGGCGACCATGCTCGCCGCCTTCGAGCGACAGATGCAGCGCCTGGCCGAGCTGCGCGCGCGCGTCCTGGTGTTCGAGTTCGGCGGCGCCGCCGGCACGCTGTCCTCGCTCGGCAAGGACGGCCTCAAGGTGCAGGTCGAGCTCGCCAAGGAGCTTGGGCTCGCTCAGCCGGAGATCGCCTGGCACACGGTGCGCGACCGCATCGCCGAGACCGGCTGCTTTCTCGGCCTCCTCACCGGGCTGTGCGGAAAGATCGCGCTCGACGTCAAGCTGATGATGCAGACCGAGGTCGAGGAGGTGTTCGAGCCATTCCACGAGGGGCGCGGGTCATCGAGCACCATGCCGCAGAAGCGCAACCCGATCTCCTCGGTCTACATCACGGCGCTGACCTCGGTGGTGCGCCAGCACGTGGCGGCGCTGCTCGACGCGATGGTCGAGGATCACGAGCGCGCCACGGGGCCGTGGGAGATCGAGTGGATCGTGCTGCCGGAGATCTTCTCGCTCTCGGCCGGCGCACTGGCGCAGACGCGCTTTCTGCTGACCGGCCTGCAGGTCGACGAGAAACGCATGCGTCAGAACCTCGACATCACGCGCGGCCTGATCGTCTCGGAAGCCGTCATGATGGGATTAGGTCCGCATCTCGGACGGCAATACGCGCACGATCTGGTGTACGACATCTGCCGCAAGGTGATCGCGACCGGCCGTCCGCTGCTCGACCTCCTGGCCGAGGACAAGGAGATCGCGAAACACATGACCCGCGAAGACCTCGCCAAGTTGGTCGATCCCGCCAATTATCTCGGGCAGGCGGGCGAAATGGTCGACCGGGTGCTGGCGCTGCGAAACAAGTGACGGGAAGGACCAAGCCGATGTCATTGCGAGCGAAGCGAAACAAACTCCCTTCCCTTGCGCCGAGCCTCTGGCCGAGATTGCTTTGTCGCGCCGGCGCGCTCATCGCAATGACGCTGGCGGTGAGTCCGGCCTTCGCCGACGATGCGATCAAGCTCGCGGTCGGGGCGCGCGGCCATTGGGAAACCGCCGCCGCCGAGCTCGGGCAGAAGGCGGGCTTCTTCAAGCGGCGCGGCGTTGCGCTCGAGATCCTCTACACCCAGGGCAGCGGCGAGACCCAGCAGGCGGTCATCTCCGGCAGCGTCGGCATCGGGGTCGGGCTCGGCACCACCTCGGTGATGGCGGCCTTCCAGAAGGGCGCGCCGCTCACGGTGATCGGCAACGCATCGACCGGATCGAGCGAGTTCTGGTACGTGCGGGCGGATTCGCCGGTGCACAGCATGAAGGACGCGACAGGCAAGACCATCGCCTATTCGACGGCCGGCTCGTCCGGCAACATGGAGGTGCTCGCATTCGTGAAGGAATACGGGATCGACGCCCGGCCGGTCGCAACCGGCGACACGGCCGCGACCTTCACCCAGGTGATGTCGGGCCAGATCGACATCGGCTGGTCGTCGCCTCCGTTCGGCATCGCGGCCGCGCAGGACGGCAAGATCCGCATCATCGGCTACGGCAATGACCTGCCGCACTTCCGGGATCAGACTATCCGGCTGATCGTCGCGAATGGACCCTGGCTGGCATCACATCGCGACCTCGCCGCACGGTTCATTCAGGCCTATCGCGACACGCTCGCCTGGATGTACGGCGACCCGGCGGGGCTTGCCGCCTATGCGGAGTTCTCGGGCGCGTCGGCTGCGATCGCCCGGCAGGTGCGCGACCGGTTCTATCCCGAAGACGGCATGCGGGTGGATCGCATCTCGGGCCTCGATGCCGTGATGGCCGACGGCGTCGCGGCCCGCTATCTGGCCGCGCCGCTCAGCAAGCAGGAGCTCGATCGGCTCTTTCAGGTGCCCGCGCCGGTGAAGTGACATCGCGCCGTTTTTGCGACGGCACACGCATGTCCGCTTGACCTGACGGGCCTCACGCACTCTTGCGCTTCGCCGTCTCGCTCTCGGTCGCGCAGAAGGCATCGAGCTGCCCGACCGTGTCGTCGGGCTTGCGCGGCTGCGCCTGCACGTCGGCGATGTGCTGATAGAGCCGCGCGATCGCCTCGTAGGCGTTGTGGCCGCCCGCGATGCCGTCGAGGAACGCGCCGATCTCTTCCATCTCGGCGACCCAGCGATAGGCCTTCGGCGGCATTTTCGGCATCTGCCGGCCGAGCCAGGCGAGCAGCGACGACTGGCTCTCGGCGAGCTCCTTGTGCAGCTCGGCGGCGCAGCCCGCGCGGGTCGCGCCGAGCATCATCATGGCGCTCACCGCCGTGAATCCCTTGGTGATGCCGGCGTAGGACATCTTGAGCGCCGAGGCGGCGCCGACCGGACCGTCGAGCAGGCGCACGTCGAGTCCGTAGGCGCCGAGGCGGAGCACGTCGCGGGCGCGTGCGCCGGAGACGTAGAGCCGCGCGCCCGGGGTGGTCGGCGTGGGCGGCGCGCCGATGATGCCACCGTCCACATAGGCTGCGCCGCTGCCGTCGAGAATGGCGCCGATCTCCTCGGCGGTGGTCGGCGCCACCGCATTGCAGTCGACGTAGATCGGCTTCTTGGCGGCGCGGATGATTGCGGGCTTGAGCCGCACGGCGAGGCCCGCCGCGTCCTTGGGCGGGACGACCGAGAGGATGATGTCGGCCGCGACGATCTCGTCATCGCTTGCCGCGGCGACGAGCCCGGCGCGTTCGGCGCGCGCCGCGCTCGCAGGGCTGCGGCCTGCGAGCGAGGTGATGACGCGCGCGCCCCGCTCGCGCAGCCGCTGGCCGATGGCGGCGCCCATTTCGCCCGGCGCAATGACGGCAATCAGGTCGGACATGCGTTCGCTCCTCGAAGGCTGAATAGCCGCACTGTCGCAAAACGCGCGGCACGGCGCCACCCGGTGTAGCCCATGCGAGGCGTCGATGCATCGGTGTCGTCGGGCGCGACGTTCGCGGCTCGTTCGGCCGCTCAGGGGAAAAGTTCGATGTTGAAAACGTGAGCGAGCTGGCGGTCGCCGTCTTTGGTCTTGTATTTCACACGGTATGTCAGCTTCGTGTGGGTCGTTGCCGTCACGGCTCCCGCTGTCGCGGTGAGAATGCCACCCGGAACCTTCGCGGGACAATTGAAGCGGCGAGGGAGGACCATATCGTCCTTGATGCTGAGCGTGAGCTCGGGCGGGCCTTCGAGGATCTCGACTTCGGGGGTCGCGGTCAGGATCGACTTGCAATGAGAGACGTAAAACACCGGACCTATCACGACGCTTTCGCCGCTTTTCAAGGCGATAGTCTCTTGCGCCAGCGCGCCGGCGTCGAACCACAACAAGAGCGAGACCAGCGTGACCAGGCAGGTCGCAGCGATCCGACGCGCAACGACGACCCTCGGTGAGGAAGAACGGGCAAGCTTGACAGCTACACCGTCGTCGTTCGGTCGCATGCGACCGCCTACGGTATGAGTGATAGATTGAAAACGTGGCTGAACTTTCGATCCCCGTCTCTGGTCTTATACGTGATGCGGACCGTCAACCTGGTGTAGCTCTGATCCTCGATGTCTTTTGCGGTCACCGTCAACATGCCGCCAGGCACCCGGTTTCCGCATTGCTGATATCGAGGGAGCACCATCTCTTGCTTGATGGAAACCGACACGCCCGGCGGGCCGTCAAGGATCTCGACCTCGGGCGGGCTCTTGAGTACCGATTTGCAATGCGACACCCAATAAACCGAGCCGATCTCGAGAGTCTCACCGCTCTTCAGCGCCAATGTCGGCGAACCGACAAGTGTTTGGGCGCGCAAGGCCGAAGTAAATCCGAAGAACACGAGACCGAAGCAAAGGACGGCCATCGATGTTGCGAATCTGGCGTGCATGATCATCCCCCCAGAAATATTCTGGCCTACTAACCTAAGCGTGTACTGGTTCCGAGGCAAGGCGCTCGCCGCGTGAGTCGGGCAAGCGCTGCGTTGCTGCGCGGCAGGCGCCGGAGTAGCTTTTCGGCTCAATGCCGGAGGATTGCATGAGAGGATTTGGGCTCGCGCTCTTACTCGCGCTGCTTGCGATCCACTCAGCAGCGGCGCAGGAGCGTCCCGAGCTCTCGTCCGTGCGGCTCGCGGTCGGTGGCCGCAGCGGGCTGTTTTATCTTCCGCTCACCGTGACCGAGCGGCTCGGCTACTTCAAGCAGGCGGGCCTCGATGTCGAGATCGCCGACGTGCAGGCGGGGGTGCGCGCCCTGCAGGCGGTGGTGGGCGGCAGCGCGGACGTGGCGACCGGCACCTTCGATCACACCATCCAGATGCAGGCCAAGCATCAGCCGGTGGTCGCGGTCGTCCAGTTCGGCCGCGTGCCGGGCCTGGTGCTCGGCGTGATCGCCGCGAAGGCGGGCTTCTATCGAGGCCCGCAGGACCTCAAGGGCAAGAGCATCGGCGTGACGGCGCCCGGATCGAGCACGCATTTCATGGCGGCCTATCTGATGGTGCGGAATGGTCTCAAGCCGGATGATGCGTCGTTCATCGGCGTCGGCGTGACATCGACCGCGGTGGCGGCGGCGCGGCGCGGCGAGATCGACGCCATCGTGACTTCCGATCCCATGGTCAGCATCATGGAGAGCGAGAATCTCATCAAGGTGGTGGCCGACACGCGCACCGCCGAGGGAGCGCGCGCCGTCTATGGCGGGCCATATCCGGCGGGCGCGCTCTATGCGACGCCGGCGTTCATCGAGAAGAATCCGAACACCGTGCAGGCGCTGGTCACTGCCTTCGTGCGCAGCCTCAAATGGATCGAGGCCCACTCGGCCGAGGACGTCGCTCGCCTGATGCCCGAGGACTACGCGCTCGGCAATCCGGCCATCTATGTGCGCGCCATCGCGGCGAGCAAGCCGATGTACTCGCCCGACGGCCGTTTCTCACGCGAGGGAGCGGAGACCGCGCTCGCGGTGCTCAAGACTTTCGATCCGACCGTGAAGACGGCGGCGATCGATCTCGGCAAGACCTACACCGAGGCGTTCGTGGACAAGGCGAATGCCGGCCCCTGATGCGCCTGTCGGGACGAGCGGCGAAATCGCCGCCGGTCACTCGGCGGCTTGCGCCGGCGATGCCTTCTTGCGCGCCCAGTAGTCCGGATCCGCCTTCGAGCGCGTGAGCGCCTCGGTGCTCTCGAAGCCGGGCGCCATCGAGGCATCCGTCCCGGCCAGCACTTGATGGTGCTCGATGTCGAGTGTGCGCAGCCAGCGCTGCTGGCCCATGGTGAGCGCGACGAAATA
>Ga0075426_10003760_pt1 | contig 10837 bp, 9 predicted proteins | sample SoiMethybrSBSTD5_FD_75304 | JGI IMG/M metagenome (GOLD analysis project Ga0075426, IMG submission 75304) | Bulk soil microbial communities from a Populus tree surrounding site in Tennessee, USA - Soil MetaG P. TD hybrid SBSTD5 | ecosystem: Environmental > Terrestrial > Soil > Tree plantation...
TCTTCATTTCTGGCTGGCGTACCAGGCGGCGATGGCCTGGATCTCCTCGTCGGTGAACCCCTTCGCGATGCGGTCCATGACGGTCCCGGCGCGCTGGCCTGAGCGGAAGTCCTGCATCGCCTTCACGATGGCCGCCCGATCCATTCCCGTGAGCCGCGGCACCGGCGAGGAGACGCGCGCAGAGGAGGGATGACAGCCCGAGCACGATGCGGCGCCGGCCGGCGGCTCGGCGAACGCCGCCGCGGCCGCCGCGATCGAGGCGATCCCGATCGCAGCGGCCAGGGCGCGACGCATCGACCTACACCAGCGTGATGTCGTGGTTCTTGAGCGGGTACGTGCGGATGCGCTTGCCCGTCGCGGCGAAGTACGCGTTGAGCACCGCCGGCGCGGCCACACAGATGGTGGGCTCGCCGACGCCGCCCCAGAACCCGCCCGACGGCATGATGATCGATTCCACCTTCGGCATCTGAGCAATCCGCATCGAGTTGTAGTTGTTGAAGTTGGTCTGCTCGATGTGGCCATCCTTCACCGTGCACTCCTGCATGAACACGCCGGAGAGGCCGTAGACGAACGAGCCGGCGACCTGACGCTCGATCTGCGCCGGATTGACGGCGTAGCCGCAGTCGGTCGCCGCGACGATGCGGTTGATCTTGACCTTTTTGCCGCCATCGGTGACGGAGATCTCGGCGCACGCCGCGACGTAACTGTTGAACGACATCATCTGCGCCAGCCCGCGATAGACGCCCTTGGGCGCCGGCTTGCCCCAGCCCGCACGGTCGGCGACCGCGTTGAGCACGGCGAGATGTTTCGGGTGCTTCGTCATCAGCTTGCGCCGGAACTCCAGCGGATCCTGGCCGACGGCGTTGGCCATCTCGTCCATGAAGCACTCGACGAAGATCGCGTTCTGGTTAATGTTGACGCCGCGCCAGAAGCCCGGCGGGACGTGCGTGTTGCGCATCGCATGGTCGATCAGCAAGTTGGGCACGCTGTAGCCGAACGCGAAGTCGCCGCTCGGATTCAGGCCCTGGAACGTGGCCGGGTCCTTACCGTCCTGCAACGCCTCCGGTCGCACGGCGCTGAGAATCGACTGGCCGGAGAGCCGCATGTGCAGCGCGGTGAGGTTGTTGCTCGAATCGAATGCGCCGACGAGCTTGCACTGCATGACGGGGTGATATCGGCCGTGCAGCATGTCCTCTTCGCGCGTCCAGAGCAGCTTCACCGGCGTGCCCGGCATCTGCTTGGCGATCAGGACGGCCTGCGTGACGTAATCGTGAAACGCGCCGCGACGACCGAATCCGCCGCCGCAGTTGATCTTGTAGACCTCGCACTTGTCCGCCGACAGCCCCGACGCGGCCAGCGTCGCGGCGAACGCCGCCTCGCCGTTCTGCGTCGGCACCCAGACCTCACAGCGGTCCGGGGTGTACTTCGCCGTGGCGTTCATCGGCTCCATCGGCGCGTGGTTCTGGAACGGATAGGCGTAGACGGCTTCGACCTTCTTCGCCGCCGACGCGATGGCGGCCTTGACGTCGCCGTTGCGGTTGCCGACGAACGCCTGGTCGGCGTCGAGGCCTTGCCGCAGCATCTCGGCGATCGTGTCGCTCGAGACCTTTGCGTTCTCGCCCTCGTCCCAGACGATCGGCAGCTGGTCGAGCGCGGTCTTGGCCTGCCACCAGGTCTCGGCGACGACGGCCACCGCAGAGTCGCCCACCGGAACGACTTGCTTCACGCCAGGCATGGACTGAATCTTGGCGGCCTCGTAGCTCTTCACCTTGCCGCCGAAGACGGGACAGTCTTTGATCGCCGCGTTCAGCATTCCGGGCAATTTCAGATCCGCGGCAAACACGTGGGCGCCGTTGAGCTTGTCCATCGTGTCCAGGCGCTTCACGGACTTGCCGATGAGCTTCCACTCTTTCGGATCCTTCAGCGCGGGCTTCTCGGGCGGCGTGAGCTTGGCCGCCGCCTCCGCGACCTTGCCGTAGGTGACCGTGCGACCCGAGGGCTTGTGAGTGATCACGCTGTTGGCGGCGCTGCACTCGCCGACGGGGACGTTCCACTGATTCGCGGCGGCCTGAACCAGCATCATGCGCGCGGCGGCGCCGCCCTCGCGGACGTACTGATGCGAATCGCGGATGCCGCGGCTGCCGCCCGTCGAGAAGTCGCCCCACACGCGCTTGCGCTTCACGCTCTGGCCCGGCGTCGGATACTCGGTCTTCACCTTCGACCAGTCGCACTCGAGCTCCTCGGCGACCATCTGCGCGAGGCCGGTGAGTGTGCCCTGCCCCATTTCCGTGCGCGCGACGCGGATGACGACCGTGTCGTCGGGACGGATGACGACCCAGGCGTTGACTTCCGGCGAGCCGTCCTGGGCGCGAACGACCGACGGGCCGAACGGAATCTTCAGTCCCAGCGCCAGGCCGGCGCCGACCGCGGTGCTGCCGATGACGAAGGAGCGGCGGTTGAGCTTGGTGGTGATCATGGCGCCCCCCTATGCCTTCGCCGCGGCGTGAATGGCTTCGCGCACCTGCTGGAAGGTTCCGCATCGACAGATGTTGGTGATCTTGGCGTCGATGTCGGCATCTGTCGGTTTCGGCTTCTCGCGCAGCAGCGCCGCGACCGCCATGATGATTCCGGACTGGCAATAGCCGCACTGCGGGACCTGATTGTCCAGCCAGGCCTTTTGCACCTTGTGGAGGGTCGAGCCGTTGGCCAGACCCTCGATCGTGGTGATCTTCTTGCCTTCGGCCGCCGACACCGGCATCACACAGGAGCGGATCGCCGCCCCGTCGAGGTGGACGGTGCAGGCACCGCACTGCGCGATGCCGCAGCCATACTTGGTTCCCGTGAGACCTGCCTGCTCGCGGATTGCCCACAACAGGGGCGTGCTCGGATCGACGTTGAGGTCGAGGGTTTTCCCGTTGATCGTCAGTCGCGCCATCGGCGTCCCTCCAGGGGGTTGCGGGGTGCTCGAACTATCCACTTGAAAGGCTGCGAAGGCAAGTACCCGACAGCAAGGTTATGCTCTACGCCCGACCATGACCCATGCGATCGACCTCCTCATCCGGTATGGCTACGTCGTCGTCTTCGGCGTCGTGCTGGCCGAACAAATCGGGCTGCCGGTCCCGTCGCAGCTCCTGCTCGTCGGCGCCGGCGGGTTGGCCGGCAACGGTCGTCTGAATCCCTTCCTCGTGCTCGTGGCGGGCGCGTTCGCTTCGCTCATCGGCGACAGCGTCTGGTACGGCATCGGTCGTGCCGGGGGCCCCCGAGTCCTCAGATGGATCTGCCGCATCTCGCTCGAGCCCGACTCGTGTGTGCGCCGCACGCACGGCTTGTTCGGGACGTGTGGCGCGTGGTATCTGGTGTTCGCCAAATTCGTGCCGGGTATCAGCACGGTCGCGCCCCCACTCGCGGGTATCACGGGCATGTCGCTCTACGCGTTCCTCGGCATCAGCACGATCGCGGGCCTGGTGTGGGCAGGCGTGTTCATCGCGCTCGGCTGGGTGTTCAGCTCGCAGCTGGAGGTGGTGGGCCGGTCCCTCGAAGGCCTCGGCAGCTGGGCCTTCGCCGTGGTGGCGGGCGCGATCGTCGCCTACGTCGCGTACAAGTACATCATGCGCCAGCTGTTCCTCCGAAAGCTGCGGATCGCGCGGATCACGCCTGCGGAGCTCAAGTCGATGCTCGACGCCGGCGGCGACGTGATGGTGGTCGACGTCCGCGATCGCCTCGACTTCCAGACCGAGCCTTCGATCATTCCCGGCGCGCTGCACCTCAGCACCGACGAGCTCGAAGCTCGACACCTCGAGATCCCGCGCGAGCGCGACATCATCCTGTACTGCACGTGACCCAACGAGGCGTCGAGCGCCCGTGTGGCGCTGCTGCTGAAACGGCGCGGAATCGAACGCGTGCGACCGCTCGCCGGCGGCTTCCGGGCGTGGCAGGACCTCGGATATCCGGTGAAGAACCTCGCACCGGTCGCGGGCGGAGGTCAGGAGTGAGCGAGCCGATCATCTTCGTCGTCGACCCCGACGCCGAGGCGCTCGCGGGCGTCGAGACGGCGCTGCAGCGGCGCTTCGGCGCCGACTATCGAATCGAGACGGACACCAATCCGAGCTCGGCCGTCGGCCGTCTCGAGCAGGCGTGCGCGCGCGGCGAGAGCATCGCGCTCGTCATCGCGGCGGTGTCGACGACCGACACGACCGCGCTCGACTGGCTGGCGCGCGTGCACGAGCTCTGCCCGTGGGCCTCGCGCTGCGCGTTGCTCAGCTGGGGCGACCCACAGGCGTACCCGGTGGTGCGCCAGGCGATCGCGCTGGGCCGGTTCGACACCTGGCTCGTCAAGCCGCTGGGCGATCCCGAGGAGCGTCTCTACCCGCTTGTAGCCGAGATCCTCGGCCTCTGGGTGCGGACCACGCGGCCGAGCATCCCGGTCGTGACGATCGTCGGTGAGCAGTGGGCGCGTCGCAGCCACGAGCTGCGCGATCTCTTCGAGCGCGCCTCGCTTCCCTACGCGTTCTGCGCGCACGACGGCGACGAGGGACGGCGGCGGCTCGAGGAGACCGGCCACGCCGGCGGGCTGCCGGCGGTGATCTTCGGCGGCCAGTGCCTCGCGGATCCCACGAACGCAGAGATCGCGCGCCTGCTGGGCGTCAACGCGCACCAGGTCAGCGGCGTCTACGATCTCGTGGTGATCGGCGCCGGCCCCGCGGGTCTCTCGACGGCCGTCTACGCGGCGTCCGACGGACTCCGCACGCTCGTCATCGAACGGTTCGTGACGGGCGGCCAGGCCGGCACGAGCTCGATGATCCGTAACTATCTCGGCTTCCCACGCGGCATCAGCGGGGCCGACCTCGCCCATCGCGCGCATGAGCAGGCGTTCGCGCTCGGCGCCGAATTTCTGCTGGCGAGCCACGTGATCTCGCTGAGCAGCAAGGAATCCGAGCACGTTCTCACGCTCGAGGACGGCACGCAGGTGACCACGCGCGCGGTCGTCGTGGCCACCGGCGTCTCGTACAACCGCCTCGCGGTCGATGGCATCGACCGCCTCATCGGCAAGGGCGTGTTCTACGGCACCGCGACGGCGGAGGCGCCGGCCCACATGGGCCGAGACGTGTTCGTCGTGGGCGGCGCCAACTCGGCCGGTCAAGCCATCGTCCATCTGGCGCGCTACGCGTCGACGGTGACGGTCCTGGTGCGTGGCGATGGTCTGACGATGTCCGATTATCTCGTCAAGCAGCTCGAGCGGGCCGGAAACGTGCGGATTCGGCTGAACACGCAGATCATCGGGGTGGAGGGCCACCAGCGGCTCGAAGGACTACGGATTCGCGATACCGCGCGCGGGATTACGGAACGGCTCGCCGGCACCGCCCTGTTCGTGCTCATCGGCGCGGGCCCGCACACGTCGTGGCTGCAAGACTCGCTGCAACTGGACGAGTCGGGCCAGATCCTCACCGGAGAGAGCGTCGTGCTGGGCATCGAGGGCGCGCCGTTCGAGTGGCTCGAGGAGCGGCCGCCGTACCCGCTCGAAACGAGCGTGCCGGGGGTGTTCGCGGTTGGCGACGTCCGCCACCGGTCGCCGCGCAACGTCGCGGCCGCGGTCGCCGATGGCAACCTCGCCGTCCGTTCGGTGTACGAATATCTCCACAAACTCGGCTAAACTGCGGCGGGTTCGACACCACCCCAAGGAGCTGCCATGCGCGTGACCGCCGCCGTTCTGCACGCCGTCAACAAGCCGTACTCCGTCGAGACCGTCGAGCTGGACCCGCCCAAGCGGGGTGAGGTCCTGATCAAGGTCGGCGCGGCCGGTGTCTGCCGCAGCGACCTGCATTTCCAGAAGGGTGAGGCGACCATCGCGATTCCCGCGGTGATGGGCCATGAGGGCGCGGGCACGGTCGAGCGTGTGGGCGAAGGCGTGAGCATGGTGAAGCCCGGCGACCGCGTCATCCTGAGCTTCGTGCCCAACTGCGGGCACTGCCACTCGTGCGAGAGCGGCCGTCCGCACCTCTGCGACGAGTACGCGCGCACCACGGGCCGGCTCTTCGACAACACGTCGCGCCTGCACACGCTCGCCGGGCAGGACTGCGCGCACATGGGCAAAGTCGCGTGCTTCGCCGAGTACACCGTCGTGCCCGAGGCAGGCTGCGTCCCGGCGCCGGCCGCACTCGACTTTCCGCAGCTGGCGCTCATCGGCTGCAGCGTCACCACCGGCGTCGGCGCCGCGGTATTCAACGCGCGCGTGCAGCCGGGCGACAGCGTGGTCGTGATCGGCTGCGGCGGCGTCGGCCTCAACGTGGTACAGGGCGCGCGTCTGGCCGGCGCCACCACCATCGTGGCCGTCGACGTGAAGGACGCGGCGTTGACGTTTGCGACGAAGTTCGGCGCCACGCACACCGTCAACGCACGGACGGACAACGCGGTGGCACGCGTGCAGGCGCTCACGGGCGGCGGCGCGCACTTCGCGTTCGAGGCGTACGGCAGCGGCGCGACCACGCGGATGGCCGTCGACATGCTGCGCAAGCGCGGCACGGCCGTCATCGTCGGCATCGCCCCCATCGGCGACACGGCGCCCATCGAGCCCGTGGTGCTGACGCGCGGCGAGAAAACGATCACGGGCAGCTACTACGGCTCCGCGCATCCGCGGCAGGACATGCCGCGCATCGCCGACTGGGCCGAGCGCGGCCTGATCGACGTCGCAGGCCTCGTGACGCGGCGCTATTCGTTGGCCGACATCAATCGCGCCTACGCCGATCTCGAGACCGACGCCGTCGGCCGTGGTGTGATCGTCTTCTAGTCGTCCGCTGCCGTGGACGACGCCGCCCGCGCCGTGCTGGCGCAGGTCGATCGCCAGGAGCTGATCGACCTCGCCAGCGCGCTGATCCGCATTCCGAGCTTCAAGACCGAAGAGACGCCCGTCGCGCGATTTCTCGACGGGTTCTTCCGCGAGCGCGGCTACGACGTAAATCTTCAAGCGATCGAGCCGGGGCGGTTGCAGACGATCGCCACGCTCCGCGGCACGGGCGGCGGGGTCAGCCTCATGCTCAACGGCCACACCGACATCAATGCGCTGACGCGTCGCTGGACGCGCGATCCGTGGACGCCGACGCTCGAAGGCGATCGTCTATACGGGCACGGCGTGCAGAACATGAAAGGCGGGCTCGCCAGCATCATCATGGCTGCGGAGGCGATTCGTCGCTCGGGCGTGAGGTTGGCCGGCGATCTCGTCGTCGCGTGCGTGGCCGGCGAGACGCAGGGCGGCGAGGGCACGCACTTCCTGATGCAGAGCGGGTTGCGCACCGACGCCGCCGTGGTGGCCGAGCCGTTCGGTGCCGACAATCTCGTGACCGTGCACTCGGGCATCGTCCACATGGCCATCCACACCCACGGTGTGAGCGGCCACATCGGCCGACTCGAAGGCACGGTGAACGCCATCCACAAAATGCTGGCCGTCGTGGGCGCGCTGCAGAACGTCAAGTTCCGCCACACGCCGCGTCCCGACCTGCCCGCGTTTCCGCGGCTCAACGTGGGTGGCATCCTCGGCGGCCGCGGCCGTGACTACGTGCTCGTGGAGCCGCCGTACGTGCCCGACGTCTGCACGATCATCGTCGACGTCCATTTCCTGCCGGGCATGACCGTCGAGGGCATCGTCGCCGACATTCGCGGCGCGCTCGACGCGCTCACCGCCGCAGATCGAGAGCTGCGCTACGAAATCGAGATCCCGCCGCCCGCGTATTTCAAGGGGCGCCGACGACTCGTCATGGAGCCGTTCGACATGCCGGTCGACGCGCCGATCGTTCAGGCGGTGGCGCGGAGCTATCGCGCCGTGACCGGCGCCGAGCCGCACGCGATCGGCACCGTGCTGCCGCACTCGTACAGCGCGGACGACACCTGCCATCTGTGGAAGGCCGGCATCCCGTGCCTGCTCTATGGCCCGGGCACGATCCGCGGCAGCGCCCAAGAGGACGACGCGTGCGTCCTCGTGAGCGAGATGGAAAAAGTCACCCGCGTGCTCGCCGTGACGGCGCTCGACGTGTGTCGCCGACCACCGTCGGAGCTGGCGTTGCGCTAAGCGTCCTGTCGCCGGCGCGCGGCGAGCCATTCCGCGGCGGGCGGCACGTTCGGATCGCGCGGACGCAGATTGTAGTACGCCACCAGCGGAAAGTACGCGTCGGCCAGGTGGCGCAGCTCGGCGACGGGCGTCGGATGCAGATCGACGCGAAGATCCACCATCGCGTACGGCTCGCGGTCCACGACGAACAGCCCGCTGGACGTCTCGCCGTCGGGCTGACCGCCGGCGGCCTTTCCCGCTTCGAGCGATCGGAGCAGCCGCTCCCACAACGGAAGGTCGCCTCCCTTCTGAAACGCGGCGAACATCGCGTCGGCGACCTGCGGCCCGACGACCGCGTTGGTCGCGACGACGACGTTGCGGTCGATGCGATGGCCGGCCCACGGTCGGTTGCCGGAGCCGGTGCGGGCGGCGGCAAGCCCGGTCGCGTCGAGACACCCGAGCTGGCGCCGCTCGACGAATTGATCGCTGGCCGCGATCTCGTCCAGCACGCGCGGCGCGGAGTAGCCGGCGCGCAGGAGATTGAGACCGAGATGACCGAGGCGCGGGTTGGTGCTCGCCTGGGTGACGATGGCGCCGACCCCTGGCGCCACGTGAATGCACCGCGAGCCGACGGCCATCTCGTTGGTCGAAATCGCGATGCCGAACATGCCGGTGCGCTCGCAGCGGCCGATCAGCGAGAACGTCGTGAACTCGATTCCGATCATCGCGGCATCTCCTCGGCTGGGTTGGACGTAGTATCGTGGCGGGCACCATGACGAACACCGCAGACGTCCTGATCGTCGGCGCCGGCATCATGGGCGCCAGCACCGCATACCATCTCGCGCGCCTCGGCGTGCGGCGCGTCGTCGTGCTGGAGCGCGACACCGTGTGCTCCGGCTCGACGGCGCTCGCCAGCGGCGGCATCCGCCATCAGTACGCCAATCGGCTGGGCGTCGAGCTGACGACGCACAGCATCGTGACGTACGAGCGGTTCGCCGAAGAGTTCGGCGTCGACCCGCACTTCCGCCAGCACGGCTACCTGATCCTCGTCGCCACGGACGAGGAGCTGGCCACGGCGCGGCGCAGCGTTGCGCTGCAGCGCAGTCTCGGCGTGACCGTGGAGCTGCTCGATCCCGCCGCTGTGCGAAAGCTGTGTCCGTACCTCAACACCGACGATCTGCTCGGCGCGACGTACACGCCCCGCGACGGCTATGCCGATCCGTACCTCTGCGCCACCGCCATCGCGGCGCGCGCGCGCGAGCTGGGCGTCGTGATCCGACAGCAGCACGAGGTCCGCGGCTTCGTCCGCGACGGCGACCACGTGCGGGGCGTGACCACCGCCGCGGGGACGTTCGAGGCCGATGCGGTCGTCATCGCCACCGGCGCGTGGTCGGGCGTCGTCGGAAGACTCGCCGGGGTCGAGATTCCGGTGCGTCCGCACCGACGACACAAGTTCATGACGGCGCCGTTTCCGACCGAGCACATTCCGGCCGCGACGCCCTTCGTCATCGATCCGCACCGCAATTTCTCGCTGCGCCGCGAGGGCGAGGGGCTGTTGCTGGGTCACGGTCGCCGGGACGAAGCAGAATCGTTCAGCACCGAGATCGATCGCACGCTGGAGCCCGGCGTCGTCGAGCGCTCGATCCATCGCGCGCCGGCGCTGGCCGACGCGCGGCTGATGCGCGCCTATGCCGGCCTGTATGAGATGACGCCGGACCAGACGGGCATCGTCAGCGCCGTGCCTGGCGTGACGGGACTCCACGTCATCGCGGGCTTCAGCGGTCACGGCTTCATGCACGGCCCGATCGCCGGCCAGCTGATGGCTGAGATGCTCGTGCACGGCCGCGCCGTCACGATGGACGCCTCCGCGCTCGATCTCGCGCGGTTCGCCCGGGGCGAGGCGCACGTCGAACCGCTGACCTTCGTGTGAGCTAGCCCCACAGCCGCGCCGCCGCCAGCGTCACCGCGCGCTCGTGCAGCGCCGGCGCTCCGAGTCGCGCCGACCACGCAGCGAACGCGGCGTGCGGTCCGGTCCACCGCAGGGCGTCGACGTCGACGCCGATCGGCACATCCACCCGTAGCGTGGCGAGCTCGCGAAACAGCAGCGCACGGTCGCGTTGCTCGGCAAGCATCGTGGCCAGGCGCAGCGCGCCACGCACGGACACGTCCCACTCCATGGCGAGCTTGGGAATGTGCTCGAGGTGCCGATAGCGCGCGAGCACCGTCGCCGCCGAGACGGCGCCCCAGCCCGCCAGGCCTGGGAAACCATCCGCGCTGTCGCCAACGAGCGCGAGCCAGTCGGGAATCGACGCGGGTGCGACGCCGAACTTCCGATGCACCGCTGGCTCGTTGCGCAGCTCCCGCGTGCGCCGGTCGAGCTGGACGACGCGGTCGCCGCGCACACACTGCGCCAGATCCTTGTCCGGCGTGCACACGACGACCTGCGTGACGCGCGCGTCGGCGGCGGCCATGGCCGCCGCCGCGGCCAGCGCATCGTCGGCCTCGAAGTCGACCATGGGCCAGACGACAACGCCGAACGCGCTCAACGCTTCCTCGAGCGGCTGAAATTGCCCGTACAGGAGCGGGTCCATCCCCTCGCCGGTCTTGTAGCCGGGCCAGAGCGCGTTGCGAAAGGATTCGATGACGTGATCAGTGGCCACACCCAGATGCGTGACGCCGCCTTCGAGCATGGCGAGCATCGAGCCGACGACACCACGGACCGCGCGCAGCGTCTCGGGCGTGCTGCGGTCGAACGCCGCCGCCGGCGACAGAAAATAGCGGAACAGCTCGTACGTTCCG
>Ga0075426_10003762_pt1 | contig 10836 bp, 10 predicted proteins | sample SoiMethybrSBSTD5_FD_75304 | JGI IMG/M metagenome (GOLD analysis project Ga0075426, IMG submission 75304) | Bulk soil microbial communities from a Populus tree surrounding site in Tennessee, USA - Soil MetaG P. TD hybrid SBSTD5 | ecosystem: Environmental > Terrestrial > Soil > Tree plantation...
GTGCCGGTCGGCAGGTTGAGGAGGCGGTAGAAGCCCTTCTCATCCGTGACCGAGGTGACCTGCAAACCGGTCTCCGTGTTGCTGGCCTCGACCGTGACCCCCGGCAGGGGAGCCTTGTCAGAGCCGTCTACCGTACCGGTGATGCGGCTCGTGGTCACGTCGGTCTGGGCGGCGAGCGGCGCCGCGAGGCCGCAGAGCACGAGCAGGCCGGCCAGCAGTCCTGCCCCCTTGCGACTCGTCTTCAGGACACGCTTCATAGATGCCCTCCTTTGGCGTGCGTAGGAAAGTTCCGGCGATTCTATGCGATGGACAAGCGACTCACGAAACGCGACTGTGAGGTCCGCGTGACGGCCCCATGGCGGGCGCGTCCTCCCCGGCCCTCACAGACCTCTGTGTTAAGCTCCAGCCCGCCTATGGTACCTGAAGCGCGGCCCCTGGTGAGCGTCATCATGGGAAGCAAGTCGGATTGGGAGACGCTCCGCCACGCCGACGAGATGCTCACGCGCTTCGCGGTCCCCCACGAGTGCCTCGTCGTCTCCGCCCACCGCACCCCCGACTGGATGGCGGAATTCGCCCGCGGCGCCGAGGCCCGGGGCGTCGAGGTGATCATCGCCGGCGCCGGCGGCGCCGCCCACCTGCCCGGCATGGTCGCCGCGCAAACACTGCTGCCGGTGCTCGGGGTCCCCGTCCAGAGCCAGGCCCTCCACGGCGTCGACTCGCTGCTGTCCATCGTCCAGATGCCCTCGGGAGTGCCGGTGGGGACGCTCGCCATCGGCAAGGCCGGCGCCGCCAACGCGGCGCTCCTCGCCATCCGCTTCCTCGCCCGCGGCCGCCCGGAGCTGCGCGAGAAGCTCGCCGCCTTCGCCGACGAGCAGACGCGGACAGTACGCGCCGAGACCCTGCCGTGAGCGGCGCGGTGTCTGAGACAATCCTGCCCGGCGCCACGGTCGGCGTGCTGGGCAGCGGTCAGCTCGGACGCATGTTCGCCATCGCGGCGCGCCGCATGGGCTACCGCGTGCACACCTTTTCCCCGGGCGACGACACGCCCACCGGGCAGGTGGCGGACCGCGAGATCCGCGGCGCCTACGACGACCTGGCCGCCGTGCGCAGCTTCGCCCAAGGCGTCGACGTGGTGACCTTCGAGTTCGAGAACGTCTCGTCGGCCGCCGCGGAGGCTGCCGCCGAGCACGCGCCGGTGCGGCCGGCCGGAGCGGTCCTCCACACGACGCAGAACCGCCTGCGGGAGAAAGGGTTCCTCGCCGGGTCCGGCTTCCCCGTGGCGCCGTTCGCAGCGGTCCGCTCTGCCACGGAGCTGGCCGCGGCTCTCACCCGCCTGGGCACGCCGGCGATCCTCAAGACGGCCGGCTGGGGCTACGACGGCAAGGGGCAGGTGAAGATCGCCGCGCCGGCGGACGCGGACGCCGCGTGGGCTTCCCTCGGTATTCGAGGGAGCGACGAGGCGGTGCTCGAGGCGTATGTGGACTTCGAGCGCGAGCTCTCGGTGGTGGCGGTCCGCGGCCTGGACGGGGCGTTCGCGCATTTCGGCGTGATCGCCAACGACCACAGCCGCCACATCCTGGACGTCGCGGTGGCTCCCGCACCGGTGCCGCTGGAGACGGTCCGTGAAGCGGTGGAGATCGCCCGCGGCGTCCTCGAAGGGCTGGAGGTCGTGGGCGTGCTCTGCGTCGAGCTGTTTCTCACCCGGGAGGGCCGGCTGCTGGTCAACGAGCTGGCGCCGCGCCCTCACAACTCCGGCCACCTGACGTTCGACGCCTGCGTCACCAGCCAGTTCGAGCAGCAGCTCCGCGCCATCTGCGGTCTGCCCCTCGGCGCCACCGAGATGCTCCGGCCGGCGGCGATGGCCAATCTGCTGGGCGACCTGTGGCAGGGCGGCGAGCCGGATTGGGTGGCCGCCTGCCGGTTCCCCGAGGTGAAGCTCCATCTCTATGGCAAGGCCACGCCGCGGCCGGGACGTAAGATGGGCCACCTGACCGCCCTCGCCGACAGCGCGGAGACGGCGCGGGAGAGAGTGCTGGCAGCGCGCGACGCGTTGACTGCGGGGAGGAGATGACCATGGCGGACGCGATGGAACCGACACAGCCCTGGATGATCTACGGCGCCTACGGCTACACCGGCGAGCTGGCGGCGCGCGAGGCGGCAGCGCGAGGCCTTCGCCCGGTGCTCGCCGGGCGCAACGCGACGGCAGTGACCGCCCTGGCGGCGGAGCTCGGCCTCGACAGCCGCGCCTTCTCGCTGGACGATCCGGCCGCCGCGACGCGGGGGATCGCCGGCATGGCGGCCGTTCTCCACTGCGCCGGCCCGTTCGTGCGCACCAGCAAGCCCATGGTCGAAGCCTGCCTGGCGGCGGGCGCCCATTACCTGGACATCACCGGCGAGATCGCGATCTTCGAATCGATTCTCGCCCGGCGCGGCGACGACGCTCGCCGCGCCGGCGTGGCTCTCCTTCCGGGAGTGGGCTTCGACGTCGTGCCCAGCGACTGCCTCGCCGCCCGCCTCGCCCGCGCCCTCCCCGACGCCACGGAGCTCGTCCTCGCCTTCACCTCTGACCGCGGCGGGATCAGCCGCGGCACCCTGAAGACCATGATCGAGAGCCTCCCAGGCGCCGGCGCGGTGCGCCGCGACGGCAAGATCGTTCCTGTGCCGGTGGCCTTCGACGCCCGCGAGATCGACTTCGGCGGCGCCCTGGGCAAGCGCTGGGCGATGACCATCCCGTGGGGGGACGTGTCCACCGCCTTCCACTCGACCGGCATCCCGAACATCCGCGTCTACACCGGGACACCGCTCGGGGCCATCCGCCGCGCCCGCCTCTTCTCTCCGCTCCTGCCGCTCGCAGGATGGAAGCCGGTGAAGCGCTTCCTGGAACGCCGCGTCGAGCGCCGGGAGCCCGGTCCCGGCCCCGAGGTGCGGGCCACCGCCCGCTCCTACCTCTGGGGCGAGGTGAAGAACGCCGCCGGCGCTGCCGTCACCTCGACGCTGGAGGCGCCGGAGGGCTACCAGCTCACCGCCTTCTCCTCCGTCGAGTGCGCGCGGCGCGCCGCCGCCGGGCTCGTGCCGCCCGGCGCCTGGACGCCGTCCAAGGCATTCGGCGCCGACTACGTCACCGAGCTGCCCGGCGTGGTCGCCGGTCCGCTCGTCCACGCCTGAGGAAGCACGCGGTGATCGACCTCTGGTACAAGGATGCCATCATCTACTCACTGGACGTCAAGACGTTCCAGGACGCGGACGGGGACGGCTGCGGGGACTTCCGCGGTCTCGGCGAGCGCCTCGACTACCTGTCGAGCCTCGGCGTGACGTGCCTCTGGCTGCTCCCTTTCTACCCGTCGCCCAACCGCGACGACGGCTACGACGTGATGGACTACTACGCCGTCGATCCGCGCCTGGGCACCCTGGGCGACTTCGTCGAATTCATGCACAAGGCCCGCGAGCGCGGCATCCGCGTGCTCATCGATCTGGTGGTGAACCACACCTCCGATCAGCACCCCTGGTTCCAGGCCGCCCGCCGCAGCAAGGACTCGCCCTACCGCGACTATTACATCTGGTCCGACACCCTGCCGGCGACGGCCCACGAAGGGATGGAATTTCCCGGTTATCAAGACGCCGTGTGGGAGTGGGACGAGGTGGCCCAGGCTTACTACTTCCACCGCTTCTACCGCTACCAGCCCGATCTCAACATCTCGAATCCGGCGGTGCGCGAGGAGATCTGCCGCGTCATGGGATTCTGGTTGGAGCTCGGGATCTCCGGCTTCCGTGTCGACTCCGCGCCGTTCCTCGTCGAGATGAAGGGCGCCGCCGCCAGGCCGGGCGAGGACCACTACGACTACCTCCGGGAGTTTCGGGACTTCCTCAACTGGCGCCGCGGCGACGCCATCCTCCTCGCCGAGGCCAACGTCTCGCGGGACAAGGTCTGCGAGTACTTCGGCGACGACGCCAAGGTCCAGATGCTCTTCTCGTTCCTCTTGAACCAGCACTTGTTCCTGGCGCTGGCACGCCAGGAGGCCGAGCCGCTGGTGCGCGGCATGCGCCTGGCGCCGGTGCCGCCGCCCACCGGCCAGTGGGCGAACTTTCTGCGCAACCACGACGAGCTCGACCTCGGCCGCCTCACTGACGAGGAGCGCCAGGAGGTCTTCCGCGCCTTCGCGCCCGACCCTGACATGCAGCTCTATGAGCGCGGGATCCGTCGCCGCCTGCCCCCGATGCTGGGCGGCGACCGCCGCCGCATCGAGATGGCCTACAGCCTCCTGTTCAGTCTGCCGGGCACCCCGGTGCTGCGCTATGGCGAGGAGATCGGCATGGGGGACGATCTCTCCCTGCCGGAGCGCGAAAGCGTGCGCACCGCCATGCAGTGGTCGAACGAGAAGAACGCCGGGTTCTCGACCGCCGACCCGGACCGCCTGGTGCACCGGGTCATCGTCGACGGGCCCTTCGGCGCAGCGGCGGGATCGACGTCGAGGACCAGCAGCGCGACTCCGGCTCGCTGCTGCACTGGATGGCGCGTTTGGTCCGCACCCGCAAGCAGTGCCCCGAGATCGGCTGGGGCGATTGGGAGATCCTGGACAGCGGCGACCCCGGCGTCTTTGCCCACCGCTGCTCCTGGCGCGGCGGCACGGTGATCGCCCTGCACAACCTGGCGGACCACGCCGCGGCCGTGCGCCTCGGCGGTGCCGGGAAGGGGCCGGAAAAGATCGTCGAGCTCATCGGGGATCAGCCCTACGAGCTGGTGGAGCTCGGCGCGGAAATCGACCTCGAGCCCTACGGCTACCGTTGGTTCCGCACCAGGCGCGCTTTCGGCGGTCGCGCGCACCTAGCTAGGTAAAGGGCCTCGACGCTCTCTGCATCGCTTTTCAACTTCGAACGGGCTCTGTCCAGTTTCGAACCTTGAGGCATCTCGATAGAGGTCTTCCGTCGGACCTTTATCAGCTTGAAGGAGGATTGGAGCAATGCAGAGAATGGAGAAGAAGTGGGTCAGGAGGCTTTTGGTCACGAACGGCCTCGTTCTGGTGCTGGTCGGCGCGCCGCTGATCTACGCGATCGCCGCCGAAGCTCCGGCTGGGTTCGACAACCTGACCAACGGCTTCGAGTCACAATCACAGATGGACCTGGACCGGGCGATATTCGAGGAGAGGGAGCAGATCGCCGACGGTCTGGGACCGCTCTACAACGCGCAGTCGTGCGCGGAGTGCCATCAGAACCCGGTCACCGGAGCGACCAGCCAGATCACCGAGCTGCGCAAGGGCCGCTTCGACGGCTTCACCTTCACCGACCCGCCCGGCGGCTCGCTGAACAACGACCGCGCGATCAACGCCGCGATCCAGGAGCGGGTCTCCGGCGCCGACAACGTCATCGCCCTCCGTTCTTCGCTCAACACCCTGGGTGACGGCTTCGTCGAGTCGCTGCCCGACAGCTTCTTCACCAACACCCAGGCGGGCCAGCCGTCCGGGATGAAGGGCCAGATCATCAACGTGCCGGTCAACGAGGGCCCCCCGGGCACCACGCGCATCGCCCGCTTCGGCTGGAAGAACCAGCACGCGAGCCTGCTCTCGTTCTCCGCGGACGCCTACCTGAACGAGATGGGCATCACCAGCCCGCTGCAGCCCACCGAGAACACTTCGAACGGCAACTCCGTCGCGGCGTACGACACCGTGCCCGACCCCGAGGACCCCGTGGCGCCGGGCCACCCGTTCGGCACCGACATCGACGCCTTCACCCACTTCATGCGCTCGACCAAGGTGCCGCCGCGTGACACGGTGTTGGCGGGCACGTCGGACGCCATCGCCGGCGCGAGCCTCTTCCACTCCATCGGCTGCGACATCTGCCACGTGACGTCGGCCACCACCGCCCCGACCGGGACCGTGTTCAACGGCGGCCAGTTCACCGTGCCGGCGGCGCTCGGCAGCATCACGTTCCATCCCTACAGCGACTTCATGCTGCACGACATCGGCGAGGGTGACGGCATCGTGCAGAACGGCGGCCAGAGCACGCGCAACAAGATGCGCACGCCGCCGCTGTGGGGCCTGCGCACGCACTCCCGTCTGAGCTTCGACCTTCTGGACTTCACGCGCAACAACGCGATCCTGTTCCACTTCGGCGAGGCCAACGGGGTGGTCAACAACTACATCAACCTGAGCACCACCCAGCAAAACCAGCTCATCACCTTCCTGAACTCGCTGTAACCGCAGTCTCGTCCTCACCGAGCAGGGCGCCCCGACGGGGCGCCCTGTTTTACGTGGTGAACGCCAGGGTGAGAAGGGTCTGCTGCTCCAGGGTGTGCGCCTTGGCCGAGCCGGTGGCCGGGCTGCCGCTCGCCGAGCGCTTGACGGAGCGGATGGGCCGCCGGATGAGGCGCTCGATGCGCGGCTGCACGAAGAGCAGCGCCCCCATGTTGGCCGGCTCCTCCTGCACCCAGACGACGTCGCGGGCGCCGGGATGGGCGGCGAGAGCAGCCTCAAGCTCCCGCTCCGGGAACGGGTAGAGCTGCTCCAGGAAGAGGATGGCGGTCGCCGTGTTGCGACGCTTCTCCCTCTCGCGCTTGAGCTCGTGGCCGATCTTGCCGCTGCACAGGAGGACGCGCCGGGCGTCTTCGGCCAGCGGATCGGGGATCACGTTGAGGAAACGGTCGCGGCCGAGCTCCTCGCGGAGCGAGCCGGAGTCCTTGTGGCGCAGCATGCTCTTCGGCGTCATGACGACGAGCGGCTTGCGCCACGGGCGGAGCGCCTGCCGGCGCAGCAGGTGGAAGTACTGCGCAGCCGTGGACGGCTGGGCCACCTGGATGTTGTCCTCGCCGCAGAGTTGGAGGTAGCGCTCCAGGCGGGCGCTCGAGTGCTCCGGCCCCTGCCCTTCGTAGCCGTGCGGGAGGAGCATGACGAGGCCGGAGAGCAGGCCCCATTTGTCCTCACCCGCGGTGACGAACTGGTCGATGATGATCTGCGCGCCGTTGGCAAAATCGCCGAACTGCGCCTCCCACAGCACCAGGGCTTCGGGGTAGTCGCGGCTGAAGCCGTACTCGAAGCCGAGGACCGCCGCCTCCGACAGCATGGAGTCGTAGAGCTCGATCCATGCCTGGCCGGACGCGGCGTGCTGGAGCGGCATGTGCTCGTGGCCGTCCTCGACGTCGATGAGCACCGAGTGACGCTGGTTGAACGTGCCGCGCCGGCTGTCCTGGCCGGTGAAACGGATCGGCACTCCCTGCTTGAGGAGCGAGGCGAACGCCACCGCCTCGGCCATGGCGTAGTCGAACGGCCGCTTGCCCTCGCCCATCTCCGCCCGCTGCTCGAGGAGCCGCCGGATCTTCTCGTGGACGTGAAAATCGTCCGGCCACGAAGTCAGCCCCTGCGCGAGCGCGGCCACCTCTTCCGCGGCGAGGCCGGTCCGCACCTCGTAGTCCGGCTTCCATTTTCCGCCCTGGTAGGGATCCCAGTAGGACGGCAGAGTGCGGAGCGACGGTTTCTTCTCCATCTCCTCGGCCTGCTTCTGAGCGGCGGAAAGCTCCGCGCGGACGGCGTCGGCCCGCCGCGCCGCCTCCTCCTCCGCGAGGCCGATGGCCCGGGCATAGAGGCGCCAGAGGGGAGGATGGGCCTGGATCTTCTTGTAGAGGAGCGGTTGGGTGATCGTCGGGTCGTCCACCTCGCTGTGCCCATGCCGGCGGAAACCGATGACGTCCACCACCACGTCGCTGTGGAAGGCGAAGCGGTACTCGACGGCCCAGCGCGCCACCCGCGCCACCGCGTCGGGGTCCTCGCCGTTGACGTGGAAGATGGGGATGGGCAGACGCCGCGCCACGTCGGAAGCGAAGCGGGAGGAGAACAGGTTGGCCGGCTCGGTGGTGAAGCCGATGAGGTTGTTGACGATGACCTGCACCGTGCCGCCCACGCAATAGGCCGGCAGCTCCGCGAAGTTGAGCGACTCGGCGAGGATGCCCTGGCCGGCGAAGGCGGCGTCGCCGTGGAGCACGATGGGCATCACCAGCGTGCGCTCCGTGTCCTGCAGACGGGTCTGCTTGGCGCGCACACGGCCCACCGCCACCGGGTCCACCGCCTCGAGATGGCTCGGATTCGACACCAGGTGGATGTTGACCGTGCGGCCGTTCTTCGCCTGGTGGTCGCCCGTGGCGCCCATGTGGTACTTGACGTCGCCTCCTCCCAGGATGCTCCGCGGGTCGACGTCCTCGAAGCCGGCGAAGATCTCGGCCGCCGGCCGGCCCACGGTGTGCGCCATGACGTTCAAGCGGCCGCGGTGGCTCATGGCGAGCACAACCTGCCCCGCCTGCTGCTCGGCGGCGGCCTCCAGCATCGCGTCGAGCAGCGGGATCAGGACCTCGATCCCCTCGATGGAGAAGCGCTTGGTGCCCAGATAGCGGGCCTGCAGCACCTGCTCGAACGTCTCCGCGCGGATGAGTTGGTCGAGGATGCGCTCGCGGTCGCCGCTTGGCGCCTCGGCTTCCATGCGCTCCTGGATCCAGCGCCTGCGCTCGGGATGGGGGATATGCATGAGCTCGACCCCGATGGTGCCGCAGTAGTACCGGCGGGCCTGTTCGGCTGTCGCCGGGTCGGCCGTTTCGAGGACGGGCTTCGCCTCCGGCGCCAGCCGGCCCATGGGATCGAGGTCGGCGTGCAGGAACCCCAACCGGCGGTAGGCGTTGAGGGTCCTTTCGTCCCACGCCGGACGCTCCGCCGCGGGCTCCCCATGGGCTGGAGGAGGGGGCTTGATGATCGTTTCCATGGCACGCCGAGGATACCGCAACTGGCACGCCCCGACTTTGCGCCCGACTGTCCCGCTTCTTCGATCTTCCGTGACTACTCTTCTAGAGATCCCGCTGATGGAAGGACGCGAATCCTGGACCGAGGTCCTCGCTCGGCTGAGGCCTGTGCTGGAGCAGGTCTTCGCCGCCTACGGAGTGTCACCCGAGCAGGCACAAGAGATCGTCGAGGAGGCGTGCATCGTCCTCATCAGCAAGCGTCCGCGGCGCCAGGATCCGGACGGCTGGCTGCTGCGCATGGTGATCGAGGGCTGCCGGCGGCTCCGGGAATGAGTGAACAAAAAAGGGGCTTGCACCTCACGCAACGTGAGGTTCTACCGTAGGCTCGTGGACGCCCCCCCGAAGGAAGGGAAAGGGGCGGAAAGGAGCCGACGCGATGCAGACCTGGAAAGTGGGCGCCCTCGCCCGGCAGACCGGCCTGACTGTCCGGACACTGCACCACTACGACGAGATCGGCCTGCTCTCCCCGTCGCGCCGCACGGGCGCGGGCCACCGCCTGTACACGGCGGACGACCTCGGCCGCCTGCTGCAGATCCTCTCCCTCCGCCAGTTGGGGCTCTCCCTGGACGACATCCGGGAGAGCCTGGAGCGTCCCGAGTCCACGTTGCAGCGCGTCCTCGGGCTCCATATCGCGCAACTGCGGGAGCGGATCGAGCTGCAGCAACGGCTCTGCCACCGCCTGGAGAGGGTGGCGGAGCGCCTGCGCGCGGCGGAGGCGGTCTCCGTCGACGACTTCATCCAGACTTTGGAGGCCATCACCATGTTCGAGAAGCACTTCACCCCGGAGCAGTTGCAGGAGATCCACCAACGCGGCCAGCAGATCGGCCAGGAGCGCATCCGCGAGGTCGAGGCCGAATGGCCGCAGCTCATCGCCCAGGTCCGCACCGAGATGGACAAGGGCACCGATCCGGCCAGCGAGACGATGCGGCAACTGGCCCGCCGCTGGACGGCGCTGCTCCGCGAGTTCACGGGCGGCAACCCCGGCATCCAGCAGGGGCTCAACAGGATGTACAGCGAAGAGCCCGAAGTCCGCAGCCGCACCGGCATCGACCCGGCGCTGATGGAGTACATCGGGAAAGCGATCGCGGCGGCGAAGTAAAGGTCACCCCCTGCCCCTCCCACACGCCCTCACGGCCGCCCGGGAGAGGGGGTTTCTACAACAGCCCAAGGTCGCGGAAGGACGCCGCGAGCCCTTCCGGGCTGGTGAAGAGGATCGTCCGGAGCCCTTTGGCTTTCGCCGGCGCCAGGTTCTGTTCGCGGTCGTCGACGAACACCACCCGCTCCGGCTGCGCCTGGACGATCCCCAGCGCCCGTTCGAAGATCGCGGGCTGCGGCTTGCGGACGCCCAGCCAGCACGATGAGAGGAACGCCGTGAACATCTCGCGCAGGCCGAAGGCTGCGATGCGGTGGAGGTTGAGCTCCGCGGACTCGTTGTTGAGCGTCATGAGAAGGAGGCCGGGCCGGCGGGAGAGCTCGCGGGCGATGCGCAAGCTCTCCGGGAACGGCTCGCTCTGCGAGAACATGAAGGCGATGATCTCCTCGCGGGAGAACGACCGCGGGCAGTAGAAGATGACGCTCTCCAGATAGTCGTGGAGCGACAGCCGGCCGGTTTCGAGCTCTCCGACCACCTCCTGATGCCGCGACTCGAACTCGCTGTCGAGCCCGAACCGCTCCACCGCCCTGGAGCGCTGCTCGTGGTCCCAAGCGTTCGTCCCGAGCACCCCGCCGATGTCAAAGAAGGCGTGCGTGATGTCCATGGTCCCTCTTTCCTCCACCGGCGAGGATATGCGACTTCGGTGCGGCGCGACGGCGAGCGTCGCTATCCGGGCGAAGGACGTCAAGGACACCAAGGACAGAAAGGACGAAGAGATCTAACGAGGCTTTCCTTGTCCTTGGGTGTCCTTGACGTCCTTGTCGTCGTTGATTTCAGTGCGAAGGCGGCTCTCCCACCTGGAGCGGCGGGTAGTCGGGGAGGAGCTCGACTTTGGCGTCGCGGACTTTGGCGCGGAAGGCGGCCACGTCCTCGGCGAAGTATTTGTTGAGGTCGGCGAGGGCGGCGGTCA
>Ga0075426_10003763_pt1 | contig 10833 bp, 7 predicted proteins | sample SoiMethybrSBSTD5_FD_75304 | JGI IMG/M metagenome (GOLD analysis project Ga0075426, IMG submission 75304) | Bulk soil microbial communities from a Populus tree surrounding site in Tennessee, USA - Soil MetaG P. TD hybrid SBSTD5 | ecosystem: Environmental > Terrestrial > Soil > Tree plantation...
TCGATGGGAATGGCGACGATCCTTCACGCGAGGCGCGTGGTCCTGATCGCGACAGGGGGGACGAAGGCTCGGTGCGTGGAACGAATGATCCGTGGGCCGGTGACGCCGCGGCTGCCGGCGTCGTTCCTGCAGCTGCACCGGCACGCCGAGATCTGGCTGGATCGGGCGGCGTCAGCCGACCTTTAGCAGCTCTTTCAGGCGTTCTTCGACGTCTTCGCCGATCGCATCGCGGACGAAATCGTGCGCGTGGCGCAGGCGCGCGAGCGATTTTTGAAAGCTCGCGCCGCTTTTCTGCATGATGATCGCGGCCTTCACGTTCCAGTGAGCCCGCCGCAGCAGCTTGTCGGCCTCGTCGTAGTCGAGGCCGGTGACGATCGTGATGATGCGGCGCGCGCGGTCCTTCAGCTTCTCGGATCCCATCTGCACGTCGACCATCAGGTTCCCGTAGGTCTTGCCGATTCTGATCATCGCCGCGGTCGTCAGCATGTTGAGCACCATCTTCGTCGCGGTGCCTGCCTTGAGCCGCGTCGAGCCGGCGATGACCTCGGGACCCACCGCCGGCGCGATCGTGAGATCGACGAACGTCTGCAGCTCGGTCCGCGGATCGCAGGTGACGAAGATGATCTTCGATCCGGCGCGCCGCGCCTTCGTCAGCGCGCCGCGGACGAACTGCGTCATGCCGCTCGCCGACACGCCGATGACGACGTCGCGCTTCGTGGGCGGAAGCCGATTGATCGACCGCGCCCCCTCTTCGTAGTTGTCTTCCACACCCTCGCGCGCGCGGAGGAGGGCGCCCTTGCCGCCCGCCATGATGGCCTGGACGAGGTCGGGGCTCGTGCCGAAGGTCGGCGGCATCTCGGCCGATTCGAGCACGCCGAGCCGGCCGCTCGTCCCGGCGCCGACGAAGATGACGCGCCCGTTCTTGCGGAGCGCCTGCGTGATGATCTCGATGCCGACGGCAATCCGCTCTTTCTCTCGCCGCACGGCTTCGAGCATCTTGCGGTCTTCGTTCAGCATCCCTTCGACGATGTCGGCGGGAGGCAGCTTGTCGATAGCGAGCGTCGCCGGGTTGATTTGCTCGGTGGGAAGCGATTGCCACTTCGAACGGACAGGCATTTCTGAACCGGCCCCTCAAACCGCTCCGCTGAGGCCTGAGCGGCCGCTGCGGCCTCGAGCGAACGCGGAAACGAACCGCAGATACTATCATATCGACGTGTGATCGAAACGTATCTGGATCACCTTCGCGTCGAGCGACGGCTGGCGGAACACACCCTCGAGAGCTACGCGCGCGACCTGTCCGCGCTCCGCGCCTTCGCGGCCGGGACGAGGCGCCGCGTGGAAACGCTCGACCGGCGCGCGCTCGAAGAATTCGTCCGTCAGCAGCTGATGCGTGGCCTGTCGCCGCGATCGGTGGCGCGCCTGGTCGCCACCGTGCGCGGGTTCTACAGGTTCCTGGTCCTCGACCAGCGGCTCGAATCGAGTCCGGCCGACGACCTGCGTCCGCCGCGCGCGTGGCCGGCGCTCCCGAAGTTTCTCTCAATCGAGGACGTCGACGCGCTCATCGCGCAGCCCGACGTGACGACGCGGAGAGGGCTCCGGGACCGCGCGATGATCGAGTTGCTGTATGCGACCGGCGTGCGCGTGTCGGAGCTGGTGCATGTGCGCGCCGCCGATCTCCATCTCGCCGACCAGTACCTGACGTGCATCGGCAAGGGCAACAAGGAGCGGCTGATTCCAATCGGTGAGCAGGCCGCCGACTGGATCGCCCGCTATCAGCGCGAGGCGCGGCCGACGCTCGTTCGCAGGCCGTGCGACGCGTTGTTCGTCAACGCGCGCGGCGGACCGATGAGCCGCGTCGGCTTCTGGAAGCTGCTGAAACAGTACGGGAGGAAGGCGCACCTGCCGCGGACCCTCAGCCCGCACGTCGTCCGCCATTCGTTCGCGACGCATCTGCTCGAACGCGGCGCCGACCTGCGCGCGATTCAGCTCATGCTCGGACACGCGGACCTCTCGACGACGCAGATCTACACGCACGTGCTCGAGGCGCGCCTGCGAACGGTGTACGATCGCTTCCACCCGCGACCGTGACTTTGTTAGACTTAACTGTTTCTGCCATTCAGATGGACAGCGCGGAGGGAACTGCATGAGCCGTAAAGGACGGCATTTGTTTACGTCCGAATCCGTCACCGAGGGACACCCGGACAAGATTGCCGATCAGATCTCGGATTCGATCCTCGACGCCATTCTCGCGCAGGATCCGGTCAGCCGCGTCGCGTGCGAGACGCTGGTCACCACGGGCCTGGCCGTCGTGGCGGGCGAGATCACGACGAGCGCTTACGTCGACTTTCAGGAAGTGGTTCGCGGGACGATCAACGAGATCGGCTACAACCGCGGCAAATTCGGGTTCGACGCCGAAACGTGCGCCGTGCTCTCCTCGGTCCACAGCCAGTCGCCCGACATCGCGATGGGCGTCGACACCGGCGGCGCCGGCGATCAGGGGTTGATGTTCGGATTCGCGTGCACCGAGACCGACGAACTGATGCCGATGCCGATCATGCTGGCGCACAAGCTCACCAAAGGGCTCTCGTGCGCACGGCGTGACGGCGTTCTCGAGTACCTCCGTCCCGACGGCAAATCGCAGGTCACGGTCGAGTACGACGGCACCCGCCCCGTTCGCGTCGACGCGGTCGTCGTCTCCAGCCAGCACAGCCCCCTGGTCACGAACGACACGATGCGCGAAGACATCGTCGAGAAGATCATCAGCCGCGTCATCCCGCCGGAGCTGATCGACAAGAACACCAAGATTTACGTCAACCCGACCGGCCGATTCGTCGTCGGCGGTCCGCACGGCGACGCCGGCGTCACGGGGCGCAAGATCATCGTCGACACCTACGGCGGCGCCGCGCCCCATGGCGGCGGCGCGTTCTCGGGCAAGGATCCGACGAAGGTCGATCGGTCTGCCTGTTACATGGCGCGCTACGTCGCGAAGAACGTCGTCGCGGCCGGCATCGCCGATCGGGCGCTCGTTCAGGTTGCGTATGCGATCGGCGTGGCGGACCCGGTGTCGGTTGCGGTGCACACCGAAGGGACCGGACAGATTCCGGAAGAGAAGATCACGCAGATCGTGCGCGAGCACTTCAAGCTTACGCCGCGCGGCATCATGGAAGAGCTCGACCTGCGCCGTCCGATATACAAGAAGACGGCCGCGTTCGGGCACTTCGGCCGCAGCGAACCCGAGTTCACCTGGGAGCGCACCGACAAGGCGTCGGCGCTCCGCGCCGCCGCGGGTCTTTGAAGAAACTGCTGCTCGTGACGGCGGTCTTCGCGGCCGCCGTCGCCGTCTTTGTCTTTGTCACGATCCCGCCGCGCCGCCTCACGCTGAATCCGATTCGCGACGCGACCGTCGCCGGCATCCTGCACGTTCACACGAGCCGATCCGACGGATCGCGCAGCCCCGACGACATCGCCGCCGCGGCGGCGCGCGCCGGACTGAAATTCGTCGTCTTCACCGACCATGGCGACGGCACGCGCACGCCAGACCCTCCGGCGTACCGGGCGGGCGTGCTCTGTCTCGACGGCGTCGAAATCAGCACGACGGGAGGCCACTACATCGCGCTCGACATGCCGGCTGCGCCGTATCCCCTGGCGGGGGAGCCGCGCGACGTCGTCGAGGACGTGCGGCGCTTCGGCGGGTTCGGCATCGCGGCGCATCCGGATTCGCCGAAGATCGAGTTGCGCTGGCGCGAATGGACGGCGCCGTTCGACGGCATCGAGCTGCTCAACCCCGACACCAGCTGGCGACTCATTGCGCAGGAGCGGGGCCTGGCCGCGAAGCGGCGCCTGCTGACCGCTCTGATCGATTATCCGTTCCGTCCGAGCGAAACGATTGCGAGCCTCGTGCAGCCGAGCGGCTCGCTGTATTCGTGGCAGGCGATGACGGTGCGGCGCCGCGTCGTCGCGATCGGCGGCGTCGACGCGCATGCGAACCTGCAGTGGCGCGGCGATCCCGGCGACGCGAGAGTCGGTATACCGTTGCCGAGCTATGAGGCGTCGTTCCGCGTGATGTCGGTACACGTCGCGCTCGAGCGCGAGTTCAGCGGTGACGCCGCCGCCGACGCCGGCATCCTCATGCGCGCGATTCGCGGCGGACATCTTTATACAGCGGTCGACGGCGCGGCCTCGCCGCCGGCGTTCGAGTTCATCGCGAGCAACGAGCGCGGCACCGTGCACGAGGGCGACGAGCTCGCGGTGGGCGGCCCGGTGACGCTGCGCGTTCGCAGCAACGCGCCGCCCGAGTTCACGACCGTCGTCCACGACGGCATGCACGCGCTGACCACGGTCCGCGATCCGCAGGATCTGACGGTTCATGCCCCCGACAAGCCGGCGGTGTACTGGGTGGAAATCGTCTCCACGGGACGGCCGCATCCGATTACGTGGCTGCGCAGCAATCCGATCTACGTGCGCGGCCCTGAGGCGCTGGTGCGCGAGGCCGTGCGGCCCGCTGCAACGGTCAGCCAGGCGATCTTCGACGGGTCCTCGCTTGCCAACTGGCGGACGGAGCACGACGCGACCTCGCTGTCGGCGATCGACCTCGCTCCCATCGTCGGGGGACACGAGATTCGGTTCCGATATGGATTGTCGGGCGGGTCGCCGGCGGGTCAGGTCGTCGCGCTGGTGTTCGACACCCCGCGCGGCCTGGATCCGAACAATCGGCTGACGTTCGTGGGACGCGCTGAGCGTCCGATGCGCATTTCGGTCCAGCTGCGCGGCGGCAACGGCGATGCAGCAGGGGAGCGCTGGCAGCGCTCGATCTTCCTCGACCGCACCGATCAGGAGAAGGCCGTCTACTTCGACGACCTGATGCCCGTCGGCGCCACACACACCTTCAGGCCTGCGCTCGCCGACATCCGGAGTATCCTGTTCGTCGTCGACACGACGAACGCGAAGCTTGGATCGTCAGGACGGATCTGGATCCAGAAGGCCGCGCTGGCGCGATGAGGTGCCGCTTGATTGGAGCGCGAGGCCTTAACCGAGCGTTGCGTCGCTAAGTGCGAACCGTCAACAACAAATAGATCGCCGCCGCGCCGAAGAGAATGTTCGGTGCCCACGCCGCGAGAAGGGGCGATATCCAACCGCCGCCGCCCAGCGCACCGAATATGCTGAGCGCCGTCCAGTAGATCAGCGCGAACACGAGACCCGCTCCCACGCCGTACATCGCGCCGCGCCGGCCCGTGGTGACCGCGAACGGCACGGCGAGCAGCGTCATCACCAGCGACACGAACGGAAACGCAATCTTGCGCTGAAGCCGCACGAGATACGGGACGACGTTCAACGATCCGCTGGCCTGAAGCAGCGCGACGTAGTTCTTCAGTTGCGCGTACGTCATGCGATCGGCATCGGGCTCGTCGCTCTTGAAGTAGCTCGGCGGCTCGAGCGACAGCTGTCGCTCGTCGAACGGCTTGTACTCGACCGACGTCCGCACCGCGTTCCGCCGGGTCGTCGTGCTGAACTCGCGGTCCCAGCCTTTGTGGGCGATCCACGTGAAGGAGGGGAGGCCGTCGGCGCCGGCCCGTCGCTCCAGAGCGACCGAGTCGGCGTAGGTCAAGCCGTCCAGCCGCCACGCGGCCGGATCGGCCCGGAACATCGTGAACCGCACGAACCGATTCGTGCGCGGATCGAAGAAATCGTAATGATAGATGTCGCCGCTGCGCCCGAGAATCCAGCGGCGGCTGGCGCCGAACGTCTGTGCCGGCCAGCCGCGGATGGTGCCCTCGAGCCGCCGCGCGTGCTCGTTCCAGTCCGCGAGCACGAGCTCCTGGAGCGCGAACAAGACGCCGCTGAACAGCAGCCCGAAGGCGAGCACCGGCACGGCGGACCGATACAGGCTGATGCCGCACGCGCGCATCACGACGAGCTCGCTGTTCTTCGTCAACAGCCCGATGGTGACGAGCGCCGCGACGAGCGCCGACAGCGGAATGATATAGAACACGTACTGCGGCGTCTGCCAATAGAAGAACCGCGCCAGCAGCCGCGGCGTCGCGCTGCCGCGATACAGCTTGTCGGCGAGATCGATGAACGTCGAGATGTAGAAGACGCCGATCAGCGCCGCGAACGACAGCATGAACACCACGAGGTACAGGCGCGCAACGTACAGATCCAATAGCCGCGGACGCGGCCAGTCGATATGCGGGATGCGGACGACGAGCACGACGCCGCGGCGGGGCGTCGTGCGGCCGTTCAGCGAATGGGCCGTCGCCGCCTCGCGCGGACGCCAGAATGTCGGAATCGAAATCCGGATCGGCTGATCGCCGGATCCGGCCCGCCACAGGACGAGCGCGATGCCGGCGACGCCGAGCAGAACGTTCGCGATCCAGGGCGCCAGGCTGGGCGACAGCCGTCCGCCCAGCGCGAGGCCTCGCGACGCGAACAGCAGAACGTAGTAGACGAACAGCACGGCGATCCCAAAGACGAAGCCCGCGAGCTTGCCTTCCTTCCGATTCGTGACGCCGAGCCCGAGGCCGATCATCGCGAGCACGAGACACGCGGCAGGAATGGCGAACTTCTGTTGAATCGTGAAGAACTGCGCGTACGACGGGGAGCCGTGCGCCGCGTTCCCTGCAATCGTCGCGCGCAGCTCGGCGATCGTCTTCTCGTTGTCGCCTTTGATGACCTGCATGCGCGGGAACACCGCCTCTGCATCCATCTTGAGCACCAGACGCTCGAACGAGCTGACGTCGGCCTTGTCCGGTTCCAGCGAGTAGGTCGTGTGCTGCGTGCCATCCTCGAGCTCGAGCTGCACCGTGTGCTTCGAGCGGTCGATGAGGAGCCGCCCGCGCTTCGCGAAGTACACGTCGGTTTCGTTCGGGTGCGTCGAGTCGGCAAGGAAGACGTCGCGCCACCCGCCGGTCTGCGGAGTGTCGCGGACGTACAGAACCTGGTTGGGGAAGCTGTCGTAGAAGACGCGCGGCTTGACGTCGCCCTCTGCCTGCGAGGCGACGACGTTGAACGTGATCTCACGGAAGCGCTGGTTCGCGTTCGGCAGCGCGACGATCATCACGTACGCGGTTGCGCCGGTGCAGAGCAGCGCGAGCACGCCCAGCGGCCGCAGGATCCGGAACACGCTCACGCCGCACGCCTGCAGCGCGACGAACTCGCGGTCCGCCGACACGCGTCCGAAACCGACGAGGATCCCAAGCAGCAGCGCCATCGGGATGGTGACACCGAGCGCCTGGGGCAGCAGCGTGAGCAGCACCTGCGCAACGATCTGCCACTGCACCCCTTTTTCGATGAATTTCTCGCCCGTCTGAAGAATCGGCGGCATCTCGAGCGCGAACGTCAGGCCGATGAGGACCAGCACGAACGGCAGCAGGATTTCGCGGACCAGGTAGCGGTCGAGAATCTTGAACATCTATGCTGTAAGCCGATTATGACTCGCGTCGCCATCCTGTGGCACATGCACCAGCCGTTCTACGAAGACCTCGTCACGCGGGAGCACATCCTCCCCTGGGTGCGCCTCCACGCGTTGAAGGATTACTACGGCATGGTCGCGCTGACGCGCGAGTTCCCGAAGGTGAAGATGACCTTCAACCTCGTGCCCTCGATGCTGGTGCAGCTCGAGGCCTTCGCGGCCGATCGCGCGCGCGACCGGTACCTCGAGTTGAGCCTCAAGCCGGCCGACGAGCTCTCCGACAGCGACATCGATTTCATCCTCGAGAACTTCTTCCACGCGCAGCACCAGCGCATGATCGCGGTGTTTCCGCGGTACGCGGAGCTGCTCGCGCTGCGCGGCGGCACGCTCCCCACGAGCGCGGACCGCCGGGCCGCCGCGGTGCGCTTCACCCGTGACGACCTGCGCGACCTGCAGGTCTGGCACAAGCTCGCCTGGATTGATCCGATTTATCTCGAGCAGGACGGGCGGGTGCGGGCCCTGATCGCCAAGGAGCGCGATTTCACCGAGGACGACAAGCAGCACCTCCGCGACGTCGAGCTCGAGCTGTTGAACCGCGTCATTCCGGAGTACCGCGAGGCCGTGGCGCGTCGGCAGATCGAGGTATCGGCGTCGCCGTTCTATCACCCGATTCTGCCGCTGCTGTGCGACACCGACGTGTACCTGACGACGCATCCCGACTCGCGGATGCCGCGGCAGCGATTTCGACATCCGGAGGACGCGGCGGAGCAGCTTGCCCGCGCCGCGGCGTACCACGAACGGTTGTTCGGCCGTCGCCCGACGGGCCTCTGGCCGTCGGAAGGGTCGGTGTCGGACGCGATGGTGCCGCTCGTCGCGAAGAGCGGCTTCACCTGGATGGCCACCGACGAGCTGATCCTCGCGCGGACGCTCGGCATCACCTTCTCGCGGGACAACTACGGTCACGTCGAGCAGCCGGAACGGCTCTACACGCCGTACGTGGTGAAGACCGGCGGAGCATCCGTCGCGTGCGTGTTTCGCGATCACGTGCTCTCGGATCTGATCGGTTTCACGTACGCGGGCTGGGCGGCCGATGCCGCGGCAGACGACTTCGTCGGCAAGCTGGTCGAGGCGGGCCGGCGGTATCGGACCCGCGGCGGAAAAGGCGAGCCGCTCATCCCGATCATCCTCGACGGGGAGAACGCGTGGGAGCACTTCGAGGGGGGCGGCCGTCCGTTCCTCCGCGCCGTCTACGGACGGCTGGCCGCTCACCCGGAGCTGCGGACCGTGACGATGAGCGAAGCGTGCGCGGAGACGCCGCCGACGGCGCCTGACCTGCCGCGCATCTTCGCCGGATCGTGGATCGACGCCAACTTCTACATCTGGATCGGCCACGCCGACGACCAGCGGGCCTGGAGTCAACTGGCGGACGCGCGGCAGGCCTTGAATGAGCCGACGTCGGCCGCTCCTTCAGAGGTGGCAGAGGCCCGCGAAGAAGTGCTCATCGCCGAGGGCAGCGACTGGTTCTGGTGGTACGGCGACGACCATTCCTCGGCCCACGATCTCGAGTTCGACGATCTGTTCCGCCGGCATCTGCGGAACGCGTATCGGCTGCTGCAGAAGCCGGTCCCGGACGAGCTGTTCGTCAGCAATATCTCGACCGGCGGAGCCGCGCCGATTCAGACGCAGCCGACTGCGCGGCTCTCGCCGACATTCGACGGCGAGGAGACGAGCTACTTCGAATGGCTCGGCGCGGGTAGTCTGGAGGTGCGCGACGTCGCGGGCGCCATGCACGAGGCGGTGCGCCACGAGCCGGTCGTCTCGCTGGTGCACTTTGGCTTCGACCACGAGCGCCTGCTCGTGCGGATCGACGGTACGCGGCCCGTGGTCGACCTCCTCGCCGAGGGGCACGAGATCTCGCTGAAGTTCCTGGTCCCCAACGGCCTGCGCTTTTCGGTTCGAGAGATCCTCGGTCGGATGACCGGTCGATTCTGGGAGCACCGCGCCCAAAGTCCCGGCGCCGTGCCGCAGTGGATCGAGCGCGGAACCCGCGGAGCCGTCGTCGCCGCCGGCTCTGTGCTGGAGCTCGGGCTGCCGCTCGTCGATCTCGGCGTCGTCAGCGGACGCTTGGCGTTCTTCGTCGCGGTCTATGACGCGCGCGATACCGAGGTCGAACGTCATCCGGCGCATCGGCTGATCGAGCTCGATATCCCGGACGAGACATTCGAGGCGCGGAACTGGACGGCGTGAGAGAGGCGCGTGAGGTTGAACGCGCGACGATCGTTGGGCTGACGCGTGGGGCCGGCGTGAGGTTCGAACCCGTCCAGTAGTTAACATAACAACCATTATCAGACGCGCCCGGTTTGAGGCGAAAACCGTGCTGTTGCGAACCTGCGGGGTCTCGCGCGCGCCTTGGCGATTTCGCCCGCGACGCGCGACGTCGCCCGAAAATCGTCTTGAAGTCCTCGGTCGCGGGTCGCTACTTCTTCCGCAGCTCGCGAATGATCGCCTCGAGCGCTTCGATCACGTCGTCTTTCGAGGCGCGGCTCTTCGCGAAGCTCAGTTTCAAGTGGAAGGCTTTGGTCGGTGGACGGTAGGCGAAGACGTAGTGCCTCGGGCGCCCGGGCTGTGGCTTGGCTGCCGCCTCGCGCAGCCGCTGGCGCGTGGCGCCGCCCTGACTCGCGATCTTCTCGACGAGCGCCGTCATTTTTTCGGGGGTCTCCTGCCTAACGACCTGCAGGAGCAATGACTTGGAGGAAATGTCGGCCAGCCGACACAGGTTCCGCACTTCCTCGGGCATCGCCTGCAGCGCCAGCGACTCAGTGACCGAGGTGCGCGACTTCCCCAGCCGCCGCGCGAGGTCTTCGTGCGTGTAGCCGTAGCGATCGGCGAGGCCATGCAGCGCCTCGGCTTCCTCGAACGGCGTCAGGTCCTTGCGCTGCAGGTTCTCGATGAGCGCCAGCTCGATCACCTCGGTGTCGTCGACGTCGCGGACGACGACCGGCAGATCGCGCAGGCCGGCCTGCACCGCCGCGTGATAGCGTCGCTCGCCCGCCACGATCTGAAACCGATCGCCGCGCTGGCGGACGACGAGCGGCTCGAGGATCCCCTTCTCGGTGATCGACGCGATCAGCTCCGAGAGATCGCCCATCACCTGGCGCGGCTGGTGCGGGTTCGGATCGATGCGCTCGATCGGCACGAGCCGGCCGATCGGCGCCCCGGCCGAGGCCGCCAGCGCCTCGACATAATGCTCGTCGTGCCGCATCGTGATCGTCTGGGGCAACCCGCGTCTAGGCACGATCGATGACCTCCTCGCACAGGCTGTAGTACTCGGTCGCGCCGCTCGACTCGGGCGCGAACGTGAAGATCGATTCCTTGTACGCCGGGCTCTCTTCCAGCCGCACGCTCTTGGTGATGACCGTCTTGAA
>Ga0075426_10003767_pt1 | contig 10828 bp, 10 predicted proteins | sample SoiMethybrSBSTD5_FD_75304 | JGI IMG/M metagenome (GOLD analysis project Ga0075426, IMG submission 75304) | Bulk soil microbial communities from a Populus tree surrounding site in Tennessee, USA - Soil MetaG P. TD hybrid SBSTD5 | ecosystem: Environmental > Terrestrial > Soil > Tree plantation...
CACCGGGGAGGAAGAGACCTAGGATTTATCGCGCTCGGGAAAGTCAGTCTGGACCGGGGGCCGCAGAGAACCATTGATTCAAATCAAAACGCCGAGAACCGAAGATAAGTAGCGCCATCATGATGGCGCATATCCATCGCTGGCCCGACCGTCGCGGCTCTCCAATAGGTAATCTGGCCTGCTGCAAATGGCGAGGCCGATGGTACTCTTCGGTTTCCCCTTCCCGCCTATCACTGATCGGATAGGAACTTATGGCGGCAGCCGCCGGAACCAGAGCGATCCTGTTGTCGGTGCAGCCTGCCTCTCGCAGTCAGAGGCGCCTCGCCTTCACCGTCTTGCTTTTGTTGTTGATCGGTTTTGGTGCGACGCTGCCTTTCGCCTGGATCGAGGGACCGCCGGTCCCGAACTTGATTGCCATTCTGCATACTATTTTGGCGATCAACGACCTGATCACCGCGGTCCTGTTATTCGGGCAATATGCAGTGGCGCGACCGCGCGGTCTTAACATTCTGGCGGGCGGCTATCTCTTTACAGCGCTGATGTCGGTTTCGTATCTCCTGTCTTTTCCTGGTGCGGTTTCCGGACCTGCGCTGATCTACGGCGACCGAAGCGCCCCCTGGCTGTATGTCGTATGGCACGCGGGGCTTTCCCTCGCGATCATCGTTTATGCAAGCCTGCCGGTTCGGCTAGATGCCCGAGATCAGGCTAGCAACGTACGTGCAACCATCGCTGGTACGACGCTGACCGCCGCGGGTGCCGCGGCGGTGATCACATGCTTTATGACATTGGGGAACGATTGGTTGCCACGTACCGGGACTGGTAGGCAATACAACGCGGTGGCTCTAGCCGCGATCGATGCTCTTATCGTGCTCTCGTTGGTTGCGCTGCTCCTCCTGGCGCGCCGCCGGCCGTACAAAATCCTCGATTTGTGGCTGTCGGTCGTCATGTTCGCGTGGCTGTGTTCGGTGACACTCGGCAACGCTATCGGAACGATCCGCTATGACATCGGTTACGACGTTTCGCGTATCTTTGCGATGCTCGCTTCGACTTTCATCCTGATTATGCTGCTCACGCAGATCAGCGCGCTGTACGTGCAGGCAATTAGCGAGCGCGAGCGCCGCCTGAACGAGATGGAGGCTATTCTTGTTCATATGTCACGGGTCAGCGAGCTCGGCCAAAATGTCTCCGCTCTCGTTCACGAGGTAAGCCAGCCGCTGACCGCGATCAATAATTACGCCGCTGCGAGCATTCTGCTGATGAAGTCATCGCAGCCCGCGCGGCTCATGCCGATATTGCAGCAGCTAGCTGAGCAGGCGGAGCGCGCGGCGGACATTGTGCGGCACTTACGTGAATTCATCGCCCGCCAGAAATCCGAACGGCGGGCCGTGGCCATTCCCGGATTGCTCCGGGATGCAATCCGGCTAGCGCTGGCGGGGAGTAGCGAACATCCACCTGTGATCGAGATGCGCTTTAGTTCGGTCGCCCCGTCGGCGGTCGTTGACCGCGTTCAGATCGAACAAGTGATCTTCAACCTGGTGCGTAATGCGATCGAAGCGATGACTGATGATCCGCGGCGGCTGCTGACGATCGGAACGAAACTGACGCGCGACAACATGGTCGAGATCAGCATCGGTGATACTGGACCGGGCCTGCCAGCGGAGATCCGGACCAAGCTGTTCGAGCCTTTCGTCACCACAAAGGCAGGCGGCCTTGGCGTCGGCCTATCGATCTGCCGGGTCATCATCGAGGCGCACGGCGGTCAATTGCAAGCCGAAGACAATACGGGTGGCGGAACGGTCTTTCGCTTTACTCTTCCGCTGTCGGACGAAGCTAAACTCGTGGCCCGGAAGGAACCGGCAAGCTGTTGAGCACAGCGGCACCGCCGCGGGTATGATCCAGGTTGCACCTCGGAGCCGTCATTCGGCCTTGCCGCTTTCGCGAACCCGCTTCCGACGGTGACCCCCATGGCGGAGCGCGCCGAAATCCGGTCTGGCCGGCTTTCCGGCTATCATGATCTCCGCCTGGGATTTAGCGCGTAGGGGGTTGTGCCTCAGCACCGTCGCGGGGAGCGCTCCGATCAAGCAATGGCGCAGAATTTCAGTTCCCCAGGCGACCAGCTCATCGCTGTCCAGGTTGAGCAACACCGTCCGGTGAAGCGACGCGTTCAGCATGACGCCAAACACGATCTGAAATCCGGCAACGCCTCGGTAATAAAATGGCCCGGCATTCGATGCGCCGCTCTTGGCTGCAAGCATGCCAATAAACGGTTCCACCGAGACCAGTCCCATTTCACGAACCGGGTCCCAGCTATCCTCCGCATGTAGTGTCTTATTGATCATCGAGCGCAAGAGACCGCGATGCCGTCGGAAAACATTCACCCAATATCGCACGGTCTCCACGATGGCGCGCTCGACTGATGCGTCGGCCAAGCGCTTATTGGCAGTAAACCGTTTGGCGCCCGCCGCAATATCTTCGAGGGCTGTTTCGATAATGACGGTGAAGAAGGCTTCCTTATCGGCGAACCGCTGGTAAAAAGCCCCAACAGAGCAGCCCGCAGCACGGGCGATGTCGCTGATAGACGTCGCCTCGAAGGCTCCCTGGTTCAAGAGTTCCCGGCCGGCTGCCAGCAAACGGTCTCGCGTCAAGCGGCTGCGCGCCTGCTTCGCCGGCAGCACGAGGTCCGCCGTTTTCGCGCTCTCCCTCAATTTGGCCTCCTGCGCGAGGACGCCGTCCGCCGCGGCCGGTCCAAGGTTAACCCACCTCCTGGTCAACACAAAGAGACATACCCTCGACCATATTGACAATATGAATATCAATTCATATTCGTATTACCCTCAAGGGGCCGATTTTGAAATTCGGTCGGCTCCCCGCTTTGCTTTTGCGTCTCGCACTAGCCGCCGGGATTCAGAATGGCCTCGCCACGAGAGTTTACGATTTATGTTGTCGTTGCCGATGCCGCCGTCAGGGATTCGCTCTACGTCCTTTTCCGCTCTCTCGGTTTCGCCACTTGGGTTGGATCGGTCGCGGAGTTCCGAGAAGAGTATCGACCGGTTCAGAAGAGCTGCCTGGTCATCGACGAAGATCTCGGCGGCACCAGCGGGTTCGACCTGCTCGAAGGCTTGCGATCGGAGCGAGTGCGCACACCCGCGATAGTCATGACGGAACAACTCGGCGCCGGCGCGCAGGCGGCCGGCGAGCGCCTTGGCGCGATGCTTATGGAAAAGCCCTACACCTCGGACAAGCTGATTGGCTGTCTCGTTAAGAGCCTCGGGCGGGAGCCAACCTGAACCAGCACGCAAACTCCGGCCGGAAGCCGCGCCACAGCCGCCCGTCCGGAACATAAGCGAGGGAAGCGAATTACCAAATGGAGCCCCGCGCCCGATTTAAGCGCCTCAGAGTCCCTGTATCGCCTCCTAATCGATCTCGTGTGGCACCGCCGCGGGTGCCGGAGGTTCTAATAATCGTGCTGGGTAAGTTTCCCGCATAATTAACGCAATCAAGAACGCGACTGAGACGCCGATCAGCAGCGGGCGGGATGCCAATTGTGCCAATTCGAGCGAGCGAGGAGAGATTCCCGCGTCTAACCCGAGGCCGATGCGCACACCGGGTCGACTGATCATAATCCCGCCTGACGATAAACATCATGCCATTCACAATCGCCGCCGCTGTCCCGATTCTCGAATGACAGTTGTTGCGTCAAGCTCGGCAGGGCGCGAGGGCCGCTTCAGCAAGACTTCCTATCGGGCAGCTGCACCGCGATCCCGCTATAGTGCCGATACCGAACCTGCGAATAGCAAGCCTGCAGCAGGATCGTTTGTACGCTGCGCCCGTGTTTACGATGCCGGGGGTTTATCGTGTCGTGTCGCCAGAGCGCAAACGCCGCTTCTAGGCGACGCGGCTTTCCTCCACGACGATGGTCTGGATCATCGCCTCGCGCTCATAGATCCAGCGCGCCAGCAGCCCGGCAATGACCGCGCCGATGATCGGCGCTACCCAGAAGAGCCATAGTTCCGCGACGTATGCCCCACCGGCAAACAAGGCCGGTCCGGTGCTGCGCGCGGGGTTGACCGAGGTGTTTGTGACGGGGATCGACACGAGATGGATCAACGTCAGCCCGAGCCCAATCGGGATGCCGGCGAAACCGCTGGCCGCGCCTTTCGACGTGGTGCCGATGATGATGAACAGAAAAAAGAAGGTCATCACGATCTCAGTCAGGAAGCAGCCGCCAAGGCCGTATTTGCCGGGGCTGAGATCGCCATAACCGTTGGCGGCGAAACCGCCCGCAACCCAGCCGGGCTGGCTAGAGGCGATCACCCATAACACCGCGGCGGCAACGATCGCGCCGACCACTTGAGCGACAATGTAAGGAACGACGTCAGCCGCGGGGCAGCGGCCGGCACTCCACAAGCCGATTGTCACCGCCGGGTTGAAATGGCCGCCGGAGATGTGGCCGACGGCATAGGCCATCGTCAGGACGGTCAGCCCGAAGGCAAGAGCAACACCGACAAAGCCGATCCCCATCTGCGGAAACCCGGCCGCCAGCACGGCAGCGCCGCAGCCTCCGAGCACGAGCCAGAAAGTCCCAAAGAACTCGGCGGCTACTCGCCGCGGCATGTCGACACCCATCGGATTCCTCCCCGCGCTTTAATCCTCGATGACGCTGTGTTCGTCGCGTATGAGCTCCCGCCGCGGCGATGAATTTCACTGACGCAGGTGATGATGGCGCTGGGCCGAGAGGCAGCGCAGATCCCTCCTCCCGGCCATATGTCAGCCCGCGACTAGCGGGACGGGGCGGTTGCCGGCGGGCTCGTCGTAAGCGCCGGCGCCGTGACGGAAACGCCGGGGACTCCCGGGATCGCCACGCTTGTGCCTGTGGGTTTGGCGGCGCCTGGCATGCTAGCCGCGCCATTCGCCGCGGCCGCGGCCGATCCCGGCGCGGTCGCCGCGCCCGGTATTGCTGAGGACGTCGCCGCAGCCCCGGGGATCTTGGACGTGACGTCCTTCGCCCCCGGGATCAAGGTCGTAGCACCCTGTGCCCCCGGAACCTGTGTCCCCGGAACTGAACCGGCCGCTCCGGCCGCGCCGGGGACCCCGCTCGCAGCGGCGCCCGGCGCCGCGGGGGTAATCGAGGACTTCGCGCCCTCGAGCAGAATCTTCTCGCCTTCCTTCATCACACTCTGCGCGAGAGCAATAGGGGCCGTCACTGCCAAGGCAAGCACTGCGATCGTGCACGCAATCGTTCGTCGCATCGGGGGCTCCATCTCAACTCGGAACAGGAGATTGCCCTTTTGATTGAAGCGACATTGACGTGGATCAACCGCGCTATGCTTCTCGATGAGGCCGAGCTAACAAGTCCTCGTGAGTGATGACGATCTAGCTTTGTGCGAAGACGCCGGCCAATGCCCTCGCGTGTCATTCTCGGAATTTGGGCTGTGAGTGAAACAGGGCTGAGCGAGTGCTGTTGTGCCCCGGTCGACTTACTGATGATTTAGATCAATGGCGACCCGATTAAGAGCGCGCAGCTTAAATCGTCGCGTCGCCCCAGCATCGAGCGGGCGCACTCAAATGGCTCAGATGGGGAGGAATTTGAAGCGCCGAGATCTTTACCGGCTTTCCTTCGGGATGGCGCTAAGTCCGCTTCTCGCTAAGTCGGCGCTTGCCCAGATGTCGACGGAGGAGGTTCAAAGCCCGCCTCCAACCCCGACATCTCAAAGTGTTGCGATTAAGAATTCCCCGCGCACTTATAACCAAGTGACCATACCTCGTAAGTACACGGCAGGAAAACAGCGGGTCAGCGTTTATTGGACCTGGAGCTACCCCTGGGAGTCAAACCGAGATTTGTCCCAAATGGATAATCGGTTTTCGACGATGACCGAGGTGCGGCGAACCGCTTGGCCTTTTTATGAGAAACCCGAGTGGTCTGAGCGAATGTTCCTCCAAGGAATTGCAGGAACGCTGGAGCTGTTTCATTTGTCAATTGTGCGGTTTCAGAACGTCGTTGCTGAAGCAACCGGACATCCAGTGATGGATTATCAGCGGGTTGATCAAGCTGGGCAACGATTGCCGTTAGATGATCGTGTTCTTGCGGATACTGATACGTTGATGGTGTTTGGTCTTGACCATCTGGCGATGGAGGAGAAAGCCGAGGCAGCGGAAATTGAGGCGGTCCAAAAATTTCTGACGCGTGAAGGAACGTGCCTCGTCATCGGGCCACATCACGACGTTGGCGCGTCTGGCGACTTGAAACAGCAGCAAATGGAGTACGCCCATCACGGAGACCCTCTGGTTCCGCGCCAACAGCGTTTTACCGGCTACGGGCGCTCTCTGATGAAAGGGCTCGGCATCCCGGTGGAAAACCGCTGGGGGCTGCACCCGGCTTCGGTCGCCGGCACCACCAGACAGATTGCTCCATTAACGGCCATGAGGGACCTCGATAAGCGCGGATGGCTCAACGGGGTCACAACCTTCAATTTCCATCCGCATCTGCCCCATTATGCGGTGACCGCAGACGATCCGAAATCGATTTTGGTTTTGGCCAAGCAACCGATCGACATGTCTAGGCCGCACCCGTTCACCGAAGCGGGGAACCGCGAGTTCAACTGTTTTCTGTGGATGCCACCGAGCGGCTCGCGGGCCGGTGACATTTTGTTGGCCGACTCGACAATCTTCACGACCTTGTTCGGTAGCTCGGACAGCTTGGACCGCTTTTGGCGCAACCTTGCGATACGAGTCTAGAGCGAAAGCGGCGTGAGATCTGCGGCCGAGCGGACTTCGCCATCAACGAACGCATTGTGCATGGAATGCGGGAGTGACGGCCCGGCGCACCTGGGAGTGGTTGGGACAATAGGGGACTGAAACGTCATGTCACAGGATCAGTTTGGCGAAAGCACTCGCAGAGCGTTCTTAGGCACGGCAGCAGTGGCGACTGCTGCGACCGCTGTCACCTTGGCCGCCTCACCCACAGCTGAGACCGCCTTGGCCGCCGCAGCCGTGTCTGAGGCGCCAGGAACAGGCAGTCCACCTGCCAACCAAATCAAGGTGGCGCAATTAGCCGCAACCTCCAATCAGCCAATAAAACCTGAGCCGACCACTGGTGACTGGACAAAGCCGGCGGCGATGGCGATCCCAAAGGAAGGGTATTTCAAGCTGGAGCAAGGACGGTACGGGCCAATTTACCCCAGGACCCCGGCCAACTACGGCTTTACTATTATCGCAAAAATCAAGCCCGGCCGAGAGCAAGCCATCCGCGAATACGGCAAAACGATTGAGAAGGCGGTGGGCGAGACGCCGGATGTTCTTGCGCCGCTTAGGTTACATTATCTTCGCTGGGTCATTTTTGATGTCGGCTCGGGGCCGCATTTCATGTACCAGGGGATCTTCGACACCGATTTCGATAAATACCTTGAAGATGCCGTAGCGCTCTTCCTCAAAACCGGCATCACGACGGTTTTCGTAAACTTGGAAGGCTGGCCGGACGATTGGAAAACCAATCTGCCGGCTGTGATCCAATTCTTTCGCGACCATCAGCGGCCGAGTTTTCTCGAGTACGGTGAATATCCCTACGTTACGGCCGACGAGGTCAAGAAGGCGCTGCGCGTCAAGGGTGCTTTATCCGCGATGTTAGACCAGATGCAGTGACACGGCGTGGCGCGCTAGCACCATGCTTGAGTTTGACGACATCCAGCACATCGTACTAACGCGCGTTCCGGCTATCACCGGGCGCTACGAGTTTCTGTCGTTCCGAGAGCCCGCGCAGGGACGACTTTGGCTGGCCGGGATCATCGAAAAGGTGGAATCCGCACAGGCGGCCGCTGCGCGCATGGAAGCGCAAAACCGATGGGTCTCGGTGGCGTTTACCTGGACGGGGTTGCGGGCGCTCGGGCTAAGCGAGGCTTCGCTCGCCAGCTTTCCGGAGGAATTTCGTCAGGGGATGCCGGCTCGGTGGCAGGTATTGGGCGATACCGGCGCCAATCACCCCGATAAATGGATAGGAGGATTTTCCGGTCCGAAGCTCCATGCGATCGCCATTCTGTTCGCACGTAATGCGACTGAACGGCAACGGAGCACGCAGGAGCACCAGGCTTATCTGGCACGCACACCGGGCGTGACTGTCCTCTCATCGCTCGATTTAGATGCAATTCCGCCTTTCGACTCTGCGCGTGACCATTTCGGGTACCGCGATCGGCTGTCGCAGCCGGAAATCGAGGGGACCGGAATTGAACCCACACCCGGCTCGGGTAGGCCCATCAAGGCCGGCGAATTTATTCTTGGATATCCCGACGAAGATGGCCCGCCGGTCGGACTGCCCGAGCCCGACATTCTCTCTCGGAACGGGACGTACATGGCTTATCGGCGCTTGCAGGAGCACGTCTATGCATTTCGAGAATTCCTGCGCGCAAATGGAGACACGCCGGAGGAGCAAGAGTGGGTCGCCGCGAAGCTGATGGGCCGCTGGCGCAGCGGTGCTCCTCTCGCGCTCGCTCCCGATAAAGACGATCCGGCGCTCGCAGCCGACCCCCAGCGCAACAACGATTTTACCTACGCAAAAAGTGATCCGTACGGTTACGCCACCCCCTTGGGTTCGCATATCCGGCGAATGAACCCGCGCGACACGGCCGTGAACATGCAGCGTCGCCGGATGATACGCCGAGGGGCTACTTATGGCCCACCGCTTGCCGAGGGCGCGCCAGAGGACGGCATCGATCGAGGGGTTGCTGCCTTCGTGCTTTGCGCGAGCCTCGTGCGCCAATTCGAGTTCGCACAAAACGTCTGGATCAACGATCCCAATTTCCACGAGCTCGGTAACGAGCGAGACCCGATTATTGGGGCACAAGACGGTACTTTTGATCTGACGATACCGAAACGGCCGGTTCGGCGAAAGATCCGCGGTCTACCGGCCTTCACGACCGTCAAGAGCGGGGCTTATTTCTTTCTTCCTGGCATCGGCGCGCTCCGTTATCTGGCAACTCTAAGCTAAAGCGGGCGCTAACCAGCGCGTCATGAATGCAAGGTGCCATCCTGTAGGTTCATTTACGACAGCGTTGCGACGCGCCGTGGCGCTGCTGGCGGTTGTTGCACTCGTAGGCGGATACAAAGTCGCGGTTGCTGACGAAGCTGGGGTGAGTGTCTGGTTGCCGGGCACGTTCGGAAGCCTCGCGGCGGTGCCAGTTCCTCCCGGCTTTCAATGGTCTACGACTTACTATCACGCCGCCGCAACCTCCCAAAGCCGCACGGAGTTTGAAGAGGGCGGGCGGATTGTGAGGGGCCTCAGCCCGAAACCCAATTTGATACAGCTGTCTCCGAGCTATGCATTTTAAACACCAGTTCTCGGTGCGCAATTGGGTTTGGCCGTTACGACTGTTCCGGCATTTGTCAGTAACAGCGTCACCTCCACACTGGCTGGACCTCGCGGCAGGACCTTGTCGGGAAAGGCTAGCCAATCGGTACAGGGATTCGGTGATCTGTACCCGCGGGCATCACTAAAATGGAACGAGAACGTCAACAATTTCATGGCCTACGGAACCGGTGACATCCCGGTCGGTCTCTACAGCAAAGACAACATCGCCAACATCGGAACCGGACATGGTGCCATCGATTCTGGCGGTGGGTACACCTACCTACACCGACAGAGCGGAAATGAATTTTCTGCGGTCGTCGGCCTCACTTACAATTTTATAAATCCCACTACACACTACCAAAGCGGTGTCGATTCCACTTGGACTGGGGTATGTCGCATCGGTTATCCGAGCAGATTTCTGCCGGAATTGTCGGATATGTTTATCAGCAAATCGGGTGCGACAGCGGGTCCGGTAATACCGTTGGCTGTTTCCGGACGCGTATATTCGGGATGGGGCCACAGCTTGGGGTTCGCTTTCCTATCGGTGAGATGGAAGCATCGCTAGGCTTGAAGGTCTTTGGAGAGTTTGGCGCAAAAAATACCCCGCAAGGCTGGAATACATTTCTGACTCTTGCGATCTCTCCCGCGGCCCCAGCGAGGCCGTAAGATATCGTGACAGCGCACCAGTCGAGCGGTGAACCAAGACAGTGAACGTTTCCAGGCGTCTGATTTTCGGGCGCGAAGCGACGGTCTGTTTCAGCGCGCCAGCAGCGACAGCAGGAACAGCCCGCCGCCGACGAGCCCACCGACGATCGTGCCGTTCATCCGGATGTATTGCAGGTCGGCGCCGACGGCCATCTCGATGCGCTCCGAAAAGCCTGCCGGTTCCCATTTGCGCACGACCTCGGCGACAAACCGGATCAGCTCCCCGCGCCACGGCAACGCTTCTGCCAAGAGCGCTTCGATCGCCGCGTCCAGCCGCCCCCGCATCGCCGCGTCATTGCCGAGCGTCTCTCCGATCGAAGCGATTGCTAGAGCGAGCGTCCGGCGCAGGCGCGACGACGACGAAGCGAGGTCCGAGAGCACAATGTCGCGGCCCTTGTCCCAGGAGGCGGCCAGCCACGCCTGCAGCTCGGGGAGGTTCGGCAACCGCGCCCGCTCGCTGGCCGGATCTGCCGGCGCATTCATCAGTTCGAGCGCCATGTCGTCGATGGCCGACAAAAGGCTCTGCCGGGCAGAGCCATCGGGCTTGCGTAGATCGTCGATCAGCTCTTCCGCCCCCCGCAGCATCGCGCGGGCGATCTCGCGATTGATCGCGCGTGGGATCCAGCTGCGCCGGCGCTCGGCGACAGTATCGAGCAACCGCTCCTCGTTGCGCGCGAGGAAATCGCGAGCATAGTTGAGCGCGCGGTCGAGCACCGCCTCGTGATACCCCGCCGCCGTAACCAGCCGGACGAAATGCCCCGCCAGCGCGGTCAGCGGCGCGTTGCG
>Ga0075426_10003772_pt1 | contig 10823 bp, 11 predicted proteins | sample SoiMethybrSBSTD5_FD_75304 | JGI IMG/M metagenome (GOLD analysis project Ga0075426, IMG submission 75304) | Bulk soil microbial communities from a Populus tree surrounding site in Tennessee, USA - Soil MetaG P. TD hybrid SBSTD5 | ecosystem: Environmental > Terrestrial > Soil > Tree plantation...
CCGTCATCCAGCTTACGCACCCGCGTATCCACATTCCCACGCAAGTCCTTCACGTCCACATCGCGACGCAACGCTTTGAGTTGCGCCAATCGCCTCTGGCTCGAGGTGCCGACCACAGATCCCGGCGCCAGATCGTGCAACGACGTCGCGTGGGAACCGCTGCGCAACACAAGCGCATCGCGCGGATCTTCACGTTCGCAGATCGCGCTGATCGCGAGACCAACCGGAACGATCGTCGGTAAATCTTTCAACGAGTGCACGGCGATATCGATACGCTTATCAAGCAGCGCTTCTTCGAGCTCTTTCGTGAACACGCCTTTGCCGCCGATCACGGACAAGGGATCTGGTTTTATGTCTCCGGTGGTCTTTATGATCTCTATTCGGATCTCAAAACCAGGATTTAAGCGGACCAGAAGGTCGCGTGTCTCCTCGGCTTGCCACAAAGCGAGACGAGAGCCGCGCGAGCCGATAACCAGGCGAGTGGTCATGACATTACTCCTCCAGGTCGAAGTTTTCGTCTGGAGTAACCGCAGCGTCCGGTTCGCTTGTCTCGTAAAAGCGACGCATCTGGTTAAGGATGGGATGTGAGATCTTGTTGACGGTGGAAACGAGCAACGCTTCAATCGCAGCTTCCTGCTCCTGAGTTAATACGCCGAGCCGCTTGCGCTGGCGTGCCATCTCCGCGCGCGCCACGTCCTGAAACTTCTCGCGCATCGCACCGATCGTCGGGCCAACGTCCATGAGACGCAGCGACTGCTGAAACTGCATTACCTCCGACTGCACGATCAACTCAGCGCGCTCCGCTTCGCGCTCGCGCTCGCGAATATTCGACGTAATCACCGACTCGAGATCGTCGATATCAAACAGAAACACGTTTGGGACTTTGCCAACCGCGGGATCGATATTGCGCGGCACGCTGATGTCGATAAAACACGTCGGACGATTACGGCGGCGTCCCAAGGCGCGGCGCGCTTGCTGCTCGGTCAGCACATAAGTCGGCGCGCCCGTAGAGCAGATAACGACGTCCGCTTCGGCGAGCCCCTGGTCCAACTGATCGAACGGCAAGGTCAGCGCGCCAAACTCGCGTGCGATCTCCTGCGCTGCTGCTTCAGTGCGGTTCGCAATCAGCACCCGCGATGCGCCCGCGTTCAGCAGATGACGGGCGGAGAGTTCGGCCATTTCGCCGGCGCCGATCAGCAACACAGTGCAGCCTTTGAGCGTGTTGAAGATCTTCTTGCCCAGCTCAACCGCCATGTAACTGATTGAGACCGCATTCGCCGCAATTCCCGTCTCATTTCTTACTCGTTTCGCGACGCGAAACGTGTGATGGACGAGCCGGTTAAGAATGCGGCCGGCGGTCCCCGCTTCAACTGCGACTGAATAAGCACGCCGCACCTGGCCCAACACCTGTGGTTCGCCGACGACCATCGAATCCAACGACGACGCGACGCGGAACAGATGTCGCACTGCCTCATCGTCGGCGTGACGATAAAGATGATTACTCAGAAACCCGGTAGGTAAACTCGCCGCTGCGTCGATAAATTGCGCCAAACGGCCTGCGCCCGATTCCATTTGCTCCGCGGTAGTCGCACTCAAAATCTCCACGCGGTTGCACGTCGAAACGATCAATCCCTCGCGCACGACTTCGCCATCGACGAGCCGGCGCAGTCCGTCCGCGCACGCTTCATCAGTGAACGCGAGTCGTTCGCGAATTTCGACCGGCGCGGTCTTGTGATTCACTCCGATGAGGATGATCGACATACGGTTTCAGAATCCCAGCAGCATACCGAACGTGTGATACCCGCCAAACAAGCGCGCGCCAAACAGCGTGCACAGCACGAGCGCAAATCCCAAAACACCGAGCCACGCCGCTCGCCGTCCGCGCCAATCCGCGGTCGACCGGTAAATGATCAGCACGAGATAGACCAACCAGGTGAGCGCCGCGAAGATCTCTTTCGGATCGTTATGCCACATGCGCCCGTAACGATCCCACGACCAGATCATGCCGGTGGCGATGCCAAGCGTGAGTAGCGTTAACCCAACCACGGCGGAACTCGTCGCGAGTTCGTTGATGGTCGTCAGCGCCGGCAAACGATGAAAGATTGCGCCGAACGTCTTTAATTTTAGTTCGCGTTCCTGTAACAGGTACATCACGCTCGCCATGAACACGATAAAGAACGCGGCATAAGCAAAGATCACGAGCGTGGTGTGAATCGGGAACAGGCGCGTCGCCGAGAATGATGCCGGTGCTTCGTTGGGGCCCGGGTTCGCCATCAACGCGATGAAGATCAGGATCGAGATCAAAGGCATAGTGAACGCGCCGACGGCCTGCGCCCGGTAGCGATAAAGCGCGACTGCGTAAACGGCGACGAGCGCCCAGGCCAGGAACGAAAGCGTTTCACGCAAAAAGAAGAGCGGGTAATGACCGTCGATCATCCAATCCACAGCCAGCGTGCACGTGTGCACAACGAAACCAGCAACTGTCGCCCATTCCGCAACACGCTGAACTGACCGGCGTTTGTTTATAAACGCCAGGATGGAGTGAATCGCGGCGATAAGATAAGCCGCTAAAACTGTCGCGAGCAGGGACCTCATTTGGGAAACCAGGACAGAACAGGATTCTATGATCTAGTCAGATTAGAGGGCAAACGTTATGCTGGGGCGTGACATCATAGCCGTCGATTCCTTCGCTCCAGTTCCGTCAGGAGAACCTACATGCTGCGACGTCCCTTCGCTTTAGCGCTAGTCCTGGCCCTCTATCTGTGTTCGTCAATGGCCCAAAAGCCGGCGCAGGACGTGGACACGATCAAGATCGACACCGACCTCGTCACGGTTCCCGTAATAGCCACCGATCGCAACGGCACTTACGTCGCTGACTTGCGCCAGGAGGAGTTTCTGCTGAGTGAAGACGGCGTGTCGCAACAGATCGCGTTCTTCGGCAAAATCTCAATGCCTTTTCACGTTGTGCTGATGCTGGACACGAGTTCGAGCACGCAGGACAAGCTGCCGTTGATTCAGAAAGCGGCGTCTGCGTTTGTGGATCAGTTGCAACCCGCGGATCGAGTGAAAGTTATTTCGTTTGACGATCGCGTGCGCGACCTGAACGAGTTTACGAACAACCGCGAGACCGTCCGCACGGCGATTTACAGTACGAGGCCGGGAGAGGGAACGAAAGTTTACGACGCCTTCGAGCTGGCGTTGAATACGATTCGCCGCATTCAGGGTCGCAAGGCGATCGTGATCTTTACCGACGGCATGGATTGGCACAGCGACAGCGCGACGTTCAATAGCACCGTGCGCTGGTTGGATGAAGAAGGCGTGGTGGTCTATCCGATTCGTTACGACACTCGGGCCACGACAGAGCGACTAGCTCGTGAGCAGGCGAATGAGCCGCAGTTGCCGACGATCGGTGTGATACGGCAGGCGCCGACTGGCGGCACCGCGCCGACGTTCCCGAGTGATGATCCGACGCCGGGCGCGAGTAGTCGATCAAAGACTGGTCCATTTGGTTTACCGTCGGCGGAAGAGATCATGCGGCGACGTCGTGAAGAGGAGCGCCGCCGGCAACCAAATCCAGATCCAAATGAGCCGCTGCCTGGTCCACCGGATCGCGTTCCCGAAGGGCGTGTTCCCGGTATACCCGGATCGCGTCCTGAGTCGATTCCCGGCACGACGACCACGACAACAACTTCACGTCGTGGGCCCGACGATTCGATCGGGCGCATGTTGGACCTTGCCTATCAGACGGCGGATAGTTACCTGGAAACTCTCGCCGAGAAGTCGGGCGGCAGGTTGCTGCGCGCCGACACGCTCGCCTCTTTGCCCGATGCGTTTGCGAAGATCGCCGCCGAACTCCGCACGCAATACCTGCTTGGCTATTATCCTGTGAACAAGGAACGTGACGAGCGTTATCGCAAGATCAAAGTGACGGCCGCTCGCAAAGACGTCATCATTCGCGCCCGCCCCGGCTATCTCGCCACCAGCGGCCGTTAACACCGAAGGTGTTCGCCCGTTTCAGCCCAGGGTTGGCACAACCCTGGGTAGGAGGACCCGTCACAAGACGACAACGCTGAAGGCGTTGGCAATTTCGCCGAGTTTGCCAACGCTTTCAGCGTTATGGTCACACCTGGTGGCTTGTCCCAGGGTTGGAGCGACTCCAACCCGGGGCTCAAACTAGTGAACGCCGTTGGCGTTGTTTCAATAGACCTCTCTTGCTGCGACGCCTCGCCCGTGCTAGTTTGACGCTTCATGCCAACTCGCGCCGACGCCTGGGAATTGTTGTGTGAGTACACGAAGGGCGAGAGCCTGCGCAAGCACGCGCTCGCCGTTGAGGCTGCCATGCGCGCGTGCGCCAAACGCTACAACGAAGGTCCGGCAGACGAGAACGAGTGGGGCATGGTCGGGCTGCTTCACGACTTCGATTACGAAATGTTTCCTTCGGCAGACCAGCACCCGTTCACAGGCTCAAACATCCTTTGCGGACGTGGTTACCCCGAGCGCATCATCCGCGCCATTCTCGGTCACGCTACTTACACCGGCGTGCCGCGCGATACAGACATGGCCCGCGCACTTTTCGCCACAGACGAGCTCTGCGGTTTTTTAGTGGCCTGCGCACTCGTGCGACCCTCGCGCAGTCTCGACGATCTCGAAGTGTCGTCAGTCAAGAAGAAACTGAAAGACAAAGCGTTCGCGCGCTCCGTGAATCGCGACGACATTCATCAGGGCGTGGAAGAGTTAGGCGTGAATCTCGACGAACACGTTCGCTTCGTGATCGATGCTTTGCGTCCCGTGCAAAGCGAGATTGGGTTGAATGCGACGGGCGCTCAGAATTGAAGCGAGTATGAAAAAGGTAAGCGTGAGCAAGGTGGCAATGATCGCAGTCAACAACGCTTGTATTTTTCGCCGGCGTGCGGTGTGACGATAAACAAAGATCGCCGCGAAGACGATCGTGGCCACGGGCAAAACAAGCGTTGAGGTCACTAGCAGTCCCGGACTCGATAAAGCTTTGGCTGAGAAGACGCCCAGGACCAGCGCGATGCAGGAACCAGCCCCGACGAGTGCCGCAAGTGCTGAAGCGGCGAATACAAGCTTCAGTCGCATTCGCCAACGTTCCTTAAATTGGTTTCGGGCAAATTTCCACTCCCTCGGGTTGGTGGGAGAAAAACGCCGCCAAGAATACCACAGGCAGGACCAGACACGGCGGTATCTGAACTCATAACTTTCAACGGATGATCTCAAGAAGCGCGCTGATTTGGCTTTCACGTCAGGAAGGCCTGAAGGAATTCGCCACCCGTTTTGGATTTTTCAAGAAACTCACCACTCGCTTCGTTGCGGGAGAAACGATCGACGACGCGATCACTTACATTCGCCAGTTGAATGCAGAAAACTGTACTGCGTCGTTCGATCATTTGAACGAATCGGTCGGCTCTGAAGCCGAAGCTGAAGTCGAGGTGAACGAGTATCTCAACATCCTTACCAAGATCGGCGAAACCAAGATCCGTTCGAACGTTTCGATAAAGCTGACGCAGTTTGGACTCGGACTCGATCCCGAATTGGCCTATCGCAACGCGCGCCGCGTCGTCGAAGATGCGCGCGGTCGCGGCAACTTCGTCCGCGTCGACATGGAAGACTCAGCCGTGACGCAAGTCACTCTCGATATCTTCAAACGGTTGCGCGCCGAATTTGAACTCAACGACGTCGGCATCGTGTTGCAGTCGTACTTGCGCCGCACTTACGCCGACGCACAGGAATTAATAAAACTTCCCGCGCGTATTCGCATTTGTAAGGGCGCTTACAACGAACCGCCCGAGGTGGCGTTTCCGGACAAGCGAGACGTCGACGCAAACTACATCAAGGTGATGCAGCTACTGCTTTCGAGCGGCACTTATCACGGCATCGCCACGCACGACCCTAAAATGATCGACGCCACAATCGACTTCATGCAGCGCGAAGGCATCGGCAAAGAGAAGTTTGAGTTTCAGATGCTCTTTGGCATTCGTCGCGATCTACAACGACAGCTCTCGCGCGACGGCTTCAACGTAAGAATCTATGTGCCCTACGGAAAACACTGGTATCCTTATTTCATGCGCCGGCTCGCAGAACGCCCGGCAAACGTCTGGTTTGTGATGAAGAACGTCCTCAAAGGCTGAACATGGCTAACTGGTTATGGGTGTTGTGGAGCATCCTCGGCGCGATACTTATCGTCGCCGAAATCTTCACGTCCGGCTTTGTGCTGCTGTGGTTTGGCATTGGCGCGCTTGCCGCGGCACTCGCTGGTCTGATCGGCATCGACAGCCTCGCGGTCCAGTTCATGATCTTCGCCGTAGTTTCGATTGCTTTGACAGCGGCGTCGCGCACGATCTTTGTCAACTACTTTTCACGCGAGAAGACAGGGCAGTCGTTACGCAGCGGCGTCGATTCCTTGCCGGGAAAAATCGGCACGGTTGTTTCATCGAGTAAAGGCGCGTTGCATGAAGGTGCGGTGAAAGTGTTTGGTTCAACATGGACCGCGTATCCTGCCGCGGGCGAGGAACCGTTGGAAGCCGGTGAAAGAGTTTGCGTGGACAGCGTTGAAGGCGCGTCGATATACGTCCGGCGCGTCAGCGCAGAACCTGACTGGCGCCCGAAAACTTTGCCGGAGCAGAACTAGTGCGGTTCGGTGTCGGCTTCGTAAGTGTCGTCGAGAGTTTTGTCTTCTTCGAGTGGTGGGAGTTCGATGGTGATGCGATCGGTGGCCGGTGCTTCGAGATCGTCACCGTGAAAGCGCGCTAACACGACTGTGATGTTGTCCTCACCGCCGCGATTGTTAGCTTCTTCGATTAGCCCGTCGCACGCTTGCGAGAGATTGTCCTGGCTGTTGACGACGATCTGCTGAATATCTTCCGCGCGTAGTTTTCCTGAGAGACCATCGCTACAAAGCAAAAGCACGTCGCCTTGCCGCAAATGAATCCGGCCGGTAACCGGCGCGACTTCGCTTTGCGCGCCCAACGCCTGCAGGATCACATTACGAAACATGTGCGTCTCAGCTTCCGACTCGCTGATCTGGCCGACGTCGACGAGCTGTTGGACCAACGACTGATCCTTGGTGGCGAGTCGGATGTGGTCCTTTCGAATGACGTAACCGCGACTATCGCCGACTTGCACTAGATCGAGATTGTCGCCACGAATCGCGGCGCCGGTGAAGGTAGCGCCCATGCCGGCGCAACGAGAATCTTCCTGGCTCTTCTGATGGATCGCGAGGTTGGCGTAGTGGGTCGCGTTCTTCAAACATTCAACCAGATCCAACTGCGGGTCACACGCTTCTTCACCTTCGGTGCCGAGCAGCATCTCGCGCACGGAGTCGACCGCCATGCGGCTCGCAACGTCACCCGCGAGCGCGCCACCCATGCCGTCGGACACAACGAGCACGAGTCCTTTATCACCCAGAGTGAAACGCGTCAGCTTCTCCGGCGGCGTAGCGCCGTCCGCACCACTCCAGGTTTGTTCGGTCGTCAGATCGAGGACCAGGAAATTATCTTCGTTGCCACGTCGCACCCGGCCCACGTCTGATTTGGCATATAACTCTACGATCATAAGGAGAGCTTGTATAAAAAATAGGGAGCTATTTAAAAGGTTGAGAACGCGCCAGATTGTAACCTCGAAATCAAACCTTTTCCAGTGCCTGATCCAAATCCGCAATGATGTCGTCGGTGTCCTCAATCCCGACCGACACGCGCACTAATCCATCCGTTATTCCGAGCCGTTCGCGTTTGCCCGCATCAACCGACGCGTGCGTCATCGTCGCCGGATGTGAAATCAACGTCTCGACGCCGCCCAGACTCTCCGCCAGCGTGCAAAGCTTTACTGACTCCAGCACTGTGCGCGCCGCGGCCAGCGACCCAACATCAAACGCGACCATGCCGCCAAATCCGCGTTGTTGCCGGCTCGCCAGTGCGTGCTGCGGGTGCGATGCTGAGCCCGGATAATAGACCTTGCGCACCTTCGGATGCTCTTCAAGAAACGCGGCGACCGCACGACCCGATTTATCATGTTGTTCCATGCGCAACGCGAGTGTCTTCGTGCCGCGCATCACCAGCCACGAATCGAACGGCGAAAGGATCGCGCCGACACTGTTCTGGACAAAACCGATCCAGTTTGCGTCCTCTTCATCATTAAGCACAACGATGCCGCCGACGCCGTCGGAATGCCCGTTGAGATACTTCGTCGTCGAATGGACGACAATGTCCACGCCGAATTCGAGCGGCCGTTGCAGGTACGGCGACATAAAAGTGTTGTCGCAAACGACGCGTGCTCCGGCACGATGCGCGATCTCACTGACCTCTTTCAGATCCGTGACGATCATCACGGGGTTGGTCGGCGTCTCGATAAAGACCATCTTCGTGTTTGGTTTGATCGCGGCTTCGACGTTGAGCGGATCAGAAGTGTCGACGAAATCGAATTCGAGATTGTAGTTGGCAAGAATGCGGGTGAAGAGCCGCGATGTGCCGCCGTAAGTGTTGTCGGAGACGATGACGTGTTCACCGGCCTTGACGAGTCGCAGCGTGGCGTCGATCGCGGCCATGCCGGAAGCGAATGCGAAGCCGAAGCGCGCATTTTCGAGTGCGGCGATGTTGCGTTCGACTGCGGAACGAGTCGGGTTCTGCGTGCGCGCGTATTCGTAACCTTTGTTCTTGCCGATCGATTCCTGCGCGTACGTCGAGGTCTGATAAATCGGGACCGTCACCGAGCCGGTAGTTTCATCTGGTTCCGATCCTGCATGAACTGCTGTCGTTGCAAATCCCATAAGAGTTTATCCGTCAAAAATACCCTGGCTGCGGTAGCGTTCCGCGCCGTCGGGGAAAACTGTAATCACGCGTTTGCCTGGTCCCAAACGTTCCGCGATCTTGTAGGCCGCTGCCGCAGCGGCGCCGGTCGACCAGCCGCCGAGAAGTCCTTCGACGCGCGCGATCTTTTTCAAGGCCGCGCAGACTTCTTCATCCATGACCATCAGGATTTCGTCGGCTAACGAACGGTCAAAGATCTTCGGAATGAAATCCTTTTGGCCGATGCCTTCCACTTTCTTCGGCCCGGGTGGTCCACCACCGTAAATCGATCCTTCCGGCTCCACCAAAACGCACAACACGTTTGGGTTCTGTTTCTTAACCGCGCGAGTCACGCCGCAAAACGTTCCGGAAGTTCCGGCGCCGATGACCACCGCGTCGATCTCGCCTTTCATCTGCTCGACGATCTCGCGTCCGGTTGTGTGCTCATGAAAACACGGGTTCGCCGTATTCTCAAATTGCTGCGGTACGAAACTGCTCTCGATATGCGCCGCGAGTTCACGCGAACGAGCAATTGCGCCCTTCATCCCCGCTTCGGACGGCACGTATTCAATTTCGCCGCCGAGCACTTCAATGAGCTTCATCTTCTCTTCCGCGAAACCACGGGGGACGCAGAGAATAACACGGTAACCTCGTGCGACTCCCACGAGGGCGAGGCCGATGCCGGTGTTGCCGGCGGTTGGCTCGATGATTGTGCCGCCGGGCTTGAGCAGTCCTTTTTCTTCGGCGTCGAGAATCATTCCCAATGCGGCACGGTCTTTGACGGAGCCACCGGGATTGAGCCATTCGATCTTTGCGTAGACGTCAGCGAGTGGTGGTTGAACGAAACGGGCAAGATGCAGCAGAGGAGTCTGGCCTATTAGGTCGAGAATGCTTTCTGCGATGCCAAGAGCCATTTTGCGCGATGGTAGCTTGCGTGTTAGGGAGTCGTCAAACTAGTACTGGATCAGACTGCCTTCGCGTTTGGCGCGTTTGACGGCACGGCCGAAAACCCACAGTGAAAAGGGAAGCAGGACGGCGAGGAAGCACAACAGAGTAATCAGCGGTTGGGTGACTTCGGCGAGTCCGTGTCCTTCGATCAGGACTTGCCGGATGCCATCGAGTCCGTAGGTCGCCGGGAGGAGAAGAGAAATGCTGCCGAGTTTTGGTCCGGCGTATTGTCTTAGTAATTGTGTCGGGAAGAAGACGCCGGAGAAGAGTGCGGAGCCCGCGCCGAGAAAGATACCAAACGGATCGCCACGCTTGAAGACCATCGCGAAGCTCGCTGAAAGTATTCCGAGACAAGCCAGGACGACAGTCGTCAGCAAAAGAAACACGACTGCAAGGAAGAAGCTGCCGCGATAGTGAACGCCGAAGAAGACGCGTCCGAAGAAGAGATAGAGAAATGAGAAGAAAGTCGTCTCGAGAAAGTCCCATGCGGAGCTGGCGACGATAACGGTTGGCAAGTTGATTGGTGTCAGCAGGACGCTTTCGAGTGTGCCTTGCATCTGTTCCTGGCGAATCGAGTTGGCGAGACTCGAGAAGCCGGTCATGAAGTAGTTCAGCACTGCGAGACCTGTAAGCCACGTGGCGAGTGGATCGCGCCATTGCGAGTATTGCGGGTCGGTAAAGCCGGCGAAGATCTTGGAGATGAAGAACAGCGTTGTCACAACCGCCAGCACCGAGACGATGCGCAGGAAGAACTGCATGCGATAACTAACGAACAGGCGAAAGTCGCGCGCGACAAACGCAAAGATTCTTCTCGGCAGAAGTTTCAAACTATTCATAGCCACAGACTCTCACAGACAAACACAGATCAGAGCCGTTCGGCGAACACGAACTATGTTGCGAAGGTGCGTTCTTATCAGTGTTCATCCGTGTCGCCGCTTTCGTAGAGTTCGAGGACGTCGAATAGAGTGGCCCGTTCAACGTCCACATCGAGTATGCGCGCGCCGCGCTGCTGCAAGTCCCGCAACTTTTCATCTAGTTGGTTATCGCCAGACTGACGCGTGAATGAAATTCTCT
>Ga0075426_10003773_pt1 | contig 10817 bp, 7 predicted proteins | sample SoiMethybrSBSTD5_FD_75304 | JGI IMG/M metagenome (GOLD analysis project Ga0075426, IMG submission 75304) | Bulk soil microbial communities from a Populus tree surrounding site in Tennessee, USA - Soil MetaG P. TD hybrid SBSTD5 | ecosystem: Environmental > Terrestrial > Soil > Tree plantation...
GGACGATATCGACGCCAAAGCGGACGCCTTCATCGATTTCCTGAGAGACCGGGTGTTGGGGAGAACGTTCGACGACGGTTTCGGTACCACGCACCGGGTGCAAACCTTCGCCGATCTCGACCGGTTGTTCCGCTCGATCTTCGACGGCCTGGAGATCGCGTCCGGCGGACGCAGCGGCAGCGACAGCTGGCGCACGCATCACATCGCCACGATCCGCAAGGTGCGGAACCGCCTGCTCAATATTTCGACGCGCTGCAAGGGCCTCGTCACGGATGACGGGCCGTCCAGCGATCTGCCGTGGAAGGAATTCACGGACCGCACGGTCTACGTGATCGATATCGCGAATGTCGACCCGCTGGGGCAGGACCTCGTGTTCGCGCGGGTCGTCTCCAAGCTGCGCGAGCAGCTCGAGCGACGCGAGCTGGGCGTCGACGCGGTGGTCGTGTTCGTGGACGAGCTGAACAAGTACGCCCCCGGCGATGGCTCCGAGACGTACGTGAAAAAGATGCTGCTCGACATCTCCGAGCGCGGCCGTTACCTCGGCATGGTCCTGTTCGGCGCCGAGCAGTTTCGCTCGCAGGTGCATCGCCGGGTGGTCGGCAATGCCGGGACGCAGCTGTTCGGCCGCATGGACATGGATGAGCTGGCGACCCCCGGGTATCAGGTGCTCAGTCCCGCCACGAAGAGCAAGCTCGCCACCCTGCCGATCGGCGAGCTGATGGTGCGGCATCCGCATTTCACGCAGCCGATTTTCGTGCGCTTTCCGAAGCCGCCGGTGCTGCGCGGTCGCGACGGCGTGGAGCGTTTCCCACCCGCGCTCGACGTGCCGTTCGAGGACGCGGTCGTGCGCCAGCTCGTGCGGCTCGACCGGCGGGTTCGGCCCAATCAGGTGAAGGATCTTATTGCAGACCGCGAGCCGGACGACGTGCGGCGCGCCCTCGCCGCGGTGCGGCACACGCGGCCGGGCGACGTGCTCGCGTACTTTCGAAAGGTTCTGGGGAGCCGCGTGGTACCCGATCCCGCGCTGCCGCGGGAGCAGCATGCCGTGCCGCCATTGAACACTATTTCCGACGAACCCTACTGATGCGCCGCGTCCTGGTGTGTCTCCTGCTTGTGGGCTGTGAAAAGAGCGGCGGCGTGAAGATTCCGCTCCGCTTTCATCCACCGAGCGGGGCGGTGTATCACCACACACTCGAGCAGTACACGAAGGTCACGATGCCCTCGACCGGTCCGCTCGGCGGCGCCGGCAACCAGGACCTGCGCTTGCGCCTGTTCTCCACGCAAACCGTGAGAGGGCCGGCCGCCGCCGGCGGAACAGAAATCGACATCGTCGTCGATTCGGCGAGTGTGGAGATGCCCGTGATGTCGCCGGACATGACCAGTCAGCTGGCGCGGCTGCGGGGCACGCGCAGTACCGCCGTGTTCGACGAGCGATCGCAGATCGTGCGCAACGACTTCAGCGGACTGCAGGGCGCGCCTCCCGAGTTGGCTAACCAGATGGCCGCGGTGCTTCAGGGCATGGCCTACGCTTTCCCGGAGCAGCCCGTGGGTCGCGGCGACTCGTGGACGGTCTCCATGAAGCTGCCGCTCGAGCAATTCGGCGGTACCAACGCGGCGCGAGCAGGCTCCGCGCAGACCAAACTCACCGTCCGCGAGATTCGCACGGACAACGCGGATACCTCCGTCATTTTCGACATCAAGACGACGTTCCCAACGGGACCCATTCAGCTCGCTGTGGCCGGCCAGAACGGCACTATGCGGCTCTCGGGTGAGCTCAACGGCTTTCAGCAGTTCTCGATCTCGCGGGGCACCGTCGTGGACGCGAGCGTCAAAGGCACCTCGAACCTCGACATCACCATCGCATCGCTCGGCGTGCGCGACATGAAAATCACGACGCAGACCGAGAGCAGCATTCACCTGGCCGGCGCAAAATGAAGCTCGCCCATCTCGCCGACCTGCACCTCGGTTTTCGCCAGTTCGACCGGCAGACGCCCAAGGGCATCAATCAGCGCGAGGCGGACATCGCCGAGGTGTTTCGGCGGGCCGTGGACGACCTGCTCGAGCAGAAGCCGCAGCTCATCGTCATCGCGGGGGATCTGTTCCACTCCGTGCGACCCACCAACGCCGCGATCATGTTCTGTTTTCGCCAGCTCCACCGGCTGCGTGCCGCGTTGCCCGAGACGCCGGTCGTGGTGATCGCGGGCGAACACGACACGCCGCGCTCCACCGAAACGGGTGCGATCCTGCGTCTCTACGAAGCGCTCGGCGTCGAAGTCGCCGTGGAAGAGGCGCGGCGCATCGTGTTTCCCAGACTCGACGCCGCCGTGCTCGCGGTCCCGCACCAGGCGCTCGTCAAGGCCGATCGTCCGGCACTGCGTCCCGAGCCGGGCGGACCCACGCTCAATGTGCTGCTCACCCACGGCGTACACGGCGGATTGGGCGAAGCGCGCGGCACCATGGAATACGGCGGGGCGGCGCTGTCGCGTGAAATCCTGGCGCCGGAAAAATGGGACTACATCGCGTTGGGGCACTACCACACCGCCCAGTCGGTCGCGGCCAACGCGTGGTATTCGGGAAGTCTCGAGTATCTGCCCCCCAACCCGTGGGGCCAGCTGCAGGACGAGGCGGAGCTCAAGAAGCCAAAGCGGGGAGGCGCGGGCAAGGGCTATTTGCTCATCGAGCTACCCGGCGCGCGCGTGACGTTTCGCCCCATCGCGCCGGTCCGCCGCCACATCGACCTGCCGTTCATTCAGGGCGCCGGTCTCAACGCCAAGGCGCTGGACGAGCAGATCGCGCAGCGGATCGCTGCGGCAAAGATCGACGATCAAATCGTGCGGCTGCTCGTCTGGGACGTGGACCGCGCCACCGCACGCGACCTCGATCACGCCGCGGTCCGCGCCTATAAAGCCCGCGCGCTCAATTTCCAGCTCGATCTGCGCCGGCCGGAAGCCCAGCGCGCGCAGGGCGTGAGTGGACCCGGAGTGCGGCGCCAGACGCTGACGGACACGGTTCGCGACTTCCTGGGCCGCCGGCCGCTCGATGCCGAGCTGAATCGCGACACGTTCGTGAAGCTGGGCGTCGACTATCTCGAGACGGCGGCGCGGAGCGAAGAGGCCGGCGGAGGAGGAGGAGGGACGCCGGCATGAAGCTGCACCGCCTCCGGCTCGTCAACTTCCGCCAGCACGCCGATACCGAAATCGTCTTCGGTGACGGGATCACCGGCATCATCGGGCCGAACGGCTCGGGCAAGACGTCGTTGCTCGAAGCCATCGCGTGGGCGATCTACGGCAATCCCGCGGCGCGCGGCGACAAGGACTCCATCCGCAACATGCGCGCCAAGGCCCGCTCCCCGGTCCGCGTGGAGCTCGAATTCGGCCTCGGGAGTCACGCGTATCGCATCGAGCGCGGGCTCAACAACGCCGAGCTGTACCAGGACGGCGCCGTCGTCGCCAATTCCCTCAAAGAAGTCACCGCGCGACTGCAGCGCGTGCTGGGGATGACGCACGACGAGTTCTTCAACACGTATTTCACCGGCCAGAAGGAGCTCGCGGTGCTGGCCGACGCGACGCGCCCGGAGCGGGCGGCGTTTCTCTCGCGCGTGCTGCGCCACGAGCAGCTCACAATTGCGCAGGAACGCATTCGCGAGCGCCGCAACGCGCTGGGGCATGAGGTCGATGGGCTCGAGTCGGGGTTGCCGCCGCAAGCGGAGCTCGAGAAGGAGCGCAAGGAGGCCGAAGCCCGCCTGACCGGGGCGCGCAAGGCCGCGAGCGCGGCGGCCGGCGAGCGCACCAAGGCACAGCAAGCGCTGGGCGAGGAAGAGCCGCGCTGGCAGCAGTGGGTCGAGCGCCGCGAGCGCACGCTCTCCCTGCACGGCGATCTGCGCGTTGCCGAGCAGGGCGTCGTCGTTGCGCGCCAGGAGTTTCAGCGGCTCGACAAGGAGCTGGCGGAAGCATTGGGCGCGCGCGAGGAGCTGCGGAAGCTCGACGCCGAGGTCGCACCGATCTCCAAGCTCAAGGCGGAGCTGGCGGAGCTCGACCGGTTGCATCGCGAAGACGCGGCGCGCCGTGAGGATCAGGCGAAGATCACCGAGCTCACCCGCAACCTCAACGTGCTCGATCGCCGCATTGCCGAGCTGGCGGACGCCGACGCGTCGCTGGCAAACGCGACGGCCAGCGTCCGCGCCCTCGCCGAGCGGCTCGAGGCTGCCGACAAGGTTGCCCAGGAGCAGCAAGGGGCCTGGGTTCGCGAAAAGGGGTATGCGGGCACGCGTCGTACAGAGCTGCTCAAGCTGTACGACGAGGTAAAGGATCAGCGCGACAAAATCGCGCGGCTGGGACCGGACGGCGAATGCCCGACCTGCCGGCGGCCGCTCGGCACTGAGCACGCCGCCGTGCTCGGCGTGCTCGATCGCCAGCTGCAGGCGATCGTTGATGACGGGACCTACTTCCGGCAGCGGATCGAGCAGCTGGCGCAGCCACCCGCCGCGGTGACGCAAGCGGAGGCGGCGCGCGATGCGGTGCGCGAAGAGACCCGCCAAGCGAGCGAGCGTGAGGGAACGCTCCGCGCGCAGGCGGGGGAGCGCGCGCGCCTCCAGAAAGAGCGCGCCGGTCTGGCCAAGCGCACGCAGGAAATCGAGCGGAGCGTCGCGGCGCGGGCGGCTGGGTATGACGCCGAGCGCCACAACCTCGTACGCGCGGAGCTCACTCGGCTCGAACCTGTGGCCCTGCAGGCGGCCGCCCTGGCGGCGCGGGCCGAGCGGGCGGAAGCTTTGGTCGGAGAGGCGGAGATCGCCGAGAAGGCGTTGTCGGCGCGGGAGGAGCAGGTGAAGCAGCTCGGCGAGGCCGTCAAAGAGCAAGGCTTTTCAGAGCCCAAGTTTCAGGCGGCGCGCGAGCGTCACGATCGCGCGGCCCACGCGCTGCGGGCCGCCGAGCTTGCCGTCGCGGAAACGCGAGGCGAGTTGGTCGCGGCCGAGGCCGCCGTGCGGGAAACCGAGCGCCGCGCCACCGAGCGCGCCGCTCGCGAAAAGACGATCGGCGAGCGTAAAATCGAGCTGCGGCTGCATAATGAGCTGGATCGCGCGTTCTCCGATTTGCGCGCCGAGCTGAACGCGGCGATGCGGCCCGAGATCGGCACGCTGGCATCCGGCTTCCTCGCGGATCTCACGGATGCCCGCTACGACGAGGTCGATCTCGATGCGGACTATCGGGTCGTGGTGCTCGATGAGGGAGTCCCGAAACCGGTGATCTCGGGGGGGGAAGAGGACATCGCCAACCTCGTGCTGCGCCTCGCGATCTCGCAGATGATCGCCGAGCGGGCAGGGCAGCCGCTCTCGCTCCTCGTGCTCGACGAGATCTTCGGCTCGCTCGACGAATCGCGCCGCCAGCATGTCCTGGCCCTGCTGCGCCGCCTGGGCGATCGCTTCCCCCAGGTCATCGTCATCACGCACATTGAACAGGTGCGCGATGGCCTGGACCGTGTCATCCGAGTCTCGTACGACGCGACCACGGGGTCGAGTGTCGTGCGCGACGACACCACTACGTTGGGACCGCCCGATGCGAGCGTGGCTGCCTGACACCCGGGTAACCGGGCCGGAGCGCGCCACCGAGCGCGACATCGACGCGCTGAATCGCGTCTTCGCCGAGTCGTTCACCGATCGGTACCGCCGCGACGGGCTCATCGGGGTACGCGTGCCGCAGCTCAATCCGCTCGTCTGGCGGTACGCGTTGCTCGACGCGGGCGACGGCGCGATGGTGTGGCGCGATGAGCACGGCGACATTGCGGCGTTCAACGTCGCCCACCAGGCGGGCCTCGAGGGATGGATGGGACCGCTCGCGGTGCGGCCCGACCGGCAGGGCACAGGCGTCGGCAAGACCATCGTGCATACGGCGGCCGATTGGCTCATCGATCGCGGCGTCACGACACTCGGTCTCGAAACGATGCCCCGCACGCCCGAGAACATCGGCTTCTACGCGCGCCTGGGCTTCGCGCCCGGTTTTCTCACGGTCACGCTGACGAACGAGATCGCGACCCGCGGTCATCCCGCGCCCGTGCTGCTGTCGCGGTGCGCGCCGAGCGAAAAGGACGCCACGATGGACGCCGCGCGGCGGCTGGTGGGTGACCTGGTACCCGGAATCGACTTCTCGCGCGAGATCCTCCTGACCGCCGAGCTGGGCCTCGGCGATACGTCACTGGTCGAAGCCGGCAGCAACCTCGACGCGCTGGCCGTGTGGCATTCGGCGCCGCTCGCCGATACGCGCACGCGTGACGAAGTACGCGTGCTCAAGCTCGCGGCGCGCACGGATGCCGCATTCGAAGCCGCCGTCGCGGCCGTCGAGGCGGCCGCCGCCAAGGCCGGCATTCGCCGCATCGCGCTGCGGTGTCAGAGTCGCTACGGTGAGGCGTTCCGCCGGTTGATTGGGCGCGGCTACCGCGTGCGCTGGACCGATTTACGCATGACGTATGCCGGGTACCCCGAGCGTCATGCGTCCCGGGGCGTACTGTTCTCGAACTGGGAAATCTGAGCGGGCTAGGAGACGAAGCGGGGCGCGCCCAGTAATGCGCGCCGCGCGAAGAGAATCATCGCTCCAGCATACAGCAGGTGAATCGTGCCGCTGGGAACGTGTGCCACAAATAGCAGCACCCCCCACGCCAACAGCATCACGACAGCGGCGAGCAATGTGAGGTTCAGGGCGATTGACCTTTCCGGGACGGGAAGTATTCTAGTACCCAGGAGCGGGGAGTCAAATTATTGAGCCAACAAGCTCGACAGTGGACCCAGATACTGCGGCCCATGTCACGCCCCCTCGATTGGGGAAGACAGAATTCGTGGTGAGGGACCAGTCATTACTTTCGGGCTTCAATAATCCTCTCCGTTCCTTCTGTAGTCGATCGGCCGGCTGCGTTAAGCAGATCCGGCCGGTCGTTTTTGTGTGAGCGTCTCCCAGAAGTAGCGCGGCGCGAGCAGTGCGCGTCCCCGCACCAGGAATCCCACCAGCAGGATCACGATCCACAGCGCATACGCGAGCGAGACTTCCTCCCGCAGGTGCGGCGCGAGGAACTGGACGATCCAGAGGACGAACAGGGCCGTCGCGTCGAACCAATCGAACTCCATGTTCGCGAGCACCACGATGCCGAGCGCAGTCTGGAGCACCGTGAGAATGATTTCCAGGCGTTGCGCGGCGTCGAAGTGAAACGGCGCCCAGACGCCGGTGTGCGTGAAGTGCGAGTAGCCGTACACCAGCGGAATCATGGCTGCGAGCACCGTCCACTGATTGATGTTGCTCGACACCATGTTCATGAGCGCCAGGGGCGCGTGAGTGACCCGGCGGGCCCACAGGAACGCGGAGACCTTCTCCGGGAATTCCGAGAGGAACGGCGCCACCCACTGCACGAGAATGAATTGGCTCACGCCGAGCAGCCCGGCGACCGCCAGCATCGACTCGAGGAAGGGATGTGCGGTGACGTAGAGCAGGAATCCCCCGGCGGCGAACAGGCCGCCGATGGCGAGCTTCCGCCGCAGGCCGCCCAGGCGGTAGGCCCACTGCGACACGCGGGGCGCGTCGCTGATCTCTTCCGCGCTGTGCGGCGGGTGGCGCAGCAAGACGACGAGATAGCCGACGTACAGCGCGAGCAGTATCACGGCATCGATCCAGCTCATCGTCTGCTTCCAGATGATCACGATGAAATACAGCAGCGGGGGGAGGAGCCCGATCACCTCGACGGCGTGCTCGCGCTGCAGCTTGATGGACGGCGTACGCTTCGGACTGCTCCGCCGGCCCGAGAAGGCGAACACGAAGTAGATCATCGGCCAGCCAAGTCCCAGCAGCAAGCGAATCGCCCCGGTCAGGTTCGCGATCGCGAGGTGCGAGCGCGTAGGGTCGCGTCCCGCATCCCAGGCGATGACCGCTTCGACGGCGAATTCAGGGATTGTCTGGAGCCACGCGAGGATCGCGAGGGCCAGGCCCTGGGAGATGAGGAACTGCGCCGCTTCCGCGCCCCAGGCGACGAGAAATGCGGACAACAGCATGCTGGGAAACGTCCACAGCGCCGCCAGCGCGGAGCCTCCCGTCTGCAAGGCCAGGAGGAGTAGCTTTAGGAATCGCACGGGGGTCCAATCTTACCATGGCACGAGACAAAATGAAGTCCGCGAGCCTGCACAGCTTCCACGAGACGCACACCGAACCGACGGAGGTGCGCATCCCGTTCCAAACGCTCGTGCACGAGATCCTCGAGCAGATCGGTGAAGATCCCACGCGCGAAGGTCTGCACCAGACGCCGGCGCGCGTCGAAGCGTCGCTCAAGTGGTTGACGCGCGGCTACGGCATGAACGTCGATGAAGTGATCGGCAATGCCCTGTTCGAGGAGAAGCACGAGAGCATGATTTGCGTGCGCGACATCGAGATCTACTCCATGTGCGAGCATCACATGCTGCCGTTCTTCGGGCGGGCGCACGTCGCGTATCTCCCTAATGGCAGGATCGTGGGACTCTCGAAGATCCCGCGCGTGGTCGAGGTGTTCGCGCGGCGGCTCCAGGTGCAGGAGCGGCTGACCGACCAGGTCGCCGAGGCGCTGTGCGCGGTGCTCAAGCCGCTCGGCGTCGGGGTCGTGATCGAGGCGTATCACCTCTGCATGATGATGCGCGGCGTCGAAAAGCAGAATTCCAAGACGGTGACCAGCGCGCTGCGCGGGGCGTTCCGGGACGACGCCAAGACGCGCGATGAATTTCTGAGACTCGTGCACGGCGGCAGCTTCGCGCTGTGAAGGTCGCGCTCGTGACGGGCGCATCGCGGGGCATCGGGCTGGCGGTCGCGGATGCGCTGCGAGCCTCGGGGATGCACGTGGTGCGCCTGGCCCGCAGCTTGCGCGAGGGGACATTCGAGCGTCGTACCGATATCGCGTGTGACCTCACGGATCCCGCAAGTGTGGAGCGCGCCGTGGGTCGGGTCGAACACGAGCCTGGCCTACCCGACATCATCGTGAACAACGCCGGCGTCTTCTTCATCAAGCCGCTCGCCGAGACGACGTACGAAGACTTCACGCGCACCGTCACGACGAATCTCACGGCCGCGTTTCTCATCGCTCGTGCCCTGGTGCCGAAGATGGTGCAGCGCGGCAGTGGCCATCTCGTCACGATCGGATCGATCTCCGACTACATCGGGTTTTCGGGCTCGACCGCCTACGCGGCCAGCAAGTTCGGCCTGCGCGGGATGCACGAGGTCATCCGCCAGGAGACGGCCAAGAGCGGCGTGCGGACGACGCTGATCTCCCCTGGTCCCGTGGACACCGGCATCTGGGACGCCGTGGATCCCGATGCGAAGCCGGGATTCACCAAGCGCAAGGACATGATGCGCGCCGAGGACATAGCGGCCGCGGTGGTGTATGCGGTCACGCAGCCGGAGCGGATTGACATCACGGAGATTCGTTTGCTTCCTACGATCTACTCGCCCCGCGGATGACCGGCCTTCTCTTGCTGCTCGCGCTTCAAGTCCCGCAGCTGCCCGACTCGAGCGGCTGGGGCGTGCACGTCTTGGCGACCGCGCGCGCGCCTGACAGCTCCATATGGGTCGGGACCTACGGCGAAGGGATCTTCGTCCTTCGTAAGGGAGCCGCGGATTGGGAGCGGATTCGGTCGTCGAACGACACGACGGCGCACTCGATCTCCTGGGATTTCGTGCACGCGTTTGCGTTCGGGCCACGCGGACAGGTGTGGTATGGCACGGTCGGAAACGGGTGGGGACTCTCGACCGACAACGGCAAGACCTGGAAGAACTGGGAGTTCCGTCAGCTCGGCCCGGAGTGGCAGTACGTCGCGCCGAATGGCATCGGCATCAACGGCGACACGGTCTATATCGCGACCGCCGACGGGATCAAAGTCACGTGGGACGACGGCGCGACGTGGTCGGTGATTACCGACTCCATCGGCGCCACGACAACGCACGACCCGGTCATCGGGACGATCCGGAGCCAGTACGTGAACGCGCTGTCGGTGGGGCCGGGGAGCAACCTTTGGATCGGGTATCTCCCGGGCATCGCGCACTCACCCGATGGCGGACGGGAGTGGCATGAGGGGTTCGCTCCGCCGCCCTGCGCGCGGCCGCCGTGCGCGAACCGGGCGCGGAGCTTCAACGTCGACGCCGGCGGCCGGTTCTGGATAAACACGGAGCAGGGCCTGTACCGGTTCGATCGGCGCTTCGATGGCTGGGCGAGTCCGGACTCGGTGCCGTGCCGGACGGCCAAGCCGTGCCGTGGTGGCGCGCGCATCGGAGACTCGCAGCCGCGCCAGTTCGGCACGCCGGTCGGCGCCGCTGCAGGGGCATCCACACCGCGCCACACCTGGTTCCGCCGCCCCATCGCCCTGACCGACCAGCCCTACATCGATCAGACGTACCGTTTCGGCTCGACGATGGGCGGCAACTTCCAGCCCCACCAGGGTGTGGAGTTCAACAATCCAGACGGCACGCCGGTGCATGCCATCGGCGATGGAGTCATCGTTCATTCGGGACCGGCGGAGCAGGGGGCGCTGACCGTCGCTATCAAACACGACCGCAGACTGACCGCTGACGGAAAGTCACTGTACCTCTTTTCCGTCTACTACCACAACACCAAGCTGCTCAAACAAGTCGGCGAGCGCGTCAAAGCCGGGGATGTCATTGCGCTGGTGGGCAACACCGGACGCGCGACCAACGATCACCTGCACCTGGAAGTGCACGCGTCTCCATTCGACTCGACGCGTTTGATCGTCGACCCCGACGTGCGGTACCCACCCTACAACACGAATCCCGAACTGTGGATCGAGCCTCTCCCAGAAACGGGGATGA
>Ga0075426_10003774_pt1 | contig 10817 bp, 8 predicted proteins | sample SoiMethybrSBSTD5_FD_75304 | JGI IMG/M metagenome (GOLD analysis project Ga0075426, IMG submission 75304) | Bulk soil microbial communities from a Populus tree surrounding site in Tennessee, USA - Soil MetaG P. TD hybrid SBSTD5 | ecosystem: Environmental > Terrestrial > Soil > Tree plantation...
GCGTGCGCCAGATCGACGACGAACGCGAGGTCGTAGTGCTCGGGAACCACGGTGGCCGGAAGTCGTTGCGCGGACGCGGGTAAGGTCGACAGAAAGACGAGGACCGGCACGGCAATCGTGAGCTGGCGCATCGTTCCAGTGTAGCGATAAAACTTGACGCCGGGGGTCGTCGGCTGCTACAAAGGGTGCCAGTTTTTCAATGGGTCACTCGACCTGCATGTGTTGCTGCTGTTGTTGTCGCGGGCTCGCCACGAGCCTCTGCGCCAATGGTCCAGCCGCGTGCACGTCGTTGATCACCATGTGATCTAGTCAGCGACCAGCGAGGACGACCAAGGCCCGGGAGGCTCGATGCTTCCCGGGCCTTTTTGTTTTTGGTTCGGACGCAGAGCGCTTCGGACACGGAGAGTGCGGAGCACACGGAGGAAGGATTTGCCAACGTATCCGTGTTCTCCTCCAACGCGCGGTGATCTCGTCATGGAACTGCTGCCATTGTTCGTGAACCTGACGGGACGAGACGTGCTGCTCGTCGGCGGCGGACGTGTCGCGGCGCAGAAGCTCGAGCAGCTGCTGGCGGCAGGGGCGCGCGTGCGCGTCGTCGCGCCGGAGATCGTTCCCGAGATCCGATCCGGCGCGCGGCATGCGGACGCCGCGGACCCCGCCCGGCGGCGGGCCGCCGTGCAGATGGAGATCGTGCACCGCGAATTCGCGCCGGCGGATCTCGACGACGTCTGGCTGGTCGTGGCCGCGGCGACACCGGCGGTGAACCGCGAGGTCGCCGCGGCAGCCGAGGCGCGCCGCCTCTTCGTCAACGCGGTCGACGATCCGCCGAACGCGACGGCGTTCCTGAGCGGCGTGGTGCGGCGCGACGGCGTGACGATCGCGATCTCGACGAGCGGCGACGCGCCGGCGCTGACGGCGCTGCTGCGCGCCGGCCTGGACCGGCTGCTGCCGCGGGATCTTGCGGTGTGGATGCAGACCGCGCGCGACGAGCGCGCCGGGTGGCGGCACGACTCGGTGCCGATGGAGGCGCGGAAGCCACGGCTGCTGCGCGCGCTCAACGCGCTGTATGAATCGGAGGACGCGAAACCGTGAGTGGACATGTCTCGCTCGTAGGCGCCGGCCCAGGCGATCCCGGCCTCCTGACGCGGCTCGCCGTGGCGCGGCTGCGCGCGGCCGATCTCGTCCTGTACGACGCGCTCGTCGACGGCCGCATTCTTCGACACGCGCGGAAGGCGCGGCGGTTCTACGTCGGCAAACGCGCCGGCCGCCACGCGATGACGCAGACGGCCATCAACGCGCTGCTGGTCCGCGCGGCGCGTCGCGGCCGGCGTGTGGTCCGCCTGAAGGGCGGCGATCCGTTCGTGTTCGGGCGCGGCGGAGAAGAGGCGCTCGCGCTGCAGCGCGCCGGGATTCCGTACGACGTCGTGCCGGGCATCACGAGCGCGGTCGCCGCGCCGGCGGCCGCGGGCATTCCGGTCACGCACCGCGGACTGGCGTCGGCATTCCTGGTCGTGTCGGGACACGACGAAGCGACGTTCGACGCCGCGATGGGCGCCCTGCGGCCGAACGGCGTCACGGTCGTCGTGCTGATGGGTCTCGGCCGCGCGCAGGCGATTGCGCGAACGCTGCTCGATCGCGGCTGGTCGGCGTCGACGCCGGCGGCGATCGTGATGGACGCGTGGCGCCCCGAGCAGCGGCTCTGGTCGGGCACGCTGGATCGCCTCGCAGCCCACGACGTCGAGATCGATGCAAGTTCCGCGGGCACGATTGTGATCGGCGACGTCGTCACGCTCGCCGACCGGGACGGCCTGAAGGCGGTCCCCTACGACCAACACGACACACGCCAGACGAGTGCGGAGGCACGTTATGTCCGTAGTCGATGATCCCAAGACGTTCGGGCGCGCACGGCTCTCGTTCGCCAGCGAAGCCGACATCGACGAGTTCGTGACGACGCTCGAAAAGTACGAGCGCGGCGAGCTGACGCCCGACGAGTGGCGGCAGTTCCGGCTCGTGCGCGGCACGTACGGCCAGCGGCAGGCCGAGGACGCGCAGATGCTGCGGGTGAAGATCCCGCAGGGCATCCTGGCCGCGGATCAGTTGATCGCCCTCGCCGACGTCGCCGACGCCTACTCGCGCGGCTTCGGCCACATCACGACCCGCCAGAACGTGCAGTTCCACTTCGTCAAGCTGCACGACGTCGAGCCGGCGATGCGCCGCCTCGCCGAGGCGGGGCTGACGACGCGCGAAGCGTGCGGGAACTCGGTGCGGAACATCACGGCGTGCCCGCTGGCCGGCGTCGCGGCCGACGAGCGGTTCGACGTGACGCCGTACGCCGAAGCGCTGACGCGGTTCCTGCTTCGTCATCCGCTCAGCTCGACGCTGCCGCGCAAGTTCAAGATCGCGTTCGAGGGGTGCGCGACGGATCACGTCATGACCGGGATCAACGATCTCGGCTTCCGCGCGATCCTCGGCGCCGACGGCAGCCGCGGCTTCCGCGTGACGGCGGGCGGCGGGACCTCGATTCTGGTCAAGTCCGCCGGCCTGCTGCACGCGTTTCTGCCGGCGTCGGAGATCCTCCGCGTCGCCGAATCGATTCTCCGCGTCTTCGCGCGATTCGGCGACTACAAGCACAAGCAGCGCAACCGGATGAAGTTCATGATCCGCGAGCTCGGATGGAACCGATGGCGCGACGAGTACGAGCGGGAGCTGACGGCGTGCCGCCTGCGCGGCCAGGTGCCCGCGCTCGACATCGATCCGCCCGCGGCGGAGAGCAAGCCCGAGTGGCCGAAGGACGCGTCACCTTCGGTCGGAGACGTCGCGGCGCGCGTCGCCGCGGGCAAGATCGTCGGGCCGGGCCTGACGCCGACGGTGGTGCCGATCGTCCAGGCCGGCGACGACACGTATCTGCGGTGGCGCGCGACGAACGTCCGGCACCAGAAGCAGTTCAGCTACATCGCCGCGGTCGTGACCGTGCCGCTCGGCGATCTCACCAGCGAGCAGATGCGTGTCGTCGGCGAGCTGGCGCGGGCGTACGGCGACGGCGCCGCGCGCGTGACCGGCGATCAGGATCTCGTGCTGCGGTGGGTGAACAGCTCCGACGTGCGGCAGCTGTACCGACGGCTCGCCGCCGCCGGACTCGGGCTGGCCGAGGCGGGCACGATCGCCGACGTCGCGAGCTGCCCGGGCGCCGAGACGTGCCGCCTCGCGGTGACGCAGTCGCGCGGCCTCGGCCGGCTGCTCGAGGAGTCGCTGCGCGCGCGGCCGGATCTCATCGCGGCCGCCGACGGCGCGCGGATCAAGATCAGCGGCTGCCCGAACGGCTGCGGGCAGCATCACATCGCGACGATCGGATTCCAGGGCAGCGTGCGGCGGCTCGGATCGCGCGCCGTGCCGCAGTACTTCGTCATGGTCGGCGGCGGCGCGACCGAGGACGGCGCGGCGTTCGGCCGCCTGGCGGCCAAGATTCCGGCGCGGCGGCTGCCGGAGGCGGTCGAGCGGCTGATCGATCTGTACGCCCGCGAGCGCGACGACGACGAAACGGCGACGCGCTTCTTCGGCCGCGTCGATCTCGACGTCGTGAAGACGGCGCTCGGCGATCTCGAGCGGCTGCGGCCCGGGGACGCCGTGCCGGCCGATTTCGTCGACCTCGGCGAGGCCGGCGAGTTCGCGCCGGAGGTGCTCGACGGCGAGTGCTCGGCGTAGCGCACCAGGTATCACGTTATGTGTATGCGTTGATTTGCACCCGGCGCCGCGATCTGATATCGTCCGCGGGACAACTGAATAGCGCTTCTTTATCGAGAGTGGCTGAGGGACAGGCCCTGCGACGCCACGGCAACCACGCGACCGAACAACGTCGCGGTTAGGTGCCAATTCCTACTCAGTCGGAGTTGGCGAGTTCGAGAGTTGGTGAGTTGGTGAATCGATTCACCAACTCTCCAATTCTCTAATTCACCAACTCTGGATTGGGGGAGATGAGGGAGAGACCGGTTTGAGCCTCGATTCGTCCTTCCACCTCGTTCCATCCACCGCACGCTGTCGCGTCGCGATTCTCGGCTACGGGACCGTCGGATCCGCGGTCGCACGGCGGCTGTGCGGCGCCGACGCCGTTCGCGGCCTCGAGCTGACGCAGGTGTTCGACCGCCGCGCCGACGAGAAGCGGGGGCGCTCCGGCTCGCCCGGCCATCTCGCGTGGACGGCGTCGGTCGACGACGTCCTCCGCGGCGATGCCGACGTGATCGTGGAAACGGTCGGCGGCCTGACGCCGGCCGCGGACTGGGTCCGCCAGGCGCTGCTGGCCGGCAAGTCGGTGGTGACGGCCAACAAGGTCGTCGTCGCGCGGCACGGTCCCGCGCTGCTGGCGCTCGCGGCCCGCCAGGGACGTCAGCTCCGGTTCGAGGCGGCGGTCGGCGGCGCGATGCCGATCGTGCGCGCGATTGGCGACGGGCTCGCCGGCGATCGCCTGACCAGAGTGGTCGCGATCCTGAACGGCACCACGAACGCCGTCCTCTCGCGCATGGAAGCGACCGGCTGTCTGCTGGAGGACGCCGTGGCGGACGCGCGGGTACGCGGGTTCGCGGAGGCCGATCCCTCGCGCGATCTCGACGGCCTCGACGCGCGCGCGAAGCTCGCCATCATTTGCGCGCTCGCGTTCGGCCTGCGCGTCGACGAATCGGCGATCGCGACCCGGTCGGCGTCGACGATCACGCCGAACGACATCGAAGCGGCGCGCGCGGAAGGCGGGGTGATCCGCCAGCTCGCGCATGCCGAGTACGATGCGCGGCGATCGACGCTGACCGCGTGGGTCGCGCCGGTGGTGGTCCCGCGCGAATCGCTGTTCGGCCGGACGATCGGACCGAACAACGCGGCCGTCGTCACCGGCGCGTACGCGGGCGACATCGAGATTGCCGGCGCCGGCGCCGGCGGCGACGCGACCGCGGTCGCGATCGTCAGCGACCTGATCGCGATCGCGCGCGACCGCGCGGCGATCGTTCCGGCGCCGCACCTGGCGGCGCCGCGCGACATCGTGGGTTTCCCGACGAGGAGGGTGTGTGAGCGCGTTGATCGGCTTGCAGTGTCATCTCTGTAAGGCGCGGTTCCCGGCGGAGGCGCTGTATGTCTGCGACAAGTGCCTCGGTCCGCTCGAGCCGATCTACGACTTCGCCGCCGTCAAGCTCACGCGCGAGACGATCGAACGGCGGCCGAAGAACCTGTGGCGTTATCGCGAGCTGCTGCCGATCCAGGATCGGCCGCTGACCGGATTCAACTCCGGCTTCACGCCGCTGGTCCGCTGCGATCGTCTCGCCGAACGGCTCGGCCTGTCCGAGCTGTACATCAAGGACGACTCGGTGAACCATCCGACGCTCTCCTACAAGGATCGCGTCGTCTCGATCGCCGCGACCCGCGCGGTGGAGCTCGGCTTCAAGGTGCTCGCGTGCGCGTCGACCGGAAACCTCGCGAACAGCGTCGCCGCCCACGCCGCGCGCCTCGGCGTCGAGTGCTGCGTCTTCATCCCCGACAACCTCGAGGCGGGCAAGCTGCTCGGATCGGCGATCTTCAATCCGACGGTCCTCGCCATCGCCGGCAACTACGACGATGTGAACCGGCTGTGCACGCAGGTGGGCGACCGCTACGGCTGGGGATTCGTCAACATCAACCTCCGCTCGTACTACGCGGAGGGCGCGAAGACGTATGGCTTCGAAATCGCGGAGCAGCTCGGATGGCGTTATCCGAAGCATCTCATCGCGCCGGTCGCCGGCGGGACGCTGCTGCCGCGCATCCTGAAGGGACTGCGCGAGCTGCGCGACGTCGGTCTCGTCGACGGCGAGCTGCCGAAGGTGTACGCCGCGCAGGCCGCCGGGTGCGCCCCGGTCGTGCGGGCGATCGATCAGGGGCTCGACTATCCCGAGCCGGTCCGGCCCGACACGATCGCGAAGTCGATCGCGATCGGCAATCCGGCCGACGGCTACCAGGTGATCCGCGCGGTGCGGGACACCGGCGGCACGGGCGCCGCGGTCAGCGACGAGCAGATCGTCGATGCGATTCGGCTGCTCGCGGAAACGGAAGGCATCTTCACGGAGCCGGCCGGCGGGACGACGCTCGCCGCCGCCATCGACCTCGTCAACCGCGGCGCCATCCCGCGCGACGAATCGCTCGTCGTCTGCGTGACGGGAAACGGCTACAAGACCGCGGAAGTCGTCGCGAACAAGCTGGCATCGCCGGTGCGTCTGAGCCGGGGCTTCAAGGATTTCGAGGCCTGGTACGAATCGCGGGCGGCGATCGCCTGAAGATCACCGCCGCCGCGCGTCGGCGGACGACGACACGATCGGCACCTTGAACTCCATCGAGCGGCCGTCGCGGGTGACCTTGATCGTGGCGGTCGATCCGATCGGCGCGTCGGCGACCAGGCGCATCAGCTGGCCGGGATCGTCGACGGCGCGTCCGTTGAACCCGACGATCACGTCGCCCGGCTGGATGCCGGCGCGGAACGCGGCCGAGCTGCGGAACATCTGCGTCACGACGGCGCCGTTCGGACCCTTCGCGCCGATTTCTTCCGCGAGCTGGGGCGTGAGGCGCTCGAGCCGCAGCTGTCCGATGGACCCGCGGCGCACCTCGCCGTACTTCTTCAAGTCGTCGACGACCTTGCGCGCGAGGTTGCTCGGCACGGCGAAGCCGATGCCCTGGTAGCCGCCGCTCTGGCTGAAGATGCCGGTGTTGATGCCGACCAGCTCGCCGCGGCTGTTGATCAGCGCGCCGCCCGAGTTGCCCGGATTGATCGCCGCGTCGGTCTGGATGAAATCCTCGTAGTCCGCGAACCCCACGTTCGCGCGGCCGGTCGCGCTGACGATCCCCGCGGTCACGGTCTGACTGAGCTGGAACGGCGAGCCGATCGCGAGGACCCATTCGCCGACCTTCAGCTGACTCGAATCGCCCCACGGCACGACCGGCAGCCCGGCCAGGTTCACCTTGAGGAGCGCGATATCGGTGCCCGGATCGGCGCCGATGATCGTGCCGCGGATCTCGCGCTTGTCGGGCATCGCCACCGTGATCTCGCGGACGTGCTCGCCGACGACGTGGTTGTTCGTGACGACGTAGCCGTCGGACGAGACGATGACGCCCGAGCCGAGCGACAGCGACCGCCGGTCGCGCGACCCGAACACGTCGTCGTCGCCGAAGAAGTACCGGAAGAACGGGTCGTTGGCGAACGGCGAGTTCGGCGCGCGGACGACCTGCAGCGACGAGATGTTCGCGACGCCCTTGACCGCCTGGCCGGCGATGCGCGTGAAATCCGGTCCGCCCGACGCCGCGCCCGCCGCGCTCGATCCGGCGCGCGTCGTCTCCTGCGGCGCGGACCGGACGTCCGCGCGCGAATCGGTGGCGGTCCGCATGCGGCCGGTGACGACGAGGCCGGCGACGAATCCGGAGACGACGAACGCCAGCGACAGGGTGAGTCGCCGGATCATGAGATCAGCCGACGTTGATGCGGCGCGCCTGGCGATCGGCGGACTTGGGAATCGTGATCGTCAGCACGCCGTCCTTGAGGTCGGCCTTGATCCCCTCGACGTCGATCGGCTCGGGCAGCGAGAACGCGCGCGAGAAGCGGCCGTGGCCGCGCTCGACCCGGTGGTATTGCTCGCACGGAATCTCGCGTCCCGGCGTGGACGCGCGCGCGCCGCGGATCGCGATGCGGTTTTCCTCGGCTTCGATTTCGATCTGATCGCGGCTGAGGCCCGGGAGCTCCGCGGTCAGAATGAAGTCGGTCGGCGTCTCGTAGAGATCGACGGGCGGCGTCCATCCCGGCGCGTCGGCGCCGACGAGATGGCCGAGTTGTTCGTGCAGCGCCAGCAGATCGCGGAGCGGATCCCAGCGCGTAAAGGCCACGATTCGCATCGTAGCACGACGGGCAGCCGACCCAGAACCTCGGCCCGTGCCTCCAGAGCCCTGTGCTACGATCGCAAGGATATACAGTCATGGCGAATTCGATTCAGGCGACGCGTCTCCGGAAAGGGCATCTCATCAAGCTCGGCAACGACCTCTTCCGGATCCTCGACCTCCATCACCTGACGCCCGGCAACAAGCGCGCGCACATCCAGGTGCGGATGCGGAACATCCGCACGATGACGCTCCAGGACCACAAGTTCCGCGCGGAGGAAGACGTCGAACGGGCGACGCTCGACGAGCGCGAGATGCAGTATCTGTACAACGACGCCGACAACTTCTACTTCATGGACACGTCGACGTACGAGCAGATTCACATCTCCGCGGAGGCGCTGGGCGACTCGAAGAACTACCTCGTGGCGGACGCCACGATCCGGGTCGAGTTCTACGACGTCGAGCCGGTCGGCATCGAGCTGCCGCCGACGGTCGATCTCGTCGTGAAGCAGACGGTGCCCGGGATCAAGGGCGCCACGGCCAGCGCGCAGGTCAAGCCGGCCACGCTCGAGACCGGGCTCGTGGTGCAGGTGCCGCCCTTCGTCAACGAGGGCGACCGCATCCGCGTCAACACGGAAACGGGCGAGTACCAGTCGCGCGCCTGATCTAAAATTTCCGTACCCCTATGACATGTCCCCGGTGCGGGGCAGGTCTGCCCCCCGGCGCGGTGCGGTGTGTCGCCTGCGGCGCCGCGCGTGCACCGGTGGTCGCCGCGGGCGTCCTGACGCCGGTCCCGGCGCCGACGTCCGACACGATGGCGCCGGTGGCGGGCGAGACGGTGGACACGGGCGACCTGCCGCCGCTCGACGCGCCGACCTCCCGTCCGTCGTCGTCCGACGACGCGCTGACCATCGGTCCGGAGGAGGCCAGGCCGGCGCCCGCCGGCAGGCTGACGCTGCCCGGTCCCGGGCAGAACATCGGACCGCGGTATCTCATCATCCGCATGCTCGGCATGGGTGGCATGGGCGCCGTGTACCACGCGTGGGACGCCGAGCTGGGCGTCGCCGTCGCGCTCAAGGTGATCAGGCCCGACGTGACCGCGGATCCCGACGCGGCGGCGGCGATCGAGCGCCGGTTCAAGCGCGAGCTGCTGCTCGCGCGGCAGGTCACGCACAAGCACGTCGTCCGCATCCACGACATCGGCGACGTCGACGGGCTGAAGTACATCACGATGTCGTACGTCGAGGGCGCGGACCTCGCGACGATCCTGCGGACCGACGGCGTCCTGCCCGTGCCGCGCGCGCTTCGGTACGCGCGCCAGATCGCCGCGGGCCTCCTTGCCGCGCACGAAGCGGGCGTCGTCCATCAGGATCTCAAGCCGGCCAACGTGATGATCGACAAGGACGATCACGCGCTGATCATGGACTTCGGGATCGCGCAGTCGCGGTCGCACCAGGCGGCCGGCAAGAGCCGCCGCATCGTCGGGACGCTGGCGTACATGGCGCCGGAGCAGGCGCGGGGGGAGCCGACCGACGAGCGCGCGGACATCTACGCGTTCGGCATGATGCTGCGCGAGATGCTCGTCGGCCGCCGCACGCCGACGGAGGGCACCGACGCGCTCGCCGATCTGAAAACGAGGATGACGCAGGCGCCGCCGCGCGTGCGGACGGAGAACGGCGCGATTCCCGAGGCGATGGACGACATCGTCGCGCGGTGCGTCGAGCCAGACCCGCAGAAGCGGTATCAGAAGACGGCGGAGCTCGTCGCCGCGATCGAGGCGCTGGACGAGCACGGCGAGCCGCTGCCGGTGGTGACCGGGAAGATCGCGCGCTGGAAGATCGCGGTGGCGGCGGTCTTCGTGGCGGCGGCCATCGGCGGCGCCGCGTGGCTCGGACGACGCGCCGCCGCGCCGCCGCGCGCGATCGAGCCGGTGAAGATTCTGGTCGCCGACTTCGACAACCGGACCGGCGACGCCGCGTTCGACGGCGCGCTCGAGCAGACGCTGACGCTCGACATGGAAGAAGCGTCGTTCATCACGTCGGTGGCGCGGCGCGACGCGCAGCGGGTCGCGGTGGGGCTCGGCCGCACGGCGCGCCTCGACGCGCAGACGGCGCGGCTGGTCGCGTTCCGCGACACCAACGTGAAGTACGTCCTCGCCGGCGCGGTGTCGGGGGGCGACGGCCGCTTCGAGGTCCGGGTCGACGCGGTCGATCCGGCGGACGGCAAGGTCGTCAAGTCGGCGAGCGCGTCGGCGTCGTCGCGCGCCGACGTCCTGGCCGCCGTCGGCACCGTCGCGTCGAAGCTCCGCTCGGGCCTGGGCGACAAGACGCCGGAAGGGCAGTCGCGGGCGCGCGAGACGTTCACGGCGGGATCGCTCGACGCGATGCGCGAGTACTCGCTGGCGCAGGATCTCCAGAACGCGGGCCGCAACGAGGACGCGCTGGCGCGCTACGAGAAGGCGATCGCGGCGGATCCGAAGTTCGGCCGCGCGTATTCGGGCGCCGCCAACGCGATGTACCGGCTCGGGCGCCGCGAGGAGGCCGACGCGCGGTGGAAGCAGGCGCTGTCGCTCATGGACCGCATGACCGACCGCGAGAAGTACCGGACGCTCGGCGCCTACTATCTCGGCATCGCGGAGAACTACGAGAAGGCGAAAGAGCAGTACGCGCTGCTGGCAAACAGCTATCCATCGGACGCCGGCGGCCACGCGAACCTCGCGCTGTCGTACTTCTACCTCCACGATTTCGCCAACGCCGCGAAGGAAGGGGAGCTCGCGGTCAAGCTCGACCCGAAGAACCTGACGGCGAAGAACAATCAGGCGCTCTACGCGATGTACGCGAGCGATTTCGGCGGCGCGGCCGCGCGCGCGCGCGAGGTGCTCGCCGAGAATTCGGGGTTCTTCAAGGCGTACCTGCCGATCGCGATCGACGCCATCGTCAAGGGCGATC
>Ga0075426_10003777_pt1 | contig 10814 bp, 10 predicted proteins | sample SoiMethybrSBSTD5_FD_75304 | JGI IMG/M metagenome (GOLD analysis project Ga0075426, IMG submission 75304) | Bulk soil microbial communities from a Populus tree surrounding site in Tennessee, USA - Soil MetaG P. TD hybrid SBSTD5 | ecosystem: Environmental > Terrestrial > Soil > Tree plantation...
GCCTCCGCGTGGCTGCGCTTGACCTTCGTCACGCGCGCCCGGACGGTGTCGCCCGGCAGGCCACGGCGGACGAAGACGACGAAGCCGTTCAGCCGCGCGACGCCGTTGCCGCCGAAGGCGAGCGAGTCGACGTGGAGCTCGAGCTCCTGGTCCTTCGAAACCGGCGCAGCCACGCGAGCAGGCTACCGCGGACCGGTCCCGATGCCTGGCACCAGGTTGGCCTGGAGACATGTCCGTGAGAAGAAACCGAAACGGTGGCTTTGCAGCGGTTTCGTCCAAACGAGACGTGTCTTCATGCCTGGCACGCCCGGCCGTCCGAAGGTCGGGGCCATTCTCCGCTCCGGAGCGGTCCCGGTGCCAGGCACCAGGGACCGGTCCGAAATGCACTACCGCTGGCGCTCGTGGAAGCCGGGGTGCGGCTGAAGGATCATCGGCCGCCGCGGCCTTTGCTGGAAGTCGAAGTCGCGGACGAGGTTGCCCAGGACCGCCGCGTTCTCACGGACGCTGGGCCGAGGATCGGGGCGACCGTCGGTGGCAGGATCGAGCCGCTCGCCGCGGAGGAAGTCGTCCTCGATGAACTTGGCGTAGGCGTCGAAGCTGAGGATCTGGTGGTCGACGTAGCCCCGGCGTGCATAAGGCGAGATGACGAGGCCGGGCACCCGCAGCCCATACCCGTTGCGGTCGACGACCGGCGGCACGACGTGGTCGTAGAACCCGCCCCAGTCGTCCCAGGTGAGGAAGATCGCAGTCGACTTCCAGTTCGGGCCGCGCATGACCGCGTTGACGAGCCCGGTCACCCAGGCCTGGCCACGGCTGACGAGGGCGGGCGGGTGCTCGCTCACCTTGTCGTTCGGAATCACCCACGAGACCGAGGGAAGCCTCCCGTGCTTGGCCGCCCAGTAGAAGTGCCTGACCGAGCGGATGTTCTCGAGCTGATGGTTCTTCCGCACCGTCGTGAACCACGGCAGCGGGTTCCAAATCCCGGGAGTCTTCGCGTTCTGCTTCTTGGTCTTGCAGTAGATCGCGCCGTCGTCCTCGCAGTCGGGCTCGCCGCCCTCGAAGATGTAGTAGCGCCACGAGACGTGGTGCTTGTGAAGCAGGTATGTCAGATCCGTCCAGGCGTAGTTCGGCCGGGTGCCGTCAGACTGCGGCTCGCCCGGCGGAGACTGCGGCGCCTGGATCGCGTTCACGCAGCTCATCGGGTCGCCGAGCCGCGAGCACTTCGCCGACCACTCGGAGACCGCGAACAGGTGGGCCGGCAGGCTCCAGGACGTATCCGGCTGGAACATATGGTCCTGGAGGACGAAGTTCTTCGCGTAGCCCCAGTAGTTCGGGATCTCGCGCGCGTCGTGGTAGCCCATCACGTCGATTCGCCCGCCTCGGATGCAGCCGGGCTGGTTGGGGTCGGGGCCGCAGAGCTTGTTCAGCACGGCCCTGGCCTGCCACACGAAGCCGTCCATCAGCCGGTGGTTGATGTCGTGAACGGCGTTCAGATGGTTGTGCGGCCCACCGACGTTCCGGTCGTGCACGTCGTGATAGGGCTCGATGCAGACGCGCGTCTTCGGATCGGGCGCGCAGACGAGCGGCTCGCCGCGGTCCATCGGGATCCCATCGGCGCCCGGGAACGTCCCGAAGTAAGAGTCGAAGGAGCGGTTCTCCTGCATGATGATCACGACGTGCTTGATCTTGTGGATGCCGTCGAGACGCACGGCCTTGGGACGCGGCGCACCGTGCGATGAGGCGCCGCTGACGAAGGCCAGCCCCGCGACGGCGAGCGCGCCCAGGCTGAGGAAGGCCGCGATCAGATGGGGGCGCCGCATACGCGAAACGTAATCCGGTCCTTGTTGAATTGAAATGAAGAGTCGGTTGCGGGGGAGTTACGACTCTACGCGAGCGGCGTGACGTACACCTTCCGGTCGCGCGGCCCATCGAACTCGCAAAAGAAGATCCCCTGCCAGCGCCCGAGCGCGAGCTCCCCGTCGCTCAGCGGCACGAGCACCTGCGGACTGATCAGCGAGGCGCGGATGTGCGAAGGCGCGTTCGGACCGTCGGCGTCCGAGTGCTGCCAACCGCCGTCGTCGGCGACGATCCGCTCCATCGCCGCCTCGATGTCCTCGGCGAGGGCGGGATCGGCGTCCTCGTTGATCGTGACGCCGGCGGTCGTATGCGGGACATAGATCAGCGCCGCGGACGCCCCGTTCGTCGCGCCGAGCGCCGACTGCACCTCATCCGTGATGTCGAGCAACTGGGTCTTGCGCTCGGTACTCAGGGTGATCTCGCGCACCCCGTTATCCTACGGCCTGTGCCGAGCGCCCCGCCCAGCCCGCAGGAGCTCGAGAGCTACCGCGAGGACGCCGACCGCTTCATCGCAGAGCTCGACGAGGAGTACTACCTCCACTTTGCCGGCCTGAAGGACCGGCTCGAGCTCGAGCAGATCTACGAGCGCCACCAGGACCTGACGAAGCTCGAGTGGGCGCAGGCCCTCGGTCAGGCTGTCGACGGCGACAGAGGCGTGCGTGAGCTGTGGCGATTCTCCTGCGAGGGCTACCTCGGGAACCTCACCAAGGAGCACAGCGAGAGGGTCGCCGCCCTCGAGACCGAGCTCGAAGCCGACGTCGACGGCGAGACGGTGCCCTACCGGATGCTTCGCCCGACGATCGCGAACACCGAGGACCGCGGCAAGCGGGAGCGGCTCGACCGGGCGCGCACCGACCTGACCGCGCAGCACCTCAACCCGATCTACCTCGACGCCGTGGCAATCAGCCAGCGGGTGGTCCCTGAGCTCGGCTCCCCGACCTACGTCGATCTCTACCGGAGCTTCGGCTACCGGCTCGACGATCTCGCCGCGCAGTGCCGCGCCGTGCTCGAGTCGACCGAGCGGATGTACGAGGACGCGACGGACAAGCTCTTCCGCGATCGGATCGGCCTTGGACTCGACGCGGCCAAGCGCTGGGACGTGCCCCGAGTGTTCAGGGCGCCCGCGTGGGACGAATTCTTCCCGGGCGACAAGATGCTGCCCGCGCTCGAGGCGACGCTCGCCGACTTCGGCATCGACCTGCGCGCGCAGGAGAACGTCCACCTCGACCTCGAACAGCGGCCGTCGAAGTCACCGCGCGCCTTCTGCGCGCCCATCGAGGTCCCCGGCAAGGTGATGCTGGTCATCCAGCCGATCGGCGGCGCCGACGACTGGCGGGCCCTCTTTCACGAGGCCGGCCACACGGAGCACTTCGCCCACACCTCGCCGGAGCTGTCGATGGAGGAGCGACGGCTGGGCGACAACGCGGTCACCGAGGGCTGGGCCATGCTGCTCCAGCACCTGACCGACGAGCCGGCCTGGCTGACGCGGCGGCTCGACGTCGGCCGACCGGACGAGTTCGCGCGCGAAGGCGCCACAGGCCTTCTCTACTTCGTGCGCCGCTACTGCGCGAAGCTGCTCTACGAGCTGGAGTTCCATGCAGTCGACGACGTGACCGCGATGAGCGGGCGTTACATCGAGCTGCTCGGCGACGCCTTGAAGATCCAGCCCAGCGAGACCGACTACCTCGCCGACATCGACTCCGGCTTCTACGTCACCGAGTACCTACGCTCGTGGGCTTTCGAGGCGCAGCTACGCGCCTACCTACGCGAGCGGTTCGGCAACACCTGGTTCACGAAGCGGGAAGCCGGCTCGCTGCTCCGCGAGCTCTGGTCGGAAGGCCAGCGCCCCAACGCCGACGAGCTGCTCAAGGACGTCACCGGCGCCGAGCTCGCGATGGCCGCGGTCGCCGACCGCGTGGGCGAAGAGCTCAGCTAACGCGGAGCGTGTTCAGGACCGCCGCTGCACGGGCGGCGTTTCCTCGATCCCCTGCGTACACGAATGCGTAGAAGTTGCGGCCGCGGTCGCGGAACGCGAACCGATAACCCGGCCCGGTCGGCTGACCACAGCAGCCCTCGAATCGGGTCGGCCGCGGACTGAGCCGAAATGTCGACCGAGACGGAAAGGAGCCGTCGCGCCTCTCGAGGATCAGAATCGTCGCGTCGTTTCCTCGCACAAGAGAAAGCACCTGGCGCGGGTCCGAGCAGTCGCTGAGCAGCCCGGCGCGACGCCAGCCGTCCGGGAGGGTGATCCGGACGCCGTCCGTCGAGATGGTGTGCGTGTGCACCTGCGCCTGGGCGGAGGTCGCCACCAGCCCAACGGCGACGAGAAGGGGTGCCCAGATCCGCTGCACGATCTCTCTACGATCGAGCCGCACGACGGCGTCCGTCCTGCATACCTGCATATCCTTTACGCATGGCCAGGACACGAGTGGTGATAGCGGGAGCCGCGGGCCGGGACTTCCACAACTTCAACCTCGTCTACCGCGACAGCCCCGAAGACGAGGTCGTCGCGTTTACGGCGACCCAGATCCCGAATATCGAGGGCCGGCTCTACCCGCCCGCCCTGGCAGGCGATTTCTACCCGGACGGAATCCCGATCGTCGCCGAGGACGAGCTCGAGGCGGTGATCGCGCAGCACGAGGTCGACGAGGTCGTGTTCTCGTACTCCGACGTCACCCACGACCACGTCATGCACGTGGGCTCGCGCGCGCTCGCCGCCGGGGCGTCGTACAGGCTGCTTTCCCCACGAGAGACGATGCTGAGCTCGTCGAAGCCCGCGGTGGCGGTCTGTGCCGTCCGTACCGGATCCGGCAAGAGCCAGACCACGCGCTACGTCGCCGGCCTACTCCGACGCGCGGGACGGCGCGTCGCCGTGCTGCGTCACCCGATGCCCTACGGCGACCTCGAGAAGCAGGCCGTCCAGCGGTTCGAGCGCTACGAGGACCTCGAGGCGGCCGACGCCACGATCGAGGAGCGCGAGGAGTACGAGCCGCACCTCCGCGAGGGCAACCTCGTCTTCGCCGGAATCGACTACGCGGCCATCCTTGCCGCCGCCGAGCAGGAGGCGGACGTGATCCTCTGGGACGGCGGCAACAACGACACGCCGTTCATCAAGCCGAACCTGCACATCGTCGTCGTCGACCCCCACCGTCCCGGCCACGAGCTCCGCTACCACCCCGGCGAGACGAACCTGCGGATGGCCGACGTCTGCATCGTCAACAAGGTCGACTCGGCGCCTCAGGCGGGCGTCGACTCCGTGCTCCAATCGATCCGCGCGACGAACCCGCTGGCGCACGTCATCCGCGCCGCCTCGCCCTTCACGGTCGAGGAGAACGGGCTCGAGATCGAGGGAAAGCGCGTGCTGGCCGTTGAGGACGGCCCCACGCTGACGCACGGCGAGATGACCTACGGCGCCGCGGTGCTGGCGGCGAAGAAAGGTGGCGCGGCGGCGCTCGTCGACCCCAGGCCGTTCGCGGTCGGCTCGATCGCGAAGACCTTCGAGGACTATCCGGGCATCGGCCCGCTCTTGCCGGCGATGGGGTACGGCCGCGAGCAGATGGACGATCTCCGCGAGACGATCGAGCGCTCCGATGCCGACCTCGTCCTGATCGGCACGCCCATCGACCTCCGCCGTCTGATCGAGCTCGACAAACCGGCGCTGCGCGTCACCTACCGCCTGCAGGAGCTGGACGAGCCCGGGCTCGCCGAGATTCTCCAGGAACGCGGCATCATCGAGACCGCGTTGGTTTAGTGCTCACGGTTGTCGCGCTCGGCGGCAACGCGCTGACGCGGCCCGGCGAGCGCGGCACGGCGGCGGAGCAGCGCGCCAACCTCCGTGCGACGTGCGAGGCGATGAGGCCCCTGCTCGGCGACGGCGACCTGGTCGTCACGCACGGGAACGGGCCGCAGGTCGGCAATGAGCTGCTCCGGCAGGAGCGTGCCGCCGACGAGGTGCCGCCGCTGCCGCTCTATCTCGCCGTCGCACAGACGCAGGCGGAGATCGGGGCGCTGATCGAATCGGAGCTCGCCGCCGTGGCCGGGCGGCCCGTCGTCTGCCTGCTGACCCACGTCCGCGTCGACGAGGACGATCCCGCCTTCGGAGCGCCGACGAAGCCGATTGGGCCCTTTTATGCAGAGGAGGAGGCGAGGCAGCTCGAGGCGGAGCGGGGCTGGATCGTCGCCGGCGACGCCGGCCGCGGCTGGCGGCGCGTCGTGCCTTCGCCCGCGCCCCTCGAAGTGGTCGAGCTCGAGGCGGTGAGGACGCTGGTCGGCGCCGGTGCGATCGCCGTCGCTTGCGGCGGCGGCGGCATCCCGGTGTCGTCGCGCAACGGCCGGCTGGCGGGCCTCGACGCCGTGATCGACAAGGACCGTGCGTCCGCGTTGCTGGCCATCGCCCTCGGCGCCGAGCGGCTTGTGATCCTCACCGACGTCGACGCGGTCTACGCGGGCTGGGGCACTGACGAGCAGAACGAGCTCCGGCAGCTCGACGCCGAGGCCGCCCGCGTGCTCCTGCCCGAGCTTGCCAAGGGCTCGATCGGCCCGAAGGTCGAGGCCTCGCTCGCTTTTGCCGTGGCCAGCGGCCGCGAAGCGCTGATCACGTCGGCGGCCGCACTCGGCGACGCCCTGGTCGGCGGCGCCGGCACTCGCATCCACTCCTAGACGAAGGGGCGAGGGAGACTAGCCCCCGGGGGGAGGCGACTCGCGACCTGGTAGTGACGAAATAACAAGGAGTTCCATGACGTCGAAAGAAAGGTTTTTAGCGTGACCTACGTCGTGCTCATCATCATCGCCGCACTGCTGGTTGGCGGTCTCTGGTACGTCCGCAGCCGCAAGGCGTAGCCCACCGGGACAACTCCACTTCAGCCGTCGGAGCGGGTCGGCGGCCGAGGCCACCGCTATGGTCGCCGAATTGACCTCACGCGCCCCTGCACTTCGCGCCCGCATTTCGGCCGCGTCGGCGCGTGTGGGACCTCTCGAGCTCGTGGCTGCGCTGGGCGCCGTCCTCGCGGCCCTCGCCGGCACGATCGGCGCCGATGCGCGGTGGCTGTCCGCGCTGGGAGAGTCCATCGTGCGACGAGGCTCGATCCCCGACGGCATCCCGTGGGCGAGCGCATCGTCGCACGGGTGGCACAACGTGCCGGTGCTCGCCGAGCTGACCTTCCGGGCGCTGACGAGCGCCGCCGGCAGCCGTGGGCTGCTCGTCGCGCAGATCGTCGCCGTGGGATCCGCGTTCCTCATCCTCGCGTGGGACCTGCGCCGGAGCGGCGCCGGGGAGCTCGAAGGGAGCTTCGCCCTGCTCCTCGCGTCGATCGGCTCGTTCCCCGTGCTCCTCGTAGTGCGCTCGCAGCTTTTCTCGGTGGTGCTCTTTCCGGTTCTGATCGCGCTGCTACGCGCCGAAGCGCGCTTTCCGACGCGCCGGATCTGGCTGCTCGTCCCGCTGGTTGCGCTCTGGTCGAACCTGCACGGAGCGGTGCTCGTCGGTCTCGCCGGGGCCGGTGCGTACCTGATCTTCGACCGGGCGCGAAGCCAACCGCTCGTCGCCGGAGCCGTGCTCGCGGTGTCGACCGCGGCCGTTTGCATCACACCGGCCCTCGAGCACACTCCCGACTACTACTACGGGTTGCTTCGAAACGAGGCCGCACGGCGTGGCGAGGGATTGTGGGCGCCGCTGTCGCTCTCGTCCGGGTTCGACATCCTCCTCATCGTGACCGCGGTCGTGCTGATCGCGCTCGCCCTTTGGGCCCGCCCGTCCCTCTGGGAGCTTGTCGTCCTGGCGGGCCTCGCCGTGCTGACTGTGAAGACGGCGCGCAGCGGCGCCTGGCTGCTGTTTTTCGCGGCCGCACCTGCCGCGAGGAGCCTGCGCTTCGACCCGACCCGCGACGATCGGCGGGGCTCGGTCTTCGTCCTCGCGGTCGCCGTCGGGCTGGTCGTCGTCGGCGTCGCTCGCGGACCGCTCCCGTCCGGAGCGGGGAAGTCGCTGCTTGCCGACGCGCTCCGGCGTGCCGACGGCACTCCGATCCTGGCCGACGGCATTCCGGCCGAGCAGATCGCGGCGGCGCGAGGGCGCGTTTGGATGAGCAATCCCATCGACGCCTTCAGCGCGCACGACCAGCGCCTCTACCTCGATTGGCTGGCGGGCAGACCATCGGGCGATGCCGCGCTTCGGCACGCTGAGGTCGTCCTTGTGATGCGCGGAGGGGATCCGGCGAAGCGCCTGCGGCACTCCAAAGAGTTTCGACAGACAGCCCAGGACTCGAAGGCGGCCGTCTTCGTAAGGCGCCGGTGATGCCGAACTTCCGATCAGGCCGAACGTCGAGCGATCACTCGACCTCTCACCGTTGCGAGATACCCCGGTCGGGAGCTAAGACGAGCACCGTGGAGGCCCACGCTGTCGCGGTCCCGCACGTCGTTCGGAAGGAGCGCTCCGCGCGGATCACGTCGCCCTGGGCGGTCGGCGCGATCGTGGCAGCGTTCTACACGCTCCTGGTCACGCCCGGCCTGATCAGCAACCCGTACCAGTTCGTCAACATCGGGCGACAGTACGTCCACAAGGGCACCTCGAGTGCTGCAATCGACGAGCACGCACGAGCGATGAACCACAGGATCGGCTACGACGGCCAGTTCTACTACTTCCTGGCGGCCGACCCGGTCCACGGCAAGGACTACATGGACGATCCGGGGATCATCTATTCCCGGATCGGCTACCCGATCACCGCCAGGGCGTTGAGCGGCGGAAACGCCGTCCTCGTTCCATACATGATGGTGCTCGTCAACGTCCTAGCCGCCGTCGGCGGAACGCTGGCGGTTGCGTTCTTCCTGAGGCGTCACGGCCTGCCGCCTGCGCTGGCGCTGGTCTACGGCCTGTATCCGGGGTTGGTGCTCTCGGTACTCAGAGATCTCACCGAACCGATGGCGTTCGCCCTGGCGGCTACCGCGCTCGTGATCTTCGACGCGCGATCGAAACGACGCCTTCTCGGAGCGGGCGCGCTTTTTGGTCTCGCAATGCTGACTCGCGAGACCGTCGCCCTTTTCCCGGCGATCCTCGCGCTCGCATTGCTGGTCGGCGTCGGGACATCGTTCGAGTGGAAGATCCGTCTTCGCTGGAGCAACCTCGCCCGTTCAATCGCCTTCGCGGAGCTCGCATTTGCACCGCTGCTGCTGTGGCGGCACATCGTGGCGGCCAAGCTTCCGCATCAGACGATCCAGGAGCCTTTTGTTGGCGGCGAGCATCACGTTGCCGGGGTCGCCGGCACCGCCGGCTCGTTCCTCACGGCACTCGTTCCGTTCCACGCCATCGCCAAGCAATGGCCCTGGACGGGCGACAACGTCAGCGACCTGCTGACCGTCTTCCTGCCGGCCCTGGTGTGGGCGGCAATCGCCCTTGTCGTGCTGCGGCGGAAACCCACGATGCTCGGGCCGCTGTTCGTCCTCGCCAACGTGGCGGTCTTCGTCGTGTTCCTCCCGACGCCGATCGCAGTCGACTACGGCTCGCTGGGCCGGGCCTCGCTCGGCGTTCTGCTCGGCGTTTTCATCACGCTGCCGCTGATCGACCCAGTGTTCGGAGCGAGAGCTCGTTTGATACGCAGCACCTTGGTGCTGTGGTCGCTGCCGTTGTGGGTGGTGCTCGGCATCCTGCTCCACGCGCTCGGCCCGAAGTACGTCTGGTAACGCGGGCTATATGCGCCAAAGGGAGGGGCAACACCAGCCTTTCGCCCGTGTCTTCGGCTTCCGATCGCGAGTAAATAACGCATTGCGAACTATTCCGTACTGAGGGGAGAAAGGAGAGCCAGATGCGTCAGTCTTTTGCACAGCGGCTCCTGATGAAGATGCGGGCCGAGGAAGGTCAAGCCCTCATCGAGTACGCGCTGATCGTTTCGCTGATAGCGGTCATCGCGATCGTGGCCCTGCAGGTGACCGGGCACAGCGTCGCGGACATGCTCAACTCGATCAGCCAACAGGTCTAACGACGGGCAACTGCGGCTCCCGGGGTCGACCCCGGGAGTCCTCGTCGCCGTGCGCTGGTGATTCCGTCGGTGCCGTCCGGCGCGGCAAGTGGCTGAGCGATCTGCGCCGAAGGGATGGGCGACACCAGCCTTTCGCGGGTGTAGGCAGCGCCTGAACCCGCGTAAACAAGAGCAGTAACACCGGAAGTCCACCCTCGAGGGGAGAAAGGAGAGCCCACACATGATTCAGTCTTTCGCAGCGCGGGTTCAGCTGGCGAAGATGCGGTCGGAGGAGGGTCAGGCGCTGATCGAGTACGCCCTGATCGTCTCGCTGATCTCGGTCATCGCGATCGTGGCGCTTCAGGTCACGGGTCACAGCGTCGCAAGCATGCTGGACTCGATCAGCAAGCAGGTCTAACGGAGCGTGACCAAGCGGATCGGCGCCGACAGCACTGCGGCGATCGAGCAGCCCTCTCGAGCGACCTCGGCAATTGGTCGGGCGAGAGGGTTGCCACCGCTGCTGTCGGCGCCATCACGCTCCAGCCTGACGGTGGCGTCTGAGAAGCTCTTTCTCGCCTTCCTGCCGCCGGCGCTTCTTCTTGTCCTCGTCATCGCGCGCTACGCGGTGGGCCGACACCTCGGGTTCGACTACCGGCCGCTCTGGGAAGCCTCGCGCCATTTGTTCGACGGCACGTCGCCGTACCCGGCACCGCACGCAGCCGCGCTCCACGACGAGCAGCAGTTCGTCTACCCACCGCTGGCTGCCATCCTCGCCGCGCCGCTCGCGGTGCTGCCCTTCGGGGTCGCAGCTGCGGTGCTCGCAATCCTCGAGCTCGGGGCAACGGGGCTGACCCTGTGGACGCTAGGCGTCCGCGATTGGCGCTGCTACGGCGTAACGCTTCTTTGGTATCCGGTCCTCCAGAACCTTTTGATCGGCTCGATCACGAGCCTTCTGGCGCTGGGCCTCGCGGTTCTCTGGCGTTACCGAGATGACCGTCGGGTCGCGACGCTCGT
>Ga0075426_10003778_pt1 | contig 10809 bp, 8 predicted proteins | sample SoiMethybrSBSTD5_FD_75304 | JGI IMG/M metagenome (GOLD analysis project Ga0075426, IMG submission 75304) | Bulk soil microbial communities from a Populus tree surrounding site in Tennessee, USA - Soil MetaG P. TD hybrid SBSTD5 | ecosystem: Environmental > Terrestrial > Soil > Tree plantation...
ACCCGCAACGAGCAGAAGGCGAAGGCGGCAACGCATGCGGTGATCCCGCTCTCGCGGGCCATGCGGGCCGTTCGTCCGCAGGGCGAGATCATCCGGGCGCGGCTGTGCGAGCATGACGGCCGGCTGGTCTATCTGCTCACCCTGCTGGAGCGGGATGGGAAAGTGGCGCGGGCAAAGGTCGACGCGGCCAATGGTGCGGTGGCCGGCCTGCGCGAGCCGGCGAAATAGGATCGCCGGGGAGGAAGCGACATGCGCCTGCTCGTCATCGAGGACGACCCGGATCTCAATCGTCAGCTCGCGACCGCGCTGACCGATGCCGGTTACGTGGTCGACCGCGCCTTCGACGGCGAGGAAGGCCGCTATCTGGGCGAGACCGAGCCCTACGACGCCGTCATCCTCGACATCGGTCTGCCGAAGATGGACGGCATTTCGGTGCTGGAATCCTGGCGCCGCGCCGGGCGCGCCATGCCGGTGCTGATGCTCACGGCGCGCGACCGCTGGAGCGACAAGGTGCAGGGCTTCGATGCCGGCGCCGACGACTACGTTGCCAAGCCGTTTCATCTCGAGGAGGTGCTGGCGCGCATTCGCGCACTGCTGCGCCGGTCGGTCGGGCACGCCAAGAGCGAATTCCTGTGCGGCCCGGTCCGCCTCGATTCACGCACTGGCCGGGTGACCGTCGACGGCACGCCGGTCAAGCTCACCTCGCACGAGTACAGGCTGCTGGCCTATCTCATGCACCACGCCGGCCGAGTCGTATCCCGCACCGAGCTCGTCGAGCATCTCTATGACCAGGATTTCGACCGCGACTCGAACACGATCGAGGTCTTCGTCGGGCGCATCCGCAGGAAGCTCGGCGTCGACGTGATCCAGACGGTGCGTGGGCTGGGCTACCTGCTCACGCCGCCAAGCGATGCGCGCTAACTCGCTCGCACTCCGGCTGTTCGTCTCGGCGACCGCCTGGACGGTCATCATCCTGCTGGTCACGGGGTTTGTGCTGGCCTCGCTCTATCGCGACGCGGTCGAGCGCTCCTTCGACCGCCGTCTCAATGTGTTCCTGCGCACGCTGGTCGCCGAGGTCGCGGCTCCCGACGACAGCCCCGAGCGGCCGACCCAGGCACTGGGCGAGCCGGAATTCGATCTGCCGCTGTCGGGCTGGTATTGGCAGCTTACGCGGCTCAACAGCGACAAGCCGGAGGTGCGCTCGTCCCGTTCGCTGTGGGACTCCGGGCTGCCGCACCTCTCCGACCAGAACGTGCCCGCAAGCGACGACGGCACGCGCCGCGCCTATGTGCAGGGGCCGGAGGACCAGCGCCTGCGGCTGATCGAGCGCACCGTCGATCTCGGCGAGGACGGGCGTTATCTGGTGGCGGTCGCAGGCGACTCGCAGGAGATCGACGACGAGATGCGCGCCTTCGATCGGGCGATCATCGTCACCTTCGTCATCCTCGCCGCCGTCCTGCTGCTGACCACCATGTTCCAGGTGCGCTTCGGACTTGCGCCGCTCAAGCGCATCTCCGAAGGCCTCGCCGCCATCCGGGCCGGGATCGCCGAACGCCTCGCTGGCCATTTTCCGGTCGAAATCGAGCCGCTGGCACGCGAGATCAATGCGCTGATCGAGGCGAACCGCGAGATCGTCGAGCGCGCCCGCACCCATGTCGGCAATCTCGCGCATGCGCTCAAGACCCCGCTCTCCGTCATGGTCAACGAAGCCGCCGCGCGCGGGGACGATCCGCTCGCCGTCAAGGTGCGGGAGCAGACCGGCATCATGCGCGACCAGGTCGGACGCCATCTCGACCGCGCCCGGATCGCGGCGCGCGCCACGGTGGTCGGCACGGTCACGGACGTCGGGCCGGTGGTGACGGGCCTCACCCGCACGATGGAGAAGATCTACCATCCGCGCGGCATCGCGATCGATCTCAGCGCGCCCGAAGGGGTGCGTTTCCGCGGCGAGCGCCAGGATCTTGAGGAGATGCTTGGCAACCTGGTCGACAATGCATGCAAATGGGCGCAGGCCCGCGTGAGCATCGAGGTCACGTCGGGGCAGGCGGACGCCGCGGCCGGGCCCGATGCGGCGCAATCCGTCGTTCGCATCGCGGTCGACGATGACGGCCCCGGGCTTTCGCCGGCCGAGCGCGAGAAGGTGGCGCGACGCGGTCAGCGGCTCGACGAGACCAAGCCGGGCTCCGGCCTCGGCCTTTCGATCGTCCTCGAGCTCGCTGCGCTCTATGGCGGCGGGCTCGCGCTCTCGACGGCCCCGATCGGCGGGCTGCGCGCCGAGCTGGTCCTGCCGGCGGCCTGAAACACCCCCAATCAGGGGGAATTCTTGCCTCGACCGCCCCTCCGGCGGCCGAAAGCCCCATGGCCGCGCAACGACTTCTTAAGGCGGTCCCGGCTATCACTGAATCAAAGGTTAAACCTCCTCCGGTATCCGGAATGCCGATCACCGGCCAAACGGCCGCCAAGTTGCGGGGATTCCTTCGGGAATTGACGCCCCGCGCGCGCGCGATGCTGCTCGCCGAGCTCGAGCGCAGCGAATCGCGCGGCGAGCCCATGCCCGGCATGGATCTCATCATACGGGAGCTGCGCGAGGCCGAAGGCGCGACCGCGCCAGCGGCCGCGGCGCCCGCTGTAGCCCCGGCGCCGCCGGCTCAGCCTGCCGCCGCGCCACCGGCCGACGACAGCCAAGCGGCGCAATTGTTCTTCGCGTTCCTGGAGCCGTTCTTCGTCGACGACGATCCCGAGCACCCGCACATGGGACGTCTCCCGCGCGCGGTTGCGACACCGATCTGGGAATGGATCTGCCGCGATCTCGTGCCAGCCGAAACAGAGGCCTATGTGCGGCAGGTGGCGAAGCTCCTCGCCGCCAAGGAGCAGGGCAGGGCCGTGCAGGCCGCCAATGCGTTCCAGGACCGGGTGGTCCAGGCAATCGAAAAGGCGGTTTCGGCGGTCAACAGCGACGACAAGGACCGGCGCAAGCTTGCGCATCAGATCGGGACGCCGCGCGCGTTCGACGACATTCGCTACCTGACGGTGCTCCTGAAGACGCGCGACGTGCTTGCGGTGCTCGCTGGCAAGCTTCCGGCCAAAGTCCGCAACCTGGCGGACGACCACATCGCCTCGATCACCGCATTCGTGGATTCCACTGCCGGACGTCACCGCGAGCTCTATGTCATCGCGCTCGTGATGGTCATGAGCCGGCTTGCCTCGCCCTGGCAATTGATCCGGATCGCGGTCAGGGCGGCTGACAGCGATTTTCCCGCCCGGATCGCCGAGAGCCCCTATGCGCCGGCGGTGCCGATCGCCCTCGCGGAGCTCGAGCGTCTGGTGCGCGAGCTCGAGAGCGATCTCCAGCGCGGCCAGGCCATGGCCCAGCCGTCGCTGCTCAAGGAGATCCACGACGCGGCCCGCGGGTTGCGCACCGAGATCGATCTTTCGGCCGATTCCCCCTGGGCCCGCGCGCTTGCCGGCATCCGCGGCCAGCTCGCCTTCGCGCTGCGTCCGGAGATCGAGTCCGTCCCGGGCCGCGTGCGTCGGCTGCTGCGCGTGCGGGGCACGAAGGATATCGTTCCGGGTTCGGTGATCGACGCCGGCGAGGTTGCGGATACCGAGGCGCTGATCGGATTTGTGGCCCAGTGCCGTACCTATGCGCACGAGCTCGCCATCAACGAGATGACCATGCGGGCGTTCTCCGAGGTGCAGAACTACCTGGAGACCCACGTCGAACCGCTCCTCGAGGGGCTGCGCATGGCCGGCAAGACCGATCGCAGCTACCGCCAGTCGCAGTTCGATGCCGCGGTGCGCTTCTGCAGCAAGGTCTTCGGGGCGGAATACGCTCAGACGCTGGTCAAGGCGGCCGACGTCGCACGGGCGACCGAGCGCAAGCCGCCGGCGGCCGCCGCCAAGGCCTGAGCCGGCCGCGCCCCCCGGTTCCCGCGACTGGTTCCGGCGCCGCGGCGCCAGGCGGCGAACGGATCATAACGTCGCGGCGCGACTTTGCCCCGTTGCGGGGCTGCCGGGCCCATGGTGTAAACGACCCTGGCGTCGGGGCATGCGCGCCTATATGGTGCCGGCCGCCCCCCAAACTCCGCGCCGCCCCGACGACGACTGGAGAATGGTTTTTCGAGCGAGGCCCGGGCTGCGCCTGGCAGCGGCGCAGGTCAAAGCGCATGCCTCGCGAACGCGCTGGAGGCCGACGAAACAGCGTCATTCCGGTATGACGCTTGCTCGCGAAGGATTAACGCACGGACATGACCCGCAAGCAGCGTCGTCTCGCCCTCATCTCGACCGGTGTCGGCATTCTCGGCTTTGCGATCGGGCTCATCCTGTGGTCGTTCAGCGGCTCGATCCGCTTCTTCAACTCCCCGACCGACCTGGTGGAGACGCACATTGCGCCCGGCACGCCCGTTCGGCTTGGCGGACTCGTGGCCACGGGTACCCTCGTGAAGGGCGCGGACCTGAATGTCCGCTTCGAGGTCACGGACGGCAACCGGGCGGTCCCGGTCATCTATCACGGCATCGTGCCGGACCTGCTTCGGGATGGGCAGGGCGTGGTCGTGGACGGCACGCTCGACCCGTCGGGCACCTTCAAGGCCGACCGTGTGCTCGCCAAGCACGACGAGCGCTACATGCCGCGTGAAGTGGCGGACGCCCTGAAGAAGCAGGGCCACTGGGTCGAGGATCGCTCCGCGAAGGCGGGCGTCGCGACGGGGGCCAAGCCGTGATCCCCGAACTTGGCCATTTCGCGCTTGTCCTGGCGCTCGCGATTGCGCTGGTGCAATCGGTCGTTCCCCTCTACGGGGCGCGCACGCGCGATACGGTGCTCATGCGCGTGGCCGAGCCGACCGCGCTGGCGCAATTCGTTCTGGTCGCGGTTTCGTTCGCGGCGCTGGTCTCCTGCTACGTGACCTCGGACTTCTCGGTCGCGACCGTGTTCGAGAATTCCCATTCCACCATGCCGCTGATCTACAAGTTCACCAGCGTATGGGGGAACCATGAGGGCTCGATGCTGCTCTGGGTTCTCATCCTGGCCGTGTTCGGCGCGCTCGTGGCGGCGTTCGGCGCCAATATTCCGGCGACCCTCAAGGCGACCGTGCTGAGCGTCCAGTCCTGGATCGCGGCTGCGTTCTATGTGTTCATCCTCGCCACCTCGAACCCGTTCCTTCGGCTGAGTCCGGCGCCGTTCGAGGGCCGCGACCTCAATCCGATCCTGCAGGATTTCGGCCTCGCAGTGCATCCGCCGATGCTCTACCTCGGCTATGTCGGTTTCTCGATCTCGTTCTCCTTCGCGATCGCCGCGCTGATCGAAGGCCGCATCGACGCGGCCTGGGCACGCTGGGTGCGGCCATGGACGCTCATCGCCTGGATTTGCCTCACGCTCGGCATCGCGATGGGCTCGTACTGGGCCTACTACACACTCGGTTGGGGCGGCTGGTGGTACTGGGACCCGGTGGAGAACGCGTCGTTCATGCCCTGGCTCGCCGGGACTGCGCTCCTGCATTCGGCGCTGGTCATGGAGAAGCGCGAGGCGCTGAAGATCTGGACCATCCTGCTCTCGATCCTCACCTTCTCGCTGTCGCTCATGGGCACCTTCCTGGTGCGCTCGGGTGTGCTGACCTCCGTGCATGCCTTCGCGACCGATCCGATGCGCGGCATCTTCATCCTCGTGATCCTCGTGCTGTTCATCGGCGGCGGCCTTGCGCTCTATGCGTGGCGGGCGCCGCTGCTCAAGCAAGGGGGCCTGTTCGCGCCGATCTCGCGCGAGGGTGCGCTCGTCCTGAACAATCTCTTTCTGACCACCGCCTGCGCCACGGTGTTCGTCGGCACGCTCTATCCGCTTGCGCTCGAGGCGCTGACCGGCGCGAAGATCTCGGTCGGGGCGCCGTTCTTCAACGCGACCTTCGGTCCCTTGTTCGTGCCCCTCCTGGTCGCGGTGCCGTTCGGCCCGCTGCTGGCGTGGAAGCGCGGTGACATCAAGGGGGTCACGCAGCGGCTCGCCGCTGCCTTCGTCCTCGCGCTGGTCGGGATCGCGGCGGTGTGCGTCGTCGAGGGACGGCCGGTCATCGCCGCTTTCGGCATCGGCCTCGCGGCGTTCGTCATCGTGGGCGCCATCACGGATATCGTCGAGCGCACCGGCCTGTGGCGCGCCCCGTTCCCGACGACGCTGCGCCGCGCGATCGGACTGCCGCGCTCCGCCTGGGGCGCCGCCTTCGCTCATATCGGTCTCGGCGTCACCCTGCTCGGAGTGGTTGGCGAGACCCAATGGGGCGCCGAGCAGATCGTATCCCTGCGCCAGGGCGACAAGGTTTCGCTGCGGCATTACGATTTCACGTTCGACGGGACCTCGACGCGCAATGGGCCGAATTATCGGGAGCTCGCCGTCAAGTTCACGGTCCGCCGCAATGGCGAGCCGATCGGGATCATGCAGCCGTCCAAGCGCACGTTCCCGGCGCGCGGCATGTCCACCACCGAAGCCGCGCTGATGACGCGCGGCTTCAGCCAGATCTACGCTTCGCTGGGCGAGGTGACGCCGGACGGCGCTGTCGCGGTGCGGCTCTATCACAAACCTCTGGTGCTGCTGATCTGGTTCGGCTGCGTCGTGATGGCGGTAGGCGGGGCGCTGTCGCTGTCGGATCGCCGCCTGCGCGTCGGCGCGCCGAAGCCGGCGCGGAGCCGGGCGGCAATCCAGCCGGCGGAGTAGGGCGCATGTGCGCTGCGACGATGCGGGCTGCGATGGGAGCGCGATTTCTCGTCGCCGCGCTCCTGCTGGCGGGCGCAGGAGCGCCAAGCTATGCGGTTCAGCCGGACGAGATCCTGCCCGATGCCAAGCTCGAGGCACGCGCTCGCGACCTGTCGCACGAACTGCGCTGCATGGTGTGTCAGAACCAGTCGATCGATGAGTCCGATGCCCCGCTCGCCCATGATCTGCGCGTCCTCGTGCGCGAAAGGCTGAAGGCCGGCGACAGCGACAGCCAGGTCGTCGATTTCCTGGTCGCCCGCTATGGCGAGTTCGTGCTGCTCAAGCCACGGTTCGAGTGGACGACTGCGCCGCTCTGGCTCGCCCCGGGGGCACTGCTGCTCGTCGGGGCAGCGGCGCTCTGGGCGGCGCTGCGGCGGCGCCGAGGCTCCGGTGGTGGCCCGGATGCGGCGGTTCCGCTCAGCGACCACGAGCGGGCGCGGCTTGCGGAACTTACGGGCGCGAACCGGCCCTGACCGTCGGCCGGCCGACGGATTCCAATCAAGTCACTGATTTGTTTCGTGGTTTGTCTCCGTGACAAACCTTACGAAGTATTAATTTGGCAGTCATGTTGCCGCAATGCGCGGCGCTCCATCCTCGCCGGCAGATCAGCGCGCGCTGCGCGCATCCCATTGGCGATGGAGCACTCCCTGATGTCGAGCGTTTCACCCGCGCCCAAGCGCGTGTTGCCGGCCCGCCGGCTTGCCCTCCTTGCGAGCGCCGCCTGTTTGGGTGCGGTCCTGGCGTTTGGGGCGGCGGACGTCCCCCCGGTGCTGAACGGGCTGGTCACGCCCGCGCATGCCCAGAGCGCGCAACGTCCGGTCGGATTCGCCGACATCGTCGAGAAGGTGAAGCCGGCGGTGATCTCGGTCCGCGTCAAGATGAATGCCGGGCCGGAAAGCTCGGGGTTCAACGAAGAGGATAACCCGTTCGGCCCGAACTCACCCTTCCGCTACTTCTTCCGCCGCTTCGGACAGGAGGGGCCGGGCAATGTTCCGGGCCTGCGCGGCCAGCTTCCGCGCCGGCAGTTTACAACCGGACAAGGCTCGGGGTTCTTCATCTCGGCCGATGGCTATGCGGTGACGAACAATCACGTGGTCGACAAGGCCGAGAGCGTCGAGGTCACGACCGACGACGGCAAGACACACATCGCGAAGGTGATCGGCACCGATTCGCGCACCGACCTCGCCCTGATCAAGATCGAGGGCGTCAGCAACTTCCCGTTCGTGCGGCTCAGTGACCAGGCGCCGCGTGTCGGCGACTGGGTGCTTGCGGTCGGCAACCCGTTCGGTCTCGGCGGTACGGTGACGGCCGGCATCGTCTCCGCGCGCGGGCGCGACATCGGCGCCGGCCCCTATGACGACTTCATTCAGATCGATGCGCCGGTCAACAAGGGTAATTCGGGCGGTCCGACCTTCGACGTGGACGGCAACGTCATCGGCGTGAACACCGCGATCTTCTCGCCGTCCGGCGGCTCCGTCGGCATCGCCTTCGCGATCCCGGCCGAGACCGTGAAGACCGTCGTCGGCCAGCTCAAGGAGCACGGCAAGGTGACGCGCGGGTGGATCGGCGTGCAGATCCAGCCGGTGACCGCCGACATCGCCGATAGCCTTGGGCTCAAGCAGGCGCGTGGCGCGCTGGTCGCCGAGCCCCAGGACGGCAGCCCCGCCGCCAAGGCCGGCATCAAGTCGGGCGACGTGATCGTCTCGCTCAACGGGGATGTGGTTCCCGATGCACGCACGCTCGCGCGCCGGATCAGCAGCTTGGCGCCCGGTACGTCGGTGAAGATCGGCATCGTCCGCAGCGGCAAGGACCAGGATCTGTCGCTGACCCTCGGCGAACTGCCAAAGGAGCGCGTGGCCCGCGCCGATACGGGCGATCGCGGTCAAGGCAGCGATCTGGCGCGCCTCGGCCTGTCGCTCGCGCCCGCCGCGAACGTGAACGGCGCCGGCGACCAGGGTGTCGTGGTGACGCAGGTCGATCCGGACGGCGCGGCTGCGGTGCATGGCTTCAAGACCGGCGACGTGATCCTCGATGTCGGTGGCAAGTCCGTGAATGCGCCGGCCGACGTGCGCAAGGCGCTGAACGAGGCCAAGGCGGACGGAAAGCGCACTGTGTTGATGCGGGTGAAGTCGGATCAGGGCACGCGCTTTGTCGCGGTCCCGGTCGGCAACGCCTGACCTGGATGATGAGCTGTTCCGAAAACCATTCGGCTTTTCGGAACCGGGCTCTGACGAGAAGGGGCGTGCCGCTGGCAACCGTCGCCCCCGCCGGCGGAACGAACCCGGGGGGCGGGCCGTAAGGCCCGTCCCCACCGTACACCGAAGTGGGCTGCGTCGCCGGCTTTCGTCGCCCCCGCCGGCCCGCGACCCCAAGGGGACGGGCCTTGTGCCCGTCCCCGGCTCTTCGCGCCCGCTGCCCCTCCTCGGCGCAGGCGTACCGCAACCTCGTGGTCTCGGCATCGTCGCCCCCGCCGAGACCAAGCGGTCGAAGGGGCGGCAGGACATCCTGCCGCCCCTTTCGCTTGACCGGGGCCCGGGCGTCGCTACTTGGAATTGGCTAATATTGCTTGCGCGCCGAAGCGCGTCCGAGTGGCTGAGTGACATGCGCTTGCTGATCATCGAGGACGACCGCGACGCGGCCGATTATCTCGTCAAGGCCTTTCGCGAGGTCGGACACGTGGCGGAGCATGCCGCCGACGGCGAGGAGGGCTTGGCGCTCGCCTCCGACGGCGGCTACGACGTGCTCATCGTCGACCGCATGTTGCCCAAGCGCGACGGCCTGTCGGTCATCCGCGCGCTCCGCGACAAGAGCGTCACCACGCCGGCCCTGATCCTGTCTGCGCTCGGCCAGGTCGACGACCGGGTGAAGGGCCTGCGCGCCGGCGGGGACGACTATCTGGTCAAACCCTATTCGCTCGCCGAGCTGCTGGCGCGGCTCGAGGTTCTGGCGCGCCGGCACGGGGGGCGCGAGGAGACCGTCTATCGGGTCGCCGATCTCGAGCTCGACCGGCTCTCGCACCGGGTCACGCGCGGAAAGGACGAGATCGCGTTGCAGCCGCGCGAGTTCCGGCTGCTCGAATACCTGATGCGTCATGCAGGCCAGGTGGTCACCCGCACCATGCTGCTGGAAAATGTGTGGGATTATCACTTCGATCCGCAGACCAACGTCATCGACGTGCACATCTCGCGCCTGCGCTCGAAGATCGACAAGGGATTTACGCCGCCGCTCCTGCACACCATCCGCGGCGCGGGATACATGATCCGTGACGGCGCTCGCTAAACTCCTCCGCACGACAGCGTTCCGCCTGACGCTCGTCTATCTCCTGCTGTTCGCGCTCTATGCGGCGCTGCTTCTGTTTTTCTTCGCTCTCAATGCGCGCCGCCTGATCACCGAGCAGATCACCACGTCCGTCACGACCGATGTCGCCGGTCTCGCCGAGCAGTACGAGCGTGGCGGCATCGGGCGCCTGGTCGCGGTGGTCGATATCCGATCGCGGCGCCCGGGCTCAAGTCTCTATCTCGTCGCCACACCGCTCGGTCAGGGCCTCGCCGGTAATGTCGCCTCCCTCGATCCCGGGATCCTCAGCCAGTCCGGGTGGGTCGAGACCTCCTATCGCCGGCTCGACGCGCCGGAGGGAACCGAGCATCATGCGCTGGTGCTGGTGTCGGAACTCGGCGGCGGCTTTCATCTGCTGGTCGGGCGCGACATCGAGGAGCGCCAGCGCATCTACGACATCATCACCACCGCCGGGCGATGGTCGATCGCCGCCGTGGTGGTGCTCGGGCTGGGCGGCGGTTTCTTCGTGAGCCGGCGCATTCTCCGGCGCGTCGATGCGATCACCGAGAAGGCCCACACGATCATGGCAGGGCAGCTATTGGGCCGCCTGCCGGTCGCGGGCACCGGCGACGAGATCGACCGGCTCGCCATCAACGTGAACGCGATGCTCGACCGCATCGGCGCGCTCATGCGCGGCTTCCGCGAGGTGTCCGACAACGTCGCCCACGACCTCAAAACGCCTTTGACGCGGCTGCGCAACCGCTGCGAGGCCGCATTGCGCAACGCCAAGAGCGAGA
>Ga0075426_10003779_pt1 | contig 10809 bp, 13 predicted proteins | sample SoiMethybrSBSTD5_FD_75304 | JGI IMG/M metagenome (GOLD analysis project Ga0075426, IMG submission 75304) | Bulk soil microbial communities from a Populus tree surrounding site in Tennessee, USA - Soil MetaG P. TD hybrid SBSTD5 | ecosystem: Environmental > Terrestrial > Soil > Tree plantation...
CCCGAATGCGCCCAAATGGCTGCTTCAGCATCCCGCGCTGTCCAGGACCGACATGGCCGAGATCGATAAAGAGTTTCGCAGGCGCGCCCAGTCGGTGCAGGCCGTCGACGCGATGATCGGCGCGCTGCAAGCAGCCGTCGCGGCGATCGGAGCGGAGAAAAACACCTATTTCGTTTTCAGCTCCGACAACGGCTATCACATGGGCGAGCACCGGCTGATGCCGGGAAAAATGACCGCGTTCGACACCGACATCCACGTTCCGCTGATCGTCACGGGGCCGGGAATTCCCGCCGGCCGAACGGTCAAAGACATCGTCGAGAACGTCGATTTGAATCCGACCTTCACGGCGCTCGCGGGCGCGGCGCCGACGGCCGACGTCGACGGACGCAGCCTCGTGCCGCTGCTGCGCGGAGAAAAAGCGGCCGATTGGCGCAGCGTGGCGCTGGTCGAGCACCACGGTCCGAACAAAGACCCGGACGACCCCGACTATCCCCACGCCCGCAGCGGGAATCCCGTGACATACGAGGCGATACGCGGCGCGAATTTCGTCTACGTGGAGTACTCCGACGGCGAGAAGGAATACCACGATCTCGCCGCCGATCCGAACGAGCTGCGGAACGGCTTCGCGGCGTTGCCGGCCGAGGAGAAAACGGCGCTGCACGAAAGACTCGCCGCGGTGACAAATTGCCACGGCCAGAAGAGCTGCGAGGCCGCCGAAAGGCAGACCAACGCCGTGGCGCGGCGCTGATCGTACCCGCTCGCGAATATCTTTCCCGTTAGACTTCCCCTTCCCTTCCGTCTAGACTTATTCCCACATTTTTATGCCGGGCTTTACCGTCATCACGCTCTTTCCGGGGATGTTCGACTCGCCGCTCGCGCACAGTATCCTGAAACGCGCGCGCGAGAAGAAGCTCATAGACGTGGGCTTCGTCGACCCGCGCGATTTCACGAGCGACAAGCATCGCACCGTCGACGACACGCCGTACGGCGGAGGCCAGGGCATGGTGATGAAGCCCGAGCCGCTGGTCGCGGCGATCGAGGCGGCGAAAAATAATCTCAAGCGGCCGAGAGTCATTCTCTTGAGCCCGCAGGGAAAGCTCTTCGATCAGCCCGAGGCTGCCCGGCTCGCGCGCGAACAAGATATCGTGCTCGTGTGCGGGCGCTACGAGGGCGTGGATGAGCGCGTGAAGGCGTTCGTCGACGAGGAACTGTCCGTCGGCGACTACACCCTTTCCGGCGGCGAGCTGCCGGCGCTGGTCGTGATCGACGCGGTCGCGCGCCTGGTTCCCGGCGTCCTCGGCAACGCGCAGTCGCCGGAGGAAGATTCCTTCAGCAGCGGCCTGCTCGAATATCCGCAGTACACGCGGCCGGAAGAGTTCCGCGGGATGAAAGTGCCGGAAGTGCTGATCTCCGGCGACCATGAAAAGATCCGCCGATGGCGCAGCGACCTGAGCGCGAAGCTCACGCGTGAGCGCAGGCCCGATCTATTCGCGAAAACGCAATCGGCGTCGGCGGGCGAAACGAAGCCGCGCGCGAAGATCTACATCGCCCTGCTGCACCATCCGGTCTACGACAAGAATCGCGAGGTCGTCACGACCGCCGTCACCAACATGGACATCCACGACATCGCGCGCGCCGCGCGGACCTACGGCCTCAAGGGCTTCTATGTCGTCACGCCGGTCAAGGCGCTGCAAAAGCTCTCGCTCAAGATCATCGCCCATTGGGAAACCGGCTACGGCGCGGAATACAACGAGACGCGGAAAGAGGCGCTGGCCCTCGCGCGCGTGACCGATACGCTCGACGATGCGATCATCGACATCGAGCACGAGACGGGCGAGAAGCCCCGTTTGGTCGTCACTTCGGCGCGCAAAGGCGAGGGCCGGAGCCCTTTCACCAGCCTGAAGAACATGCTAGGAATAGACCCTTCGCCTTTCCTGATCCTCCTGGGTACGGGATGGGGCCTCACCGACGAAGTCCTGGCCCGCTCCGACTACATCCTCGAGCCGATCGAAGGCGATAGCGACTACAACCATCTCTCGGTTCGCTCGGCGGCGGCGATCATTCTCGACCGTCTTCTGGGAACGAACACGATCAAGGAGAAGCCATGAACACGCTGGATCAGCTCGAAGCCGAGCAGAGCAAAAAAGAAATCCCCGAATTGCGCCCGGGCGAGACCGTCCGGGTGCACGTCAAAGTCGTCGAGGGCGAGAAGGAGCGGACGCAGATCTTCGAAGGCATCGTGATCCGCATTTCCGGCAAAGGAAACCGCGCCAACTTCACCGTGCGGAAAATTTCCTACGGCATCGGCGTCGAGCGCATCTTTCCGTTCCACTCGCCGCGCGTCGACAAGGTCGAAGTGGTCGCGCGCGGAAAAGTACGGCGCGCGAAACTGTATTATTTGAGAGAAAGATCGGGCAAAGGCGCGCGGCTCACCGAGGAAGAGACCTAAATCCCGCCGAGCTGCGCGTTGCCGTCGAACACCCCGCCGGCATAGATTTTCAGCCTGCCGCTCTCGATATTTCCCTGAAAACGCCCGCCGGGCAGAATCTCGATCCATTCCTTCACGCGGACGGTTCCCTGCAGAACGCCCTCGATGCGGAGCTGCCCGGCGGATATGTTCGCCGACACCTCCGCCTGCGGCCCGATCACCAGCAGCGAGCTCGCCTTGATCTCGCCTTTGAACTTGCCGTCGATCTTGACCGGCCCGTCGTAGATGAGCTTGCCGGTGACGGACGCGCCGGGCTCGAGGACCGTGCGCGGCTCGTGCAGGTAGGCGGGGTCTTTGCGGTCGGGTTCCATACGCTTCGGCCGATGCTATACCCCAAGCGCCCGCCTTTTTCAAAACCGAATCGCCTGCGCCTTCGGCGGCGAACTATGCTAGCATTATGAGGGTATGGAGCTCTTCGATACGGCGGGCGCCGGGAAGGCCAACAAGGCCGTTCCCTTGGCCGAGCGCATGCGCCCCAAAACGCTGGATGAATTCGTCGGCCAGCAGCATCTGCTTGGCCCAGGAAAATTTCTCCGCGGCATGGTCGGCGCCGGCGAGCTGCGCTCGCTGATTCTCTGGGGACCGCCGGGCAGCGGCAAGACGACACTGGCGGAGATTCTCGCCAGTTCCGGCGGCGCGCGCTGCGTGCGCTTCTCCGCTGTGACCTCCGGCGTGAAAGACCTCAAGAAGATCGTCGACGAGGCCGAGCGCCTGCACCGTCTCGGCAAGCGCACGGTGCTCTTCGTCGACGAGATCCACCACTTCAACAAGGCGCAGCAGGACAATTTTCTGCCGCACGTCGAGCGCGGCACGCTTATCCTGATCGGCGCGACGACCGAGAATCCCTCTTTCGAGGTCATCTCGCCGCTGCTCTCGCGCGCCCAGGTGCTGGTGCTCCAGCCGCTCTCAGCCGCGGACGTCGGCACGATCGTCGACCGCGCCCTCGCCGATCGGATAAACGGCCTGGGCGATCTCGGCCTGAGCCTCGCGGAAGACGCCCGCGCATTCCTGATCGACCAGTCGCAGGGCGATGCGCGCATCGCGCTCAATGCGCTCGAGACCGCCGCCGCGCTGCTCAAAAAAGAGAAAGGCGCGAAGGTCGTCGATCTCGCGCGCATCCAAGAGGCGCTGCAGAAAAAGGCGCTGCTCTACGACAAGGCCGGCGAGGAGCATTACAACGTCATCTCCGCCTTCATCAAGAGCATGCGCGGCAGCGACCCCGACGCCGCGGTCTATTGGCTCATGCGCATGCTGGAGGCCGGCGAGGACCCGCTGTTCATCGCGCGGCGCATGGTCATCCTCGCCGCCGAGGACATCGGCAACGCCGACCCGCAGGCGCTCCAGGTCGCCGTCGCGGCGAAGGACGCGTTTCATTTCGTCGGCCTGCCGGAAGGGAGAATTCCGCTGGCGCAGGCGGCGACCTACCTCGCCAGCGCGCCGAAATCCAACGCGTCGTACAAGGCGATGCTCGCCGCAGCCAAGGACGTCGAAGACAAAGGCACCCTGCCCGTGCCGCTCCATCTCCGCAACGCGCCGACGCCGCTGATGGAAAAGCTCGGCTACGGCAAAGACTACCGCTACGCGCACGACTTTCCCGATCATGTCGTCGGCCAGGAGCATCTGCCGGACGCGCTCCGCGGCAGGAAATATTATTCGCCGACCGAATCCGGCTACGAGAAGACGATCAAAGATCGCCTCGCCGGCTGGGAAGAGCGAAAGCGCGGCAAAAAAATATAGCCGCTTCTTCACCGCCTCGCGCTTGCCAAGCTTGTTTCGCTTATAGTAGCTTCCTGGTGTTTCGCCCGGAGCTGTCTCTCCTCTGCCATGGAGGCGGTCATGAATCGACGCATCGTTCTCGTTGTCGCCGGCTGCGCGCTGTTCGTCGCCGCCGCTCATGCGCGCGCCGCGGGCCAGGGCGCGAAAACGATCGCGCTGGGCTTCGTCTCGGAGAAGCCGCCGGCGGAAGTCGAGGCGCGCCTCAAAGACTTCATCGTCTACGTCGCGCAGAAGCTCAACGTCGAAGGCAAAGTCGTCACGGCCAAGACGCCGTCGCAGCTCGCGAACGCGATCGAGCAGAAAAAAGTCGACTTCTACATGGACAGCCCGTATCCGACCTACCTGGTCAACCGTAATGGCGCGTCGGTGCTGCTGCTCCGCCGCTGGAAGAACGGCCGGGCCGAGTACCGCAGCATCGTGTTCGCCAAAAAGGACGGGCCGGTGAAAAAACTCGACGACCTCAAGGGTAAACTGATCGCGTTCGAAGACCCGGGCTCGACTTCCGCCTACTTTCTGCCCAAAGTCTATTTGATGAAGCAAGGCCTGACGGTGACCGAAAAGCCGGCGCCCGACAGCCGCGTCGCGCCGAAGGAGATCGGCTATGTCTTCACCTATTCGACGGCGAAGACGATCGATATGGTGCTCACCGGCAAGGCCGCGGGCGCGGCCTTCAGCGACGACGATTACGCCAAGGCCGACGACCAGGCGAAAGCGCAGATCGTCAAGCTTGCGGAGACCGATCCCTTTCCGCGCAACCTCGTCTCGGTGCGGAAAGACCTCGACCCGGCGCTGACGAAGCGTCTCAAGGATGTTTTGCTGGGCATGGCGAACGACGGCGAGGGGCGAAAGATCCTCGCCAAAACCGACGCGACCGATAAATTCGACGCGCTCCCCGGCGGAGAGGAAGCGATGCGGCGGCAGCTCGTCGAGCTGTTCCGGCCGCGGGGGAAAAATTAGCATGCTGAAGAAATCGATCTGCGCGGCCGTCCTGTTAACGATTTTCATTTTCGCGGAGCGCGCCGCATCGCAGACGAAGACCATCGCGCTCGGGGTCATCTCGAAGCGGTCCCAGGCCGAAGTCGAGCCGCAGTACCGCGACTTCGTCCGCTACGTCGCGCGCAAGCTCACCACCCCGGCGCGCTTCGAAGGCCGCGTCGTAACGGCGCCGACCGTCTATCAGCTCGAGAAGCTGCTGGAGCAGGACAAAGTCGATTTCTATATGGAGAGCCCCTACCCGACTTACCTGATCAACCGCGACGGCGCGGCGATCCCGCTGCTCCGTCGGTGGAAATACGGCTCGCCCGAATACCGCGCCGTCCTATTCGCGAAGAAAGACGGCGGCGCCAGGGACCTCGGCGATTTACGCGGCGCGCTCATCGCGCTCGAAGACCCGGGCTCGACCTCGGGCTATTTTCTTCCCAAGGTGTTTCTCGCCGGCAAAGGGATGAAGCTTTCGGAGAAGACTTCGCTCGATACCGTGGTCGGGCCCAACGAGGTCGGGTACATCTTCGCCTATTCGGCGCCAAAGATCGCCGACATGGTGCTCACGCGGAGGGTCGCGGCCGGCGCGTTCAGCAACGAGGACTTCGACCGGCTTGACGCCAAGAAAAAAGCCGATCTCATTATCCTGGGCGAGACGGAGAACTTCCCGCGCCATTTCGTCTCGGTGCGGAAGGAAATGGACCCGCAGCTCGTCGACCGCCTGCAGGAAGTGCTCGTCTCGATGCACCAGGACCCGGAGGGGCGCGCGATCCTCGACAGGCTCGAGAACACGACCCGGTTCGACGTCGCTCCCGGCGGCGAGCAGGCGGTACGCTTCAAGCTCCAGGAAGTCTTCGGCCTGCAATAGGCAGCCAGCGTCATGAGAACATTCTTCATCGCGGCGCGGCAGCGACTGGGCGGCGCGCGCGTCGCGCGGCGCGTTTACCGTCGTCTGCCTTCGCGGCAGCGCTGTAAGGAATGCCTCGTGCCGTTTCTCGGGATGTTCTCCGTTCCCTTCCGGCTCGTCAACATCCGCCCGTCGCGCAAGAACCCGAACCTCTGTACGCTCTGATACGAGCTCGCTCCCCCGGGCGGGGAGACGCGGATCATTTCGGTCCTTTTCGTCGATGTTCGCGGCTTCACCGCGCTCGCGGAACAATTGACTCCTTCGGACGTTGCCGAGCGGCTCAATAAATTTTACGCGCTCGCGAGCGATGCGGTGTTTCGCCGCGACGGCACCGTCGACAAGCTCGTGGGCGATCAGGTGATGGCGTTCTTCGGCGCGCCGGTGCACCAGCACGACCACGCGCGCCGCGCCGTCGAGACGGCGCTCGAGATCGTGGGCAGCGTCATGGCCGAGGAAGAGGGCCTCCAGGTCGGCGGCGGAGTCGCCACCGGCGAGGCGTTCGTCGGCAACGTTGGCGGCGGCGGCGTGACGGATTACACCGTGCTCGGGGATACGGTGAACGTCGCCGCGCGCCTCCAGGGCGCCGCGGCGGCAGGAGAGATTCTATTGACGGAAGACAGTTACGCAGCCGTGAAAGACCAGTACCTAAATGCGCCAACGAGAGATTTAGAGCTTAAAGGAAAAAGCGGAACGGTCACGGCGAGGGTGATCAAAGCATAAGGTGTACCGATGGCTCGCCGCCTTTTTTTGCTGATCGCGGCACTCGCGCTGTGTGTTCCTGTAACGAACGGCTCGACCGCCGAGGTTCAAGACGACGCCGAGTCCGATTACGCTGTTCTGTTGGCGAGAGCCAAGCTCGACCCCGCGCATGCGGATTTCGGGAAACTAAGAATGGCGTTCGCCAAGACGCCCGCCTATCTGCCCTACGACCGATACACGGCCGAAGATAAAGAGATCAATGCGGCCATAGATGCGGGAAATTGGACGCGCGCGCTCGAAATCGTCAATAGTTTGCTGGAAAAGAATTACGTCAGGATCCGGTCCCATCTGAGCGCTTTAATGATCTACGACAAGCAAGGGGACGCAGAACGCGCGCGATTTCATCACGCCTTTGTAAACGGCCTTTTTCGATCGATCATGAGCTCGGGCGATGGGCGTTCGGCGGCGGCGGCGTTCGTTGTCATCAACACCGAGGAAGAGTACGACGTAATCGGCCTATCGGGTTTGCAACCGGGCAGTCAAGCGTTGCGCCATGAGGGTGGAAAAAGCTTCGACGTCATGACGGTAACGCCGCGCAAAGGCGGAGAGCCCATACAGCTTTTCTTCGACATCACTCTGCCGTGGTCAAACTCCCCCTTCGGTAAGCTTGCCCCAACCAAAAAGTAGCTCTCACTTAAATCCCGCCATCTCCAACTTCGTGAACTGAAACTGCTTGCTCGCATCCGACGGCAGGACGGTAAACTGGTGGAACGTGTATTCCTGCTCGTAATTGGAATTCGCCACCATGCCGTCCATCGGAACGACGACGGTGTAGCGGTGCATGCGCGCCGCGGTCGTCGCGGTGTAGAGCACGGCGGCATTGGTCGACGCGCCGGTAATGACTAGCGTCTTGATGCCCTTGTCCTTCAGCAGCGTCTGCAGCTCGCCGCCGGTGAACTTGTCGAACGCGTCCGGATAGATCACCGGCTCGCTGTCGCGGCGCTTGAGCGGCGTCGCGACCTCGCCGAGCGGCGTCCCTTTCGCCGACGCCGAGACGGAATAGACGATCAGCACGCTCGCCGCCCGCGCCTTCTCCAGAAATTCGCCGAGGCGCGGCGTGAGCTTGTTGCAGATCTGCTTCGCGTCGTGGCAGCGCGCGTTCAGATCGAGCACCAGAACGGCCGTCGTCTTGGCGTCGAGCGTGAGCGGCTTCGCCTCCGGCCGGTTCGGCCCTTCCTGCGCGTGCGCTAAAGCAGCCAGCGAAAGGACTGCGACAATGGCGATCATTTTTGGGCGCATAATTTTCCTCCGGTCTTAATCCGGCGTCAGGTCCGCAAAGACAAAGCCGTCGCGCGCGACGATCTCGCCGCCGCGGATCGGAACGGCACGGCGGAACATCGGCCCGTCGTAAGCGAAGGTATGGAATTCGCCGCGCTCGCCGCACGGGTCGACGCCGGGCGGGAGATCGGCGAGAAAAGCCGCGTCGAATTCCCTGCCCGCGAACGACGCGTCCAGCTGTTTAGGGTCGACGCACGTGACGCGGGCGCGGAGGCCGCCGGCAATCATCTCGCGCGCCAGCTCCGGCGTCGGACGCGCCCAGATGGGAAAGATCGGCCGCACGCCGGTGTCCTGCAGCCGCGCTTCGCGATAGGCGCGGATATCTTCGAGGAACAAGTCGCCGAACGCCATCGCGGCGATGTCCTCCGATCTCGCCCGCTCGACCGCCGCCGACATCGCCTGCTCGTAACGCTCGTTGCTGCAGGGATAAGGAATCGGGACCTTCCACAGCGAAAGGCCGGCCGCATCCGCCTGGGCCTCGAGCAGTTCGAGCCGGACCGCGTGCATCGCGACCCGTTCGTACGCCTCGTTAACGGTCGTGAGCAGCCCGGCGACGTCGAATTCGCCCTGCCGTCGAAGAACATGCAGCGACCAGGCGCTGTCTTTGCCGCTGCTCCAGGAAAGCAGCGCTTTTTCTTTGACTCCGGCCGCGCTCACCGTCCTGGGATTTAACGAAAACGGCCTGAAAAGTCCAATATCAAAGCACGTTGACTTATATAGTAAGGATCGGATACCCTTCAGCCAAAGGCTGTATTATGAGCTGGCATTGGCGCGAATGGGCCACCGACCCCGAGCAGCTTAGGCGGCTCAGGCTGCTCGCCAGCGTGCCGCTTTTCGCGGGCCTCAACCGCCGCCTGTTGGGCCGGCTCCTCATCAAGCTCTTCGAGAAGCGCTACCCCGCGGGCGAGACGATCTTTCGCGAAGGAGACCCCGGCAAGGCGGTTTTCATCGTCCTCGAAGGGAAAATTTCCATTATCCGCGCCGTCGACGGCGCCGAGAAGCCGCTCGCCGTCCTCGGGCCGGGGACCTATTTCGGCGAGCTCGCGCTGATCGACGACCAGCCGCGCTTCGCCGCGGCGCGCGCCGACGAAGACACGACGCTGTTGATCCTTTACAAAAGCCACTTCGACGATCTCATCGAAGGCCAGAAAGCGCTCGCGGTGCACGTGATGGAAAATCTGCTCAAGACGCTCGCGGGTTACGTGCGCAGCGAGCAGGCGCGGAACGCGCTGCGCGCCGCCAAAGGGACGGTGACGCTGGCCGAGCCCACCGCCGCCGAGAGGACGCGCCGGTGAGCGCCGAGCCCGCCGCCGCGCCGGTGCCTACCCCGACCCGCTGGTTTCCGCCGCCGCCCGCGATCGTCTGGGCGATCGCCATCGCGATCGTCGCCGCGCTCGCCTACATCGCGAGCGACGTCGTCGTGCTCGTGATCTTCTCTGCGGCGCTCGCGTACGTGATTAGTCCGCTGGTGCGCCGCCTCGAGGCTTTGGCGATCCGCCACAACCTCGCCGTCACGACGGTATACGTGTCGCTCTTTGTTGTCTTCGCCGTCACGGCCGCGCTGGTTGTGCCGCGGCTCCGCGCGGAGATCGTCACGCTCTCTTCCGGAACGTTCAAGCAGCAGGTCGATCAATCGCTCGACAAGCTGCACCGCGAAATTATAGAAGAGTATCCGCCGCTGCAGCAGGTTTTGGGCGATCCCGAGACGCGCAACGAGCGTTTGAGCACCGTCTTCCAGCAGCAGACCGCCAATCTCCCGAACCTCTTGAGCCACGCGGTCGAGATCGTCATCGTCATCGTCCTGATTCCGGTGTTTTCCTATTTTTTGCTGCGCGACAGCCGCAGGCTCCTGCAGCTTCTGATGGACCGCCTGCCGGCCGACGAGATCGAGACTTCGGTCGCGGTGTGGTGCGAGATTGAGCGCATCGCCGGGCGCTATCTGCGCGGCCTCGCGCTCGAAGCCATCGCGATCGCGACGATTGCGTCCACCGGTTTGTGGCTGCTCGGCGTCAATTATCCACTGTTCCTCGGCGCTTTCTCCGGCATGGCGAACGTGATCCCATACGTCGGGCCGTTTCTCAGCGGCACGGTCGTCGCGATGATCGCGATGATCCAGTTCCAGAGCTTCGCGCCGCTCGTCAAAGTCATGCTGCTTTATCTGGGCATCAAATTCTGCGACCTCACGATCATCCAGACGATGACCGTCGGGCGCAGCGTGCACCTCCATCCCATTCTGCTGGTAGCGTCGCTGCTGATCGGCGGCCACGCCTTCGGGCTGATCGGCATGGTCGTCGCGGTGCCGATCGTCACCGCGCTGCAGGAAGTCACGCGGCTCCTGCTCGACCACCGCCGGCGCAAGGCGGGCATCCGCATGCCGCGCCGCGCGCCGTCGACGCCGATCCAGACTTACGTCTGCTAATATGGCGGAAGCCGCCGGCCGGTCGGCGCTCGCCGCGCAATGCGGCATCTGCGGCAGCCCGCTTGCCGGAGCGCTCGGCCGAGTCTACCGCGCCGCCGGCGTCAAGCGCAGCGCGCGCAACCCAAATATCTGCAACCGCTGCGATACGCACGTCGAAGAGGGCGCGCTTGTCGAGATGACGGTCCTCTTCGCCGACCTCTC
>Ga0075426_10003782_pt1 | contig 10808 bp, 6 predicted proteins | sample SoiMethybrSBSTD5_FD_75304 | JGI IMG/M metagenome (GOLD analysis project Ga0075426, IMG submission 75304) | Bulk soil microbial communities from a Populus tree surrounding site in Tennessee, USA - Soil MetaG P. TD hybrid SBSTD5 | ecosystem: Environmental > Terrestrial > Soil > Tree plantation...
CCGGGCTCACCCCGATCGTCGCGTTGGAGCGAGAAGAGAAGAACGCGAGAAAAGGCGCAGCCCGGTATTGACGGCTTGCTAGTAGGCGGGGCCAGCCTCGACCCCGTCGGCTTCGGAGAGATCGTGAATCTTAGTATTTGTCAGGCGTCTCGAACGAGTTCCGTGAGCTACGCGAAATCCAGGGTGATCGAGAGCGGGTAATGGTCGGAAGCGGACACTGAGCGGCCGACCTGTGGTTGGCTGGCTCGAATTGGTCCGCGCGTAAAGATCCAATCGATAGTTCGTGCGGGCTCCAGGAAAGAGCCGGGCGTTGTTGGCACGTGCTGATTCGCAAAAGCGTTCAGAAACTGAGTCTGACTGATCGCGGAGCAAGCAAGTTCGCGGGAGACATCGAGATTGAGGTCGCCAGCGAGCACGATCGGCGTGCTCATGTCGTATCTCCGGGTATCCTCCAGAGTCTCCTCAATCTGGGAGCAGCGCAACGCATCATCGCCCTTACTCTCCAGGTGCAGGTTATAAGTGACAAGCCTTTTCCCCGCGATGGCCGTTTCGCATACCAGCGCGAGGCGACCTCCGATTCGTTCCTGAAACGGTTCGACCTCGGGCAGGAACCAGCGCGGACGCCAGAAATTCGATTGTTTTTGAAATCGCAAGATCCGAGGATTCGATAACGGCCAGCGCGAGAGCGTCGCTTGGCCGTGATAGGCGGGTGAGGCGCGCGAACCCTGAGTTAATTCCTGGAACTCACGCCCGAACACATAGTTCATCTGCAGCTTCTGCGCGATTTCCTTCGCAACATTGAGGTGATGCGTCCGCCGGGCATTCAAGTCGGATTCCTGCAAGAGAAACACGTCGGCCTTCGCGCCAGCAAGAAACTCGATGACCTTCTGCAGTCGCAGCCCCCGATTGATATTCCAATTCACAACACGTATGGAATCCGGTGGAATGAGGACCAACCGAGGAGGTGAAAAATTACCTGTTTCGATCTCCTGCATCGACATTACCGCCTGCCACACCTTTTTAGTCTACGCACCTGGATGGTCTCCAACCGCTAAACAGCCGGCCCCATCACGAGAGGATTACGGCAAACCTGCGGCGTATTCACGCGATGGTTCTGCATGCTGAGAGAAATCTGCGCGATTGATCACCACCTGGCGCTTGGGCCTGGCAAAAGCGAGCGAGGAGTACAACGCGATAGGCCAGACCAGATTTGCTCCAATCACGCTCAAAACGAATGCCACGCTCATGAGATTAAAGAGCGCAAAGACGAGCAGGGCATAAGGGAAAAAACAGCGCCGAACGATGAATTCCGTATGCCGGCCGAAATACAAGAAAGGATTTGACGGCCGGCTCTCCGCGTGGCCCTGCCAGATTTTCAATAGCTGCTCCGGACGCCCAGCGGCAAGGCGGCGCCGCTCCCATCCGGTGGCGAGGAAGCTTGCTAAGGCTCCAAAAAGGAGCAGGCCGCCGTATACCAAGTACGTTTTTGTTCCGGAGCTTCGCCACCGCCCTATGGTCATGCCCACAAGAAGAAAAAGATAGAACGCGTAGTCGCAGATAGTTTCCAGCCAGCAGCCGAAATCAGATTCCTGGAGCTTCAAACGAGCGACCTCTCCATCGCACCCATCCAGAATGCTGGCGAAGAGGCATAAAAAAGCGCCGAGCAAGGTACTCCAGTAACCGCCGTAAGCGAAGAATGCGGCCGAAGCAATGCCGACGCCGAGCGTGAGAATACTGACCATGTTTGCCGTGATCGGAAGCTTGATGAGCTGCCGGCTGATCGGAATGGAAATCCGGCGATTCAATCGCGCGTAGAATCCGTCGGTAGGTTTGACCAGCCAGCGATCCAGTTTTCGTTCGGCAGCCTCGCAGTCCTCTGGAGTATTGACGCGCTGCCACTGATCTTCCGCGACCGGCATGGAAACGACCGAGTGCATCTCGGTGAGTGACGCGTGCAGTTCCTTGAGCGTTCCCGCTTGCGTGGGACAACGCTCTGCGAAATTGCGGAGCATCTCGACGGGGAGCGCAAAAATGTCGGCAAGTTGGTCGGCACTTGCCAGTGCCAACGCCGAACTCTCATTGTTCCACTCGGCAGCCTTCCGAAGTAAAGATGGATGGTAAGTTTTGTTTCCGTCTATTAAAACCAATCGTTCGCCGGGCGCCTTCTTGGCAATGAGCAGCAGTCTCTGAGAGAGAGAAGTGCCAGCGGCTGCTTCGATCCACTCGACAGATTCGGGAAGTCGCCCGGTAAAGAATAACGCGCGCCGCACTTTTCGCCTGATGATGGGGTCGGCCACAACCATGAGGCACGTAGCCCCGGCCTTTTGTGCCGCGAGTATCGTTCGGAGAAGGATGGGCAAAGTGCCGACTCGACAGAGTGAAGTGTTGAATTGTCGGTTCCCGGATTCTTCATCGGCAAGGAATATTGCGAAAACGATTGCGTCTTTCGGTGAACGCTTGCTCGAAGAATTCGCTTGCGCTCCTGGAGATGTCTCGGCCGTCGCGGTACTGCTCCCAAGGATTTTGGATCTGCGGTGCTTTCTTGACCGCGTCAGCAAGACGAAACAGATGACGCCAACGGCGGCCCAGAAAAAGGACCGCAATCGCCTTGACAGCCCCAAAGCCAATCCGGTCGCGCTGCTCAGCCCAAACATCTTGCCAATCAGCATGGTTCCACCCTCGTAGGTTCCAATGTTCCCTGGGTTGAAATTTCCCAGCACGTTCACGAGCTTGGTCAATGCTTCGATCACCAGGGCACCGAAGAAACCCATTTTCACTCCCATGAGCCAGAGGATTAAACACACCTCCGATACAGCCAGGCACTGAGCGGCCAGATTTAGAGAAAAACTCGCCCAAAATGCTCCAGGGGTCTTGTGATGGAAATCGAACAGGGCACTCTCAACGGACTGGATTAGCAGGTATTTCTTTTCCATCGATTTCTTGAGGGAGGGAACACGGCCGATGCTGCGGGCGCTCCACGAAAGCACTGGCCAACGCTTACGTACGGCCAACAGCGCCAACATCAGAAAGGCGATCAATGTAAAAGCAAACAAACTCGCGTACAGGCGCAGAGCATGGGAAAGCGCTACGAGAGGTAGAGCGGCCAAAATCCCCGCGGTAGTGGTAACAATCCCCGTGACGACATAGAGGCCGCGATCAAGAGTCACCGAGGCGAGACCACTGGCAACGGGTATTTCTGCACTCAGGCGCGACACTCGGACAGAATCTCCAAGCGTCTGCCCCAGGATCCCGAGCTGTCCGGCGGCTTCCGCCCCAAGTCGAAGCCCCACCAAACGCGAGAATGAGATTTTATGCTGGTCGTCACCGAGTGTAAGCCGCCAACCCCAAGTCCTCGCGAGGTGCGAGACTCCGGCCAGGGCAATCACTAAAATGATCCCCCAACCGAGTTCGGAGAGGCTTTTCCAAAGCTTGCTGGGACCACTTCGCCAGATGAGGTAAAAAAAGAAGCCTGCGCTCATGGCGACCGCGATGAGACGAAGCGGAAGTTGTGCTTTTGATGGGATTCTAAGCATCGACCAAACTCTCCGCGAACGGGTTTTCACGGAAGTCCACATCAAAGATGCTTTCGGCGTGAGCCAATGCCTCGGGGCTGTCGACGTCCTGCCAGTGTGCGTCACCGATATCAAAGGCTCTCAGTTTCTGCTCACGCGCAAGTTGGCGCATACCATCCGACAACGAACAGCTCCCATCTCTTTTTGCCGATTCAAGCCTGTCGAAGAGCGCCGGGCCGCACAAAAACATCCCAGTGTCGAGTGCGTCATAGCGGGCAAGATCCTTGCCAATATCAACGATATGATCCGCTTCGCATTTGACCTTCGTTGCGTCGTCGAGGTCAAAAACACGATCCACATTGTGGTCGACTGCAAGAATCACCTCGTCATGTGCCAGTGGCTGCTCCGTTAGGCCCTTGGCTGTTTTTGGCTCGAAAATGTGGTCGGACATGAGAAGCAAGAATGGATTGTGAAGTTCAGCTTTGGCCGCCAAAGCAGAGACCCCGTTGGCTTTGTGGTAGTCCGGGTTTTCTATCAAGGTGACAGAAATGCCGTCAAGCGGCCGCTCGGCAAACCAGCGGCGGATCAAGTCGGCGCGGTGCCCGACAACAATCACAAATCTCGTAATTCCGGCTTCCTGACACGAGGCCATGACGTGCTCGAGAAGTGGTATGCCGCGCAGTCGCACAAGAGGTTTGGGAACGCCGCGGGACACAGATGCGATTCGGCTTCCATTGCCGGCAGCGAGAATCAAGCACTCTTTGACGGTTGTCATTGGGCCACCTCAATGAATCCGCGTTTTTCACAAAGAAGCCCTGCAGTCCAAAGGAAGATCTTTGTGTGATTCATGGCTTCAGCATTTCCTTTGCGGACATTACGGAGTTGTCCGGAGCGAGCGCCGTTTTTGGCGCGTAATCGAAATACTCGATGTTCACGTCCGTTGTGCCAAAAATGTGAGCTTCGGTGACGCTTTTCGTCGAGCGGGGAAACCAGAGAGGGCCGTTTTTCTGGTAGATCTGCACGAAATGCGTGCTCTTCGTCCAGAACGAAGGGTTCTTTGCAGGCTGACCCTCTGCTCGGACCAGCGCGTAGTCCTCGGCGTCTACCCAGATGCGGCCGCGGAATAGGTATTTCTCTTTGCGTTTGGGGCTGATTTCTAAAACATAAGCTGTTCGGTCGTCGACCAGTTCCGTTCCAGCGACTGTGAAGTCATAGTTTTCGGAATTGATTCTGGACTTGGCACGGGCCTCCGGACGCGACGTTTCCGATTCCGATTCCAGCATCTTCCGCAAAACGTGCTTGTGCGCTGCTTTCCAGCCTTCTTCCGACACGACCTCGAAATGTTTTGTGCCGTCCGGGTCACCTTGCACCTGCACGAGCATCTCTGCACGCTTGTGCAAATGCCGATTATCGAGGACGTACCGCCGCATTCCGGCGTACCCTTCAATGGAGACCTGCCTTTGGAGATCGTGTGAACCCATGCGGGTCACGATTTCCGTGGCAGTCGGGAGCCACTGGGATTCGTCCGCCGCAGCGGCAGACGCCGGAAGCAACAACAAAGCAGCAAGCAAGAAGTGATTTTTCATCGTCAAAACTCCAAAACAAATTTTCCGCGGTATTCGCGCCAAGATGAGTTGAAGAACTCCCCGAACCTGGCGCTGGTCAGGTTGTTCTGTACGTCCCGTGGATCGAAGTGGTTGAAAAGATTGAAGACCCCGCCTCCGGCGCGCGCGTGTACGCGCTTCTCCCCAAAGTGCAGTGTTATCGGTCGCGTAATCTGTAGATCAAACGAAGAGAAGCGGGGGAAGCGTTCGACGTTTCGCGGTCCAACATATTCGCGGAGCTCGTCTTCGACGGAGTAGGGAAATCCTGTGTGGAGGTCGTAAACGGGAACGAGTGTCAGGTGCAACGGGCCGGAGAATGTGCCCCAGAACAGGAAACGGTTGGGTGCGTCAAACGGCAGGCGCCCGCGGGCATCTGGCTGGATGACCGGCTGCGCGAGGTTGCCGAAGAACTGATTGAGATCGTTGAGGTCGCCAAAAGCACGAGAGTGGACATACGAAGCGTTCAGCAAATGGTGAGCTAGCTGGTAGCGAGCCGTTACTTGGAACTCACGGTAGGAATCGCTGCCGTTGTTTGAGAGTTCGAGGGTTCCTGTCGTTCCGGCGGAGACCGGCGAAATGACAAAGTCGTTGGTAGTGTTGCGTTGTTCGTAAGCGATTCGCAGCAACAAGCCGGCAAGAATCTGGCGATCGAGTTCCAGATTCCACGACGTGCTGACCGGGCTCCGGAGCTCGCCAATTATTTTGTTCTGATAGGACACAGAACTAAGCGGCGCGCCGTTCTGGTCGAGCACAGTGACAGTGCGAGCCGGAAGATCAGTGAACGTGGGAGCCATGAGCGGGACGCGGTCATAAAACCGGCCAACGCCGCCCTTCAACAGTGTTTTTCCATCCCCGGTCAGTGACAGGAGAAATCCAGCACGGGGAGCAGCGTGGGTCGAACTTGTGATCGTGTCGTTGTCGAAGCGCAGGCCGAAGCTCAAGGTGAAACGTGGGTTGATCGCCCACCGGTCGCCTGCGAACCAGGCCGACTCGTTTTGACTAATGCGGAATGAGGTTGGGGAAGTGAAGGAAATGCGTTCCACAGGTTCGTTCAACGCCCCATCAATCTCCAGGGGAAGGAACGTCTGGCGGCCCTTATATGCAGAGTGCTCGTAGCTGAGGCCTACCGTGAATTGGTGCGAACCGGCGAACTTGCGGGGCGCTAGCTGATAAGTTTCCTGCAAGCTGGTACGAGAAGTTCGACGCGCCTGCCGATTGAAGAAACCGCCTTCGGTGGTCTCCAGCAGCAGACGATACGGATCGTCGCTCTGCGCAGTGACGTCGGCGTCAAAGCGCTTGTAGCTGAACTGCGAATTCAGAAGGCCTGCCTGGCCGATGGCGTAATGATGCTGAGCATTGATTTGCTCCCCGCGCTGATGAAAATCCGGCGTCGACGCCTGAGGCGTAAAGGTACTAAGCCCGAGGTAGTCCAGCTTTTGCGGATATACTGCAACCGAAACCGACGCTGCCTGCTTCGGACTGAGAATAAAGTCGAATTGCGTGTAGGAGTCGAAACTCTCTAGTTTCGTATCCCGTGCAAGAGGCGGAAGGCTGTTCACCGGAGTGCGGACAAAACGATATTCAAAAGACTGTGTAACTGCGATTCGGTTGTTGACGAGCGGGCCGGTAAACGTCATGCGTGGTGTGGCTGCGCCAATGCCCGAGATGATGCCGTCGCGATCCCGCAGCCGGGGTATGAAGTTCTGCATCGAGAAGTGAACCTTCTCGTAGTTGCTGGTCTTGGTAGAGACGGTGGAAACCGCTCCAGTGAACTTTCCGTATTGGGGATCATAGGGATTCGAAATGACTTGTACTGACGCCACTACATCAATCGGAAGATTGAGCGCTGGACCGCCAGTCACGGGGTCGGTAACATTTGCGCTGTTCACCAGCGCGCCGCTCTGGGTATTGCGTGCGCCCTTGAGATTGACGTGTCCATCAGGACCCCGAACAACTCCAGGAATGAGTGGCAGTGAGCTTTCAAACCGCTCGTTCACATTGGGTGCATCGCGCAAAGTCTTTTCAGAAATTGTTCCTGAGGGGGCAGGGTCTTTTGTTTCAGTTTGATCGACTTTTACTTCCACGGACGAGGTGACTTCAGTCGGTGTTAATTCGAGAGGAACGCGGACTTCACTGGCTTCGACGTGTATTTCCCGCACTGCCTTTAGACCTGGGAAAGTAACTTCCACGGTGTACGTCCCAAAGGGCACAGCGGCAATCGCATACTCGCCGTTCTCGTCGGATTCAGTTTCGAATGTGGCTGGTCCGCGGAATTTCACCGAGGCGCCTGCCACAAAGGAGTCGTTCCCCGCAGCATCTTGAACAAAAACTGTTCCTTCGACCTTAGCGCCGCCGGTGTTAGTCTGTTTCCCCCAAGACGCCAGCGCGAACAAGCAGATGGCAAGGGGCAGGAAAAGCAGTAGGAAGACGACTCTTCCGGTCGTGGAGGGTCCTTTCCCTTCCCGATGTCGAACGGGGATCTCTTCTGCTTTCCGCGCGATTTGCGCTCGAAGTATCAATGTCTCTCCCCGCCCCAATTGAGATTGCAAGGGCAGCGTGCCACTGAGACACGCAAAACCTGAGCGCACCATCTCCCAGATGTTCTTAGTTTCCGCACTCGATTCCATCCCCGCACGAGACTGCAATGAAGCAGGCACAATTCCAATGAGTCGATGGCTCGCAGCACCTTGGATCCCGTTGCGTATCAATGATTTGAAGAGTGGGAGGAAGTTCCACAGCGGCTTGGCCACCGCGAACAGTTGACGAGGCTTCGACTGTTTGGGCGAGTTCTTGACAACTTGCTACAGATGACAATGAGTTTTCAGCAGATTCAGCCCAGAGACTGATGCCACCTCAAACGGGACTTTCCGCATGTCGTTTCAAAGCTTGCAAAAGTCGTGGTTTTTAGAGGAACGAGTATCTAGACAGGCGAGGCTTTGACTAGACCGTCAAGCCCATGACTGTAGCTTTGCTCCAGGCCCAGTTTCGCAGCCTCCCAACCTGCCGGAAGCGCCTCCAAATAAAGAAGATAAAGGATGGTGCAAGCAAAACATCGATTGGAGAGCAAGGTGCACCAGCGGGAATGCTGTCGGTGGCGAGATCGAGATGTGGCTAGTGCGCGACAACTCGCAGAATTTCAAACAGCCATGATTGTCCAGCGGCCTGCATGTGACGGCGCGGAGCGAGGAAAAACTTAGACGATCATGACGAACAAGAACAAGGCGGAATGGAAAGCAATCGCCGCCCGAGTCACTGGAATTCTCGTCATCCTGACCGGCGTCCTTCTTGCTGCGCGGGTGTGCGTCGCGAGCCCGCCGGGTGACCATCCGATTCCGAGCATCTTTGACCCGCGCTCAACCCCCGCGGACGCGCTCAAGCAGCACTCACATTTTGTCCTCGCCATCACCGGATTGATTTTTGTGGTTGTTTTCAGTCTCTTAGCGTATGCCATTCTAAAGTTCCGCCAAACAACAGCAAATGCTGACCGCGAGCCAGCCCAGGTCTACGGAAGTACCCAAATTGAGCTGGCTTGGACCATTATTCCCATCTTGATCGTGGTCGTATTGTTTCTGGCAGTGGCCCGAGTGATCCACGCGGTCCAGGATGCTCCCAAGCCTGCGACGGCGGTGGAGGTGACTGCGATTGGGCACCAGTTTTGGTGGGAATTTCGGTATCCCAAGCTCGGCATCGTCACGGCGAATGAACTCCACGTCCCCCTGAGTGACCCCGCTCATCCCACACCGACATTCTTGAGATTGCTTTCCGCTGACACCGACCACAGTTTCTGGATTCCCCAGCTTGCCGGGAAAACCGACTTGATTCCGAACCGCGTAAACGAGACATGGATAGACCCGCATGAAACGGGCCTGTTTCTCGGCCAATGCGCTCAGTATTGCGGAACGCAGCACGCAAAGATGCTCTTGCGCGTTTACGTGGACAGCCCCGAAGAGTTTGCCGCCTGGGTCAGCGCGCAAAGACAGCCTGCAAATCAGGATGAAAAAGAAGCGGCTGGAAAGCATGTCTTCGAAACGACTGCTTGCCTGAACTGCCACGCCGTTGGAGGCACAAACGGTACTGGGCGTTTCGGCCCGGACCTGACACACCTGATGAGCCGCCATACTCTCGCATCCGGTGCCGCGGAAAATACTCCGGAAAATCTGCGCCTTTGGATCGAGAACCCGGACGCCATTAAGCCCGGCTCGCTCATGCCGGCCATGAAATTGAGCGACGCTGATCTCGACGCTCTCGTGCGTTATTTAGAGACCCTCCGGTAGCCGAGGAATTTGGAGACGAATATGTCATCGGATGTGATGGCCATTCAGAGCGCGGACGCAGCGGGGCGGTCCTGGACCGATGTGCTGCACGGTTGGGTGACCACCGTCGATCACAAGCGACTGGGGATTTTGTACATCCTTTACGCCCTAGTTTTTCTCGTCATCGGCGGTATTGAAGCAACCATTATCCGCATCCAGTTGATGCGCCCGCACAACGATTTTGTTTCTCCGCAGGTATTCAATCGCATGTTCACCATGCATGGCACGACCATGATTTTCTTCGTGGCCATGCCCCTCATGTTCGGCTTTGCCAACTACCTCGTGCCATTGATGATTGGCGCGCGAGACATGGCGTTTCCGCGACTGAATGCTTTCAGTTTTTGGCTGATGGCACTGGGAGGCTTCCTACTCTACTTCAGTTTTCTGGGTGGAAACGGACTGTACGGTGCGGGAACGGCACCGGACGTGGGGTGGTGGGCATACGCTCCCTTGACTTCGCGCGCGTTTTCGCCAGGCCACAGTTCGGACTTCTGGACCATTTCGTTGTTGGTTTCTGGATTTGGCAGCATCGGCACGGCAGTCAATATCATCGCCACCATTCTTTGCATGCGATGCCCGGGCATGACCCTAAGCCGCATGCCTCTACTGGCATGGCTAAATCTGATTATGGCCGGGATGGTCATCCTGGCCATGTCGCCTCTCACAGCCGCTCAGATCATGCTGACCATCGATCGTTATCTCGGCGGACACTTTTTTGATACGCAGGCCGGAGGATCGGCAACCCTTTGGATGCACTTTTTCTGGATTTTCGGTCATCCGGAAGTCTACGTTCTCGTTATTCCCGCGTTCGCGTTTGTATCCGAAATCATTCCGGTATTTTCGCGGAAGCCGATTTTTGGATACCCCGTGATGGTAGGGGCCACCGCGTGCATTGGCTTCGTGAGCCTGAGCGTGTGGGCGCACCACATGTTCACCATTGGGATGAACTCCTACGCCAACAGCTTTTTCGCGATCACCACGATGGCGGTGGGCATTCCGACGGGAATTAAAATCTTCAACTGGCTTGGCACCATGTGGGGCGGGAAGATCCAGTTCAAGACACCGATGCTGTTCTGCACGGGATTCCTATTCCAATTTCTAATTGCCGGCCTCACCGGCATCATGCTTGGCTCGGCGCCTTTCAATTGGCAGCTAAGCGGCTCGTATTTTGTCGTCGCGCACTTTCACTACGTAATCGTAGGCGGAATTTTGTTCGCCCTCTTCGGCGCATTTTATTACTGGTACCCGAAAGTCACCGGAAGAATGCTGAACGAAAGGCTCGGCAAACTCCATTTCTGGCTTTTCTTGATCGGCTTCCACCTTACCTTTGACCTGATGCACATTCCCGGCTTGCTCGGGATGCCGCGGCGCATTTACAC
>Ga0075426_10003783_pt1 | contig 10804 bp, 9 predicted proteins | sample SoiMethybrSBSTD5_FD_75304 | JGI IMG/M metagenome (GOLD analysis project Ga0075426, IMG submission 75304) | Bulk soil microbial communities from a Populus tree surrounding site in Tennessee, USA - Soil MetaG P. TD hybrid SBSTD5 | ecosystem: Environmental > Terrestrial > Soil > Tree plantation...
TGCTACATCCCCGAATGGCTGCTCGACGCCTGGAACATCCCCGTTGACCCAGACCTCAGCGCAGCGTAAATCCTCTCTCGCCACTACTCACTTCAGTGGTCGGGCGAATGACAGCTCATGCCCATCCGGATCGCGCATGTGAAAATACCGCTCGCCCCAGGACGCATTTCGCGGCTTGTCTACCGGAAATCCCAAGTCGGTCAAGTGGGTCCAGCAGGCATCCACATCCGGGACGTGAAAGATCAGCCGCCCCCACTCCGTGCGTCCGTCGCCCTCCTCTAAATTAAGAACGGCAGAATCCGAATCTCGGGCACCCAGCGAGGAAAAACCTGTTCCTTCGCCACCGTAAAGCAACTCCATGCCCAGTGCATCCCGATAGAACTGCACGGATGCCTTCATGTTTCTGACCCGCAGCGTCACGGCTGAAATCTTTGCAATCTTCATCGCAACAGCGATACTTCAAACAATAATCACCACGATGAGGATAGTCGCGCAGGGTTGGCCGGGGTTGAAATTGACTCGCACGGTTTGGTCGAGAGGGAAGAGAGATCTTTGATCGTCGCAAAAACCGGGGGTGGACGAAAAGCCGTTTTGGAGGAACGTCACGAAAGTGACTTGAACGGTTCCGCCGCTTCCGTTCAAGACATTGCCCAGCTGCACAACACTGACCGAGCCCGTGGTGGTCGATCCAGTATTGATCGCGCCGCGGATGAACACGTTTCCGCAGCCAGTCGAGACCACCAGCAGTGAACCGATCAGAACGGCTAATAGGAAGCGCTTCACGGGCCACCCGCACCACACTATATGCCCAAGGCAAATCCCACTTCAATGTCCGCCGCCCGCCTTCCTGCTGAATCAGCCTTTAGCTGATCGCGGCTTTTCCGACTTGTTTTCTTCTTCAAGTACCCGGTCGAGTTCTAGGCTAAGGGCAAGGATTTTCTCAGGATCACGCTCTTGCGACAGTTCGCAGGCTATTGTTTTCCACGGTCTCGGATTGTTTACGTCTTCTGACATTAGGGTCAACCAATCTCGGCCAGAGATTGCGAATCAGACGCGGGAATCCTAGGCTTGTTGGCTTGACTAGAAAGCGCCAATCTGCGCCATACAGGAATTTTGGTTTTGAAACAAACTCATGGCAACGCAGACTTCGTCCCACCCCTAATTTTAGAAGTGCCGCCGAGACGTCCCGCAAAAGACATCCTGCTATGTGATTTGCACAGCTCCACATGCAGATTTTGCCTAGGGGGCTCTGCCCCAACCGACTACAGCATCGTCCTAAGTTGCTCCTGAACAAACTGTTACCAGACGGTGCGTCGCCAGGAACAAAGGAACCAAACTTGCTTCTTGAAGCTGTAGTTTTCGAGGCACCATGAAAGACACGAATGGATCGGAAGACTGGCGGGTGCTCTGCGAGATGGCCTCGAAAGAAATGGACTCCGATAAGCTGCTGGAGCTTGCGGCAAAGATCAACTCTGCGCTGGACGAACACAATCGGCAGTTGAGATACGGAAAAGTCGGGATCGCGACCATAATCCCGCCGCAAACCAGCACCGCCGCAGAACAACGTTGTTAGTGCCGCGGGACCCCCCAGGGTCAGCAATAGCTACTCCGCCATACCCTTCGTCTGTGTTTCCGGTCCCACCGCACCTTTCCTTTCCCACGGCGCGATAAAATAATCGCCGCCCAGTGCCTTCCAATCCGGTTTCTTCGCACCGGTACGCAGCACGTACCACGCGCGCCGGAAACCGTGCCGCTTCACATAGGGCAAACGGCAACAACTGCGACGCTCACCCGTGGTGGTACCCCAGCAAACATCTGGTCGCTAGATTGCTGATATTCATAGGGTTATGCTGGCCAAGTTACAACCTCATCGTAAGATGAGGGACGATAGATTCTGGGATTATTCGGAGTTTTGCAATTAAACAGAAAATTTGGTTGATCGCGAGAGAGAAACACGGGCCAAGTCCAAATGGGATGCTGGTGGCAGGGAGGAGCGGGATGCCTGGGGGGAGGCACGTGAAGAGAATTTTGGGACTCACGTGACCGCGGTTTTGTTCATCCCGCCGATCGCAGATTGTATCGGGTACCGACTCTCGACCTGAGCTGCCCAGTGCGCCGCCCTGGCATTTCGTTCCCCTCCGCTTCTTCACCGCGACCTGCCTGCATCATGGGTGTTTGTAAGATAGAATCTGGTGCACAAAACGCGTCTAAAAAGTATGGTGCCAACCGAGTTGACATTACGTTTTGCACTACAAGCGAAATAGGAAGTAAAAATATTTTTTAGCGTGAGGAGTTGCGTTGCCAAAAGGTGCTGGCGCGCGTCGGCCGCGTGGAAGCTGGTTTCCAAGTTCGACGGAAAAATGCTTTCCGTTGACGATTCTCATAATGTGTTGCTTTAATATTGCAAACGTAACAAACTAAAGACACATAACTTCCACGTCATCACTCCGACGCGGAGGCATCGCGATTGCTCGGACAAGCCCTCCGCGAGCTCGATTTCGACGTTGAATACTGCCCCGAGATCTTCGGTGCAGTCGAGAAGCTAACCAGTCGCAGCTACGACGTGGTTGTCGCAGACTGGAGCGAAGGGCTTGAGGCAATGTTCGTGCTGAAAACCACGCACGAACTGGAATCCAACCGGAAAGCACTCACCATTGCTATTGCGGAACCCGAAGCTGCTGCCGCCGCGCGCCAAGCCGGCGCTGAACTGCTAATCAGCCGGCCCATCGTTCCCCAAAAGGCAAAGCATGCGATGCTCTCGTGTAAGGCATTTGTCGATCACATGCCGGCATGGCTTCCGAAGTGGGGCTTCCGAGCAGCAGAGGAAACCCCTGCTGCCACTCCGGTTGCGTTCCTGGCAGAACGCCCATGGCCGATCCGAAACGCACAAGTGGCCTCATCTCTCGTTACGAGATCAGAACGGCCGCTTGTACTGCCCGTCGTGCCGGCAGTCCTGTTCGAAGATGATTTCATCCCCAACCCAGCTGTTCACAAGGCATTTTCCTCAGCTCCCAGCGATGAAGCTGCGCAAGCGCCCGTGAGCAACTGGCCGCACATGGCTTTGCGGATTGCGGCATTGGTAGTTACGACGGTTTCGGTTGTTTACGCTTTCAGTCAGCCTGTGCGCACGCAGGGCCTGATGACCTCACTCCGCGTCATCTCCGGGCGTGCCCTGGATCGAAGCAAAACATGGCTGCACCATCATGAGACGACCGTTCAGGCCTCGACTGAACCACCGGTCCTGGAAAGCACGCCGTTAACTCCGCCGGAGCGAGTCGAGCATATTAGCCGCAGCCGAGAAAGAAGCCCGGCTACGGTCAGCGACGCTGCTGTCAAATCGAACAAGCGCCCGCCCTCGATTGCAATTCCGGTGACTACCGAGCAGCCACGGCCAATAGCTGCTCTTCACATCCCCGACAGCCTGCAGGGATCCTCTCAGTCCGCCCGAGCGGCAACAAATACGAAGAGTGTTGTATCGCTGGCAACGTCGCTCGAACCGGTGGACCTCCCTGAAGAGTCGGCACGGAAGTTGTTAGTTGAGACTGTTCTTCCCAAGTACCCTGAAGAAGCATTGCGCACGGGAATGCAAGGCGCCGTGGTCTTACAGGCTTCGATTGGCCGCGACGGCAACCTTCTCGACCTCAAGCTGATTCGTGGATCATTCCTGCTCGGGCAGGCAGCTTATCAAGCCGTGAAACAGTGGCGCTTCCAACCCTATATCCGGGATGGCCATGCGCTGGAGGCACAGACCCACATCACAGTGAATTTCAAGCTCCCGTAGCATCCGTTTTAACGAGGTTCGATCCCACATCCTCACCCACTTCACAACTTTTTACGTCTTTTTACCCACGATTGACACTGCCGCTTGCGGGTTGGACTATGTTTCTTCTCGTCCGCGTTGAACCGGACAGAAACCCGATGAAGCTCAAGCGCCGCTGGAACGAACGAACCCGGTTGATCGTCATCTTGGAGCTTGCGGTTGTGTTGCCGGCCGCAGCCTTGGTGATCTTCAGCGGCCTCCATCTCCAACGTTTCAAGCGGGACCGTGCCATTGAAGCCGCCATCCAGCGCGATTTCAATCAGGTGCTGGCGATTTCCGAAAAGCACATCAATCACAAGGCTTTTGACCTGGTAGACGACGTTACCAGCAATTTCCCACGCCCGGGAAATGTGTGCAGCGAGACTCTGGATCGCATCATCGCGGCTCACCCGTACGTAGCGCACGCGTTCCTTTACGATCCGGTCAACGGAATAGTATTCCGTTCCCAGCCCAGCCGTTTACAACAGCCGGACTTTCGCGCTGAGGCCGCCTCTCAATCCAAAATGTACGAGGCCTGGTTCAAGCTTGAGTTTGACGAGTTGTTCCAGAAGTTACAGGGACTGGAGAAAAAGGGCGTTCGCTACTATCCCGAGGGCCTATACGCAACTCGCGGGGAGAAACATCTCTATCAGCCCGCATTTATTTTCGCGAAGGTGGACGAGAAAAGTGGCGCCAAGGCGATCGGCGCGGTCGTGTTTGACGCGGAGTATGTACGGGACCACTTCCTTCCTGAAGTCCTGGAAGGTGTGATGAGCCACAACGTCGCAGAAGGACAGGGTGAGCATGCCGTGATGATGATTCATCTTAAGAGTGATTCCACTCCGCTCGCAGCATGTGCAGGATGGGATGGCGGCGTGCCGGAGGTGGAGCGCAACCTGGAATCCGTGTTGCCCGGCCTGGTCCTGGCAATGAAGCTGCGCGGCACCACCATTGAGGCCATTGGCCAGCAATTCGCCCGCACCAGCTTCATTACCCTGGCGGCACTTTCTTTGATCCTCGCCTCCGGGTTGGCCTGGACTTACCGCAACGTGAGCAAGGAAATGGCGCTGGCACGCCTGAAATCTGATTTTGTCTCCAACGTCTCTCATGAGCTGCGCACACCGCTCTCTCTAATCCGGCTGTACGCCGAGACGCTGGAAATGGGCCGCCTCACAAATCCACAGAAGTACCAGGAGTACTACCAGATCATCCGTAAAGAGAGCGAAAGGCTGACCGCTCTAATCAACAATATTCTCGACTTCTCTCGCATTGAGGCTGGCCGCAAGGAGTATGACTTCCGCGAAACCGATCTTGGCGCATTGGTCCGCAACACCCTCGATTCCTACCGTTATCAGATCGAGCAGAACGGGTTCGTCTACGAAGAAAAAATCGATGACGTGCCGCCGCTCCGCGTCGATCGCGAAGCCATGGCGCGTTCGCTACTGAACCTCGTAAACAACGCTTTGAAGTACTCGCAGGATAGAAAGTTCGTGGCAGTGAACCTATATCGCGATAACGGAGCGGTGAAGCTTGAAGTGGTGGATCACGGGATCGGCATACCGGCCGAAGAACAGCAGAAAATCTTCGAGAAATTTTATCGAGTCGGCGATCCCTTGGTTCACAACACCAAGGGTAGTGGGCTCGGACTCTCTCTCGTGCGCCACATTGTGCAGGCTCACGGGGGTGACATTCTGGTGGACAGCACGCCGGGAAGCGGCAGCAAGTTCACCATTAGTCTTCCCGTGCAGGCAGGCAAGAATGGCGGCAGCACCGCTTCCGCCTAAGCCAGGAGGATGAACGTGGCACGTGCCCAGTCAACGGTTCCGGTTCCCGAAAAGACCGTAGGAATTCCGAGGGAACACAAGATGGCCAGAATCCTGATCGTCGAAGACGAACCCAACATGGTGGCCGGTCTGCGCGACAACTTCGAGTTCGAGGGCTACGAGGTGATCACCGCGCCCGATGGTGTGGCAGGCCTGGAGCGCGCTCTCAACGAAGCGCCGGATCTGGTCATCCTGGACGTGATGATGCCTCGCATGAGCGGCCTCGACGTTTGCAAGCAACTCAAATCGAAGCGGCCGTCCGTGCCCATCATCATGCTCACCGCGCGGGGCCAGGAAGTGGACAAAGTTGTCGGTCTGGAGCTCGGCGCCGATGACTATGTGACAAAACCATTTTCCATCCGTGAGCTTCTCGCCCGGGTGAAGGCCGTCCTTCGACGTGCCAAAACTGTTCCGAAAGAACAGGAGCGCTACGCTTTCGGCGATGTCGAAGTAAATCTCCGCAGCTGCCAGGTTTCACGCGCCGGCAAGCAACTGGAGTTCTCCGCGAAGGAATTTGAGTTGCTGAAATATTTCCTGTGTCACCCCGGAGAGACTCTAAGCCGTGATCGCTTACTCGAAGACGTGTGGGGATACGATCGGTTTCCCACTACGCGCACAGTGGATGCGCATATCGTGCGCTTGCGTCAAAAGCTCGAGCCTAAGGCGGATGAACCGCGCTTCATTCTGACTGTACACGGGACGGGCTACAAGTTTGTCGGATAACGGAAACGGGATAACGGAAACGGGATAACGGAAAAATGATCGTGTCAGAGACCAGCAAAATCCGCCGCCTTCCGATGCACACCAACAGCCTTGCATTTGTCCCCGCGAATCGGACCGTTGTTGCCGCAAACCAGCAACGCGTGGACGACTCGGCTCTCATCCGCGAGGCCCAGCAGGGAAATACGTCAGCTTTCGAGGAGTTGGTGCGGCATTACGATCGCCCAGTCCTGCGCCTTGCCATTCACCTGACCGGCTCGCCCGAGGATGGACAAGATATCTACCAGGAAGCATTTCTCCGCGCGTATATCAACTTGGCCCGTTTTCGTTTTGAGTGTTCTTTTTATACCTGGATCTATCGCATCGTAACCAACTTGTGTCTCGATCATCTACGGAAGAAACACTCTCGCGGGCGCGATCTCACCACCACGCTTTCTCCTGAAGGGGAAGAAGAGCAAGTGCTGGACCATGTCGCCGATCGAACACCTGCGGCCAGCCCTGAACGGAATCTGGCGAGCCTGGAATTGCGTCAAACGATCACTGGGGCGCTCGGACGCCTCTCTCCCCGCGAACGGATGGTCTTTGAGCTTAAGCACTACCATGGATTACGTCTGCGGACTGTGGCGGGCATATTGAATACGACGGAAGGCACGATTAAGAACACGCTGTTTCGCGCTACCCACAAATTGCGCACGCAATTGGCAGAAGTACGCGAATTAAACGCGCTCAAGCTGCCGGCATCGGCTGCTGGAGGATCTTTGAAGTCGCAAAGCTTAGCTCGTCCTCGCAGGTGAATACCGGAACCGAGATCAGCTGCGAGGGTGCCATGCCCAGTCGCTCTCCCAGCAAATGCAAGCGAGCAAGCCACTGGCTACTGGCGCTCAAATGTTTACCATCAGAAACAGCCTGTAGCAATTCGTGGTATACGTTCTGGGCCTTCCAGAAATCCACCTTAAAGGGCGGTATCTGCGCGAACGTCACTAGGGCTTCGAGCGCGTTGAGCCTTTCCAAATCACCCGGCTCTTGCTTCCACCGCTCGAGTCGTTTGTCCAGGCGTTGACAGAGAGCCGGTTCAACCGTTGAAGTCACTAGGGTAAGGCCGTTACGTCTGGCCGTATCGAGCAGCATCCGGATGTAATCGACTTCGAGTTGCTCTTGTGCCAGGCAGCGTCCAATTTCATTTCCGAGCACAAATTCTGCCGACACCCTCAGGATATTCGGCAGAGGTACTTGGACTTCGGAGAGAAAATTGACCAGAGCGCCATGTTCGTCATAGACTCGCCGGTACACCTCGTCCATATCGGCTAAGGTCGAATTCACAATCTGGGAAATAATTCGCTTTCGTTCATCCTGAAATAACGACTTAAGCGAGTACGTTGCTCCGCGGAAGTATTCCTCGATCGTGCGCAAACACTCGCTGAGCTCAAGATTGGAGAACGTCCCGCTGGCTCGCTCTAGAAATGGCTCGAATCCATCTTCTTCATGGCAGGGACGAATGCCGGCGCTGAGGTTGTGGTCGCCAAAATACAGCGCGGCAAAACTGAATTGCAGTCGAGCTCGGGTGATGCGGGAAGTAATCGCGGCACGGCCAATGGCAAGCTTGGTCTTGTCCTTCTCCAATATTTTGACCTCCTGGAGCTCGGCGTCATATGAGTAGACCGAGTCGGACCGACAATATCCGTCAAAAAGCGAGCTGATTGCATAGTGAGCGGCCACACCGAACAAGTCCAGCATGGCGGGCCTGACGAATCGCTCGTAGATATCTCTGCCATTGCCGAACTCCGCAATATTGCTGCGCACCACTTCCAGGTGCTTCAAAAACTCTTCTTCGCGGCCTCCGCCACACAGCTCCTCGCTCAGTTGCACTGCCCGTCCGGCATATAGAAAGATTTGTACCGTCTCCGGACCCGTGGGCTCGTCGAAAAACCATCCGCAGCTCGTGTACATCAGCATGAGGTGGCGCTGCATTTCCAGCAGCCGCAAGGCCTGTACCTCTTCCGCGGGACTCAAATGCCGCAAAGCGTGCTCGGCCAAAAAGGCCTGCACGCTGGCCCTAGAGCGATCAATCATCAGGTTGACGTATTCGTCGCGAGCAGTCCATGGATCACGCAGCAATTTGTTTGCATTGGTCTCGTAAGGACCGGCGAGATCATCACGCAGCCAATCCAACGCTTCGCGCAATGGCCTCCGCCAGTGCTGATTCCAGTCGCCATTTGCCATCGAATTACATCCGCAATTGCTCTCCCAGCGGGCGACGCCGTGCATGCAACTCCAGGAAGTCCTCTCCAAGATTTCAACTTCCTGCAACGGCGGGTGCTGCTCAAAATACTCACCGTAGTTGGTGAGGCGAGCCCGCTTGTCCTTTTCTATGTAATCGAGAGCGTAAGCGAGCGCCATGTCACCATGAATATGATGATGTCCGTAAGTCTCTCCATCCGTGGCGATGTGGAGAAGCTGCGCGAAATCGCCACCAGGGTCGAAGCGCCCCATCAGCCGGCACGCAAAATTGGCGCCATCGTAAAGAAGTTTGTCAAAGGCTACAGCGCGCGATACCGCAGAATCATAGAAAAACAAGCCAATGCTCTTTCCCGAAGGGAGTTTCTGAACGTAAGCCCGCCGCGAATCGATCCCCTGCCCATAAAGATTCGACCACGGGGAAGCGGAAGTTGCGCGCACCTTGCCTGCCTGCTGCGGCGCGAGAATGGTGAACTTGATTCCGAGCGAGCTTAAGATTCCCAATGTTTCCAGATCTACAGCGGTTTCCGACAGCCACATGCCCTCCGGGTCTCGTCCGAAACGCTGCTGGAAATCGCGGATGCCCCAGAGAATCTGAGTCTGCTTATCCCTGGAATTCGCCAGCGGAAGAATGACGTGGTTATACGCCTGGGCCAAAGCAGAACCATGTCCGGAGAAAAGTTGCCGGCTCTGGCGATCAGCTCTCAGGATGCGTTCGTAAGTCTCGGGGGCGCGCTCTTCCATCCAAGAAAGGAGCGTAGGTCCGAAATTAAAGCTGATGCGGGCGTAGTTGTTGAGAATCCTTTCAATTCGCCTCTGCCCATCGAGAATGCGCGAGGCGCCGTTCGGCCGGTAACACTCGGCAGTAATCCGCTCATTCCAGTCGTGATAGGGACTGGCTGACTCCTGAGACTCGACCGCTTCCAACCACGGGTTCTCGCGCGGTGGCTGATAAAAATGGCAATGAATGCAGACGAAACATTCCATTTATGAATCTCCGGCGCTTTCCACGAAAGGTAACTATGATTTGGCTATCGGTTTGACAATTTGATGAATACATTTCGACCTGGCCCGACTTGCATCAGCAAACATAGCGTTCCCGCCAGCGACTGGGGAGAGACATGTGTGATTCCTCTCCTTAGCGGGTGAGATAATCCAAGCTGATGTCATTGCAGCCAATTTTGCCTGCTTCTACGCAGACGAGGTTCGTGGAACCGGAGCTAGTCGAGATTCCTGAAGGCTGGTTCTGTATGGGTTCTGATTTTGGGCAGGAGAATGAACGCCCAGTACACCGCGTGTGGGTGGACGGGTTCCAGCTTGCCTCGCGGCAAATTACCAATGCCGAGTACGCTTGGTTCTTGGGCGCAACTGGCAGAGAAGCACCGCCGTTCTGGAACGATCCCAACTTCAGCCATCCCGCACAGCCGGTTGTAGCCATTTCCTGGTTCGCGGCGGAGGCGTATTGCGAGTGGCTCAAAAGTTACACAGAAAAAGTGTTTCGCTTACCTACCGAAGCCGAGTGGGAACGCGCGGCTCGCGGCGGAGCCGAAGGCAAACTCTTTCCCTGGGGCGATGCTCCTCCGCAATCATTACCGGAATATGAGAACCGCTGGGAATCTGGTCCCGAGCCTGTCGGGCGCTATGCCCCGAATGCCTTCGGTCTTTATGACATCTGCGAGAACGTTCACGAATGGTGCAGAGATTGGTACCAGGCGGGATATTATGCCAGTTCGCCGGAACGGAACCCGCGAGGTCCCGAGTCAGGTACGCGACGCGCCTCCCGCGGAGGATCGTGGCGACACCACACCAAAGTAAGCCGCTGCGCTGCGCGTTCCAGTATTCCGCCTGATTTTCAATATGCAGACTACGGGTTTCGCGTGGCTTGTGATGTGTGACTCGTTCTCAGTCCTGCTTCCGCGCCGTTCCCACCAACCAGCGAAAGAACATATTTACCAAGCTCAGCACGATGGCTCCCCAGAAAGCTGCCCGGAAATTGTCAACGCGGAACCCAGGCACTATGGCAGAGGCCAACTCGATCATGGCGGCATTGATGACGAACCAGAAAATTCCGAGCGTTAACAGGGTCAGCGGAAAGGTGATGATCTTCAGAAATGCTCCGATTGTGGCATTCACAAAGCCGATCACCAGGGCGGCAATCAATGCGGCAAAGGGCCCCTGGACGTGAAATCCCGTAACCAACCTGGCCACGACCCAGACCGCGAGCGCG
>Ga0075426_10003784_pt1 | contig 10803 bp, 11 predicted proteins | sample SoiMethybrSBSTD5_FD_75304 | JGI IMG/M metagenome (GOLD analysis project Ga0075426, IMG submission 75304) | Bulk soil microbial communities from a Populus tree surrounding site in Tennessee, USA - Soil MetaG P. TD hybrid SBSTD5 | ecosystem: Environmental > Terrestrial > Soil > Tree plantation...
CAGCCATAAGTGGTAAAATCAGTCCCACAACTGCAATAGAGCACAAAAACGCCTTGTATCTCATAAAGAATATTCCAACGTTATTATAAGCCAATAAGAGATCTAATGGCTATTGGAATAGAGAATGCAACAACTGCCACGACAACACCAACAGCTCCATAAATGACAAATTGACGGGCTTGAGCTACCTTATCGGCATCTCCTTGTGCGCTCGCAAACTGAATTCCAGCGACGATGAACATAATGACGAAAAATGCAATGGCGATAACCCAGATAATAAAGAAGATACTGTCGATAATGCCCAGAAGGTTAGGATTGGCCTGTGGTACTGCTCCCGGATTAAATGCAAGAGCCAAAAGAGGAAGAAGGGTTGCGGCAACAACTAACGATGATACTATTTTTTTATTCATATATTTTCATTCAATTAATGTTGTTCGACCTTTCGGTTTTTATTCATTAATTATAATATCTTTTACAGATTAATCCACTCCTATTTATCCACCGAGGATATTGCGAATAAGAGCTACTAACCCCGCTCCCGAAATGGCAATAACAAGCCCAATAGCTGCCCATTTCAGAGTGTCTTTACCCCTTTGAAGGTTTTCGGGATATAAGCCTGATGTCAGAAGGAATATTCCTGCCAAAATAAACATAATGACTGCCAGTGATCCCACAATAGCAGCTACATACGTTGCCACTGCTGATATGAGCTGGGGAATGGTTTGGAGGCCAATGGGATTGGGAATATTGTTAATTTGAGCATACACATGTACTGCTGAAACCAAAAAAAGAGCAGCACTAGTACATACTAAAAGATATTTCTTCATTTATTTGATAAATATGAGGGCGTAATGATAGTCGCCCGCGGCAAATTCTTTTTTGAGCGTAAGGGTAAAATCTGCGGCCATTGTTTTGACTTCATCGGGGCTTACCATGTGCTTGCCGTGGCCTTTGTGGGCCTGTTTGAGCCAGTCAATAATTAACAATTGTCCGCCGGGTTTGAGCGTCCGGTATGCTTCTTTTATTATAGCAGGCCTATTTTCTGATTGAAATAAGACGTTGGGGATAAGTACCAGGTCTAAAGAGGCGTCAGAAAGAGTAGAACCATGATCAGCTTCAAGGTCGCACAACAGAGTGATTACATTAGTAATATGAGATCGCAATAAGCGTCCTTTCAGGGCGCTGAGCTTTTCTTTCTGGATATCAAGGGCATATACTTTCCCCTTTTGTAATGTTTGAGCAAGAGCAACGGCAAAGTCAGCTGTTCCACAGCCAAACTCTGCGGCAACCATATCTTTTGTTACCGTGAGTTCGCCAAGGACGTTTTTAATGTTGAGCACAATAGTAAAAATTTACTCTTTTACGTTTGTTCCTGACGCTACTTTATCACCCGGGTCTAATCTCATAATACGCACACCTTGGGTCGCTCGTCCAATGACCGAAATGGCTTTTACGGGCGTACGGATAACTTGCCCCTTCTGCGAGATGACAATAAGGTCTTCTTCTTCGGGGGACTGTTCTAAAATACGCGAAATCATAATCCCGCCCGTTTTGGCAGTGATATTGGCGGTCTTAATGCCTGATCCACCGCGCCCTTGCAAGCGATATTCTTCAATTTTTGTCCTCTTTCCGTAACCGTTTTCCATAACCACCAGCAAATATTCTTTTTGGCTCTTTGTATCTGCTGCTTTTTTAATAACGTCCATACCAATGACTTCATCTCCTTTTTTAAGGGTAATGCCTTTTACTCCCGCAGCTCCCCGTCCCATGGCCCGAATATCTTTTTCCTTGAATCGGATAGAGGCACCGTTCTTGGTTACGAGCATAATTTCATCATCACCACTGGTTTTGACTACTTTCTTGAGCAGATCACCTTTTTCTAGCTTAATAGCGATAATCCCTGATTTCCGCACATGTTCGAACGCATCCAGAGCCGTTTTCTTGATGCGACCGTTCTTAGTAACCATGACCAAATACTTATCGGGAGCCTGACCTTCTTTCTTTTCTTTGGTAACGGGCACGAGTGAAAGCACTTTTTCTTCGGCTGATGATTCTAAAAAGTTCAAAATACCGCGTCCGCGGGCAACCCGCGTGCCTTCAGGGATTTCATAGGCTTGCGTTTGGAAGACTTTGCCGGCGTCAGTAAAGAATAAAAGGTTATCATGAGTTGAAGCAACCAAGAAATGCTCAACAATATCGTCTTGCATCGTCTTCATGCCCATAATTCCTTTGCCGCCTCTTTTTTGGATTTTATAGGTTGCCGGGTTAATGCGCTTGATATATCCGCCGGTGGTGAGGGTAATAATAGTATCTTCCAACGGTACCAAATCGATTTCAGAAATTTCGTTCAGCTTGCCCTTGATAACTTTTGTCCGGCGCTGGTCGCCGAATTTCTCCTTCATCCCTAAAAGTTCTTTCTTGATGAGGTTTTTGAGTTTTTCAGGGCTCTTTAAAATAGCGGTCAATTCTTTGATTTTCTCCAAAATTTCTTTTAATTCATCTTCAATTTTTTGGCGTTCAAGTCCTGCCAATGTCTGAAGTCTCATTTCCAAAATGGCAACGGCCTGGCGTTCGCTCAGTTTGAATTTCTTGATCAAGTTTGCCTTAGCTTCCTCACGGTCTTTTGATTTTTTGATAACCGCAATGACCTCATCAATATTCTTGAGAGCAATCATGAGGCCCTGGAGAATGTGTTCGCGCTCTTTGGCTTTTTCGAGGTCAAACTTCGTACGCCGGGTCACTACTTCAGTGCGGTGCTTAACGAAATACTTTAAAACATCAACCAATGACAAAATTTCAGGCTGGATACCGTCAACCAAAGCCAAAAGGTTCAAATGAAATGTTTTTTGAAGGTTAGTAAACTTGTACAGCTTGTTGAGGACGCGCTGAGGCTCGTATCCCTTTTTAATGTCCACGATAATGCTCATACCTTGGCGATCAGATAAATCTTTGATGTCGCGGATGCCTTCAATCTTTTTTTCAGACACGAGATTTGCCATTTCTTCAACAAGTGAAGACTTTAGTACTTGATAGGGGATTTCGGTAATGAGAATATGCTCTGAATCATCTTTCTTGCTTACAATATCTGCTTTACCGCGCATAATAATTGATCCCTTGCCTTGTGAGTAGGCCGAAATAATTTCTTTTTGGTCGTAAATAATGCCGCCGGTGGGAAAATCGGGACCCTGGATGAACTGGAAAAGGTCAACGGTTTCGGCGCTCGGGTTATCCATAACATGCACAATAGCATCGACAAGCTCTGTTAAATTATGAGGAGGAATATTGGTTGCCATACCGACAGCAATGCCCAAGGTCCCATTAAGTAACAGCTGAGGCAAGGGGGCGGGGAGGACAACGGGTTCCTGGCGCGTTCCATCATAATTATCCGTAAAGTTGACAGTATCTTTTTCAATGTCAGCTAAAAGAGCTTCGCCAATGGCTGAAAGTCGGCATTCGGTATATCGCTGGGCTGCAGCCGCATCGCCATCATTTGAGCCAAAATTTCCCTGGCCCTGCACCAAAGGATAACGCATGTTGAAGTCCTGAGCCATACGTACCAAAGAGTCGTACACGGCAATATCTCCATGAGGATGGTAGCGGGCAAGGACGGTTCCGGTGACATTAGCTGATTTGCGGAATTTGGTGTTGTGGCGCAAACCCTCTTCAAGCATGGCATACAAAATGCGCCGGTGGACCGGTTTTAATCCGTCGCGCACATCGGGCAACGCGCGAGACACAATGACAGACATCGCGTAGTCAATGTAGGATTCTTTGAGCTCGTCAACTATCTCGCGGCGGCTGACCTTGCCCATTGTGTCAATTTTTTCTTCTTTTTCTGCCATATTATTTGATTATGGTGAACGTTGTGAGAATTTTATGGAATTCTTCATATGTTTTCCAGGAATTCCAATCAGTATCCCATCCGTGCCCTACCATTCCCTCTGCATATTTTATCTTAAAAATCTTATTGTCGGCTTGAAAATAAATTATTGAAAAAGGGGCGTACTCGGAGCTTTGCGTCGTGCAGTTTTTAACACATACTGTTCCAACTGCCTCATATCCGTTATATTTTCCTACTGTTATAGATTCTTTCGGCTTTATGACGGTTTTCATTTGAGTAACACTCTTGGCAATGCCTTGTTCAGCAGTCGGGATACCCTGGGTCTTGCTGGCAATCTCAAGATGAAAACTTGATACCTCGGTATTATTCTGCTTTTGAAGCCATACCTCAAATCCATCACTGCTTTCTTTATCAAGAGTCCATCCCTCGGGATACGCTATAAGGAAATTTTGTTCTTTATTAATGTAGGCCTGCCAGGGAGTCGTCTGGTCCGTCGTTGGCTGAGCTGGAACAACAGGAGGAATGGTGGGGGCTTGCGACACCGGGAGTTCCAATGAGGGAAACTTTACTAAGGCAATTGAAGAGCTTAGGTCAGCAATACTATTTTTTAGGGAAAATAAAGAAAATGCGCCTAATATGACCGCAGAAACAATAATAACCGCATAAAAAACAAATTTCTTTTGCTCATCGGACATGGCACGAAGTTTTTGCAAAAATGTGGCCATTACGGTTGCAAGACTATAATTTCTGTTTGACCTTCTTTAGGCAGGGCACTTGCCTTGATCGTAAGCTTATCGGCTGGTTCCGCCGCATTCTTTCCCATGGCTTTGAGGAATTTTTCTAATCCTTCAAGTTTTACGGTGAGTTTTGGAAGAGCATAGTGCATAGGGATGACGATTTTCGGGTCAATCTGGCTGATAATTTTCACTGCTTGCGACGCATCAATTGTATACACGCCTCCTACGGGAATCATAAGAATATCTATCGTCCCGATTTTTTCCAATTGGTCATTGGTGAGTTCTTTTTGTCCGAGGTCCCCTAAATGGCAGATTTTCATGTCTTCAGCTTCAATAGTGTAGATCGTGTTCTTTCCGCGCTCGGTTCCCTGATTGTCATCATGCCATGAATCAATGCCGCGCACAAAAACACCTTTGATTTCGTATTCGCCGGGGCCTTCAATAACAAACGGTTCGCCGTCGTTCGGTTTTACGGCTTTGACATTATTATGGTCAGGGTGACCATGTGACATAAGGACAATATCGGCTGAAAGAGAGGGTAGTTTGAGGCCGATATCCCCGTACGGATCAATGACAATATCCGCTTGGACATCCTTTGAAGGAGAAGTGGAAATATGGAAACAGGCCTGTCCGGCCCAGGTTATTTTTGCCATATCAATATACCGTCATTTTATCACAGAAAGCCCTTGAGTTCAATACACAAAAAAGCCGCGGATGGAGTCCATCTCGCGGCCCAAAACTTACCTTTTCTTTTTGTGCTTGACCTTCTTATGTTGGTCAATCCGATCGTCCTCGTTTGCAAACGGAGAGAGTTGGCGTCGGCCGCCGCCTTTTCCAAAACCTCCCGAGAGGAGTCGGTCAAGGAGGATATACTCATCGTGACTGATGAAGTCGAGTATCTCCTTGCGATATTTAAATCGCACCTCGTACCCATATCGGCTGCAATTGTGCGAACTCTGTTGCCAAAAGTTCTCGGCATAGTCTTGTTGAGAAAAGACGAAAATGCCTTTTTTACAGCGAAGGGGCCCGTGCTCGCGATGGACGATTACAAAGAACTCATCAAATGGAAGACATTGCTGAAGCGACATACATCCTCCATGAGGATAAAAAGGGCGAACTGTTACCTTATTATTGCATATGCCAATTTCCAACACAACTCTGTTGCAAAAAAAGCCAATATCATGTATATTAAGCTTCATCGTATGTCAACTATGGTAAAGGAACCAACAGTAAAAAACTCACTCGACCGGGCAGGGCTTCGCCTGACGGTCGGTTCTTTGGTTGAAGGAACGGTGGCTTCCCGCGAACGCTCATCCTTGTTTATTGATTTGGGTCCTGAAGGAACTGGTATTATTTTTGGCCGGGAGTTTTATGTGGCAAAGGATGTCATTAAAAACTTGAACATAGGAGATGTTGTCCATGCCAAGGTTGTCGACCCTGAAAATGAGGAAGGATACGTTGAATTATCCCTTAAAGACGCCGCCAAAGATATGGGCTGGCAGAAATTGAAGGATCTTAAACTGAGTGAAGAGATTATAGCTGTTAAAATTAGCGGAGTGAACAAAGGAGGTTTGCTCAGCGAAATCAACGGCATTCCTGCCTTTTTGCCGGTTTCCCAGCTTTCAAGCGAGAATTATCCTCGTGTTGACGGCGCCGATAAAACAAAAATATTGAAGGAATTGCAGAAATTTGTCGGTAAAACTATGGAAGTGAAAGTCTTGGATGTCATGCCGGAAGAAAACAAGCTCATTCTGTCTGAAAAGGCAAAAACCGAGCAGGCAATGAAAAAGATCTTAGAAAATTACAAAATTGGTGATACGGTAGATGGCATCATCACCGGCATTGCTGATTTTGGCGCATTCATTAAGTTTCCTGCTACGACTCCAGAAGGCCAGGTGCAGATTGAAGGACTTATTCATATTTCAGAGCTTGATTGGCAGCTGGTCCATAATCCCAATGAAGTGGTAAAAATTGGTGATACGGTAAAAGCGCAAATCATCAACATCAGCAACAACCAAGTCTTTCTGTCACTCAAGCGCTTGAAGGAAAACCCATGGCAGGAAGTTGAAAAAACCCATAAGAAAGGAGATATAGTCAAAGGAAAAGTTACCGGCTTTAGCGCGTTTGGCGCATTTGTAGAAGTCATGCCAAAAATCCGCGGCTTGTGCCATGTTTCAGAGTTTGCTTCCCAAAAAGAAATGGAAGAAACGTTGAAAGTTGGCGAAACATACGAATTTGAAATCACTCAGTTGGAACCCGCTGAGCATCGCATGAGTTTGAAACTCAAAAAGTAATTAAGGGGTGCAGAACATATTCAAACCGCTATTGAGAAGCCCTAAAATAGATGATTTCAAGGCTTGCCGACGAGGCATAGCCCGTGGCGCTACGCCGAAGAGGTGTAACGCAGAAATCAGCCATTTTAGGGCTTCCCTCTCCGGGCGGGCGAATTTAGGCAAGCTTCTTCGTTGCTTGTCGCGAACGATACCTCCGGCATCAATTCGCTTCCTCGCGCCTGGAATCTTGCCTAAATTCGCTCCGCTCAAAGCTAGTTTGAATATGTTCTGCACCCCTCCATCGTATAATACAAGACAGCCGTAGCCTATCAGGGCTTGTTTTTTTGAAATTGAAAAATATTGCCGAACGTGATAGGATTTACCTGTGTTTAGTGTCATCTTCTTATGAAAATCAATCCATTACTCAAAAATTTTATTGTTATTATCCTCATCCTCCTGGCCATTGGAGGCATTTTTGCTTTTTTCTATTTACCGAGTGAAAAGCCAACAGAGACCTCATTATCACAACTCGTTACCGACATTAATCAAGATAAAGTAAAGAAAATTGCCGTGTCGGGAGATGCGGTTACGGTTACCTATACTGATGACAAAACCGCCCAAACGGTAAAAGAATCAAATTCAGTATTGCCGGAATTACTCACAAGTTTGGGAGCAGATAAGGCCCATTTACAAAAAGTTGAAGTAACCGCCGAAACGGAATCCCAAAGTCTGTGGTCATGGCTGTTACCGGCATTGTTATACGGTGTCTTGCCGTTAGTATTTATTGGGTTCTTTTTCTGGACCATGATGCGCCAGACACGCGCAGGGGCTATGCAAGTATTTGATTTTACCCGGGCACGGGCACGTATTTTTGGCGCCGAAGGCCAGGACAAGCAAAAAGTAACTTTTAAAGATGTCGCAGGATTAAAAGAAGCAAAGGAAGAACTCATTGAAATTGTTGATTTCCTCAAGTTTCCTAAAAAATATTTAGATATGGGGGCAAAAATTCCCCGCGGTGTGTTGCTCATGGGATCTCCGGGAACCGGAAAAACATTGCTGGCCCGCGCCGTTGCAGCAGAAGCCGGCGTACCATTTTTCTCGATTTCTGGGTCCGAATTCGTTGAAATGTTTGTGGGCGTGGGTGCCAGCCGCGTGCGTTCCTTGTTTGAAATGGCAAAGCGCTCATCACCTTCTATTATTTTTATTGATGAACTCGATGCTATTGGCCGCCATCGCGGCACGGGCATTGGCGGGGGACACGACGAGCGCGAACAAACCCTTAACATGATTTTGGTTGAAATGGATGGTTTTGACAAAGACGCCACGACTCTGGTATTTGGCGCAACCAACCGGCCTGATGTGTTAGATCCCGCATTGTTGCGCCCGGGACGTTTTGATCGAAGAATTACCTTAGACCCGCCTGATGTCCATGATCGCGAAGAAATTTTAAAAATCCATTCAAAAACAAAACCGCTTGCTGAAGATGTAAAATTCAAGGAAATTGCCGAGCGCACGCCCGGATTTTCGGGGGCTGATCTTGCCAACGTTGCCAATGAGGCTGCGTTGCTTGCCGCCCGACGCAACAAAGATAAAATTTTCCAGACTGAATTCTTGGAATCTATTGAAAAGGTTTTGCTGGGCCCTGAGCGTAAGTCTCACATCCTTTCAAAGAAAGAAAAAGAAATTGCCGCGTATCACGAAGCTGGGCATGCGTTAGTGTCGGCATCACAGCCGGGAACCGAACCAGTCCGCAAAATATCTATTATTTCCCGCGGCATGGCGGGAGGCTATACCTTGCAGGTGCCTTCAGAAGAAAATAAAATGAAGACAAAGCGGCAGTTTTTAGCCCAGATAGCTACCCTGATGGGTGGCATGTCAGCAGAACGTTTGATCTTCGGTGAAATGTCTACGGGGGCCTCTAACGACCTTGAAAAGGCGTCAGAAATGGCACGGCGCATTGTCAAACAATATGGTATGTCTTCATTGGGACCCATCGTTTTTGGTGATCGGGAAGAGATGGTCTTTTTGGGCAGGGAAATTTCAGAACAGCGCAATTATTCAGAATCGGTTGCAACTCAGATTGATAAGGAAGTTGAAGAAATTTTGCGGAGCTCTGAAAAGAAAGCAATGGAAATTGTAAAAACAAAGCGCGCCATGTTGGAGAAAATCGCCAAAACCCTCATTGAAAAAGAAACGATTGAACGAGAAGAATTTGAGAAGATTATGGGGATTAAAAGAAATAAAATAAAAGAGGAGGAGGGGCAAATTATTCAAGATTAACGGTGCCGCGCGGTGGCGCGGACGCGCTCCCATAGCTCAGCGGTAGAGCATCCCGCTTATATCGGGCAGGTCCTAGGTTCGAATCCTAGTGGGAGCACCCATTCGTCGTTCCGCTTTGGCGGAACTCCTCAGGGTAAACTTATATGAAGTTTACGCTGAACGAAGTGAAGCGCGCTTAGCTCAGTGGTAGAGCATCTCATTGACGTTGAGAGGGTCAGGGGTTCGAATCCCTTAGCGCGCACATTATAAAATGGATCTTAAGGTACTCTACGAGGATAACGATGTGCTTGTGATTGATAAGCCGGCAGGCATAGTGGTTTTTCATGAGAAAGATGATGGAAAACGTGACCCCAAAACGGTTATTGATTATCTTATTGAGGAAAAACCAGAACTCAAGCAGGTGGGCCAATCACCGCGGTATGGCGTGGTCCATCGGTTAGATAAAGATACATCAGGGGTATTGCTTATCGCTAAAACCGATGAGGCCTTGATTTTTTTCCAAAAACAGTTTAAAAATAGAGAGGTAGAAAAGAAGTATATCGCTCTCGCTACCGGCCCTTTGAGAGAGGATTCTGGGGTTATTGAAACCCTCATAGGTCGTTCGCCCGCTGATCCACGCAAGCAGAAATGCTATCCCATGGATGAGGTGGGAATAGGACGACGGTTGGCAAAAAGCGAGTACGCGGTTTTGCAGAGATTTAAACAATTCACCTTAATAGAGATGAATATGAAGACTGGACGCAAACATCAATTACGCGCCCAGTTAACCTATCTTCATCATCCTATTGCCGGTGATACGTTGTATGAATTTAAAGACTCACCAAAGATTGAAGGGCTGACTCGTCAATTTCTTCACGCAGCATATATAAAAATAGAGACACCGAGTCATGGCGCCCAAGAATTTCATTCGCCATTGCCAGAAGATTTACAGAACATACTAACAACACTCACATGACACAAAAAATTATTGAATCTCAATTAAAAAAAATGCCGGTCATCCGGCCGGGTGATACTGTTAAAGTACACCAAAAAATCAAAGAAGGAGGCAAAGAACGCATTCAGATTTTTGAAGGCGTGGTTATTGCCGCAAAACATGGCAAGGGAATTTCAGGTACACTTACCGTACGTAAAGTAGTTGACGGGGTAGGAGTTGAAAGAATTTTTCCACTCCATGCGCCATCGTTAGCTAAAATTGACGTCGTCTCATCGGCAAAAGTACGACGGGCAAAGCTGTATTATCTCCGTGATATTGGCAGCAAGAAAGCTAAATTGAAGAAGAAAGAATTTGCTGCAGCTATTGCTGAACCAGAAGCACAAACTCCAGAAGCAGTAGTTGAAACTGAAACTCCTGAAGTTTCACAAGAAAAGCCAGCAGAAAACGTACAATAAAATCTTGCGCGGGTGGCGAAATTGGCAGACGCACATCCTTGAGGTGGATGCGCCTTAAAAAGCATGCAGGTTCGACTCCTGTCCCGCGCACCAAGCGCGCTTAGCTCAGCGGTAGAGCATCCCGTTTACACCGGGAAGGCCGTAGGTTCGAATCCTTCAGCGCGCACCATTTCGGACGAACAGCGCGCACCATGCCGGTGTAACTCAGTGGTAGAGTAGACGCCTGAAGAGCGTCCTGTCGGGTGTTCGATTCACCCCGCCGGCACACGATGATATAATAGGA
>Ga0075426_10003785_pt1 | contig 10803 bp, 7 predicted proteins | sample SoiMethybrSBSTD5_FD_75304 | JGI IMG/M metagenome (GOLD analysis project Ga0075426, IMG submission 75304) | Bulk soil microbial communities from a Populus tree surrounding site in Tennessee, USA - Soil MetaG P. TD hybrid SBSTD5 | ecosystem: Environmental > Terrestrial > Soil > Tree plantation...
GACCCCGCGGACCGAATAACGAACGCCCGCCGCTTCCAGACCGAGATTTTCGACATTCGGTGTGCGCCCGACCGAAACCAAGATGGCGTCACAAACGACGTCAAACCGGCGATCGCCGACCGTTAGTGCCAACTGTTTTGCGCCGTCTCTTATTTCCGTGCTTTGAATGTTCGCGCCCGCGATAACCCGGACGCCGTCTTTTTCCAGATGATTCCGCACGATTGCCGCCGCATCCCGGTCTTCCTTGGGAAGGATCTCAACACCATCGGTCATCAACGTAACCTCGCTGCCCAAGCGCTGAAAGGCCTGCGCCAGCTCGCAACCGAGCGGTCCGGCGCCGATCACTGCCAAGCGACGCGGCAATTCCGTCAAGCTGAAAATCGTTTCGTTGGTATAAAAGCCGGCGTCGCGTAACCCGGTTATCGACGGTTCCGCGGCGCGCGCGCTGGTGGCAATAACGGCGCGATCGAATTTCAGTTGTTGGCCATCGACGTCAATCGCGCTCGGGCCGACGAATCTGCCGTTGCCAATGAACACATCAACGCCAAGCTGGGTGAAGCGCTCGACGGAATCGTGCTCGCTGATCTCTGCGCGCAGTCTGCGCATGCGCTCCATCGCAGTGGAAAAGTTAACCGCCGCTCCGTCGGGAAGCGTGACGCCGAATTCGCTGCCGCTCCGCGCTTCGTGCGCCGCGCGCGCGGCGCGAATGACGCCCTTCGACGGCACGCAGCCGACGTTCAAACAATCGCCGCCCAACACATTGCGCTCGATGAGCGCGACCTTCGCGCCCAGGCCGGCGGCGCCCGCCGCGCTCACCAGGCCCGCCGTGCCGGCGCCAATGACGACCAAATTATATTTTTTTGCCGGCGTAGGATTGACCCAACGCGGTGGACGGCAATTCTCAAGCAATTGCTCGTCGTGCGCATCGTCGACTGCCGGCATCTTGTCAAAAGGCGTGGGTTCATAAGTCTCGGCAAAGCGCGCTTTGCCCGTGATCGCACTGCCTTCCTGAGCCTGCTCGGCCGCGCGCAGTGCTTTGCGCGCCACGCGCGTAACGATCACGACCATCAAGACGGTTGCCGCTAGGCCGACGTATTTTAGAATTTGCTGATAGAAATCGGCGGCTGCGCTTGGTTGCACTTCGAGCACATCGCGCGCCGTCGCGCCGATGTAAACCAGAAGAAACATCGCCGGCAGCATACCAAACAAATTCGCTAGAACATAAGCCGCGGTGCGCACCGCCGTCAGACCGAGAAAGTAGTTAAGCAGAATGAACGGAAAGATCGGGCTCAGCCTGCACAGCAAAACCATTTTGAAACCCTGCTTGCCGATGGCTTCATCAAGGAAGCGGAATCTGGGATTGGACGCCGTCCAGTGCGTAACTTTCTGGCGTAGAAAAGTGCGCGCCAAAAGAAACGAACAGAGCGCGCCGAGGTTCGCTCCGACCAGAACAACAAACAGACCGGTCTTTAAGCCGAACAGGGTTCCGGCACCGACCGTAACAAAGCTGGCCGGAAACAAGAGTATGGTAAGCAGCACGTAACCCAGCGCGTAAATCACCGGCCCAATCGCGCCAAGGGAGTGCACATAAGTCTCGAATACTATGAACCACCCGCGCACGGGCAGGAGGAAAACACCGATCGCCGTTACCGCGAGCAGCAAGACGATGAGAACGGCTCTATGCAGTTTCATCCGTGAGCCAGGGGAAGGCAAGTTGATCGCCATCATGGGCTGAAGCTGATTGCGAGAATGAATCGCGACGCATGGGGGCGCTCGTTGTGCTCACCGAGAGTATGCAATGGCGTGACTCCGCAACAGCTTCGCAACGGACTCAAACCAATACGCCGCCGCGGCTGCTGCCCGCGCGCTCGAATGACCAAGCAGGATAGCAACAATAATCAGTGCCCTAATCGCCATGATTTGCATCTAAAACGCCCGACTCCTTTCCTTTCACCTCTCACCTTGTTCTCTTACCGCCGCGAAGCCAACCACTTGCTAAATATCTTTTTCACCGTCGGCGTCAGCTTCGTGCACATATACGCATCGCCGATCTTACGCAGCACCTCGGCTTGCGTTGGATAAGAATGGATCGTCGAAGAATGCACATCGATGCTCTGCTTGACGACGATCGCCAACGTCAGCTCGCCGAGCATCTTCAGAACGAGGGGGCTTATCGACAGTCGCTGCAATTACTGCACAGCGTGTTATTTCCGTAATATGCGACGGCCTTCTCTTGTGTGTTGTCGGTATCGGTCATGATAGCAATTGCGATCACGTCAGGAGGATCTTCTCCAAAGTAACTCACGTAATCCTGATAAATGTTCCTCTCCTCGCTCACCCATTCGCCAATTCTCTCTGGCCCGCTTTCGACAGCGATCATTTTCGACCTGGAAGTATAGGCGCTATCGACAATTTGGCCACGTTCGAGCTTGTTGGCCCAGATATAGTTCAGCGCGCCTTTGGGCGGATAGTGTCCGTATATTCCGGAGGCCAGCGCGTATTGGGTTCTCTCCCATAAGGATGCTTTCTCCGGGTCGTAGCGAAAATTGACATAGACGCGGGCTGCGTAGTCGTCTCCTTCTTTTTTTCTCTCATCGCCTTTTTGGATAATGTTTTCCACTCTCCACCGCCAACGCAGGATGGGATATAACTTTGGATCGACTCGGATCTCCCTCACAAGCGCCGATGCGGAATTGCGGCTCTCCGCCTTCACCCAGAAAGTTTTTCCGTCACTTTCTAAAGTGTAAGAAGTATGGCGGGCAATTTTAGGAAACGTCAACGGCTTCCAATCTTGTGGCAACCGGTCTGCGCCTCCCGGTTTGAATGAGAAGTCCAGACATTTTTCGTCGGCACCGGTCGAGCTCAAAAACACAGCCACCAAAAGGAAACCGAAACTCCAGAAAACGATAACAAGTCTTTTCCAAGCTCGAAGACCCACGTTATCCCTGCGAATCATATTTCGACAACTCCCCTTAGCGATTTTTCAACTCACCGTCGCCATGCCAACCATTTCTCGAAGACCTTCTTCACCCTAGGGGTGAGCTTCTTGCGCATGTGAGCATCTCCGATTCTGCGCAGCACCTCGGCCTGAGTCGGATAGGGATGAACGGTAGAAGACAAAACCTTCATCTTTTGCTTAGCCACTATCGCCAGCGTCAGCTCGCTGATCATCTCGCCGGCATGACGAGCGACGATCGTGCCGCCGAGAATCTTCCCGTTTTTCTTGTTGTAATGAACGCGTCCGAAACCTTCCTCTTCGCCGTCGAGAATCGCCCGATCCACGTCCTTCAGCGATTCCGTGATCGTCAGAACCTCGAAACCGGCGGCCGCTGCATCTTTCTCGTAATAACCGACATGGGCGATCTCGGGGTCGGTATAAGTACACCACGGGATCACGAGGTCAGACACTTTGCGACGAGCGAAAAAGAGCGCGTTGGCGATGACGATGCGCGCCATGGCATCGGCGGCATGGGTGAATTTGTAGCGCGAGCAGACATCACCGGCGGCGTAAATATTCGCGTTGGTCGTCCGCAGTCGGTCGTCCACCGTCACTCCTTGAGTCGTGTAATGCACACCGGCCTCTTCCAGCCCCAACCCTTCCAGGTTTGGCTTGCGGCCGCCGCCGACGAGAATTTCGTCGACGACGAAGTCATAGTGGTTACCATGCGAATCCACGGTGAGTAGCTTGCCGCCGCCTTCGGCATTGCTGACTTTCAATTCCTTGCCGCAACACATGAGCTTTACCCCGTCGCGGTCGATCATCGATTGGCGCGCGATTTCGCTGGCATCCGGGTCTTCGTTAGGCATAATCCCGTGGAGCGCCTCAATGAGAAAAACTTCGCTGCCAAAACGGGCGAAAGACTGGGCTAACTCGCAGCCGATGGGTCCGGCGCCAATCACGGCGATGCGGCGGGGTAGCTCAGTCAGAGTAAAGACATTCTCGTTAGTAAAGTAGCCGGCGTCTTTCAAGCCGGGCACGGGCAACTCCGCGGGCCGGCCGCCGGCGGCGATAACGGCACGTTTGAATTCGAGTGGTTTGCCGTCGACCTCCACCGTGGAAGAGCCAACGAAGCGCGCATTGCCGATATAGACGTCAATGCCCAACTTACGGAATCGCTCCGCCGAATCATGCTCGCTGATGCGGGCGCGCAGCTTACGCATCCGCTCCATGGCGGCAGAAAAAGCGACGTTAGGCTCACCAGCGAGCCGCACTCCGAACTCTTTCCCATTGCGCGCATCGTACGCCGCCCTGGCCGCCCGGATGACCGCCTTCGAAGGCACGCAGCCGGTATTCAAACAGTCCCCGCCAAACAGGTTGCGTTCGATCAAGGCGACCCTGGCCCCAAGCCCTGCAGCGCCTGCCGCGCTCACCAATCCTGCTGTGCCGGCTCCTATCACCACCAGGTTGTATTTGCCGGCGGGAGTAGGATTGACCCAACGCGGTGGGTGGCAATTCTCGATCAATTCACGGTCGTAAGCATCATTGACCAGCACCATGTGATTGAAGGACGTTGCCGTGTAGGTTCTGTCAGATGGTGACGTCGCTGGCTTGAGATCGCCTTTTTCCATTTGCTCCGCCTCCCGTATAGCCCGCCGTGCGATCCGCGTTACCAAAACAACCACAGCAAAGGTTGCCAAAAGGCCCACGTACTTTAATGTTTGCTGGAAAATGCTCGCTGCACCTGCCGAGCCGGCTATCGCGTCACGCGCAGCGGCGCCGATATAGACGTAGAGAAACGTTCCCGGCAGCATACCGATCAAATTGGCAGCCACATACGACCCCGTGGAAACGGCGGTAAGGCCGAGCAAGTAATTTAGCAGAGTGAAGGGGAAGACCGGGCTTAGGCGTAAAAGAAAAACCATCTTGAATCCCTGGCGGCCAATGGCTCTATCCAGCGAGTTAAATTTCGCATTGGTCGCGGCCCAGCGGGAGACTTTTTCGCGCAGAAATGTCCGCGCCAGTAAGAAAGCGCATAGAGCGCCCAAATTTGCGCCCACAAGAACAACCAAAAAGCCGGTGGTCAGTCCAAACAAACTGCCAGCGCCAATGGTCAGAGCGCTCCCTGGAATAAAGAGCACAGTGGTAACGACGTAAGCGAGCCCAACGACGACCGGGCCGAGCATGCCCAAATGCTCGACATAGATTTCGAGAGCCGCAAACCATTCTCGAAACGGAAGAAAGAGAAAACCGACACCTACAGCTAGCAACAGCAGAATGATAACGATAGATTTGCGCATCTGACGGCTCGAAAATCACCGTTAGAGACGCGGCCGCTGCCAAGATAGGCGGGCGCGACTGCGACGCTGCCAGTTCAAAGCCGGGACGGAGTAGCGTGCTTGTTCGCTCAGCGCTTTCAGGAGCAGAGAGGTCATAGATGTATTCCCGTAGAAAAAATGTTCGCGATAAATGCCGTCGCCCAGAAAGCCATCGGTCCGGTTAAATAGGTTCACCCGCAGTTTGTTGCTCGGCAGATGGTTCTTGCCTTTCAGCAAATCGCGAAAGGCGGAAGGAATCCAGGGAAAGGAGTCATACAAGGCGCGGATTCCCTTCACGGTACAATCGACATCGGATTCGTCATCAGGATTTACCTGCTCGATCAGCGCATCGACTTTTTCCTGCATTGCGAAGAATGGGGCGAAATCGCCGCCGACGAGTTTCAGCCCGCTCAACTGCGCTAGATAGTCGGCGCGATTTGTGGTGTGCAAACGAGTGACGTTTAGCTTGAGATATTCCAGATATGCGCCCAACAACCACAGGATCGAATAGACCGACCAGAGCTTATAATTGCCCCATGACTTGAAGGAGTTCGCCACCAGACGATCATGCATGTCGATGTAGCGCAGAGTCATGTCCTCGAGCGCCGCAAAAGCCTCCGCGGTGTAGTCGCCGCTCTGGTGTGCCTTCAGGATTAGATCGGCCGCCAGGATGATGCTCATGTGGGTAATGTAAAGGCCTTTGGAATACAGCGCATCGATAAAACCGACAGCGTGAGCTAACAAGGTGAAGCGATCGCCGATCACGTGCCGTGCCGAGTATTGCAGGCGATCGGTGCGCGTCCAGGCGCGCACCGATCGAGCATTTTTAAACTGCTCGCGAACGTCGGGAAATTGATCGATGAATGCAAAGAATTCCTGCTCAGGAGTGAGCTCGGCGCGTAGGGGGTAGATGCGCGGATCGAGTTGCAAGCCCACACTGCACAGTGGATTTGTGGCGCGAACGTGGTTATTGAACGGGATAACCCAAAGCCAGCCGCCTTTAAAAATATGGTGCAGCGTGCCTTCGCAAAGCCGAAACGGATGCCCATACCGCTCGCGGGAAGCGCCCACGTCATTGAAGCAGGGAACGTCGACCATATGGGTATAGATGGCGCGGCTGTGGGCGCGCAAGTTGCGGTAGCGCCAGCCGTATTTCTCCGCCAGAATGGACTTCATTCCGCCTGCATCGACAACGTACTCGGCTCGGTAGGTTTGCTTATCGGTCAGCAGCTCTACACTGTCCGCAGTCACGGTGATGTCGCGCACTGGCGTCGCCTGTAAGACATCGGCACCATAAGAAATTGCGATGGACGTGAGCAGGTAATCCGCATCCTGTCTGTAGATGTGCATCTCATGTCCGTAGGGCAGGCTGGGGATGACCGCCTGCAAGCTCTTGTGGGTGTCCTGCTTTGCGCCGGGGGTGTGATGTAAGAAACTGAAGTGCCGCTTTATGCCGTGCGACGTGCCGACCAGGTTGTAGTAGTTTTCCGCACTGAAGTAGGCGAGTTCGGGAACGTCGTAGAGCTCCGCTAGCGCGCGCATCGTTTCGGACGTTTCCAAAATCATCGATTCGCCGATAGTGAAGCGCGGATGGACGCCCGCTTCGAAGGCGATGACCGATAGCCCCTGGCGTGCCAAGACGGCTGCTAGTGTCGACCCGCCGATGCCGGTACCGATAATTGCGACATCGTATTTGTGGTTGGAGCCTTTCATCTTAATATGTCTTCGTGCATGGCCATTTCCCACGCGGTTAGACAGAGAAGGCGTTGCGAGGCTGTGCAATCACGACCTCGGAGGGCACACTAAACGGCGCCACGCGCGTATGGTGGCAGACTTGCCAGCTCGCCGAGGGAAGCCAGGCAAAGAGATCGACGGGCCGGCAGCCGCCAACGAGCGACGGACGAACGGCATGCACGAAACTCCAGGCACGCGCTACCAGACCTGAGAGCAGTCCACTCCCCATGGAAAGACTGGAGAGGCAAAGAAGACCATGTGGCTCAAGCATCCTGTGCGCTTCCCGAATAACGGCAGCGATATCGTTTTCCGAGAGAAGATCGAGAACATAGTTGGACACGAAGCGATCGAAACGCCCTACGGCCTCTACTGTGGGGAGCGACCCATCCGTAAGAGTAACCTGCGCCTGCGAGATGTAGGGCGCGAGGCGCTGGCGCGCGAGTTCTACCATCGTAGAGCTGAGATCAACGCCCCGGTAGCGCCCGGTTTCGGGAAGATATTCAGAGAGGAGACGAAGGGCAAACCGTCCTGTGCCGCAGCCAAATTCGAAGACCCGATTGGCGCAGCCGAACTCGCCATGGCTGATGAGAAACTCCGTCGCGGGGTCCTCGTAAAACGCTTGGGAATCTTGCCGCGCTCCGATGCGGTCGTAGACGCTCCGGGCTTGTTCTCGAGACAGCGTGGTCACATTCACCTGGGACATACCGGCTTTCACCGTTAATCATTCTGCGTGGAATTTCGCCTAGGCCGCCGGCAGTCGAGACAAGAGCATGTAGATCAAGCCCGCGCTAACTCCGGCAAACGGCAACGTCAAAACCCAGGCGAGCAAGATGTTGCGGATGACGCCCCACTGGGCACGGCCATTGACGGCCCCAATACCAAAAAGCGAGCCACAGGAAACATGCGTGGTCGAAACCGGCATTCCCCACCTCGAGGCAAAGATGACGAGAAAGCTCGTCACCAGATTCGCCAGGAATCCTTGATCAGGCTCCATGGCGGTAATGCGCTTGCTCACTGTTTCGGCTACTTTTCTCGCATTGAGTAAGCCGCCTACCGCCATCACAATTGCTACGAAGCCAACTGACCATTCGAGGTTCAGTGCTCCTGCGGCTATTCCCAGGGCGACGATTTTCGGCGTATCATTAAGCCCGCGCGCGAAACTCACGGCGCCGGCGCTGAAATAGTGGCCGTAATCGATCAACTTCTGGACGTTAATTCCGACCAAAGTTCCTGTAAGACGCTGGACACAGTGCGTCTCCTGGTCGACGATCACGCGCAGCGGGCTCCATGCATTCGACAAGGCATAACCCTCCGGAGTCGCGATGGCGGGTACAACTTCGTTGCCGATACAGACACAGGTTTGCCTGTCCACGCCGGCGAAATGGAGAGCGGCGCGTAAAAGCGGATAGAGCACAAACGATGACGCTAACGCGATCAACGGACTTGCCAATAACGGCAGGAAAAAACTCTGAAACAGTGTTCCAACGTTCAGATGGAACCCCACCGCCACAACGCCACCACCTAACAGAGCGCCCGTCAAGCCGTGGGTGGTCGAGATCGGCATGCCGATTCTGGTGGCGGCAATCACAGTTATCGCGGCGCCGAGAATCACCGACGCGAGAAAATCCGGCGACTGAATCAGCTCGTCCGGTACCAGACCTTTGCCTTGAAAAACTGAGATGAGCCGTGTGGCAAGAACCATAGCCACTAGCGAACCGGCCAGCGTCGCCGCAGTAGCCCACCACAACGCTTTGCGATAATCGGCGACACCGCTGCCAAAGAGCGTCGCCACACCCTTGAAATTATCGTTGGCACCGTTGGCGTAGGCGACAAACAGCGTCGCTCCGACAATGATGATCGGCCAGTCCATCATCTTCCGCGAGTTAAACCAACGCGCCGCCACAACTGCTGCCTGCGCCGGCGGTGCAGGCATAACAGTGATCGCCCACGGTGATTGGTCGGTTGACCACCTCGTCCAGCGACAGAGATGCAATGTGGACCGGCTTTCTGGCGCGATCGCGAATCGGCAGATTGAGCATCTGGTTGAAGTCGCAGTCGTACACCGAGCCGTCCCAGCCGATGCTAATGAGATTACGGCACATCACTTGACCGAGCGTGGCGCCGTTAAAGTTGCTCGCGAGTAATTCTATATAGCGATCAAACTCGCCGCGCAGCCTGAGATGGGTGGCGTAGCGCGTGATCGGCATGTTGGTGAGACAGTAGAGACGATTGAAAACGATTCCGAATTCTTGAGCGAGGATTCGTTTGTAATCCTGCTCCAGTTTTTCCTGCGGCGGCGGCAACTGCGGCTCCACGGGATTGTAGACAAGATTCAAAACCAAATTGCTGTCGAGCTGGCCATAACCGATCTGGTTCAAACGTTGTAGCGCCCGAATGCTTGAATCAAAAGTCCCCTTGCCGCGCTGTCTGTCAACGTTTTCTTGCGAATAGCAAGGCAGCGAACAAACCAGCTCGACCCCATGCTTTTTAAAAAACTCAGGCAGATACTCCTTGCCGGGCTCGAAGATGACAGTCAGATTGCAGCGGTCCATCACGTGGCGTCCCAACTCGCGAGCCGATGCAACTAAAAAGTCAAAATCAGCGTGCAGCTCGGGCGCGCCGCCGGTGATATCCAAAGTCGGAATCCCCGTGCGCGCCAGGAAACGCAGCACCGCTTCGATGTTCTCCCGGCTCATCATCTCCTTGCGCGTCGGGCCCGACTCGACGTGGCAATGAATGCAGGCGAGATTACAATAGCGCCCCAGATTAACTTGCAGGCCATCGACGGCGCGCCGCGTCAGGCTAAGGCCGTTTGATTGGAGTCTTTCGGCGAAAGATTGCATGAAAGCTAAGCGAGATCGGCTGCTTTTATTTTTACCTTTTTAATTTTTACTTTTTAATTCTTACGCGCAGCAATTGGAGTTCGGTCCGCAGGCGCCGCCGGACAATTGCGTGACCTTGAAGTCAACGCCTTTGGTCTCGCGCGGATGGCGCTTGTGATCCCGCGCGCAATCGAACACACCGCCGTCTTCGATGGCGATTTCGTCTCGTGGCTGCACGAGAATAAATTGCCCCGCGTACGGCGGCTGTGAGTAGAGTTTGAACGTTTTGTCGCACACCGCCATGCGCGCGCCGCGCTCCAGCGTATGGCCGTCGTCGTCCACGACTTGTTTCCACGGGCCGCGGTAAATAACCGCCTGGTTGCGCTCGATGCATGGCCCCTCTTTGCCCTTGTAGGCCGTGACCGTGATGGCGCGAAACTCGATGCCTTCGACGGTCTGGTAAGGTTCCAAACTGAATTCTTCAATCTGGATGCCGTGGAATTTCGCTTCTTCGAAAGCGCGGAGAAATTCTTCTTCTTGGAAGGCGCCCGAGACGCAAGCGCTCCAAAGGTTCGGGTCGCGCGCCAAACGATCCGGCACCGGCTCGTCGCTGACGATGTCGGAAATCGCAACCCGCCCGCCGCGCTTGAGCACGCGGTACATCTCGGCAAAGAGTTGTTTTTTACCTTCAGGGCGCACTAAGTTGAGCACGCAGTTGGAAACCACCACGTCGACGGATGCATCGGCGACCAGAGGTTGCTGCCATCGAATTCGACTCTGGAATGCCTCTAAGCGCGACAAATCGCTGACCGATTCTACCGGATTTTCTCGCAGGTACCGGTCGACCAATTCTAAATCGGTTTGTAGGTCTTGAATATTACCGCGGTGAAATTCGACGTTGTGGTAGCCGAGTCGGTCGCCGATGGATCGCTGGTATTTGCGCGCCAACTCAAGCATGGGCGGATTGAAGTCGATGCCGATCACTTTGCCC
>Ga0075426_10003787_pt1 | contig 10799 bp, 9 predicted proteins | sample SoiMethybrSBSTD5_FD_75304 | JGI IMG/M metagenome (GOLD analysis project Ga0075426, IMG submission 75304) | Bulk soil microbial communities from a Populus tree surrounding site in Tennessee, USA - Soil MetaG P. TD hybrid SBSTD5 | ecosystem: Environmental > Terrestrial > Soil > Tree plantation...
CCGCTGAAGGACGTGACGATCTTCCAGATCGGCGGGCAGGCGGAGACGCTGGCGGCGCTGCGCGCGGGGTCGATCCACGGCGGCGTGATCGCCTCGCCGGCGACGGCCGAGGCGAAGCGCCTCGGCATGAAGGAACTGGTCAACATGGCGACGCTCAACGTCCCGTACCCGCAGACCGCTATCGCGACGACCGAGAGGTATTTGAAGCAGAACCGCGACACGGTCGTGCGCTTCACGCGCGCCTACATCGACGGCGCGCGCCGCTTCCGTGCCGACCGCGAATTCTCGATCGGCGTGATCGCGAAATACACGAAGATCTCCAGCCGCCCGACGCTGGAGGCGACCTACGACGACTACGCGCCGTACGTGAAGATGAAGCCCACGCCGACGACGCAGTCGGTGCAGACCGTGCTCGATCAATTGGGCGCGACCGACGCGCGCGTAAAGGGCGCCAAGCCGCGCGAGTTCATCGACCCGAGCGTGATCGAGCAATTGGAAAAGGAAGGGTTTTTTTAGGCTTGCGGCATAAAGTCGCCCGCCTCTTTGACATCGGGGGGAAATCGATATAAGGATTAAGTAACCCATCCACAGTGAAACTCGATATAAAATACAAAAACCGGAAAGAAAGAGCCGGCAAAGAGATGCACCCCAAGGGGTGCATCTCTTTTTTTGGGCCGGCGGAGGTTTTGCCTTGCGCGAGCAAATAGAGATCCTGGCGTCGCTTCAGAACGTCGACCGCGAAATCAAAGATAAAAGTCTAGCCAAAAAAACCCTCACCGACGAGATCGAAAAACGGGAAAACGAGATCGGCCAGAAGCGCCGGGAAGCGGCGCAGCTCAAGGCCGAATGGGCCGAGAAAGAAAAACTCCGCCGCGAGAAGGACACGCAGCTCCAGGACGAGGGGCGCAAGGCCACCGACAAGCGGATGCGCATGACGCGCATCAAGAACATCCGCGAGCTCCAGGCGCTCCAGCACGAGGTCGATCAGATCAAGATGCAGAATTCCCTCATCGAGGAGGATCTGATCGCGATCATGGAGGACCTCGAAGCACGCGGGACGACGCTGCACGAGCGCGAGGAAGAATTAAAGACGCTCGAAGAGGCCTGGGGAACGGAGAAGGACGCGCTCGCGGCGCAGGTCGCGCAGCTCGACAAAGAGGTCGCCGAGAGCGCGAGCGGGAGACAGACGATCGCGGCGCAGCTCAACGGCGATCTCATCGGGCGCTACGAGATGATCTTCCGCGCGCGCGGCGGCACGGCGGTCGTCGGCGTGACCGACGGCATCTGCCAGGGCTGCTACATGAACATCCCGCCGCAGCTCGCGAACGAGATCCGCAAGAACGAGCGCCTGAACCTCTGCCCCAGCTGCCACCGCATCCTCTACTATAAGCCCGCGGAACCCGCAGACGACAAGCACGCCTAGCCCATGGCGGACGCTCCCGCAGGGGGATGGCTGCTGATGGTCGACGGCGCGTCGCGCGGCAACCCCGGCGAGGCGGGCTGCGGCGCGGTGATCTTCAATCCCGAAGGCGAGCCGGTGCGCGAGCTGTCGCGCTATCTCGGCAAAACCACCAACAACGTCGCCGAGTACGAGGGATTATTGATGGGTCTCGAGGAGGCGCTGAAGCTCGGCGTGAAGCGCCTGCGCGTCGAGAGCGATTCGGAGCTGCTCGTGCGGCAGCTCAACGGCATTTACAAGGTGCGGGAGCCCCGGCTCATCGAGCTCCACAAAAAGGCGCAGGAGCTTTTGCGCCGCTTCGAGTCCCACCGCATCCAGCACGTGCGGCGCGAGCAGAACCGCATCGCCGACAAGCTCGCCAACCGGGGCATAGACGAGGCGCGCGGGAAGATTTAAGATAGAATTTAGGGCTAAAGCGGATCAAGCGATCGCTCCCGCGAGGGAGAGGAAAGTCCGGACTCCACAGGACGGGGTGGCCGCTAACGGCGGCCCCGAGTGATCGGGGGAAAGTACCACAGAAAACATACCGCCCGCTGCAAAGCGGGTAAGGGTGAAAAGGCGAGGTAAGAGCTCACCGGCCCGCCAGCGATGGCGGGCGCACGGCAAACCCCACCCGGAGCAAGACCAAATAGGAGGGTTGGGTGGTCCGCCCATAGCCCTCGGGTAAGGTCGCTCGATCCTGCGAGCAATCGCAGGGCAAGATGAATGATCGCTGTGGCCTCGTTAAGAGGCCATCACTGAATCCGGCTTACCGATCCGCTTTAGCCCGAATTTTTCCCTCTGAAAATCCCGAAAAAATTTTGCCGCGCGGCGATCGCGCGGCGGGGTCGCACTCTTCTCCGTCTGAACGCGCGCACGGATGTGCTGCGCGCATGGCGGCGCATCGTGCGATCGTGCCCGCCGTGTAGGGACGATCGCCGGCGGGATGTGCGTCGGCCGATGCGCGTTTGCTCGGTATGATTCTGTCGCGCAAAGGACCGTTTTTCTTGCATTCGCAATCGTATCGCAGCTGCGCCGGGCAGCCTGCCCGTGGATCGTTTAAAGCTTCGTTCGGAAACCCCGTTGGAGGGGCTCGTAAAGCAAGATTTTGATCCCTACATATTGCGGTTTTGTTGAAAAAATTTGCATATTTGGCACTATCTGTCGTATATTGTCATGACTGCCCGATGACCCCGGTTTCTCCGCCCTATTTTTTTATTGACAGACGGTAAGCAGGAAGCTATAACCGCGTCTGGTGGGATAAAGTGGGATAATTGCCCATAGAGTCCCTCCGTTAACCAAAAATTGAAAGTGGTCAATTCTTGGTCAAGTTATGTTTCGCGGCAGCTTCGAACATACGCTGGACAACAAAGGGCGCCTGAGCATCCCGGCGAAATTTCGCGAGGTGCTGCTCGGCAAAGGCGACGATCGCATCGTGATCACGAACTTCGTCGTCGAGCAGGCGCGCTGCCTCGACGTCTATCCGTTCGACGAGTGGGTGCGCTTCGAGGACGAGGTGCGGAAAAAGCCGCGCTTCGACCGGCGCATCATCGCGTTTCAAAATTACTACCTCGGCGGCGCGAGCGAGTGCGCCGTCGACAAGCAGGGGCGGATTCTCATTCCGCCGCTGCTGCGCGAGTACGCCGGCTTGAAGCGCGACGTCGCGCTCGTCTCGGTGCTCGATAAGTTTCGCGTGTGGGACAAGGAAACCTGGAAGAAGGTTTTTGCGGAGGCCGAGGAGAAGTTGATGCAGGATCCTGATTTTCTCGGCGACTTGGGACTCTAAGTCAACCGCCCGCGCGCCGCGCCGGGCAGAAGGAGAAGAGGGGAATGCTGCAGCGAAAAATCATCCAGGACGTTTCCGTCATCGATATCGCGGGCGACATCGATTTTCGCGAGATGATCCGGATCAAGGACGTGATCGGCTCGCTGATCGAGCGCGAGCAGACGAAAGTGGTGCTCAATCTCCGCAGCGTCGATCACATCAACTATCTCAGCATCGGGGTGCTGCTGGAGCGTTTGAAAGTTCTCCGCAACTTGAACGGCGATTTGAAGCTCGCGGGCATGACCCCGTACGTGCGCGACATCTTCCGCGTGGTCGGCATGGATCAGTTTTTCGAAGACTACACGACGCTCGAGGACGCGATCGACAGCTTCGACACCGACTGGGAAGGAGACGGCACCTTTCATTAATGGAGTATGCGCATGCGCCGGTGCTGCTCGACGAAGTAACCGAGATTCTCGAGCCGCGCGCGCAGGGAAAATATCTCGACGGAACGCTCGGAGGCGGAGGGCATAGCGAAAAAATACTCGAGCGCAGCGAACCCGACGGCGAGCTCCTGGGCCTCGACTGGGACGAGGAGGCGCTCGCCGCGGCGGAAAAGAGACTCGCGCGCTTCGGCGCGCGGGCGATCCTCCGGCGGGCGAACTTTAAAGACGCCGCTGCGGCGCTCCGCGAGATCGGCTGGGACCATGTGAACGGCGCCGTGCTCGATTTGGGTATCTCTTCGCGCCACGTGGACGCGCCGGAGCGCGGCTTCAGTTTTCAGTCCGACGGGCCGCTCGACATGCGCATGGATCGGCGCCGGCCGCTCGACGCGGCCACGATCGTGAACACGTACCCGGCGGACGAGCTGGCGCGAATATTGCGGGAATACGGCGAGGAGCCGCGCGCGCGGCGCATCGCCGCGGCGATCGATCGGGAGCGCCGGCGCGGGCGCATCGAGACGACCAGGCAACTGGCGGATTTGGTCGCGCGGAGCGTCGGCAGAAAGCGCGGGCACATCCATCCCGCGACGAAAACGTTTCAGGCGCTTCGCATCGCGGTCAACGGGGAGCTCCAAAACCTGGAGGCATTTTTGGAAACCGGCTACGAACTCCTACACCCCCGGGGACGGCTGGCGATCATCTCGTTTCACTCCCTCGAGGACCGCATGGTGAAGCAGGCTTTCCGGAAATGGAGCCGGAGCTGCCTCTGCCCGCCGCGCACGCCGGTCTGCCGCTGCGGCTGGAGCCAAAAAGTGAAGCTCCTGACGCCGCGGCCACGCGTCCCTTCCGACGCGGAAGTCGAGCGTAACCTGCGAGCGCGCTCGGCGAAGCTCCGCGCGGTCGAACGGCTTTAAAACTTATGGCGCTCGCGCTCGTCAAAAAAATGTGGGGCCTTAGCATTCTGCGACCTCATACCGCCGAGCCGCTCCGCAGCGCGGGGCGAAACGGTTTGTTGCTGCCGGCATTGCTCGGCGCAGGCTTTGTCGTGGTGGCGCTCCTCCACGTGTGGCTGCGCCTGCAGGTCGTCCATATGGGATATGCGCTCGCGACCGCCACGAAATTGCAGCGACAGCTCGAGCAAGAAAACCGCGAGCTTAAAGTCGAGCTTGCGACGCTCACTTCGCCGCAGCGATTGGAAGCGATGGCGCGCGCGCGTCTGGGCATGACCCAGCCGCAGCGGGGACAGGTGGTGATCCTGCCATGAGGCGCTCGTTCGCCGACGTCAAGCTCCGCCTCGGCGCCGCGGGCATTTTCTTTTTCGCGCTTTTTCTCGCCGTGGCGCTCCGCGCGTTCCAGCTGCAGATTCTCGACGGTGAAAAGCTCCGGCAATTGGGAGAGAAGCAGCACTTGAAAGAGATGATCGTGCTGCCCAAGCGCGGAACGATTTTCGACCGCGCGGGTGAGCCGCTGGCGCTTTCTCTCGAAGGTCAGTCGGTGTACGCGCGGCCGCGGCGCATCAAGGAGCCGAAGCGCGCGGCGCCGAACCTCGCGCAGGCGCTCGGCGCCAATACGACAGATATGGCGCAGAAGCTCGCCTCGGATAAATCCTTCGTCTGGCTCAAGCGCCAAGTCTCGCCGAAAGAGGCCGAGCGCGTCGAGGCGCTGAGCATCGACGGCGTCGGACTTTACGTCGAGCCGAATCGGTATTATCCACAAGGGCAGCTCGCGGCGCAGATCGTCGGCTTCGTCGGGCGCGACTCGCAGGGGCTGGAAGGCGTCGAGCTGCAATACGACGGCTACCTCCGCGGCGAAAGCGGCTCGTCGGTCGTCGAGCGCGATGCGCTCGGCCGGCGCGTGCTCGTGCAGGGCGTCGAGACGCTGCAGATTCCGCCCGGCTCGGACCTCCAGCTTACGCTTGACACCTCGATCCAGCATCTGGCGGAGCGCGAGCTCGAGGCGACCGCCGCGAAGTATCGCGCTAAAGCGGGCGCCGCGATCGTCGTCGATCCGTACACGGGCGAGATTCTCGCGCTCGCGAATTATCCCTTTTTCAACCCGAATAACTTCACGCGGCAGTCGTCGAACCAGTGGCGAAACCGCGCCGTAACGGACAGCTTTGAGCCTGGCTCGACCTTCAAGACGATTCTCGCCGCAGCGGCGCTCGAAGAAGGCGTCGTCGGAAAAGAGGATCTTTTCTACTGCGAAAACGGGAAGTATGCGTATGGCGGAAAAATTATCCACGATACGCACGAGCACGGCTGGCTTCCCTTCGCCAAGATCATCCAATATTCTAGCAACATCGGCGTGACGAAAGTGGCCGAGAAGTTAGGCAAAGAGCGGTACTCGAAAAATATCGAGAAATTCGGTTTCGGCCAGCCCACCGGCGTCGACCTCCCCGGCGAAGCGGCGGGGCTCATCAGGCGGCCGGATAAATGGGCCGCCATCGACCTCGCAACCCACGCCTACGGCCAGGGCATCTCGGTAACCCCGATCCAACTCGCAATGGCGTACGGCGCGGTCGCCAACGGCGGCATTCTCATGCGGCCGTTCGTCGTCCGGCGCGCGACTGCGCCCGACGGGCGCGTCTTGTGGGAGAACCAGCCGCACGTCGTGCGCCGCGTGATTTCGGAGACCACCGCACGCACGTTGACCTCCATCCTGAAGGGCGTGACAGACGAGGGCGGTACCGGTGTGCTCGCGAGCGTCGAAGGCTTCGAAGTCGCCGGCAAGACCGGCACCGCGCAAAAAGCCGAGCGCGGCGTCTACACCAAAAAGCGCGTCGCATCGTTCGTGGGGTTCGTTCCCGCGGAAGATCCGCGGCTCGTTATGGCGGTCATCCTCGACGAGCCGGAGACCAGCGTCTACGGCGGGACCGTCGCCGCGCCGGCGTTTCGCAACATCGCCGCGGCAACGCTCCAGCGGCTCGCCGTCGCTCCCGACAAGGCCGCGCCGGCGGCGCCCGCGCCGCTCCTCCACGAGGCGGCGCTGAAGCTGCCTCCGAAAACGGAGCGGCCCGCGCGCAGCGAGAGCGATTTGGACGTGCCGGATTTCATCGGTCTCAGCCTGCGCGAAGCGGTGGAAAAGGCGCGCTCTCTCAACATCAAGGTCGAGATGCGCGGCAACGGGTACGTGGTAAAGCAATCTCCGCTTCCCGGCTCCTCGTGGAATAAAAACGGAACGCTGACTCTGAATCTCCAGGGCTGACGCGATGCAATTGGACGTGCTCCTGCAAGCGGGCGAAGTGGAACAGACAGATGGAAATCTGGAGCGCGCGGTTGCGGGGCTCGCATACGATTCGCGTCGGGTGAAGCCCGGTTTCGTCTTCTTCGCCATTCCCGGCGCGCGCAGCGACGGGCGCGAGTTCATCGGCGACGCGCTCGCCCGCGGGGCCGCCGCCGTCGTCGCGGAGCGGCCGATCCAGCGCGCCGGTGACGCGGCCGCGATTCGCGTGCGCAACGTCCGCCGCACGATGGGCCAGTGGTCGGCGCGCTTCTACGATTATCCGAGCCGCGGCATGCGCGTCGCCGGCGTCACCGGCACGAACGGCAAGACGACGGTGACTTATATCCTCGAGTCGATTTTCCGCGCGGCCGGCGCGGCGGCCGGCGTCGTCGGCACGGTCAATTATCGGTACCGGAGCTCCGTGCTGCCCGCGCCGCACACGACGCCCGAATCGGTCGATCTCCACGGGCTGCTCGCCGACATGGCGCGCGCCGGCGTCGAGAGCGTCGCGATGGAAGTCTCGTCGCACGCGCTGGAGCTCGAGCGCGTCCGCGGCATCGATTTCGACGCGGCGATTTTCACGAATCTCACGCGGGATCACCTCGATTTTCACGGCGACATGGAGCGGTATTTTCACAGTAAGAGCAAATTTTTCACCGACTATCTGCCGGCGAGCGGCAAAAAGAAAAAATCGGCCGTCATCCATGGGAGCGATCCGAAAGGGCCGGAGCTCCTGGAAAAAAGCGCTTCGCTTGGCCTCGACGCCGTGAGCTACGGACGCGACGTGAAATGGGATGTCCATCCGGTCGACGTCGCCGGCGACCTCGACGGCCTCAGAGGCAAGCTTCAGATGGGCGACCGGACGATAGCCTTCACAGCGCAGCTTATCGGCGCGACGAATTTGGAGAACATTCTCGCCGCCGCCGCGGCGGCGTTCGCGATGGGCATCGAGCCCGACGCGATTGTCCGCGGCGTCGGGGCGCTGAAGACGGTTCCGGGCAGGCTCGAAAAGGTCGAGAACGAGCGCGGCGTCACCGTGCTCGTCGATTACGCGCATACCCCGGACGCGCTCGAGCGCGCGCTGAAGCTTCTGCGGCCGCTGACGCGCGGCAGATTGATCGCCGTCTTCGGCTGCGGCGGGGACCGCGACCGCGGCAAGCGCCCGCTGATGGGAGAGGCGGGAGCGCGTCTGGCCGACATCGCTGTGCTTACTTCGGACAATCCCCGAACCGAGGATCCGATGCGGATTCTCGACGAGGTTGAAGCGGGAGCAAAAAAGACCGGCGCGAGGAAGTCTCAGCGCACCGAACTCGAAGCCGGAAAGCCGAAGTTCGAAACCGGTTTTTATCTCGTCGAGCCGGACCGGCGCGCGGCGATCCGATACGCGCTGACGCTGGCGCGCGCGGGCGATCTGGTGCTGCTCGCGGGTAAAGGCCACGAAGATTATCAGATCCTCGGGACGCAAAAGATCCATTTCGACGATCGCGAGGTGGCGCGGAAGGAGATGGAGCATTTGTCGGCCGGGCTTCCTTAAGGAGGAATTCACATGAACGGAGTCGATCAAAATGTCATGGACCTTGGAACAGATATTATCGGCAACGGGCGGGAAGCTGGCGGTGCGGGGGAGCCGCGCCGCTTTCGGCGAGGTTGTGACGGACTCGAAGAAGATCCAGGCGAACTCGGTTTTTATCGCGCTGAAGGGGCGGAAATTCGACGGTCATCGCTTTGCGAAGGACGCCGCGCGCCGCGGCGCGGGATGTCTGATCGTCCATAAACGTATTCCGCTCGCGCAGACGAAGAACGCGGCGGTCGTGCGCGTCCGAGATACGCTCGAAGCGCTCGGGGCGCTCGGTCATTACCGGCGGATGCAATTGAATCCGAAGGTGCTTGCCATCACAGGCTCGAACGGCAAGACGACGACGAAAGAAATGGTCGCGGCGATTCTCGAGAAGGCGAACTTTAAAGGCGAGAGATTGCGCGGGCGCGTCCTCAAGACCGAAGGCAACTATAACAATCTCGTCGGCTTGCCGCTCACGCTGCTCCGGCTTTCCGAGCGTCATCGCGCCGCCGTCGTAGAGCTCGGGACAAGCAATCCCGGGGAGATCGGGCGCCTTACGCGCATCGCCGCGCCAGAGGTGGCGATCGTGACGTCGGTCGGGCCGGCACATCTCAGCGGCTTGAAGAGCGTGGCGGGCGTGGCGCGGGAAAAAGGGCAGATCTTCCGCGGGCTCCGTCGCGGCGGCGTCGCCGTGGTGAACCTCGACGACCCGTGGACGCGCCGCATCGGAGCGAAGCTCAAAGGAAAGAAAATCACCTACGGCAAAGGCGGCCGCGTATGCGCCGAAAGCGCCACAGCGCTCGGCGCGGGCGGCAATGCATTCGTTCTCCGTGCCGGCGGAAAGCGCGCGCGGATCCGGCTCAAATTTTCCGGCGCGCACAATTTATCCAATGCGCTCGGCGCGGCGGCGATGGCCTATAGCTTAGGGATCGATCTGCGCGCGATCCGCCCCGGATTGGAAGCGGCGCGGCCTTTCTCCATGCGCATGGCCGTGGAGCGCTGGAACGGCGTCGGCGTTATCAATGATGCGTACAACGCCAATCCCGCCTCGATGGAGGCGGCGCTGAAGACGCTGGCACAGATGAACGGGCGCGGGCGAAAAATCGCGATCGTCGGCGATATGCTCGAGCTCGGCGCCGAGACGCGCAAGCGCCATTTAGCGCTGGGACGCCAGGCGGCCGAATACGGCATCGATCGGCTGTACGCTTTAGGCAAGCAGGCGCGCCTCGTGCGCCGGGGCGCGCTCGTAGGCGGCATGGACGCAAGCCGCGTCGTCGTCGGGAAGAGCCATGCGCAGATCGCGCGGCTCGTCCGAAAAGAGCTGCGCGCCGGCGATTGGATTCTCTTCAAAGGATCGCGGGGTATGAAGATGGAAAAAGTTCTCGGCGCGTTGAAAGCCGGCGGAGCGTGAATTTGCTTTATTACTTTCTCTATCCGCTGCACACGACCTATTCCGGCTTCAACGTCTTCCGCTACATCACGTTCCGCGCCGCCATCGCGGCGCTGACGGCGCTGCTCATCTCGTTCATGTTCGGCCCTTCGCTCATCCGCTCGCTCGCGGCGATGCAGATGAAACAGCCGATCCGCGAGGACGGCCCGGTCGGGCACGCCTCGAAAGCCGGCACGCCGACGATGGGAGGCGTGCTGATCATTCTCGCGCTCTTTTTCGCGACGATCATGCTCGCCGACATCACCAATGTCTACATCACGCTCGCGATCGTGGTGACCGGCGGCTTCGCCGCGATCGGCTTCATCGACGATTCGCTGAAGCTCAAGCGGAAATCGAGCCACGGCCTTTCTGCGCGCGACAAATTCATGCTGCAGGTCGGTGTCGCTTTCGTCGCCGCCGTCATCCTCTACCGCCAGCCGTTTTTCAGCTCCGTTCTGGCGGTGCCGTTTTTTAAAAATATTCATCCCGAGCTGGGCCTGTTGTACATCCCGTTCGCGATGATCGTGATCGTCGGCGCTTCCAACGCCGTCAACTTGACCGACGGCCTCGACGGGCTCGCGATCGGCCCGGTCATGGTCGGAGCGGCGACCTACGGCGTCATCACGTATCTGACCGGCAACAAGGCGCTGGCCGAATACCTTCAGATCCCCTATGTCGCGGGCGCCGGCGAACTCAGCGTCTTCTGCGCCGCGATGGTCGCCTCCGGCCTCGGCTTCCTCTGGTTCAACGCGTACCCGGCCCAGATGTTCATGGGCGACGTGGGCTCGCTCGCCATCGGCTCGGCGCTCGGCGTCGCGGCGCTCATCACGCGACAGGAGGTGGTCCTCCTCCTCGTCGGGTTCGTGTTCGTGGTCGAGACGTTGTCGGTGATCGGGCAGGTTGCGTCCTACAAGCTCCGGCGAAAGCGGATCTTCCGCATGGCG